>Ga0182030_10026155_pt1 | contig 10582 bp, 10 predicted proteins | sample 812S3MmetaG_FD_121299 | JGI IMG/M metagenome (GOLD analysis project Ga0182030, IMG submission 121299) | Permafrost microbial communities from Stordalen Mire, Sweden - 812S3M metaG (Illumina Assembly) | ecosystem: Environmental > Terrestrial > Soil > Wetlands > Permafrost | place: Sweden... | reverse complement strand
GGTGGGGTGAGGGGGGGAGAGGTGGGTGAATTGAGACTCACCACCGCGAGATTGTTTTCGAAGTCCCACACATCTAAATGTCGCTTCAACCCTTTGCTGAATGGAGCTCCTTGTTTCTCCTCTGCTCCGAAATCTTTCCACCCCTCCCTCGCATCCCGTGGTGGGTATCTCGGTTGACTGAATGAGGGAGGATGGCCAGCTGGAGGCAATTGATTGGGAGGTCCATAAGTATATGCTCCTTGTTGAGACGGATATTGGCTATACCCGTTGCTCATCCGCTCTGGCGCACGAGAATCTGGTTCGAACCTAGGAGGTTCCTGTCGTGGTACACTGGGTTCGTAGCGCGAACCGGCGAATGGATTATGTGGCTGTGGTTGAACCGGACCCTGGAGGGACGTCATGGACCCATGTCTTGGATTTTCTGGGAAAGGAGCAGAGATCGAATCTGATCGGCCAAAAGGAATTGACTGTGGATGCACTGGTTGCGGTGGGCTAGGATGTCTTGGCTGTGACGGCGCGCTTGGTGGGTGTGGAGTATCGTACGAGCGAGGTGCATTCGAGGTTTGGCTCTGCGAGTATGGCAATTGATGATGTGCAGATGGATTCGAGGCAGAAACTGGTGAAGCATACGGGCCAGCACTCAACGCCTCTGATATCGACGGCAGACGGTGCCCAGCTACAACCGTAGTCACAATTGGAGGTGGGGGTTCTTTGTTGTCTGATGTCCGCCGCGATTCTGGGGGAGATATAAGTCCAGAAATTGAATGCGTGGAAGGAGTTGGCCAACCTGATGTGTACGGTGGAGGTGGTCCATGACTCGAATACATTGAGGACGAGGGGCTTACGAGCGCGGCCGCCATGTTGGGACCTGATGTATGTTTTCGCTCGATATCGATACGATCGGTGGTTTCGCGATTGATTAAAGACAATATGCCACTAAGTAAGAACAATGTAAGCTTCTGGATTGATTCAAGAACCCCAACCCACGGTGTGAACGGACCTTTGCCTATTACTCGTATCCAGTGCTTCCATGACAAGATCTGAAGTGGTCTTCCTTCAGATTAGATGTTCGTTCGGGAAGCATGCGTGGACGGCAGACAATATTGTGCTCTTCCCGTCCCGATGTGTGTACCCGTAACACCTTTACCTGCTGGTTCACCAAAGCACCTGCAGCTTCCCCTCAGCTCGAGTATGTGTCGGTACGAGGTGTGGTTGCGAATTGGAGGTGGAATTGGAATGCCAGCAGTTATGAGAAACTAGGCTTAGCACAGCACCTCAGCAGGATTGGGATTCGCGGTGTGGAAATTGTCGAGTCAACCAGGTTCCAAATCACAAGAATATCTACTATTAAAGGTACAGTGGCGTTCTGAGACTCTCATGCGTTCCTTCCTTCCCTATCTAGATATATGCTCGACGTCGATCGATTTCGCTACAGGAAATGCCCGTGAGTCGCAATGTTTTGCATGGAGGAATTGGTTTGCTGGGAATGATCTTCGCGGAGCATTGAATGTCTTGGATCAGGACAAACGTGCCATTGTTACGCGGCACGAGAGTGTTGATTGTTGTTGTCCAGCGGGACCAAACCAGTCTGTACACCCCACAGGAGATTGGAGGGGGATGGTCGGATTTGTAGAATACCACGGTAGGTACGAGGGGGACCGATCTCGAGTCTTTAGATCATATAGATCATATAGATCAGGTAGAACCCGTTTAGAGATGCGGACGGGTCCGTGATCACTCTTCTGGTTAAGGATGGTAGTTGTGTTGGTAGATGAAGTAAGTATATGAGAGTTGGAGTCCGAAGGCTAGAGAAAGTGACCTTCTCCGCGTGGCTTGTGAGCTTTTGATTTAAAAGAAAGGCAAGACAGAGTTAGGATAGAACTATTTGTTTAGCTTGAAATTAGAAGCCAGTGCTAAGATGGCGATGATGAAAAGGTGATGATTAGGGCCTTAGTGAGGAAGTTCTAGGAGTTCATTCGACGGGGGGGGCGAGACAAGGTTAAACCTTCTACGAAGCCACGAGAATTTAGTTCCCTCTCCTCGATATGCGATTGTCTGCGATCGAGAACGCCAAGCAAGCCGTCGTCAAGGATGAGCGTAAAGCGCAGAGGGGAGAGAACGGCACACAAGGACTAGTAGCAGCCAGCTTTCGACCCACACTCGACGACGATAATCCTTAACATGGGTCTCGCTATGGCGTTGATTGATGAACCGGCATCGAGCTTTCAATCGAGATGGGCCGCTGTCTAACTTGGAGCAGGGGGAGGTTATCCTTGTCATCTGACGAGGGGCGGCCACCCTTTCAGAGAGAGACCAGGTCATGGGTAGCTCGTAGATGCACCCCCGGGAAGAGAATCTGTCATTGGATAGGGACATCCGGCAGCTGTCTCTCTAGGCTGGAGGGGGCAGCGTTCGCTGGACCTTGGAATGACATCTTGGGTGTCTTTACGAAACTGGTGAGATCACTGGAATGGGGTATGTGGCTGATAACATAGGGGGCGCCACTTATTAGTTGCTAGTAGTAGGAGACGGTGAGATCACACAAGAGTTCTAGTGTTGAGTTTCTCCCCGATCGAAAATCACTATCACTGAATTTGACCTTCATACGGGGTGTTAGTACCAGCTACTAAGAAGGAAGAGCACACCCTAGGCTAGGCCAACCACCCTAAATTATCGACGCTGCAACCACTAAATCTTGCTGCAGCGATCACTATCGATTAGGTAGCCAAGCATATTTTTCAGGGTCACCCCAATGCTACAAACAGCTTGGGTCCTGCGTCTTGGATGGGCTGCTGCTCAGACAATCAACCAGGGTCGAAATCCCCCCCCCCCTTCCCCATGAGCCTCGCAACACTTTTCATGTCTTGGCTACGAGAGATTCGTAGCTCCATGTAATTTAGTCAATTGGTCAGGTATGGATAAGCTGGGTTTGGAGCTAGCTAGAAACGTTTACGCCTTGTACGGAATGTTTCTCTGTCTTGCTCTCTGTGGCTTGCAAGGACTTCAGTACCTCGATTACCCATCTACTGCCGCTCATTGTATCTGGTTTGTGCGATGTTGTGTTTGACCACAGCATCGCAATCTATTTGACTATCGTGTATGTAGAGTGGCATGCCTGGCTCGCATCTTGATGCGCTGTCAAGCATTTCGTGCGATGTTCTGTTGGGATTGATTCCCTCTTCGACATTTCTGGGATTTTCTAGTCCCAGAACAGAAGTATCTCCACCGCATACATACTATTTGTTGGACCGAAGATCGGAAAAGTCGCCATTACTTTCCCCTTGATGTTCCCTCCCGTTATCCATCACACATTTGTGCGTCCTTCAGACGCCACCGCGTGTCAGATTCGCTCAATCTTACCTGTTCAGTCAATTATGGACCAACCTCACTCTCCTCGTACGGAAAAAGCAAAGTTTCCTTTATTCGAAGTGCCGAAGTCTCTACTTTCAGACTTGGGGGCTTAGCCGGACGTCCAAAACAGCACAGTTCCCGCCAACCCTCGTGGCAGTCATGGTCATGGTCTTCTTGTAGGCGCTTCGCATTCCTCAAAGACGAGGCCTAAACGACTGCTACGGGAGCTGAGACCCAAAATGTCTACAGGGCTATAAGGTAGATCTCCGGGGCCCTCTTGCTATAACTTAACCTCACTTTGTAACCGCTGTCAAAGTTTCTACATGGGGTCGCACAAACACCGATGTTGAAACAAATCCCCGGGTCAAAGAGCAAACAAGTTTCGTGTCCTAGGCTTTTACAAAGCTGAAGGCGTCACTTACCAGAACGCTCTCCCATAAAACAATGAAAGCCAAAACTATGAACTTCAAAGAGTTTCTGCCTCGGTTACACGTGCGTGAGATACCCAAGGGCGAGAATTGCGGGTATCTGACTTGAATCAAATTCTCAGATCATCACCACAGATCCAGAAGAATCATCTGCATGGATACCTGCCTTTCCTAAGTCCCCGCAGCAGGCATCAGTAGACGCAATAGAATATTAATGGATCTCAGCATTATGAACCACCAGCCCGACCTAACAAATCACTCAAACAAATATCCTAGATGCTGCATCTCGGACCGCAATGAGATCTGCTCCAAAAATTCCAGCGTGCATGAAGCTCCATCAGACAAGGGTAGCTCAAAATGAGGAGTTCCACGATCGGCCCAATATCAATGTTGCCCCCGTCGAAGATCCATGACGACCTTGTCAACCTTGGATGCTTGCAGGTATCGTCTCCAAACTTCCAAGAGATCGCTGACACGATTTGTACTGTACAGAACAAATTTCACGCAGTATCGACCGGAGCAATCAAGTTTCTAAGGTAGTATTCGGCACAGTACATCAGTCATTATAACTTGAGCAGCTTACATCTTCCTTACGGATCTAGACCAATCCCGAAGTCCTGATATAATACGACATCAAGTCCCAATACATGCACCATCAGTCTGACAGCTGCATGTCTCGGGATCATGCACCCAAGCGATCCACTCCTTTCTATTTAGCAGGGCACAATTTCGTATCTGCTCCACTCACGAGGGACTCAGCTTTGGCCGCAGAGCACACCTCTAAAGAAGCCTTACCAGATCCACGTGCGTTCAAAGACAATAAAACGCCACCTGCAAATCGACCGAATCAGATCTCCGAGGATCTGTCGCTTCGCACGCGAATATTCTTCGACGGCAAAGTAACTATTGCCGGGTTTACGTAGACAACTTTTATAGAGCTGAAAAGAAGTTGAGAAAGCAATGATATTGAGGCTTTTTCAAAATCTCCCAATCTAACCCAAGCAGACTCGGTGGCCGAAGGATCGCCGTACATGGCAGGAAACAAGGACGATCTCCAGATGTGGCCAGATAGACCACTCACTCAGGGGTGGATGATCTTGCCAAATATTCGGCTGAAGATCAAACTGTCAAGGTTAAATTTTGCTCAGCCCAATCAGGCTCCAAAAATCCGGTGGAACAGATACTTGAATACGAGCTACCTATTTTGCTGACTAGGAGAAATCTGCAACCTACACCCTACACCCTGCACCATTTGATCCACAATCATCATGATCAGGGCGCTCCTTGCGCCATGTTCATTATTGCCACGCGAGAACCATGGATGAGCCTTGTTTGGAGCATCAACGGTTTTTAGACGACGCATGGCAAGTTCCTTCCCCATGATCCCTCCTCACCTTAAATGTGATAACATATAAAATCGTCGACACTATATGACAACCAAAAATTAGCAGCCTCATCTCAAGGAGCCTAGGGTCAATCAAAGATGTCAGATTTCCAAAATTAAGCAGGACCAGGAGGTGGGTGAACTAGGTGGAGCCGATTGTCCGGATTCAGGTGTGCTTAGAAACAAGGGTTCTTTGCATTGGAACATTTCGAACAACCTATTTTTGATCAAGATGCGCGCAAGGCGATGCAACTCTGGCTCCAGAGTTTGGTTTCGAATGATCGCCGATTAAGCCCCTTGGAAGATCTATTCATCCTGGACAATAATCTGCCCATATTACCACACTTCTGTATTCAGAATTATAGATACGCTCCCGCGATATATGGTCGTCAGTCGTCGAGGCCCTTTCGCCTGGTGGAGTACTAGTGGCGGCTCCATACGGCATGAGTTATCAATGACAAAATAAGGCTTGCTAATTTTGCAGCGGCGCAAAACTACTTTGCTAGTAAGCCTTCTGCCTCCGCGAAATGCACGTCGCACACGAGATGTCGTAAATCACGAATTTCAATTGGAATGATCTGTTTCAGAAGCCGGACTCGACTGGTGAACTGTGGACTCGGACATGTTCTCCCCGTCCTTTCTCATCTGCGGTGACGAACTCCCGAACAATGCTGCTCTCAATGATGAAGCCAGCGTCATTGTCAAGTAAACAAAAGAAAACATGCTCGTACTAATCGTTCGTGGATTGGGACATTGGTGGGACAGAGCTGCATTTCTGGAATTGATTGGAACGGGGGAAATCCGTCTCAATACAGGTCTGACTCTGTGAACATCAGATGTTCTAGACTGCATTAGAGGCATCAGAGATCGAGATAAGATCTTCATAGAAATGCAACTTAAGTTACTGAAGAGTTCTAGTAAAACTAGAAAATCGTACGATATCTCAGTTTCCCCGCTGTTCGCGGCATAAATATCACCATTAACAAAGTCAAAATGACAGCTAATTAGCTTTGTTTTGCATTTCTTCATGTTGATCTCTCGAGTCATTTTCCACTTAACCTCTGACTCGTTCTACTATGTCAAGGTCAAGGTTAAAACTACCCCTAGCGGTGAAACTGCCAAAAGAAAAAATCGGGAAAAAACTATTAGAAAAAAGAATAATGAATACAGAAAAGGCAAGGGAAAAAGCAAAGACCTTCGTTTCCCCAAAACGAACACACGAAGACGAAAATCCCTGTCCAAACCACACCCACTCCAACGGAAAGGGAAACCATCATCGACCGATCTCACGCATGATCAAACCTTGATCCCTGAGCCTGTCAACGTGTTGTGTGTCCCCAGATGCGGGCGACATCCAATAACGGGCAATGTTTCTAAACGAGTGTGTTTGTCCGAGCAGATGGGCTCAGATGGCCGTCCTGGAGATCCTTGAGATTGAGGCAGATTTCCGACAAGAGAACCTTTCCGTCGGGACAAACCTATGACCTTGTCCGGAACATGTAGAATCTCTCTCCTTCCGTTGCTGCCGCCCCGATGCAACGCAACGCAACGCACCGCAATGCAGTGGTCTCAGCTTGCAGACAATCTATTTAAATCTTGGAGTCACAGGTTCAGAAACCACCTTATCGGTCTCGCTCCAATTAACAGCAAGGCCATGAGTTTGCAGCGGTTCTCTTAGGCCAAATGGGAGGGTGGCTTCCAGGTCACTCCTGGAATAGCAATATTCTACTAGTATGCCAGATGGCGACAGGAAAGTCCCCTGCACGATTTGCCCCCCCTGGAATTGCTTTTGCAAAACTGTTTCCTTTCAAACTTGTCTCATACAGGAAAGCAAGAGGGTCATCAATATATCAATTAGTAAAGACAGGGCGCGCATGCACGAACGTTATCTGTCAGAATGAAGCGAGCCACTCTAAAACACTCCACTTGACTTCAAAACATCCTTGATAGCTCCATAATTGGCTGTCTATCAAACAATAAGTGATCAAGTATTACAGTCTGTGCCCTCACCAGGATATCTGCAGGCAGAGCAAGCATGTTCACCGAGTCCACCACTCCCAATTCCCAAAAGTTTGATGTCCAGTTTTACCACACCCTCGTCAGATCCTCATCTGAGATCCAAACATATTACCTTGTCTATACAACCGGCTGCTGTACTCTTCTATCCGCGCTCCCTGTCCATATATATGCGCCGCCAATCTGCTTCTGCATCATCACGATCATCGTATTCTGTTGGAACAATCCTCGTACCTTGGCCAATACTCATCAAGTTGTACCAACCCCCCTCCACCCCTTTGGCGCAGGATGGTGCAATGAGTCTGGAAAACTTTGACACCCAAAGTCCCCACAATCCCCACCCCTCATATCGTAATACCGTTCAGATCTTCATTTGCAATTAGGTAAGTTCCGCAAATAGTCGATCGCATGATGATCTTGATCTCTTTTTTTCCTTGCACCTTCTAGCAGATCTTGCAGTCTTCGCAGGCATAAACCTGAGTCGGGGATAATCTATTTGCGAGAGATTCCGGTAGTGCTAAGGCCATGCATGTACTCTGTATCGGGAGGTATTTCCCGTCGCGTGGGAGAACATTTCCGTCAGATTGACATGAAAACACCATTTAACAAAACCCTTTCATCTTCGGGTCCTCAAAAGGAGAACATGTTGATAAAAAGTTGATAACTCATATTCGACCTCGTGCTCCCCAGGGTTTTGTTGACGCCTCCAGGTAATTCCTTCCAGTTTGCGCCTCAGACGCGAAGTGGCGTCTCAAAATGCATGGAAATATCGTGGCTGCCGAGCACGATACCAAGAATTCCTTCTTTTCGGTCTCCTCTTTATTATTCCTTACACATCTCTATCACAAACAGGGTAGAATTAGAGAACAAGTAATTTCTCCCCCACTTTCTACCCCTTTGTCATATTCCTAAGCCAAGGTCGCCTTTGCTCTGCCGTCGCTGGCTTCTTCTCTATTGCTTTCTTTTTCCGTTCCAATATCCTTCGAAGCAAGTTATTTATTCCAGTCCGTTCTCATTGGACATCAGGGAGATCGCCGATCCCTTGTTTTAAGTGAACCCTGAATCCAGGCGGCCTGCGTTTGGTGTCCCTGCTAAAGAACGCCACGATCTCGCCTCTTTATGCCATTTTCTTGAAAATCTGGAGAAAAAGCAAGTTGCAAGTGGGGCAGCCTGTTTCTGCCATGTGCTCAGAGCATGGCAGAAAATGACCACTCAGTTGTCCTTGTCATTGTCTCAAGACCTAGTTTCGGCGTATCGCGATGCGAATATTTCGAGATGACTTGGGCGGAGCTTCTATACGTTGAATCCTGCAAAAGCCCATCACATTTGATCTAACCAAAGATCATGTTTCGCCAAGAGATTCAAATCGAGATACGAGATCGCGATCTCAAAAGTGATCCAAGTTCCCCAGTTCCAACAACACAGTTCCCGGTCTTTCTTCCCATGACCTCGGGTCTAAAACCTGGCAAACTGCAGCTCAGCGGGAAGTTCCATATTCCCAATTGCCCAGTTTACGCCATTGAGATCAAATGAGAAGCGGGACGGCAACATCAGATTTCGTGCTCCGTCACTACCCGTGTCTTCCAGAGACATCTCATCTTGAATGGGGAGACAAGGGACTCAGACTGTCACATCCCGAGATAATCAATTATGAAGCCTCCAAGCAAGACAGTATCATCTTTGAGACAAGGTCTAAGAACCCCTATTCAGATAACTCTAATTCTCATCTATTTCATATCTCGGGATGTAGATGACTGTTGGTTGGTCGCCCTGCTTGGGAGTCGGGGCAAATAAGGTTCAGTGAGCGACATCGCTCCCGTGCCGCTATTCCTCAGATCGCGGGATATAATCATCTTCAAGTCAATGGAAGATCCGCATGTACCCTGACTAGGAAGGTGAGATCTCATCGCGAGTCAGAGAGGTGTGTCCAAACTCAAACATTTGGAAATATTCGGCCCGTCAGCACGGCACGCAAGCCATAAAGCCAATGCCTCCCAATCCAATGGTTACACCATCAACCCCCCCAGCACTCATCATTGGTTCCTCCCAGCTGGTGAACCTGGAATCGGGACAGCCGCGTGTCGATCTCCCAAGCCAAGCCGTCATTCTCGGTTCCTGTGACCCGAACTACGAATGAGATTCCGACCTGGTCATCGAATGTGCAAGATCTCGGGCTTCAGGGTTGCGGGATCTAATCTTGATGCGATTTGTCTTACCAGCGAGACGGGACACAGAGCAATAGATTGGCCTTCCTAGCGGGAGACCACGGACGAATTAGATCCTCCAAGACTGAGGTCATTGAGATCTTCAGGGTGCGGGATCTGATTATCTGTCTTACCCATGGGACACGGGCCACGGGCCACGCTGTTCACAATGGCGAGCATAACTTCCGTTTTTTGTACATTGACATTCATTCGCGGTAAAATGTCGAATATTGGAGAAGTTCCCGCCACAGTTGCGGTCAAGAGAATCGATGAAGCCACGGAGGTCACTCCGTTATCTCAGCGGCACAAACGCGTCTTTGTGGCTTCCACGACCAAGACTTGCCGCGCACGCTGTACTCCTAAGCGCTATTGTCAATAGCTCACTATCCAAACATATGCACTATTGACGTCTGCATCTGCATTCCATACCCGCTCCCTCCCTCAATCAGCATTTCCTATCCATCACTGAACACCACAATCAATAATCCATTTTATTATCCTTTCCTTTCCTTTCCTTCCCTTTCCTTCCAAATCGGAATCGCCGGTCCCGCCCCCATCGTCCCACGAAACTGGAACACGAGAACCATCCGCCGCCACGACAGCTACTATCACAACAAATCGTACCTCGTCACAGCGAGCGCTCCTCCCCTCGCCGGCCCCATTTTCCGTCTCCGCCCGCTCTTCACTTCTTACAGCAAGCTTACATACCACACATACATACGTATGTACATACATACATACAATACATTCATACATACGTACCAATACCTTTACCAACAACCCTCTATCGTACACCCCGGAATAGAGTTCAAAAGTCGTACGATTTAACACGGCACGGCCGACATCCTGGCCGAGAATTCGACACTAGCATCCAGCTCCCTTCCAATGGAAGTGCCGAGTTCTGTTTTCAGCTGTGATCAACCAGATGATTCCGATCAGATGATTTTAATTCCCGCTGCGAGGTAATCATGATGGTCCAGGGTCTTGAGGTCCCGGTCTCAGATCTAGTTAGACCCGTCCCAATAATTACGCGCTTCCCGACCAAGTTTCCGTAGTTCGCAGGCGAAAAAGCTGAGACTTCCCTCTGCGGAGGTTTGTTGGACCCTTGATCGGCGAAAATGACTATGAGGCCTCGTCTGGTCTGGTCGTCTGCGCCTAAGAGCAGCTAGGATGTACTGTACGGGTTAGGGACTAGGGTT
>Ga0182030_10026154_pt1 | contig 10583 bp, 16 predicted proteins | sample 812S3MmetaG_FD_121299 | JGI IMG/M metagenome (GOLD analysis project Ga0182030, IMG submission 121299) | Permafrost microbial communities from Stordalen Mire, Sweden - 812S3M metaG (Illumina Assembly) | ecosystem: Environmental > Terrestrial > Soil > Wetlands > Permafrost | place: Sweden... | reverse complement strand
CTATTCGCACGCCGCGAAGCCGAGGGCTGGGATGTTTGGGGCAATGAGGTCCAAAGCGACGTTCTGATTGCCGCCTAGCCAATAATCCATGCAAAAAACCAACCGCCGTTCGCGCATGCGCCGGGTCAGCAGTGGCAAACGCATAGAGTTGACTGACCGCGATATCGAGCTTTTCAAGCTGCTCAATCGCTATCACTTCCTCCGCTCCAATTTTCTGCATGCCTTTCTTGGGGGAGATTCGCAGACCCGCTTCAAGGAGCGGCTCGGACACCTGTACCACGACGGCCGGTACATCAACCGGCCGGAGCAGCAGTGGCAGTTTGCGAACTGCCGCTATATGCCGGTCATTTATGAACTGGACGATAGAGGCGAGCAGGTACTCCGCGAGCGCGGTCTCACGCATAGTGACAGCCCGCTGCTGAAAAAGGGTCGCATGGGGGCGTATCGGCAATTCGCACACGAGCTGATGATTTGCGACTGCATGGCATCGATTGAGCTTGGGGTCCAGCGGGACCTGCGCCTGCGTTTCATTTCATGGCAGGAGATCATTGCGAAGGTGCCGGAGAGCACACGCAAGCTCGATAACCCATTCGCGATACCAGTCTCGATCACGCACACGTTCCCGCGCACCGGGGCGGCGCAACGTGCGGATATTAAGGTCGTGCCGGATGGACTATTTGGCCTAGAGTATGTCGACGATGGATCGAAGGCGTATCGCTTTTTTGCGCTTGAAGCGGATAGGAACACCCAGCCAGTCGCGCGCTCGGACTTGCACCAATCAAGCTACCTGAGAAAAATTCTGGCCTATCGGCAAATTGCGATGCAGAATATTCACAAGTCGCACCTTGGTCTGCCCAATCTCCTCATTTTGACCGTCACGACGAACGAGCCTCACATGGCAAACATCATGTCGCTCGTGAAAGAGTTAGCCCACGAGGGTAAGAGCAAATTGTTTCTTTTTAAAACGATGAGCAGTGTCGGCGACTTCAAGAAAGCTCCAGAGCCGACGGCGCACTTGCTCGCCGACGCGTGGCAGCGTGTTGGGTACGAGGCATTCCGAGTCGATCAGCCATAAGCTGCAAGATTTGCAATCTGCCGAAAGCTGGACGATGATAGCGGAGCCAAATCGGAGCCAAAAATCAGAAAACGTGCGTTTGCGGGCGTAGTTCAATGGTAGAACGGCAGCTTCCCAAGCTGCATACGAGGGTTCGATTCCCTTCGCCCGCTCCAAGCTTGGCTCTCCCGTTCCGGGGTTCACAATGATCGATCCGCTCTATTCGCTCTCCGGATTTGCGGTCGGAATGCTGGTCGGCATGACCGGCGTCGGCGGCGGTTCTTTGATGACGCCGCTATTGATCATGCTGTTCGGCATTCATCCGGCCACGGCGGTCGGCACCGATTTGCTTTACGCGGCTGCCACCAAGACCGGCGGCAGCCTCGTGCACGGTTTCGCGCGCAGCATCGATTGGCGCGTCGTGCGGCGCTTGGCGAGCGGCAGCATGCCGGCTGCGATTGTCACGCTGGCGGTCTTGTCGCATTTCAATCTCAACGGCGATGCGGCGCGCAGCTTGATCACGCTCGTGCTCAGCGTGGCGCTATTTGCGACCGCCTTCGCGCTGGTGTTCGGCCAATCGATCATCGCGCTATGTCGCGCCCGCGTTGCCGAACTCGATCCCAAGCGCACCGCGCTCAACACGGTGCTGGTCGGCGTGCTGCTGGGTGTCCTGGTGACAATATCGTCAGTTGGCGCCGGTGCTATCGGCGTGGTCGCGCTGGTGCTGCTCTATCCGCAGTTCCCGATGTCGAGGATTGTCGGCTCCGACATCGCCCATGCGGTGCCGCTGACGCTGATCGCTGGCCTGGGTCACTGGATGATGGGTGCGGTCGATTGGCATATCATCACGTCGCTGTTGGTGGGCTCGCTGCCGGGCATTTTCATCGGCAGCTATTTCGCCATCCGCGTGCCGGAACGGGCCTTGCGGCTAGTGTTGGCGACGACCTTGTTCGTGGTGGCCACGCGCATGGCCTACGATCATGCCACCGCCGCCACGACGATCTTTACGGCCTTCACCCGCCGCGCGGTGCCTTGAATGCGGATACGCCGGTTCGGCCGTAAAAATATATCGTCGCTGCGGCCATTCTAGTTCGGGCGCGCCCGCGATATATTGCTGCTTGGGGCCTATATTCATGACTGCGAATTTTGCGCCAATTTACCGCACCGTGTTGGGCGCGCTGATTTGCCTGGTTGGCGGAATCGGTAGTCCGCCGACTCATGCGCAAACGCGGCTCAAGGCGCATTACAACATCTCGATGACCGGAGTATCGATTGGCCAAATTACTTGGTCCACCGCGATCGGTGACGAGCGCTACACGACATCGGCGGGCGGCAAGGCCAGCGGCGTCCTCAGCGTCTTGGTGAATGGCGAGGGCTCGGTCGACATTCGCGGCACGGTGGTGGATGGGCACCTGACACCGCGAATTTTTACGTCCACGATTGTCGACGACGAAGGCAAATCCGAACTGCGCATGACGTTCGAGGACGGCGCCGTCAAGGAATTGATTGCGCCGCCGCCTCCTCCAGGATCGGACCGGTTGGCGGTGAAGGAAGCCGATACCCGCAACGTATCCGATCCGCTCAGCGCGATGCTCGTTACTGCCGAAGACCCGTTGGCGTCGGAAAATTGCAAGCGCGTGCTTTCGATATTCGACGGGCAGCGGCGCTACGATCTTGCGCTGTCTTACAAGCGCGTCGAAAAGGTCGCGATCGAACACAGTTATCGCGGGCTGGTTTTGGTTTGCGGCGTCGTTCTTCAGCCGATTGCCGGTTACCGCGCCGACAGCAAATTGGTCAAATATGTCGCCGGCCGGCACGACATGGAGCTTTGGTTCGCGCCGATTGCCGGAACGCCGCTGATTGCGCCGATCCGCGTCTTGATGCCGACTTTGATCGGGACCTTGGAAATCGCGGCCGACCAATTCGACGCGGTCGCGTTACCGCCGCCGCCCGAGGCATTGCCGCCGGCGGCCGCCGTGCCGCGATAACGCCACGCGGCGGCCAATAAAAAACCGGCCGCGCCAATGCTGCGCGGCCGGCTCGACTAGATTTCCGTCGATTAATTGCCTTCGATGGTCTTAATCACGCTCGACATAGGGCGCGCCTCGTCGAGGCCGCCGCCCATCTCCTTGAGCACGATGTCGGTGTATTCCTTCTTCGGCTCGGTCGGGGTCTTGCCGGTGACCTGCACGACTTTGTATCCCCCGGCCTTCAGCTGAGCGAGCAGTTCGGGCGCCGCATGCGCGGTTGCCTGTTGAAAGTCGTGCATCAAGATGATGCCCTTGCCGCGCTTTGCCAGCTTGTCCATGACGGATTTGATGACCTGCTCGGGTTTGCGCATCTTAAAATCGAACGAATCCATGTCGGTCGAGAAGATGCCGATATTGCGCTCGCCGAGATATTTGACCATTTCGGGCGGGTGCTTGAGCGCGGGGAAGCGGAAGAACGGCGCAATCGGCTGGTTGCCGAGCGCGATGCTCACGGCCGCGATGCCCTTCTCGATTTCGTCCTTGGCCTCGTCCGGCGTCAGGCGCGAAAGGTCTTTATGCGACCAGGTGTGCGAGCCGATGGTGTGGCCGGCGGCTGCTACCTGCTTGAGGATTTCGGGATGATAGCCGGCATGCTTGCCGATCGGGAAGAACAGCGCCTTGGTGCACTGGTCGGCCAGCGCTTTGAGTACGGCCGGTGTGTTGGCCGGCCACGGGCCGTCGTCGAAGGTGAGCACGACTTCGTGGTCGCGCAGGAAGTCGTAGGCCTTGAAGTGCTCGAAGCCGAAGCCTGGTCCGCCGGTGGTGTCGATTTGGATCACGCGAGAGACGCCGAGCGCGTTCGGATTGTCGCATTTAGCGGGGGCCGCGGCAGGCGCTGGTGCCTGAACGGCAGCTTGGGCTGGGGCCTGTGCGGTTTGCGCCCAGACGGCGGTGCTCGCGGCCGAGGCCGAAATCGCAAGGGCTAGAGCCAAAGCGCTACGCATAGCTTTCTCCATACTCGTAAGCAGACCAATGGTAACTGTTCGAATAGTCATTGCGACTTTAACCTTTTGAGTCAACGCAGGTCCTGAAATGGCCCAAATTTCGGGGTTTTTAGACGGCAAGATGGTTAACACGGGTGGCGGCGGGTAGCTGCAGCTTGCCCGCGTTGCTTAGCGCCGCGATCGGTCTTATCTCACAGGGAACCCGAAGGATTTGAAATGCCGGCAACCGTTTCGCCTAGTTTTGTGTCCAGGCCGCTGCTGCTGGTTGCGCTCGGGGGCGGCCTGTTGCTGGCATCGGCGCTCGGTCTGTGGGCCTATCAAGGCACCGCAGTGTTCTTCGAAATGGTGCGCAACGGTTGGATCGCCTGCTTCTGATGCCGGCCAGGTAAAGTTCCTATGACAGTGCGAACCTCCCATATTCTCTTGGTGCTCTCGGCATTTCTGGCCGGGCTGGTGATATTTCTCGGCGCTTTTCTTTTTGCCACCGGGCATCTGAGTGGCGGCGGTCCCGGACCTTCCGCGATTGGCGGACCGTTCAAGCTGATTGACCAGAACGGCAAGCAGATCACCGATCAGGACATGAAGGGTAAACCGTTCCTGGTCTTCTTCGGTTATACCCATTGTCCCGATGTCTGCCCGACCACACTGTTCGACGTGTCGGAAATGATGCGCGCGCTCGGCAAGGATGCCGACCGCACCAGCGCGCTGTTCATTACCGTCGATCCCGACCGCGACACGCCCTCGGTGATGAAGGATTACCTGTCGAGCTTTGACCCGCATTTGCGCGGCGCCACTGGCGGCGAAAAGGCGATCGACGCCGCCGAAAAAGCCTACAGGGTCTATGCCAAGAAAGTGCCCGCCGAGCACGGCGACTACAGCATGGACCATACTGCTTTGGTTTATCTGATGGACAAAGATGGCCGCTTTATCGCGCCGTTCAGCCTCAAGCGGCGGCCCGAGGAATCGGCCGCCGATCTGCGGAAGTATATGTAGCCTGCTCGCCGATGACTGGCAGTTCGCCGCTTTCTTCCAACGTCCTGAGATGGCGTTCCAGTTCCAGCAGCGAACGCGTTAATTTGTCCGCGCGCCGCGAACTCTTTGCCAGGCCGTGTTCGGTTTTCTCCCAGGCATAGGGCGCGACAGCGAGCTGATAGACCGCGCGCCAGGCAGCGAGCGACAGCAGTAGCCAGTGCAGCGGCGTCAGCAGTAGCACCCAGGCCGCCGACAACAGGCCGCGGCGCGCAAGACCGAGCCAGCCGAGAAAGGCCGACGTCAGATAGGTCACCCAGTCCAATCCTGACCCTAATATGGTATCAGAATACAATCGGCGAGCGACTTATTTTGTACGGCGGTTGTAGCCCCGGCACCCGGTCGGCCGCGTTGGCTGCGCGCGGCGGCTGGTGCTAGAAGCAGCCTATGTCGGACTTCATGTCACATTTTGCCGTTCCGGCTGCCATCATCGCGGTGGCGATCGTGCTGCTGCTCGGGCTGGTCAATATGATGCGCGGCGGCTCGCCCAACCGCTCGCAAAAGCTGATGCGCTTGCGCGTGCTGCTGCAATTCGTCGCCATCGTCGTGATCATGGCGACGGTCTGGCTGATGGGTAAGTAGCGCGCGCTCACTTCATCGGCGCGGCGCGCATATACTCGACCTTTTCCTTCTTGATTTTGGGCTTCTTTTTCGCCGAATAATCGGTGGCGGCCGCCTGGACAGAGGGCTTGGCGGCGCCACAAGCATTGGCGGGCGCTACGGCCGGCAGGAAAAGCAGCGTCGCGGCAGCGGCAATCATTAGAAAGCGCATGTTGGTCACCCCGTTTTTTGAGACGAAAACCCGGTAAGATGAATGCTATCCCGAATCCGGGCCGGAGCGCTACATGGTCATACTCAATCGCATTTATACCCGAACCGGCGACGACGGCACGACGTCGCTCGGCACTGGCGCCAGGCGCAAGAAATACGACCTGCGGGTCGCCGCTTACGGCACGGTCGACGAGGTGAATGCGGTGCTCGGTCTGGTGCGACTGCATACCGCCGGCGATGCATCGCTCGATAAAGCGCTTGGCCGGGTCCAGAACGACCTGTTCGACGTCGAAGCCGACCTATGTCTGGCAGAAAAAGGCCCCGGCGGCGCACGGCTAACGGTCACCGATACCCAGGTCGATTGGCTGGAGGCCGAGATCGACCGTCTCAATGCCGGCCTTGAGCCGCTGCGCTCCTTTATTTTGCCCGGCGGCAGCCCGGCTTCGACCTGTATGCATTTGGCGCGCACCATCTGCCGGCGCGCCGAACGCATTATGGTCGAACTAAAAGATCAGCCCGGCGAAGAGGTTTCCTCAGCCTCGCTCAAATATGTCAACAGACTGTCGGACTATCTGTTTGTCGCCGGCCGCTATGCCAACGATAAGGGCGCCGGGGATGTGCTGTGGGCCCCGGGGCAGAACCGCTAGCGCCGCGCAGGCTTTTTGCGTGCGGCGCAGCATAAACGTTGACATGCCAATGGTGCGGCCTTTAGCTTCCGCCCGCGCTTCTTAAGCCGATCGCCAGGATGGGGATTTATGAAGATTCTAGTGCCCGTAAAGCGGGTGGTCGATTTCAACGTTAAAATCCGCGTCAAGCCGGATGGTTCCGGCGTCGAGCTCGCCAATATCAAAATGTCGATGAATCCTTTCGACGAGATTGCCGTCGAAGAGGCGATCCGCCTCAAGGAGGCCGGCAATGCGACCGAGATCGTGGCGGTTTCGATTGGCCCGCAGCAGGCGTCGGAAACGATCCGCACCGCGCTCGCCATGGGCGCCGACCGCGGCATCCTGGTGAAAGCGGACGGCGCGGTCGAACCGCTGGCGGTGGCGAAAATTCTCAAGGCGATCGTCGAGGCGGAAAAGCCCGGCCTGGTGATCCTCGGCAAGCAGGCCATCGACGATGACAGCAATCAGACCGGCCAGATGTTGGCGGCGCTCTTGGGCTGGGGACAGGGCACCTTCGCCTCCAAGCAGACCATCGATGGCGACAGCATCAGCGTCACCCGCGAGGTCGATGGCGGTCTGCAAACCGTAAAGCTGAAAATGCCCGCCATCATCACCACGGATTTGCGGCTCAACGAGCCGCGCTATGCGAGCCTGCCCAACATCATGAAGGCAAAGAAAAAGCCGATCGAGGAAAAATCGCCGGCGGATTACGGCGTCGATATCAAGCCGCGGCTGGAAGTGGTGAAAACGACCGAGCCGCCGGGACGCAAATCGGGCGCGAAAGTCGGCTCGGTGGCAGAGCTGGTCGCCAAGCTAAAAGACGAAGCGGGGGTGCTTTGACATGACCACGCTTCTTATCGCCGAGCACGACAACAGAACGATCAAGGACGCCACCAACAAGGCGCTCACGGCGGCCAAGGCGCTTGGCGCCGACGTGCATGTGCTGGTCGCCGGCAAAGATTGCAAAGCCGCGGCCGACGCCGCCGCCAAGCTCGACGGCGTCAAGAAAGTTTTGCTGGCGGATGCCGCGCTTTACGAACACTCGGTTGCCGAGCCGCTTGCGGCCCTGATCGTTTCGCTCGCCGGGCCTTATGACGCGATCGTTGCGCCGGCCACGACCAATGGAAAAAACGTCATGCCGCGCGTGGCCGCGCTGCTCGACGTGATGCAGATATCGGAGATCACCAAGGTGATCGCGCCCGACACGTTCGAGCGGCCGATCTATGCCGGCAATGCGATCCAGACCGTGAAGTCGCTGGATGCCAAGAAGATCATCACCGTGCGCACGTCGACCTTTCAGGCGACGGGGCAGGGCGGATCTGCCGGCGTGGAAAACGCGGCGGCTGCTTCCGATCCTGGCGTGTCGTCCTTCGTCGGCGAGGAATTGTCGAAATCCGACCGTCCCGAACTGACCTCGGCCAAGATCATCATCTCGGGCGGCCGCGCCATGCAGAGCCGCGAGAACTTCACCAAATATATCGAGCCGGTGGCCGACAAGCTAGGCGCCGCCGTGGGCGCCTCGCGCGCGGCGGTCGATGCCGGCTATGCGCCGAACGATTGGCAGGTCGGGCAAACCGGCAAAGTGGTGGCGCCCGATCTCTACATCGCGGTTGGAATTTCCGGCGCGATTCAGCATCTGGCCGGCATGAAGGATTCGAAAGTCATCGTAGCGATCAACAAAGACGAAGAAGCGCCGATCTTTCAGGTGGCCGACTACGGCCTGGTCGCCGACCTTTATACCGCGCTGCCGGAACTCGCCGTAGAACTCGGCAAAATCGGGCGTTGAGCCGCAGCTAGTGTCGGCGAAGCGTTCGGCGTAAAACTAAGGGGCATCCCGGGCCGGGGGCTTCGCATCGATTGGAAGCAGTCATGTCGGTTAAAATTCAAACTGTCGGGGTGATCGGCGCCGGTCAGATGGGCAACGGCATCGCCCATGTCTGCGCGCTGGCCGGATTTGACGTAATGTTGAACGACGTCTCCGTCGACCGCATCAAAGCGAGCCTGGCGACCATCAACGGCAATATGGCGAAGCAAGTCGCCAAGAAGACCATCAACGAGGACGAGCGCAAGAACGCATTGGCGCGTATCAAGCCGGCGGAAAAATACACCGACCTGGCAAACTGCGATCTGGTGATCGAGACGGCCGCCGAGAAGGAAGACATCAAGCGCAAGATCTTCGCCGAACTATGCGCCTCGCTCAAGCCGGAAGCGATCGTTGCCACCAACACCTCGTCGATTTCGATTACGCGGCTGGCGTCCTCGACCGACCGGCCCGAACGTTTCATCGGCATTCATTTCATGAATCCAGTCCCACTCATGGAACTGGTCGAGCTGATACGCGGCATTGCCACCGATGACGCGACTTTCGAAACCTGCAAGGTCTTTATCGCCAAGCTCGGCCGCACCATCGCGGTTTCCGAGGATTTTCCGGCCTTTATCGTCAACCGGATCCTGCTGCCGATGATCAATGAGGCGATCTACACACTCTACGAAGGCGTCGGCAATGTCGAAGCCATCGACACCGCGATGAAGCTCGGCGCCCATCATCCGATGGGGCCGCTCGAGCTCGCGGACTTTATCGGATTGGATACCTGCCTGTCCGTGATGCAGGTGCTGCACGAGGGCCTGGCGGATTCTAAATATCGGCCATGTCCGCTGCTGGTGAAATATGTCGAAGCCGGCTGGCTCGGTCGTAAGACCCAGCGCGGCTTTTACGACTATCGCGGTGAAAAGCCGGTCCCGACAAGGTAGCCTGTCGGCGGCTTTACATCAGCTTCAATAAATTCAACACCGCTAGCGCCACGATTGAGAGCCAGGTCAGCGTCTGACCGAAACCACGGCCGGCCCCGGCCACCTCCGTCGACCACATCGCCATGGTCTGGATCAATCGTCCGGTGATCAGCGCGATGCCAACGATGTGAAGCGCGCTGTGCCAGCCGCCGTTGATCTCGTAAGACAGCATCAAGAGCAACGCGAGCGGGATGTATTCGATGGCGTTGGCGTGCAACCGGATCATGCGCAGCATTTCCGGATTGCCGCCGTCGCCAAGCGAAACCTTGAGCTTTACCCGGTGGACGGTAACGTTGATGCCGAGGGCGATGATGATCAGGCCGAGAATTGCCGCATAGAGCGCAGTGATAGGTATGACCATATAATAGTCTCCCCTGTTGAAGCGATCATTTCAAATGCTAACTCGCCGGCGTGATCCAGCCGACGCCGGCGCTGCGTGGCTCGGTGAGTATAGCGATGCGGCCGACGCCGGGAATATCGAAGATCGGGCGCATCAATTTGGCGCCGGTGGCAATCGCCTTTTTCACGCGCGCATCGACATCGTCGACCGCCAGATAGGCCATCCAGTGTTCCGGGACGCCGTCCCATTGCGGGCCGCCGATCGTAAACAAACCGCCGACCGGCTTGTCGCCCATCTTGGCGATCCAATAGGTGCCCTCCGGCATCGGCATTCCGTCGAAAGTCCAGCCGATGGTGCTGGCGTAGAATTTCTTGGCCTTGTCCGCATCGCGGGTGACCAGTTCGTTCCAGTGGAAACTTCCGTGCGAAGTCATCGCAAACTTCTGTGCATCGTTTTGCAGGCTTCAGGCGAGATATTTTTCCATCTTGAGCAGCGCGCCTTCCCAGCCTTGGTTATGGCGGTCGCGCGCTTCGTCGTCGAAGAATTGTTCGTGCGTCAAAGTCATCAACGTGCCGTCGCCGTCGCTCTTGAGCAGAACGGTCACCAGCGATTCGCGCTCGGGCGTCGATTTCCAGGCCCAGGTGAATACAAGCTTCTTGTTCGGCACCACTTCGCGATAGACGCCGCTGACGTGGAATTCGTCGCCGTCCGGCGCTTTCATGACCCAGCGATAGTGGCCGCCTTGGCGCGGGTCGCTTTCGGCGCTGACCGCCTTGACTTCACCCGGCCCCATCCAGCGTTTTACTTTTTCCGGATCGGTCCACGCGGCGAAGACTTTCGCCGGCGGGGCATTGAAGCGGCGTTTGATGGTGAGGCTTGGTTTGACGGCGACGTTGGTGGCCATGGGTCATTCTCCAAAAAGGCGGTGAGTTGGTCGAGGCGTTCGGTCCAGAAGCGCTG
>Ga0182030_10026151_pt1 | contig 10584 bp, 9 predicted proteins | sample 812S3MmetaG_FD_121299 | JGI IMG/M metagenome (GOLD analysis project Ga0182030, IMG submission 121299) | Permafrost microbial communities from Stordalen Mire, Sweden - 812S3M metaG (Illumina Assembly) | ecosystem: Environmental > Terrestrial > Soil > Wetlands > Permafrost | place: Sweden... | reverse complement strand
GTGGACCGGCCGGTGCGCCACCATCGGGAAGAGATCGAGGCAGGCGTCGACCGCATCGGCGTCGAAGCGCGTTCCGCGGCCTTCGGCCAGCTCGGCGAGTACCGAGTGGAGGGACCCGGCGTCCGGCGACCTGGATGCCACCACGTCGGCGACGATGAGCACCCGGGAACTCACCAGGATGGCGTCGCCGCCCAGGCCGTAGGGCTGGCCCGACCCGTCCATGTGCTCGTGGTGCTGGAGGATCATGGCCTGGATCGGCCAGGGGAAGCGGATCCCGTCCACGATCGTGGCCCCGGTGCATGCGTGTGCCGAGGCCGGATCGAACACGGTCGTCCGGTCGTCCGGGTCGACCAGGCCAGGATCGCCGACGATGCCGATGTCGTGCAGGGACGCCGCCAGTCCGATTCCCCGGGCCTCGTGCTGGGGAAGCCCGATGCGGTTGGCGATGCCGACAGCGAGGTCGGCGACGGCACGGTGGTGGTCGGCCATCGAGGGGTCATAGGACCGGAGGAGGCGGTCCACCGCCTCCTCGCCCGAATCGAGGGTCGTGCGCAGCTTGGCGTGGAACGCGGTGCTCACGGACATCTGATGCAACGACAGGATCGTGGCGTGCTCGTCGGCGCGCATCTGCGGGATCATGGAGCCTCCCGCCGGGCGGCGCCGCGGGCGGGCGACTCCACTCCACGTTCCGAGGTGATCAATCGCGCCATGGACCCAGCGTACGGACGGGCCGCGCTCCGGCGCCTCGCTCGGAAACGCCCAATCTACCCGTCAGGATCTGTCCAATTCGGGCAGGGCCGACGGTGGTCCGGCGGGCCGATCAGTGCGTCAGGGTCTGCACCAGGGTGACCGTCGCACCACAGCATCGGCCGTTGTCGCCGTAGCGCGAGGCGACGGACAGCTCGAACCATCGGGAGGTGTCCGGGCTGTGGCAGGGGACGGTGAAGCGTGCCGGGGCCGGGAGGTCGCCGTCGACGGCCAGATGGATCACCGACCCGATCAGGTCGGCCCACGGATCGCCGTGGGCGGTGGCGCACACCGTCACGTAGGACGCACCGACGCCCGTCCGCTCGGCGTCGCCCCCGTTGGCGGAGGAGAACTCACGCCACGCCCGGTTCACCGCCGTGAGTACACCGTCGCGGTCCAGTACCGCCATCTCGACCACCGGTTTGGCGGCTGCGAACACCGCAGCCGCCCGGGCTACGGAATCCGGGGCCTCACCCGGGCCGGTCCGACCGTCGGCTGCGGCACGGACGATCGGCGCACCCTGCGCCGTGAGACCGGCCCGCACCCGGCATGCGAGATCGAGGTTGAAGCGGTCATCGGCGTCGTGGAGGTCCCGGCCGGTCAGTTCCTGGATCCGGCGCAGCCGGTACTTCAGCGTGCTCGGGTGGATGTGGAGCCGATCGGAGCTGGCCCGGAGTGACTGCTGGTCGCGCAACGACTCGCCGAGCGTGTGCACGAGGTCGGAATGGTGCTCCTCGTCATACGCCACGAGCGAGCCGATCCACTCGTCGACGAAGGAGAGCAGGCGGACCTGGTCCGCGTCGCTCGACAGGAAGCGGGCGATTCCCAGCCCGTCGAACCGCGCGACCGGGACCGTGGACAGCCGGAGGGCGAGCTCCGCCTCGGCCACGGACAGGCCCAACCGGGTCGGCTCGTGGCGGTCCCCGACGCCGATCCGGACCCGTCCGCCGACCTGCCGGTCAACGAGCGCGCCCAGCTTCGACCAGTCGGCATCGTCCGCGACGAAGCACACCACGCTGTGGGTGCGGGAGGTGGACAACCGGCCGTCGAGGCCGACGGCGCGGAACGCCCGGTGCAGTTCCTCCGTCGACGGGAGCGGACCCGGCAGCTCGGGCTCGATCACCAGTGCACGGTGCGGTCGGTCGAGCGAGTAGCCGAGTCCTCCGGCGTGGGAGCGCGAACGCTCGAAGTCCGGATTGTCGAGCAGGTCCGATGCGAGGTCACCCCATACCCGGAGTTCGTTCGACGCGACGCTGTGCAGGCGGAACATCTCGGTGGCCAGCACCATCGTGCCCTGTTCGAGGGCCAGGAAATCGGTGTCGTCCCCCAGGCCGTCGGGATCGAGGAGGCCGATCACCCCGAGGCAGGCCCCCTCGGGACGCGCGACGACGAGGACCCACTCCCCGAGCCGGACGGCACGTGCGTGCTCGGCCGAGTTGATCTGACGCCAGTCGGGGAGGACGAGGTCCTCCCCGCCGTCGCCCCCCGCCTGGGCCAGGCGCACGCCGTCGCTGTCGTCGATCACCACGGTGCCGCCGATGGTCGCATTGAGGACGGTGGCGATGCCGTGGACGCTCTGGCCCTTCGCGACGGTCGTCGTGAGGGATCGCTGGAGGGAGACGACATCCTCCATTGTCAGGTGGCGGGTCATCGGGGCACCGGACGGGACGCACCTGCACCTGCCCCACGGGCACAGCGGCGCGGGTCCGGGCCGCCGTGCCCGTGGGTGGGTCTCCGGCGGTGTGCCGTCACGGGGCGAGAATGCCGACCGTCCAGCACTGCGCCGGGTCCGCCTGCGGAGAAGTTGTCCATGCCACCACCAAACTGGCCGGGGTGGAACCTGACGCCGTCCGGGCGTCCACGGTGCCGCCGGTTCTGCAGGAGCCGAGCGGACCCCTCGTGGGGTGCCGGCCGCCCGCGTCCTCCGACAACGCTACTCCCTCCCCCGTCCGGCCTCCCCGTCGCCGACCCGGATCAGCTCGGTCCTGCCCGAGTCGATCGCATCGAGCGGCGAGGGCCCGGTCCGGGACGGTCGGCCGAGGCGGTAGCTTCGCCGACATGGCTGACATCACGATCTACCACGACCCCAACTGCTCGAGCTCCCGGGTGGCCACCGACGCCGCCGACGAACTGGGCATCGGTGTGGACATCCGCCGGTACAAGTTGAAGGCGGAGCGGCCCACGGTCGAGGAGCTGCGCGAACTGCTCGCCATCCTCGAGGACGAGCCCACCGCCCTCGTCCGCCGGGACGCCAATTTCACGAAGCTCGGACTGACCGACGCCGACGTCCAGACCCCCGAGCAGGTGGCCGAGGTGCTGGCCGCCCATCCGGAGATGATCCAGCGCCCGGTCCTCATCGCCGACGGCGTCGCCGTCATCGGCCGACCGAAGGACCGGGTCGTCCCATTCCTGACCTCCCACTCCTGAGACTCCTCGACGCGCCCGCGCCTACGCCCGCGCCCCGGCCGAGGTAGGGAGGGACGTGCCCGAGCTCCCCGAGGTCGAGACGATCCGGCGCCAACTCGACGTGCTCCTGGTCGGTCGATCGGTCGTGGGTCTCCGATCGACCTGGGCCAAGAGCCTGACCGGTCGGGGTGTGGATCCCGCCGCCGTCCTGGAGCGGCCGGTGACCGGTGTCTGGCGACGGGGCAAGGTATTGGGCCTCGACCTCGAGGGCGGTATCAGTGTGCTCGTCCACCTCCGCATGACCGGCCAGCTCCTGCTCGACCCCAGAAACGCCCTCGGCGGGACGGTGGAGGAGACCTCGGCGACGCGGGTCGTGCTCGACCTCGACGACGGATCCCGGTTGGTCTTCAACGACCATCGCAAGTTCGGTCGCCTGGTGGTCCTCCCCTCGTCGGATGTCGGCGCCGACCCGCTGCTCGCCCGGATGGGCCCGGAGCCCCTGGGGGAGTCGTTCGACCCCGGGGTGCTGTCGGAGGCACTGCACCGGCACCCCGGCCTACGAATCAAGACGGCGCTGCTGGACCAGGGCGTCATGGCCGGCGTCGGCAACATCTATGCCGACGAGGCGCTGTGGCAGGCCGGTCTGCATCCGGAGCGGCGGTGCGGGACGCTGAAGCGCCCGGGGGTCGCCGCACTGCACGCCGGGATCGTCACCGTCCTCACCGAAGGTGTGGCCCGCGGCGGCTCGACGATGCGTGACTACGTCGACGCCCGCGGTGAGCGCGGCGGCTATCTCGACGTGGCCGCCGTCTACGGCCGTGCCGGGCGACCGTGCCTGCGTTGCGGCACCGCGGTCGTCAAGACCACGGTGGGCGGACGCGGCACCCACTTCTGCCCGGCGTGCCAGCGCGCGCCGAGGCGACGCCGACCGGCGCGGGCCTGACCCCACCGGGTCGGACCTCGGCGGTGACTCTCAGGACGCGGCGGCGCGGTCGTTGCGTGCCGACATCACCACTCGACCGCTGCACCGGAGGCCGGGTGGCGCCACGATCACGGGAAGGTGCGAGGTGCGCACGACGCGTTCGCGCACACGCGTGCCGGACAGCCGCCGGATCCCCCGGAGTCGTCGGGACCCGATCACGATCCCGGCGCACTGCTCGTCGACGGCGACCTCGACGATCCGCCTGGCCACGGTGTCCTCCCGGGCCGAGAAGACCAGTCCGCGCGCGGCGACGCCGGCGTCGCGCATGCGCAGCACGGTCAGTGTGACGAGGTCCCGTGCCGCTCCCGCGGACTCGAGCGGGGGGACACGCAGTGTCGGCGGCAGCTCGCGCACGTGGAGCACGACCACGTCGGCACCGCTCTGCGTCGCGTGTCCGATGGTGAAGTCGACGGCGGCGTCGCCGGCCTCGAACTGGTCGATGGCGAGGAGCAGCCGGTTCCGGATCATGGAGACTCCCTTCGGTCCACGGTGTCCACGGTACGCCGACGGCGCGAAAAAAGGACGTGAAAATCCCTACCCGCGGAACGCACGCGCAACCACGGCCGCGGCGGTGTCCTGACTCAGCCGGCGATGCCCCGCATCGAGTTGTTGCGGGCGTCGTGGGTGACCTCGGCCAGGCCCAGCGCCTCGAGCAGCGGGGGGAGGTACATGCCGAAGCGGCCGCGGTAGCCGTTGCGCATCCCGTACCAGCCGCCGACCGGGTTGTCCGGCGAGCGCCCCCAGGCCTCGACGGTGCCCTCGGCGGGCGCCTTCTTCTCGTCGGCGGCGCCGAGGGGGACCCAGTCGCCCTGCTCCAGGAGCCAGGTGTGCAGGTCCTCGATCGCCCGGAGCCGGTACGTCAGTCGGGTCGACCCCACCTGGCAGACGAGCAGCGGGGGATCGGCGTCCTCGTCCCGGTGCATCGTGTAGCCGGAGCTGCCCGGTGGCGTGGTGAGCTCCCACGGGTCGTCCTCGGTGCCGGTGCCGTTCATGGTTCCCTCCTGTCCGCGGTGTCCCCGAGTGTTGCAGAACCGGCGGGCGGCGTCCCGGTCCCGGACCGGGGGCCGCTCCGTGCCCGGCCGGTGCCGGTCACGCGGCGACCGGGTGCAGGTTGCTCCTGGCCCAGCCCGGGCCCCGCAGCACGCAGGACAGCCGCTCGACCCAGCCGTTCGACGAGGCGATGTCCCGGGCGATGTCCACATACTCATGGCTGGCGATCCTCGCCGGGTTGAACGTGTCGATGTTCGTCGTGAGCCCGTAGACGACCCGCTCGTCCTCGGGCTCGAACGTGCCGAACAACTTGTCCCAGACGATCAGGATGCCGCCGTGGTTCCGGTCGAGGTACTGCCGCTGTGACCCGTGGTGGACCCGGTGGTGGGACGGTGAGTTGAGGGTGACCTCGGCTCGCCCGATCCGGTCGATGGCCTCGGTGTGGATCCAGAACTGGTAGATGAGGTTGATGCCTCGCGCCGTGGCCACGGCCGAGGGTGGGATTCCGACCAGGCACATCAGGCCGTAGGGGATCGAGGTGCCCAACGCGTCGGCCACCGGTTGGCGGAGGGCGGTCGACAGGTTGTAGCGCTCGCTCGAGTGGTGGACCTCGTGGACCGCCCACATGTAGCGGCTGGTGTGCATGAACCGGTGGTTCCAGTAGTAGAGGAAGTCCCAGCCGACGACGGCCGCGGCCAGGGCGGCCGGCCCCGGCCCGAGCGAGCCGACCAGCCGTCGCTCCCACAGGCGTTCGGGCGTGGTGGCGGTGGCCCAGACGGTGGTGATGGCGATCCCACCGGCGGCGATGGCGGCCACCCCGCCGACGGAGGCGACCCGGCGGGCTGTCGACGGCGCCGGACCCGGCGTTCCCGGCGTTCCCGGCGTTCCCGGTGGGGCGCCCGCGCCCGCGGGCGGTTGGTCCCGACGCTCCGCCCGTCGGGCCAGGACGTCGGCCACGGTCGTGACCACGGCCGCGCCGACCGCCGCGCCGACGAGGGCCTTGGCGAAGCGCCCCCGGCCACGGGTCACCGGGCGGAGCAACCGGGGTGCGACGAACGGCGCCAGCAGGCTGAGCTGGCCCATGGCCAGACTGGCGAGGGTGTCCCTGGTCTCGTAGTCGCCCGCCGTCGGGGCGTCGCCCCGGGCGTGCCGTCGGCGCTGCAACCAGTACTCGGCCCCCATGGCGGCGAAGTAGCCGGGCACGGCGACGACGGTGAGGTCGACGACGTCGGATCCGGGCTTGGACGGCCGTTTCATCGCTGTCCTCTCATCTCGACTGGGTCACCGTGACCGTGAACCCCGGGAACTGTCCCGGAGCGGGGGAGGGGATGGTGGCCGAGGCGTCCCCGCCCAGCTGGTTCTCGAGTTGGATCACCGTGTAGTACTGCACGATCGGCCAGAACCGCTCGGGTGCGAGGTCCTTCGCCTGACAGCCGTTGATGCCCAGCTCGGCCAGGCTGGCGGACACGAAGCCGGCGCTGATGGCGTAGCTGATCAGCCCCCCGCCCGACCGGATGCCGGTGCAGATGTCGGTGTACGTGTTGTGTCCCTCCCCCGAGATCTCGACGAGCGCCTTCGGACCGTGGAAGGACGCGTACGTCGTGCGCACCGTCGCCGGGGGCACCACCGTGTCGCCCTCCGCGCCGATGAGCATGACCGGCTTGGTGGACGGTGTGCCCGTCGGACCGACCGGTGCCCAGCCGACGGCCGTCCGGACCGACGGTGCGGCCAGTGCGTTGAAGGCCGTGCCACCCCCGGCCGAGTGGCCGACCGCGGCCACCTCGTGCGGATTCGCCGCGCCGGACAGCGGGGACGACGGGTCGGCGGAGGCGTGCTCGACAGCCGTCAGGGACGAGGCCATGACGGCCGAGTCCTGGGCGGCCGACGGCGTGGCCGTCAGCTTGAGCGTCTGGGCCGCCAGGCCGCGCTCCAGGTAGTCGGCGCTGACCACCACGTAGCCCCAGGAGGCGATGCCGGCCAGGAGGTGGGAGTAGTAGAGGCGCTCGCCGCCGTACCCGTGGCTGAAGAGGACGACGGGGAACGGCCCCTTGGTGGACGCCGGTGGGCCGACGTAGGCGTCGATCGTCTCGGTCGTGTTGTAGCGGGCGGGCAGGATGCCCTGGAGCGCGGTGGGCAGGGTGGACGCCTCGGTGTAGGAGAACGCCGCATGTCCGGACAACCGGGCGGCGTCCGCGGGGTAGAAGACGATGGCCAGGCGCTCGCCGAGCACCGGTCCCGCCGAGCCGAGGTCGAGGGTCGTCACGCCCACGGCGTCAGGGCCCTGGTGGGCGAAGAGCGGGGGAGTGGTCGAGGTGGTCGTCGACCCCGAGGACGAGGAGCACCCGGCGGCCAGTGCTGTCGCTGCCACCGCGACCAGCGCGGCCAACCTGTGGGACCTCATGCGTTCCCTCCCCTGACCGGCGGCGCCGCCGGGCCCACCGGGTACTCGGACCGGCAGGTGGGGGAAGGGTACCGCAGCCGGCCCGTCCGCTGGCCGGTGCCGGCGGTGGCTCCGACCTCAGTTGAGCGAGGGGATCCGCTGGGGTCGCAGGGGTCGCAGGACCGACTCGAGCTTGGCCAGTTCGGCCAGGAGTCCGGCCGCTCCCAGCTCGAGCTGCTCGTTCGGGACGAACCGTCCCTCCTCGTCGACGAACTGGGCGACGAAGGGAACGAGGACCGCCTCGACGGCCGGGGTCATCCGCAGGGCCGTCACGACGGGCTTGAGGGCGGCCTGGGCCCGGGCCCCGGAGGCCACGCCGCCGTAGCTGACGAATCCGACCGGCTTGTAGTTCCACTCGACGTGCAGGTAGTCGAGGGCGTTCTTGACGGCGGCGTTGTAGCTGTGGTTGTACTCCGGGTGCACGATGGCGAACGCGTCACCCCGGGCGATCGTCTCCGCCCAGGCGACCGTGTGGGGGTGGGTGTAGTCCTGGGCGATGGGGTGGTTGGGCTCGTCGAAGAGCGGGAGGTCCACCTCGGCCAGGTCCACCAGTTCGACCTCGAACGTGTCGGCGGCCTCGGCGGCACGCTGGAACCAGTGGGCGACGGACAGGCCGACCCGTCCCGGCCGGGTGCTGGCCACGATGATCTGCAGGGTGGGCTTGGACACGGGATCTCCTCCGTCGGGTGGAACATCAATAGTTGTATACGCAACTACAATACCCGGTCGAGCCGGGTGCCCGATCGGCCGACCCGTCGACTCGACCACCCCGGGGCGGGCCGATAGAACGGGTTCTATACTGAGACGCCGGTCACGGGACCTGTCCCGGACCGCACGTGTCGCACCACCGACCAGAGTCCGCAAAGGGGAATCACCATGGCCCAGCCCGTCATCGTCGAAGCAGTCCGCACGCCGATCGGGAAGCGCAACGGTTGGCTCTCCGGCTTCCACGCCGCCGACCTGCTCGGCAAGGTGCAGGTCGAGCTGGTGAAGAAGGCCGGCATCGACCCCGGTGCGGTGGAGCAGATCGTCGGCGGGTGCGTGACCCAGGCCGGCGAGCAGGCCTCCAACGTCACCCGCACCGCCTGGCTGAGCCAGGGCCTCCCCTACGAGACGGCGGCCACCACGGTCGACTGCCAGTGCGGCTCGGCCCAGCAGGCCAACAACTTCATCGCCAACCTCATCAGTGCCGACGCCATCCACTCCGGCATCGCCTGCGGGGTCGAGGCCATGAGCCGGGTCGGCCTGGGCGCCAACGCCTTCAACGGTCCCGGCCGGTCGCGCCCGGAGGACTTCCCGTGGGACATGCCCGACCAGTTCGGGGCGGCCGAGCGCATCGCCCAGAAGTACGGGATCACGCGCGAGGACGTCGACTGGCTGGGCTTCGAGTCGCAGCGCAAGGCGGCCCAGGCCGTGGCCGAGGGTCGCTTCGACCGCGAGATCGCCCCGCTCGAGGCCCCGGTGATGGGCCCCGACGGCCCGACCGGTGAGACCATCCTCGTGAGCCGTGACCAGGGACCCCGCGAGACCACCAAGGAGGGGCTCGCCAACCTGAAGCCGGTGCTGCCCGACGGGATGCACCACGCCGGCAACAGCTCCCAGATCTCCGACGGTGCGGCCGCCGTGCTGTGGATGTCCCAGGAGCGGGCGGGCGAGTCCGGACTGCGCCCCCGGGCCCGCATCGTGGCCCAGACGCTGGTCGGCTCCGATCCCTACTACCACCTCGACGGTCCGATCGCGGCGACGGCCGACGTGCTGAAGAAGGCCGGCATGACCATGGCCGACATCGACATCTTCGAGGTCAACGAGGCGTTCGCCTCGGTCGTGATGTCGTGGGGCAAGGTCCACGAGGTCGACTGGGACAAGGTCAACGTGAACGGCGGGGCCATCGCCCTCGGCCACCCCGTCGGCTCGACCGGCGCCCGCCTCATCACCACGGCCCTGCACGAGCTCGAGCGGTCGGACAAGAATCTTGCCCTCATCTCGATGTGCTGCGGCGGCGCCCTCGCCACCGGCACCATCATCGAGCGCATCTGACCGGCGTCCCCACCGGGGGGTGTGCACCGTTCCCCCGGAATCGGTGATTGCATAGGGGCATGACCCCCACGTCTCGAACCCTCCGTAAGGCCGCGATCCGACTGCCCCTGGCCGCCCTGGCCCTGGTGGTGGCGACCGGTTGCACGGCGTCGACCGCCGGGGCCGGCGCCGGTGGCCACCGGGCCCCGGTGTCCGCCCACGGTGTGGCGTCCTCGGAGTGGACCACGTACGACCAGAACGGGCTTCGGACCGGCGTCGACGCCTCGGGGGCCACGTTCAACAACCCGACCACGGCCTGGACGTCCCCGGTGCTCGACGGGAGCCTGTACGGGCAGCCGCTGATCTACGCCAACCGGGTCTTCGCCGCCACGGAGAACGACACCGTCTACGGCCTGGCTGCCGACACCGGGGCGGTGCTGTGGTCGAAGCACCTCGCGACGCCGTTCAATCCGAACACCGTGCCGAATATGTGCGGCGACATCGACCCGACCGTCGGGATCACCGGGACCCCGGTCATCGACACGGCCCGCAGTGAGATCTTCGTGGTGGCGACCGAGCAGGTGCCCGGCGGCGCCTCCCACCACCTCGTCGGCCTCGACCTCTACACCGGTGCGGTGGTGCTCGACGAGGACATCGACCCCGCCGCCGTGGTGGCACCGGCCTTCGAACTGCAGCGGGTGTCGCTGGGCCTGACCGACGGGCGGGTCATCATCGGCATGGGTGGCAACGCCGGCGACTGCGGCTTCTACCACGGCCTGGTGATCTCGGCCCCGGAGGACGGCTCGGCGCCGTCCACCTTCACGGTGGCGGACCTGCCGAAGGACAACCAGGGCGCCGTGTGGATGGGTGGTGCGGCACCGGTCATCGACGCCCAGGGCAACGTCTGGGTCGCCTCGGGCAACGCCGCCACCGGGTCGACGCCGGACGACTCGGACAGCGTGCTCAAGCTGAGCCCGACGATGACCCTGCTCGACAGCTTCAC
>Ga0182030_10026147_pt1 | contig 10585 bp, 12 predicted proteins | sample 812S3MmetaG_FD_121299 | JGI IMG/M metagenome (GOLD analysis project Ga0182030, IMG submission 121299) | Permafrost microbial communities from Stordalen Mire, Sweden - 812S3M metaG (Illumina Assembly) | ecosystem: Environmental > Terrestrial > Soil > Wetlands > Permafrost | place: Sweden... | reverse complement strand
GGAACGGATGGGTAGTGTCCTAATACTGCCGAAATTTCGGAAAGTGTAACAAAGAGGATTGACTTATTCCACAACGTCCGTTTAGCCTCAAACTGGAGAGACAGTGAATGAACCACTTGCTATCCTTCTCGACGCAGCCAATTCTTCCAGCGAGTGGTGGAATTTTGCACTGGGCGCACTTGAGCTTCTCATTAGCGGCGCTGTTCTTGCTGTTGCTGGCAATATATATTCTCATCGCCGGGAACGAGAAATTAAAGTGGATGGAGAACTGGCTTCACTTAGAGCAGAGAACGTCAAGCTTAAAGAACGCCTGGGAGCGGAGATCGTTGATGTTAAACTGGCCGTTGCCCCTGTATTTCAAAAGCTTGATCTCCCGAACCCGTCGTACCCGACGCGATAAGAACGAATGCGGTGCCTGTGTATTCTTCATCCCCCCTGACCAATGCTTGAATCCTGAGCGCAATGGCGAGACTCGCTCTGGGTCATGGTGTCCGGGGTTTAATCCAATCCACGTTACCGGCAGGTCGCACGGCTTTGCTGTGTGGAGTCCGTTTCTGATCGTCATCTTCGTCACAATCCTTGTTGCATTGGCATTCAGTCATCAGCGAGAATTTCCCATCGAAACCCACTACAACGTCAGCGTGTGGGAGCAAGTCGCACCGAACGAGTGGATTGTCAGCAGCAACGAGCCTGAGCCGCACCGTCTGGAAAAGGGCCACTGGAAGTGCTGTCCAGACTTCCCTTGTGCGACGGTGATCTGGCCGGGGTACATCGCTCCGATGTTGAAGTACGAAGCGCGCGGAACGTGTAACAGCATCCGCGCCGATGGGCTAGGATTCTTCTGGCAAGCGGAAGGAAAAAACGACTGGATAAATCTCAAAGGGGAAGAGGTGCAATAATGCCGGGACCACCGAACAAGTATTTCGTTTTCGCCGTGACGAGCAGTATGACCATTGACGAGTACGCCGCAACGCTTGGAACGGCATACTCCAACGGCTACACCGGCCAACCGTTCGGCATTCCATCGCCCGAAGCGGATGGGTCGACGTGGGTCGCGATTCCTGGATACTGAAGAAGTGAGACAATCAGTGAACAATGGCAACGATCTCCAGTCTCGAAACCGACGTGCAAAATCAGTTGGAAGAAATTCCCGCTGACGACGTAGGAGTTTTCTGGTCCGTTGCCAATGAAATCCGCCCGGCCTTAGTCGAGGCGATGAACGAAGCGACTCTCATCACCGGAGAGCCGCAGTTCCGAGCCGTGTCGGCTCCGTTCCCCATCCCAACCGGCACGGTTTTTACTCCTCTGGCGCTTCCCAACGACGCTGTAGCACTGCTGCGCGTCGAAGGCGCTGGCTCGGTCGCCTTCCAGAAGTACAGTGTCTGGGATCTGGATCGGCATTTTCCCGGCTGGGAAGTGGCTACCGGGCCGAGCCCGCTGGCGTGGTTCCCGTTCGGCCTGGGGCAGTTCGGCATCTACCCAAACTTGACGGCGCCGGCTACGGTGATTCTGAGTTACGTCCAGATGCCGGTTACGACGGCTCCACCGTGGGATGGGACGCAGGTCGTCCCGTTTCAGCCAGAGTACTTTGACGGCTTCAAAGACGCCGCACAGCATTATCTTCAATTGAAAGAAGGTGACCCGGAATTCAGTCAGTCGTTTGGACCGTACAACCGGTTCTTGGCATCGTGTGAGCGGATGTCGAACTTTGCATGGAGAAAGAATTCGCTGCGGTTTTCGCGTGCTGGTGGTGCGTCTTCGGCCATCACGCAGATAAGGCAGAAATAATGGGTCAGATCACCGCGGGCTTCATTCTCCAGATGGTCAGCAATAGTTTGGTCGAGTGGTTCGTCAACACGACGCTGGGCACAACGATTGTGGCTGGGATCCAAACCGTGGCTCCGCCGAGCATGCGCGGGATTTATCAAGGCGCGATGGTGATTGTGGGTACGGGCGCCGACATCGAGCAGGTGACGGTGAGTTCGGTGACAGCGTCGACCTTTACGGCTGATTTCTTGAGCGCGCATCCAAGCACGGACCCGGTCACGGGCGCAACGTTTTCCAGTGGCCAGCCGACAACGCCGCTGTGGACGCAGCAAGAGATGCTTAGCTATCTGGTCGACGTGCAGAACGACTTCCTGAGTGCAGTGCGGCCGGTTTACAAGATTGCGACACAGACGCTTTCCGTGGGCGTGGCGGCTTATCCGAATCCCTCGGACGCGATCCGCGTAGAGCGTATCTCGGTGAACGGAACAGAGCTTTGGGATTGCACTCAGACCGACATTGATTGGCAGGGTGGATATTCGTCCAGAGCGGGGCAGGGGCCGTTCTACTGGTATCAGGATAAAGTCGGGCCATTCAACTTCGCGGTGGACCCGATACCGCAGTCGGGCTTCCCGGCTCGAATCTTCTATTCGCAGTTGGGGAGTACAAGTCTTGGACTGTTGAGCACGTTGACGGCGCCGGATATTTTCTGGCACATCTTGAAATATGGAGTCCTGGCCAATGCGTTCTCGAAAGACGGTGAGCAAAGAGACCTCATGCGCTCGGCGTACTGCCAGCAGAGATTCGATTTCGGCTGTTTAATTTCAGCCAAGTTTTTGGAAGGGCTTGAGGCGCGGTTCCGTGGTCCGGAAGAAACTGTGGAGCCGATGCTGGCGATGATGAAGGGAGGGCGGTAATGCCAACGATTTCGGACTCTGACAACCTTTCGGCCGCTGAGTGGGCGGATGGGGTTCTCTCCATCGACTTCAAGAAGGGATTGTCCTATGAATTTTACGACGTGCCGATCGGCCTGTACCATGAACTCCTGGCGGCACCTAGCAAGAACACGTTTTTCGTGCAAAATATAAAGGGCAAGTTCACCTACGCGAGAGTCTAGATGGCAGACGCGGCTTACAGCACAACGAGTTCGCGATGCGAGGCCGGTTCCGGAATAATTTGCCGGAACGTGTACGATGCTGCGCCAAAAGGAACTTGGTGGAATTACGACAACTGCCAAAGCCGCCAAGAGGGCGCTACGGCTTCGCGTTTCGGCCTTTACCCTCTGTCGACAGACGGTGCAACGCAGAACTTCCCCCTGGGCGCACCGGTAAATTCTCTGAGCCGGATGCAGGGCATTGGTACACCGTACCGGTATGCCGGGACGACGTCAGGTGTCCTCTTTCGCCGGGCAGGGAACGGCCAAGGCGCGTTCACGCAGATCGCGAATGGGTTGAGTGGTAATCGGCTGTCGATGTCTCCGTACCGGCCGGCCAATTCTTCTTCTCCGTGGCAGTTCATTGCTGATGACACGAAGCTAGTGAAAGACAACGGCATATTGGCCGCGGTCGAGAATTGGGGAATAAATCCGCCGACACAACCGGCGCTCATTGCGCCTGTGGCTCCGGGGCTATTGAATATCGAGTTGTTCGATGAGAATTCTGACAGTTCATTCACGCTATCGAACATCACGGGCGATGCTCCCCTGAAGCGAGTATCTGGATTTTTGACTTCTGCGATTACGGCTCCCGGCGTGCAGTCTGTGTTCGTCGGTTTGTACGCGATTACGAGCATTTCACGCACAGGCGACGTGTCGACGGTGAATTACAGTGGTGCATTGCCCACGGGCATGAGGGTTGCGATTAACGTCAACCCGGGATCAGATCAGTCGTTCGCGGCAACCTCGGCGGTGATTACGTCCTCCGGTGGGGGCACGTTTACCTATCCGAACAATGGACCTAATGCGACTCTTGGTGCTGGTGTGGCTACCGCCAGCCCCATGCCGAGTTTGCAAGTTGGGATGTCGGTCGAGGTGGATGTCGGTACGAATCAAGAAGCGGTCTACGTCACAGAAGTGTTCCCTGCTGGAAAGTACCAGGCGCAGCCGGGGTTTGTGGCGAACTTCGGATTGACACACGCTTCGCTGGTCGTATTTTTTAGCGACTACATCAGCGGAAATGTTGCCGCGAACACTACGGCCACTATTACAAAACACGATGTCTTGAACGTGTCGTTTCCGTCGACGCAGACGTCTCCTGATGCAAATTACATTCAGCTTTACGTGCTGGCCAGCAATCCTCTGGCTGTGAGCCAGATCACGTTGCAGTTCGATGTTGGCGATGGGACGTTCGCTCAGGACTATTATTCGAAAGCTGTACAAATGTCGCCGGCGCAGACCGTGGCAAGCGGCACGTCGACGGCCAGTTCGGCGCAGACGCAGGCCGTAGCACTCAGGGCGGCTGGCGGCGTACAGGTGGAGACGCTTGGGGGGGGCAATACAAGTTTACTTCCAGCGGATTATCCACTCTTGCAGCAACTTCAACCAGCGTCACTGAATCCCGGAAATGAGACATGGACATTGGTGCAGGTTCCATTGTCTCAGTTCGTGCAGAATGGCGCGGCTGGGAGTACGACGAATAACTGGGCAAACGTGGTTGCGTGGCGGATCCAGATTCAGACCAATCCAACACTGGCCACAGCGATCGGCTTCGATGATTTGGTGTTTGTCGGCGGATCGGACCTCAACAGTTTTGCAGGTCAGGTGTATGACTACCGGATTACTTACATCAATCTCAACACTGGCTGTGAGTCGAATCCTTCGCAGGAGATGGTTGCAACTGACCAGACGACATTCAATTCTCAAACGGGGGTGACAGCGAGTATTGCTACGATTGCGTGCAGTGTTTTCACGGGGGCTGGGATCATTACATGCACGGGGCCTCCGACCGGCATGAACCCCGGAGACACGATTTCCATTATCGGGAACTCGAACCGGCAGCTTAATCGAGACACCACAATCATCAGCATCGTAGGTAATGTTATCAACACGCCAAACTTTGGCGGCTTGCCGAGCCAGAGCGGAACCGGCGGTGTCGTTTCGGACTTGACTGATAGCACTCCAGTGAGCGCCTTTTTGCCGATTCCGCTGGCCGTTCAACAGCAAGGCATTGAAATTCAAGCTCAGGCGTCTCCGGACCCGCAGGTGACCCATTGGAATCTCTATCGCCGCGGTGGTTCGCTCACGCAGGCTTGGTACTTCGTGGCGCAGACACCCATTGCAACACTGACCTACGTCGACGTCATTGCCGATTCGATCATCGAGATCAACAACCAACTCTTGATTGACAGTGACCCACCGGTAACTTCACTTTTACCAACTCCGCTCAGCAGCACTCTTTCCGTGACTGGCGGTTCTGTGCCGGTGAGCATGGGGCCGGGCTTTACGACTGTTCAACTGACTTCTGGAACGGTTTACCCAGGCCAGTTTGTGATTGTGGATGTTGGCGCGTTACAAGAAGAGTGCTACGTGCAAGCGGTCGCCGGAAGCAACGTAACGCTGTATTTGCAGTTCTTGCATGGAACCTCTGCGGGATCGGTGCCGTTCACTGTGCCAATCACGGCGACGACGCGGCCACAAATGCCGATGAATCTATGTGCTATCGCCTTCGACCAGGCGTTCTTGGCGGGTGATCCGAACAATCCGCATGTGCTTTACTACTCGCGGACGTATGCCCCAGAGACGTTCCCTTCGGAGAACTTCATTGAAGTGGGAACGCCAGATTCGCCAATCATGGCGCTGGTTGTTCTTCGCGGCTTCTTGTACGTGTTTACCACAAAAACCGTTTGGCAGATTTACGGGGGCTCGGGTGCAACACCAGTGGCGATCCCAACGGGAGTGATGCACGGCATGGCTGCAAGCTTTGCATGGGCTTGCTCTGAGAACGTGGTTTATTACCTGTCTTATGACGGCGTCTATGCCTTCACGGGCTCGGGTTCGCAGTACCTAACGCAAAACACAGAGTGGATATGGACGAGCCGCACGGAGACCAATGGCGTGATTCCGGTTTTGAATCCGGCTGCGAAGACAAACGTCATCATGGCTTACGGAAACCATGAATGCTTTGTGGCGTATCAGGATTCGAACAACATCACGCATCGGCAAATTGCAAGCGATTCTTATAGCCGCTGGCGAAACGACGATCAGCTAGTTGGCAACATCACGGCAATGTTCTTTGAGCAGGATACTGGGCAGTTAATCGTTGGCAAGGACGATGGCATGGTGTACATCGACCAGATCAACGACTACGATTCTGCGGGCTGGGGGGCGGGCGGGGAGATTAAGAACGCGATTGCGATCAACCTGCAAACACCGCAGCTAGATTTGGGTGTGCCGAAGGCGTTCAAGAACTTCGCTGAGGTCACCGTCGACGCTACGCTGCCAGCCGGCCTCATAGTCACCGTCACGGCTCTGTTCGACAGCCAGGCTACGACGATGGTTTTGGGGACGATCACAGGGACAGGTGCGCGTGTCCAGTATCAGTTGAATGTCCAAAACGCTCTCGGCTATCGGTCGCTGAACATGGGATTGAAGCTGACGGGGAACACGACCGCGCAAGCGATCTTCAACGAGATTCATGTGCGCGCAGTGATCGAAGCAGAGGAGCGAGTGGGGTATGACTCGTATAAGCTGGACTTCGGATCGGCAAGCTGGAAACTCTGGAAGCAGGCTTGGTTCGTCTACGCGGCTCCGGACCCGGCCGGAATCGAGATGGCAGTTTACATAGACGAGAACCCGATTCCGTCGTATATCTTCACGTTGCCACAGACTTTGCCGTCGTCGATTCGGACAACCGTAAAGGTTCGGTTCCCGGCTCTGAAAGGCCGGATTATTCGGCTGGTGGGGACGTCCGAGAGTCCGTTTCAGATGTACACGAAGGACACGGAAGTGGAGTACAAACTTTTGGATGCACAGAAGGGCTACGCTAAAATGGCGTTGAGCACCTAATGCCACCTCTTATCCATCGCGACATTCTTCCTCGGGACTTAGACCCGAAAACCGATCCCACTCTTTCAGAACTAAATGCGCGCTTCGCGGAGTTGTACAAGCAGGTGAATACGCAGGCTGGCTACTACGGCAATGCAACGATCTTCGGAACGCTCAACCTCAACGGAAATAGAATTTCAAACGTGGGCAAGGCACAAGCGGCGACCGATGTGCTGACGCAGACTTCGGCTGACCCGATGTACTCGACAGCCGTGCAGCAGTCCGCAATGGAAGCCGTGGGAAGTAAGATGTTGCAGACAACGCGGCGGCTGAATGATGGGACGCAGCAGCACACGGTTTCTTCGGACTTGAATACACAGGGGAGCATTCCGCCGTCGAATGTGACTGGATCGCTTGTGGGGGTTCCCGGAACTACAAGCGTGGCGTGGACGTGGACCAGTATCATCGTGCAGTTGGCCGACCTGTCCTATAAGGCGGTCGTGAACAATTCTCTAACTGTGACCGGCCTAACGAACGGACAGCAATATTATTTTTACCCATACTTCGACACGAAGCTCGGTATCCTTTCATTTGTGGCAGACTCAGTGAATGGCGTCGGTAACCCGCCAGTCGCTTTTGTGCCGGGTGGTTCTTATATCCCGCAGGAGTCGCAAAATCAGAACGCCGACACGAGGATTGCTCTAACTGCAGCAGGCTCGAATGCAGCCGTGACGCCGGGAAGCGGGATCACGGTCACTGCCGGTCTGAGGACGAGAACATGAAATTGTTTTATATTTGCGACCAAGAACCGATGGGCGCTGCGACAGGATGGCACGCCGCGCCGCTCGGGAATGGCAAGCACCTTGTGTGTATCGACTGGAAAGACGATGCCGCAGAAGCGGCTTGGGCTCAGCGCGCTGGCGTGATTCCTCTCCCGCATCCAATCTTTGAAGCTGCGACTCCGTTGACCGATGAACACCGCCAACATCTCGCTGGTCGCTACAAGACGAACTCTGGGGATAACATCCATCACGTCATCAAGCAGGCCGCTAAAGAAGACTTGTGGATGCGCCTCTGGGTGCTGTAATATTGCAAGCGATATGCGAGGGTTGTAAATGAAAAAGTTTATCAATCCCGAGCAGGTGCCGGGAAAGTGCTGCATGGGCGAGAATCGCAAGATATGCCTTAAGCCATCAGTGGCACGCATAACGACTATCGAACGCGGACCGGATGGCGATGTTGAACTCTACGAGAGTGTCCATGAAATATGCTTGGACCATCTCCTTCGCACTACCGGCACTACAAGCATCGAAGATGCGATCCGCGTAGAGGAGCGCAGGAAACATCCGCGGGTACTATCGGTGTGCGTTGAGCAGGTCGTGTTCTCCACGTCGGAGCCAATGAACTGATGGCCACTGAATCGCCAGAGGAAGTACGGTGCGCACTCTGTAAATTAGACGCGTATCTCACTGATGCCACCATCAACGGTCTGTCAGATGTCAAAATGACCTTCACAAACGAAGAACTTGCGGCGCTGGCCGATTGCAAGGTTCACGTCAAAGAGGCCGCTCAATTCAGGGCAGAGACAGGCAGGACGATAAACTGATGGCCACTGACGCTGAGATCAACGCTGGCTTAGAAAACATAAAAAGCTGGCCGTTTCAAAATCATCGTGCGGTAATCCTCCCGTATGACGAAAAGCAAACGTGGCTCTTTCCGGAAGAGTTTCTCGGAAGAATGTATGTGCGTCTCCGCAGCGAGGGACTTTTGGATGTTTCCTTCCCCGGATCGAAGTTAAACCACCTGAACCGCTTCATCACGTACATGGCGAATATCCGGTTCGGCTTCGTGATTGGCTGCGTCAAGACAATCAAAAAACCGCATCCGGTTGGGTGGGCGTATCTCACGGAAATAGACGCGGACGCGGAAGATGGCAAGAGAAAAGCCAGCTTCGCGTTTGGCTTCTTCAAGGAGATTCACGGGCGCCGGGAGCACGTCGATCTGAGCATGTTCTACCTGAAATACTGGTTTGACGTCTTCAAGGTCGACCAGCTTTACGGTACGACGCTGAACCCGCTGGCGTTCAATTATTCGAAGCGGTTCGGATTTCAGTCGCTTTGCGTTCTGCCCAAGTTCTTCGATGGTAAACCTGCCCGCTTAATCACGTTGACTCCGGAGGCATTCAAGCCCCATTATGATGCTTGGAAAGTAACGACGGCTCCCCCGGCCGAGGCTGCTACGCTAACCCTAGTTTGAGGGTAGCGGTGTGGGTGGTAAAGGCGCATCGAGTTCCGAGCAGGCCACGCAATCGCAGATCACACAGGGCGAACTTGCGATTTCGCAGGACCAGCAGCAAAAGTCTGACCAGCTTTATAATCTGACATATCCCGGTCTGCAGTCTGCGGAGCAGTTCTACACCCAACTCTCGACTGGCAACCCACAGTCCATTCAGACGGCTACGGCTCCGGCTACGGAGCAGATTGCCAAGAACTACCAGCAGGCCGAGCAAAACATTTCAACGACGATGCCGCGAGGGGGCGCGCGCGATCTGGCGCTGCAGCAAGGGCAGATTTCCGAAGCTGGGCAGATTGGCGCAACGCAGGCGAATGCGTATCTGGGATCGTTCCCGGCTTTGGCAAACTTGGCGCAAGGCGGAATCGGGCTTTCACTGAACGAAGTGACGCAGGCGCTGTCGGCGTTTGGTGGAGCGAGTCAGTCGAATCAGGTGGCTACGCAGGCGACAACGACCGGGAAGGCACAGACCCTCGGGTTTATCGGCGGCCTCGGTCAGAGCGCGGCATCTGGTGCTGGGGTGATCTCGGGATGTTGGATTTCGGAAGCTCTGTTTGGCCCTACGAATCTCAGGACTATACGGTTACGAGCTTTCCTGAACGGCGTCTATTCCAAGACTTGGACTGGCCGCATCTTTATGTGGTGCTATCGCAGGTATGGTCAGTTTGTCGCGGAGCAGGCGCGGCAGCGTACCTGGGTGCGCCGTTTACTGATGCCGCTATTCCGCAGGCTTGATCGTATGGCGCAGGAGTGGGAACAGGGTTGGGCTGATTTCTTCCGTAAGCAGGGAGCGTTGTAATGCCGCAGCAGAATCTCTCGCCAACACTGGACCCAACTCCGCTGCCACAGCCGTCCCCGGTTGCCGTCCAGACTGCGCAGCAAATGTATCAGACGCCTCCAGATCCACAGCAATACTACGGCGGGAAGACAGGCGCAATCGCCGACATAGCGAATCACGTTTTGACTGGCTGGATGTCTGGAAAATATCTAGGCGAGCAGAAGGCTCGCGAAAAGGCCGCAGAGACGGTTGGCACATTGAACCACACTACCGACTCATTGGGAAAGGTTTACTCAGCGGCCCTAGAGAGCGGCGACAAAGAAAAGATCGACCGCGCATATAAAGATTTGAAGCAGCAATGGGACGAAACAACCGAAGCGATGTCGAAGTACGCAGAGCCCCCAGACATGGGCCAGAAGAAAGGCGTTGGCGGCAAGATTAAAGCTGGGGCGAAAGCAATGTTTAGTCCGCAGAGTCCTGAACTGTTTCCGCAAGCGGCTTTGGCCTTTCGGAAAAAGATTTCGGAAAATCCGGATGCGTTCAAGGATCTGTGGGGGCCGTCGAAGAAAGATCAGCAGGAAAGCAAACTGGCCGATCTTCAGGTTGCTGGCGCCGAGCGAGCAAACGAAAAAGAAGAGCGCCGGTCTACGGCGGATAAACGCTACGAGGAAGTGTTACAGAAGCCCGACAAGGACATGAAGCCGGAGGACAAGAAGTTCCGCGACACCTACGAGCAGATGTACTTGGGCAAGACGAAAGAGCAATTGTTC
>Ga0182030_10026146_pt1 | contig 10585 bp, 9 predicted proteins | sample 812S3MmetaG_FD_121299 | JGI IMG/M metagenome (GOLD analysis project Ga0182030, IMG submission 121299) | Permafrost microbial communities from Stordalen Mire, Sweden - 812S3M metaG (Illumina Assembly) | ecosystem: Environmental > Terrestrial > Soil > Wetlands > Permafrost | place: Sweden... | reverse complement strand
CTATTTCCTCCCAAAAACAGCCCCCCCAACATTATTCTCCGCCCCAGACTCCCTCGGGCCCACCCACAACAAATCGTGAAAACACTGCACCCATCTCCCCTCCTCCACCCTCCACCAATAAACAACCTCAACCCTCCTCCCCTTCTCATCCTTATCCTCCAAAGACACCCTCAGGCCTTCCCATCCCTCCTTCCTCGCTTGCTCCTTCTCCACATCCGGAAGAGAACCCTTTTCTTCTGGCGTTAATTCCCTCATTTCTACTTTCCCTCTTTCTTGTTCCTGGGGTGAAGACATGTTGCGGGTAGAGGTTAGGATGGCCATAATTTCGTCGCGACTCTCGAGATTCCAAGTTGGGGTTTGACGCGCGAGTTGCCGGCATGAGGGGGAGAGGAAGGAGGCTGCGGAGACCATGTCGTGGCGGTCTTGAGCGGAGAGGTATAAGAGGTATTCTTGCTTGAGTATTCGAGTGATTTCTAAGGAGTTTGTAGTGGAGCTGTTGGTGGCCATTATGAGGAGTTTGAGTGACTGATTAGGTAGCTTGGATATGGTGATAAAAAGAGAGAACTATCGAAAGGAGAGAAAATATGGTCTTTGAAGGATGTTCAGATTGCCGTGCTTTAAAGGTGATTTAAGGTTGGGTGATGGGACTCCAGACTGTTAGCTCTGTATGGCCGGGATCCCGGTCGGGCAACGGAACACCGTCAAAATACAGTCATCCTTGCAGGGTTGATCTCAAGGAAATGAGTACCCAAATGAAGTAAAATAGCTAAGAGCATATTCTCGCTTGAATCTTTGAACGGGACACCTTGCAAACGAAGATATCACGGGTGCTGCAGGACAAGGCTTGAATCTGCCTAGCTGTTGCGGAATTCTAATGGGCCGTAGCGGTTTAGGTCTGCTTCTAGCTGCAATTTGAGCCTTGTTGCCCCCCAGAAAACGATCCCTCAGTCGACCCCCATAGTGAGTATTGGTATTACGCGATAGTTTTGCAGGAAAATCCTAAACGCAACTATGCTTCATATGCGAGCTCATGTGGAAGGGAGTGTAGAATAATTAAAAGTATCCGCAAATAAACTATTCAGAATCCCTTTTGTTCGGCATAACGATGGTAGTTTTGTCGGACTTCAAGTCTCATTCGTCTTTTAGGTGCCTTACGACCCGTCATAAGTTCAAATTGGGCAATGGCTTGTTCGGGCAAGACTTCCAGGCCATCGACAATGACCCACGCTTGCTTAGTTTCTTCCCGCACAGCCCGTATCTGCCTGAGTAAAGGTGTATCCAGGGGTAGGTATGACAACTGCAAAATTGATCAGTGAAAGTCCTTGCTTCAGCACGCCTCCAAAGAATTTGGCTTACCTCGACAACTACTCCCCCCGTAGCACTTCCCAACCATTGAAATGGCAATGTGAAGTTTGCAGGAGGTTGACTCCCTACTATTCTAGCTGGCACACAAGACACAATCATAGTCGGGAAATTGAATCCAGAAGGCCAAGGGCTTTCCGTTGAAGCGATTACTCGAACAACTTCGCCGTCGTTGCTTAAGCCGGCCGCCCATGAGTTGAAATGTCGAGCAACGTTCTGTGCATTTTCAATGGTGCGATTGTAAATAAAAATCTTTCGACAGCCCAGCTGGATCATGGCATAGATCGCAGCTCGAGCCATGCCACCAGCGCCAATCACCAATCCTGTGGTTTTCGAAGGCTGGACAACATTCCGCGGAGACATGTTCCTTCTCAGACAGGTCATGATACCAATGAAATCGGTATTGTCTCCATAATATGCGCAGACCGGTCCTGCTTTGCTTCTTCGGCTGGCTTGACGTAAAAGTGACTCCGTACTTCCATCCAAAGAAGCTTCGCCCGATATAATTCTCAGCGGCAAGAGCGTATTGGCAGCGCCGATTGCTTTAGCATGGTAACTCTTAGCTGCGATCCGGGAGAGTATTTGTACTTTAAAAGGTTGAGTTATAGCTGCACCTCCAAAATTCGCATCTTGACAAAGGCGATGAATGTCCTCAACAGACGACACTTGTAGAGACTGAAAATCATTGCTCATCCCGCAAACCTGATACGCCGCAACATGCATGGTTGGAGAAAGACTGTAGAATACACTGGCCCCAAGATGATAGAAGTGTAGAGGGTCGAGGACAGACTTTTGGTAAAGTGCTTGCATAGCCTCTGCAGCGGTCGGAAGGAACTGTCTTACCTGGCTTAGACTGACAGTGGATTGCATGATAGGATGCGTGACCGGCGTAAAAATTCGGTTCTCGATCAGAGAAGTTCGGCCATGTTCGCCTAGGTTGTAAGCAATTACTGGAAGATGATCCGGTATTGCGTTGATCTTCGTCAGAAATGCTCTGACCGTTTGATTGTCCGTCTCCTTAGAAGTAGCTCTGACAAAACGTACCATGTCGCAACCTAGTGATTTTGCCCTCCGATACTGGATCATCCGAGATTCATCATCCCAACCCCACGAGTTCTCTTCCCTAGCTAAGTGATGTCCAATAACCTTTGTCCGCCCAGAGCACTCTACAAGACGTGAGACGCGATCGGAGGAATATTTGAGATCGACGACGATGTATTCGACGCCCAGTCTCAGACCGTAATCTAAGATCGTAAAGTAAGTCTCCTCTCTATCCGCTAGTGAGTGCTCGGATCCCGCAAACACATTCTCCTCCACGTGGTATATTATGGGCACCCCAAGCTTCCTACGAATAGTTGCCACCTGTTTTCCAATCGTCTTCTGGAAGTCAGGCATAATCGTATCGATCTTCAGTTGAACAGCGTCAGCACCTGCCTCGAGTTCCTCAAGGTTCAGCTCTGGAACAGAAGATAATCGAACAGACAGAGCGTAAGTGTATGACCGACATTCCGGTGGAAGTGCACCAACCGAAAATGGACTTTCATAGCTGCTTCGAATGACTCCTTGGCCGGTCAAAAGGTCCAAAAAAGAAGAAAAGTCCTCTTTGGCATGTTTCAGTCTAGAAGCTGTAGTGGACGCGCCGCTCTCCATCAAAGGACTTGTATCGTCGCAACTAGGGTCATACAAATTGTAGTACTCCAAATTCGAGCAGTTTCTGTGGGACAAATCTGCAATCTCCAAACGAGTGGCCTCTCTATCCCCAAGACTCAACATTTGCTTTATTCGGTCGCTTTCTCGAACGATATAGATCACGGGGTTTGTCTTTGAGTACTCATATAGAGCTCGTTGAGCCTCCCTTGCAAGGCTTCCCATCCCACATTCGATGATGCATCCTGTCCTATTCCTGTCTAGCATCTGCCTCAGAACCTCGATATTGCGCTTGTAAAACTCTTGGTTCCCATACTGCCGCAGAAAGGCCCCTCTTGAGGACCCAGTAGCATCTTCAAAATAATGATCTTCCGTGATCAGTCGTCGGCCAAGGTGAGTTGCACCGATAAACCCCAGAGTGCGTTTACCCGACCCTCGAGATCCAACAAGGACGATAGAGGCATTGGAAGGAAATTCGCGCACGTTCGGGGATGGCGGTCTCGAATTCAAACTCAATGATGATTCTCTTGACGCTTGCTCGAGCTGAGTGACAGACATGGATGCAGGGCACCACGTGATGCCAGCCACGAAAGCGGGGTAGCCTCCAAGTCAATTCTGATACTATGGAGAAAGATTAAGATATTAGACGTAAGTTTGCAAAAGAAAGAAAGTCATCGGAGGCTTGAGATGTTTAAGATCTTGGGCCATTTTGAGGAGATCATCAATCACTCCACGAATCCAGAGTCAAGTCATTGCTTACCTAATTCGGCGGAAGAAACTTCAACCGCCATCTAAGAACTTTTTCAGCTTGTGGGGTATGGGGTTGGCAATTGACGGGGCTTGACTGGCCGAATACCCCATTTATTCCTGGGGCAGGACCGAGAGATTGGGGAAGTTGCTTCCTATCATCTTCAATATATCTTGGTGGGGCAGATTTCGACAGCAAGTGAGGTCGTTTTCGAGTCCTACCCGGAGGACAACTGCTCGAGGGGCCGCTTTCTTTTCATGGCCAGCAGACACGAAGAAATCTTTAATATCAGCGACGCAGCAATTGGGCATACAAAACGCGACGCGCATGTGTGACCTTTTAGGTCCTGCCCTACGGGCTCTTCAAATATCGAGTTCGTAACCTGCGCGTCGGATGGGCATGGAACGACAAAGCCAATCGGCGAATTCAAATATGGGGAAGGGATCGATAGAGAACAATGACGAACCGGAAAGCAAGAAACCGAAGCATGGCCCGAGAAAGCGGGTGTCTCAAGCTTGCGACAGGTGCAGGAGTAGGAAGGACAAATGTGACGGGAAACGACCAGCATGCTCAACATGCACCACGCATAATCGCCAATGCTCTTATGATGCCAATGTCAAGAAACGGGGGCTACCAGAAGGGTATGTTCGAGGCATGGAGAAGCTTTGGGGAGTTGCAATAAAGGAGGTGCAGGGACTGGAGGATAACATGTTGCTGGCTCTCACTAGTGAGGAGAATGACCGATATATTAATATTTGGAATGATGAGGGTAATTCCGACAATCTTGTAGATCTATGGAGGAAGTCGCAGATCTTGACAGAGCTCGAAAGATTACTCTCGACTCCAGAACCTAGTAACGAATTTGGGAAACGAAAACGTACGGATTCCGAAAACAAGAACATTCTAGCTGGAGTTTCTTCTATCTCAAATGCTGGCCACGACAGCCATAAGCAAGATATTGGTGGCTGGGAGGATAGAAGGCTCGATATTAGGAACACAGACACGTATCGAAACTCGCCAAGATTATCAGGTTTCTATGATTTTGAGAATCTCTCGAACAAAGGATACAATTCTATCTTAAGCCCCTCTCATCAACGCCCAGCCTCCAGTAATCTTCCGGCCAACACTTCAGAAGTCCCAGAGTTGCCTTCTGAAGCTTGGCATCTACTTGATGTCTATTTCTCTTATACGCACTGTTGGCTTCCCATCATTGAAAAACACGACCTGCTGCGCACTTCTTATCAATATTCACAAAATCGGCACAACCTCTCCGCTTCTGGTACCGGAGATCATGCCGCACTATGGGCTGCGATGGCCTACGGAAAGTTTCAGCATCGAACAATCAACAATATACCTCATGCTCAAGGTCCTGTTGCCGACATGGTATGGACAGCAGAGAGAGTGTATGCTCACGCGAGAAGTCTTATTCCAAACGAGGAAGGAGTCCTTCAACTCGGTCATGTCCAAGCACTTCTCATACTGGCTCTTGCCAATTTAGGCATTGATCAACCGGGACGAGCATGGTCTTTGGTCGGACAAGCCGTCAGGATTGCTCTGGATCTGAGGCTTGATCATCCATCGGATGACCCTCTAGCTGCGCTAAAATCGAAGTCTCGGAACAAACACGTTCTCTTGGGTTGTTTCCTTCTTGATACTATTATTGCAGCTCGCCTAGGTCGTCGTCCGCACCTTCGTGCAGATGACGCTGATCGTGTTGGCGCCGTTGAGGAAGATGGCTTGGAAGAATGGGATCCTTGGACCGATTGTCTTTCGGTTCGCAGAAATCATTCTGGTAATTCTCGGGCACCTGCTTCGATTCTCAGTACCTTCAATCAGTTGATCCAAGTCTCAAGAATTTTGAACGAAGCTATTTGTTCTTTTGACAGTCAGAATAGAGTACAGTTGAGTACCACACTATTGGTCAAGCTACAAAGTTGGAGTCAGACTCAATCTTTACCGTTGTACTTTGATACAACCGCGATGAAGAGTGAACAAGCCACGTCATTGCTTCCACATCACTACCATTTACACCTCGTATATTTCAACACATTAGCATTCTCACAGTTACTTGGACACATTCCAGGCAACGAGAAAGTGAATTTGGAGCCCAGCACCAGATCTGCACGGCATATTGCAGACCTTCTCAAGCAACACTTGAACAATTTCGGTCCTCTCATTGTTCCTCCCACCTTCGAGTATTTCACCAAAACAGCTTACGATGTTATCCGGCAAGTGAATGAGAATATTGCAACTACGCAGGTCATGCTTAATGACTGGAAGCATAATCTAGACAATTGTCTTGAGGCAATGGAACCGGCCTGGCCTATCTTCGAATCCTTGAAGAAATCACCATTATATCAATCAAATTTGTCAACTCCGAGAGGTCGAAGAAAGAGCGAAGTGGCATACGACCTGATCAGCGGCATGAACCCGGTAGTAGATACGCCAATGACCGTTCAAACTCCGAATAGTATGGCCAGCTACGACATATTGAGCCATAATATGACGAGTCCACAGATTCCAATATCGCAATCTGCACAATCAGCCGCTGCATCGCAATCGTCGATGATGAACCAATCCCCAGTACCTCATCGAACCTCATTTGGACAGTCCTCCGCCCGGGCAGTCCCACCTAATTTTCAACAAAGCCCTCAATCTCCTTTCAACCCCTCTTGGTCCTTGAACAACCCTCCTCAAAGATCTCTAGTCCTTCCGCCCCATCTTCAAAATTCTATGTCACTTAGCTCAGAGTTTGAACTCGATCCTACGTTTCAAGAATTTGCTACTCTTGATGCTACCGAATGGTAAATCTTCTCAGTCTCTCCTCATACCTCATCTAACAGCCATATAGGACCAACAATTGGGACCAGAGTCTCCAAAACCTTGGTTTTACTGACCCTGACAACAAAAATCAAGATTTTTACCACATGAGTCGAGAACCCGATCCACTCTTCCAGAACAACGTATTTCAGCAATTGGTTGCGAACTCTAACGCAGAGGCCACGGAATTCTTTGATAGTTCTATGTTTGGTGGCCTAGGAGCAGCTGGGTTTGAAAATGAGGGGATTGAGGCAGGGCAAATTTTGCAGTCTTTGAGTGCAGCGGAAGGGCCTATGCGCGGGAGGCGCAACAGGTGAGATGAATATTATACCATTTCTGCCATGTATCAAAATATATACCGTGATATTCAGCGTGAATAAGCTTCCTGAGCCACGATTCCAAACCCTCGTCTGGATTCAGCCTTCGTCTTGTGGCAGGACTATCGTACGCGAGGATCCCCAACCAAGGTCATGATCTTCACTCACCCCAGAGTCCAAAAGAGATTCCTCGACCACTTCTCTCAAAAACCCGAGTCACGGTCCCGATATAAATATCCAAGATCTTCAAAAAGACGGAACACGACCGCCCCGGCAAAAACTTCTCCCTTCTTTTCATGCCCTGTACGCCCCACCAAAAGTACCCCCACCATTCGCTTACCGACGCCTGCAAACGCCTTCTATCGGCGATTGCTCTAAACTAAACCGGCCCCACTGGAGCTCCAAGCTCTGATCAAGCTTCACCTTCAAACTCTCCGTCCTCTCACCTCTAACTTCTCTCCTAAAACTAATTCAGAATAACTACAAATAACAATGGCCGAGAAAATCTCAGAAGTAGAACTTGCTGAGATTTATTCTTTCGCACTCGATCTCGGGCGACGAGCGGGGAAAATACTGCTAGATGGTATTGAGAAACGGACTGGCGATGCCAGTTTACGAGGCGATGGAGGGAAGATGGAGGAGAAGATGAATGCGGTTGATATTGTTACGCAGACGGACCTTGGTAACTTCCCTCGCCATTCCTTCTCATCTAATTGGTATCTAGTATGAAATGGAAAGCTGATTGTGTTGCTGGTGGATAGATGTAGAAGCGTTTGTCAAAGATGAAATTTCGCGGAAATACCCTGCACATAAGTACACTCCCCTTTCACTTCACGAGAAATTCAGATTGCATTAGACATGGCATATGCTGATACAACGAAACACAGGTTCATAGGCGAAGAAACCTACTCCGCCGGCAGCTCCAAAGAATACCTAATCGGCAACGAACCAACATGGTGTGTAGACCCCCTGGACGGAACCGTAAACTACACCCACCTCTTCCCCATGTTCTGCGTCTCTATCGCGTTTATCGTGAGTGGGAAGCCCGTAATCGGGGTGATATACCAGCCGGTTTTGGATACGACGTACTCTGCTCTCTCCGGCCACGGCGCGTTCCAGGACGATTCCCACCCGACGAAGCGTAGCAAGAGGTTGCCGTTGGTTAATAGCCCGAAAGCGCCGCTGCCGGCAGAGGCGCCCAAAGGTTGTATTTTTAGTTGTGAGTGGGGGAAGGATAGGCGGGATGTGCCGGGGAGTAATTTGGGGAGGAAGGTGGATAGTTTTGTGAATATGGCGACGGAGATTGGGGGGCGTGGGGGGAGAGGGGGAATGGTGCATGGGGTTCGGTCTTTGGGGAGGTGAGTTCTTTCTTCTTTGGTTCTGAGGGTGAAGAGGAAGGGGGACGAGAATGAGGGGAAAGGATATTATACTGATGGTGGGGATGATAGTGCAACGTTAGATCTTGCGTATGTGGCATCCGGAGCTTTTGATATTTGGTGGGAAGGGGGATGCTGGGAATGGTGAGTCTTCCTCAAATATCTAGCATGTTAAGGGGGTGCTAATGAGATATATCTAGGGATGTTGCTGCAGGAATTTGCATATTGCAAGAAGCAGGTGGACTGATAACAACCGCCAATCCACCAGCGAATATAGAGACGGATCCAATCGAAGAGGTGAAGTTAGGGAGTAGGTTATATCTCGCCATCAGACCAGCAGGCGATACGGAACATGAAACTGGGAGACAAGCGCAAGAGAGAGTGGTCAGGGAGACGTGGAAGAGGGTAGAAAGGTTGGATTATTCAAGACCGGGAGCTTGATCTCATATATACCATCTACCAAACCAAGTATACCCCAATATGCAAAACTCCATCTTATGCAAGTTCAGAACATTCTAGTGTTTAGCCTCCGCCAATTTCCTAGCAATAACCCCCTTAACCTTCTCCACCGGCAACCTCTCCCCGACCTCCCGTCCCAGCCAAACCCGATCCTGCTCAAACCCCTGCCAAATCATGGCTTCTACCCCAGGTACAACCTGCCATCCCTTTTTTACCGCTAGTTCCTTAACCTCTGTTTCTGGACTGGGATGATAGCACATCTCTAACAATACCCCTTTCTCCCGCTCCCCCTTGCCAAGTAATACGTCAATCACCCCCCGCGTCCTAACCTCCTCTTCAGTTTTTGGTGTGAAATTCGGTATCGCAGATACAACAACTTTTGGCGCCTCAACCGCCTCCGCTTCCTCAAGCGTACTGATATACTTCAACCCGCTCCCAAACCCTTTACTCTCACATTCCGCAATCACAGCAGCGACCTCACCCGCATCGCGATTCACGAGGTAGATCTCTGAGCAACCGAGGAATTTCTTAAGGGCGTAAACAGCGGCGCGCGATGTGCCGCCGCCGCCGATCACCATCCCTGCTTTCCCTTTTATAGAAGAAAGGACGGCGGGCGGCGAGTTTTGGAGAATCGCTTCCCGGATCCCGATGCAGTCTGTGTTCGTCCCACATAGCTTCCTCTCCCCTCCCTCCCTGGTCTCGAAATAAATGGTGTTTATAGCCCCGATCGCCGCACCTTCTGGGGTTAAGTAGTCGAGGTGTGGGATTATGGCGACTTTGAAGGGCATAGTGACGCTCGCGCCCAGGAACTTCGGGTGCGAAGTGAGGGCGAGGCAGGCGGGGAGGGAGAGCGTTTCGTAGAGGTATTGGTGATAGTTTAAGGAGAGGTGGCTGAAGACGGTGCTGTGGAAGAGGGGGGAGAGGGAGTGGGAGATGGGGTGGCCAAAGAGGTAGAGGACTTTGTCGAGGGAGGAGGTGTCGGGGGGTGGTGGTGCATAGGGCTCGGATTGGGGAAGAGCGGTGGTGGTGAGGATTGGCTCGTCCAATTTTTGGATGCCTTGAGGCTGGAGGGATACAGCTGCCATGTTGAAAATATTCGGATGGTTGAAAGATCACGGTCCAGCCAGAGGAAAAGATGGAATGAAAATGCCTTTCGGTGCTGCCGAAGGTATGTGCAGAATATATCGGGAGGGGAGCTGACTCTCAAAGAAGCAAAATAAATCCACCACCGAACAACAATTCCAAAACGAAATATAGATTCCCAACGCGTGATTTCTCAGGATGAATCTCAACACAATTAAACACTGGTTCAAAAGTATATCCGTCGGAAGAGTATGAAACAGCGATTGATCTCGAATGAAAAAGCAATACCTTAAGATGCATAATTCCACCAAATGGCGCCCGATGCATATGTGGGAGCTCCATCTGGGGAGTGGTAAAAGCTTACCCGCCCATTCTTGGTAGGGATGTAAGGATCCTTGGGGGTACCTGATCAAGTGTGGAGAAGCTGACTGAGATATTGGGACAATGGACGCCTTCAGTCGCCTGCGGGGGAAGTTCGGGTGATCATGTATACGCTGGTGAGAGATCGTCAAGACGCCGTGGATGGGAAAATTGGTAATAGTGTGTCAATAATGTGTCAATGAGTTTGACAGATTGAACGACAAGAATGGGTATAGAGAAGAGTTATCTCGTCAACTTAATACAGTATCCGCTCGCAAGTCATGACCATCCCCATAGAAAAGAGAATGAATCGGATACCCTCCAAAATCTGGGCCTCTTCAGGGAATGTGCCCTAAAAAATCCGACAGCCCAAGCGAGGGGAAGAATCTTCTGCCCCAGCTACCCACCACCAT
>Ga0182030_10026145_pt1 | contig 10585 bp, 7 predicted proteins | sample 812S3MmetaG_FD_121299 | JGI IMG/M metagenome (GOLD analysis project Ga0182030, IMG submission 121299) | Permafrost microbial communities from Stordalen Mire, Sweden - 812S3M metaG (Illumina Assembly) | ecosystem: Environmental > Terrestrial > Soil > Wetlands > Permafrost | place: Sweden... | reverse complement strand
CCGGTTCACCACATGCGTGAGGGTTCCGTCGCCTGACGCTGCGCTCGGCGACGGGGACGGCGCAGCGCGCCGTCCCTACCTGGCGCCCGCTTGCGGGCGCAACGGAACACTGACAACGTCCGGCTCACCACATGCGTGAGGGTTCCGTCGCCTGACGCTGCGCTCGGCGACGGGGACGGCGCAGCGCGCCGTCCCTACCTGGCGCCCGCTTGCGGGCGCAACGAAACACTGACAACGTCCGGTTCACCACATGCGTGAGGGTTCCGTCGCCTGACGCTGCGCTCGGCGACGGGGACAGCGCAGCGCACTGTCCCTACCTGGCGCCCGCTTGCGGGCGCTACGGAACACTGACAACGTCCGGCTCACCACATGCGTGAGGGTTCCGTCGCCTGACGCTGCGCTCGGCGACGGGGACGACGCAGCGCGCCGTGCGCGATTGCCGGCCGGAAAAGCCGTGACCACCATTATATGAAAAAACAGGGACGGCTTAAAGCCGTCCCTGTCTGAAGTTCTATATCGAATGGCTGGTCGGAACCTTAGTTCCCGGGAGCGCCGCCGCCGCCGCCACCACCAAAGCCGCCGCCGCCGCCGCCGCGACGACCACCGCCAAAGCCGCCGCCGCCGCCGAAGAGCTGGCCATAAACCATGCCCGGCGCGGCATCAATCTGGGTCTTTTGATCAGCGGTGATCGAAGCCACCACCGGTTTCACGGCTTTGGTGTAGCGCAACACCGCGATGTCCGTCTGGATGGCCGCCACGGCTTGAAGCTTGGCTTTGACCGAGGCTTCGGTTGCGTCGGCAGCCAAGGCCGCGTCAATCGCATCCTTTTGCGCGGCCGTGAGTTTGGCGGTCAACGCCGTCAGTTCAGGCGCGGCCGTCACGGCATCGCGAATTTGTTGATTTTGGTCCTGGGTCAACACGCCACCGCGCATGCCGCCGAAACCGCCGCCGCCAGGGCCGCCGCCGCCGTTCTGGGCGATGACAGTTCCGGTGCTGTAAAGAAGCGCGACGGCCGTGCCGCACGCCAATACGAGTTGTTTTATTTTCATTGGAATTATCCGGTTAGGTTTGAATGATGTCTTTGTTTTAGTTGGGATGCCCCGGCCGATGCACAAGCATCGGCCAAGGTTTGCGTATTGAATAAGCATTGGCCATGCCAGTTCAAATCCCACGCCAATCAGGAGTTTTACGCCTGCGGGTGCGCAATTTCTGCTCGTTTGCGCGGCGGATGCGTAATCTTTTTGCGCGGTTCCGCATTTATATCCCTGTGTTAGTTTGGGGCGGTCGGGCGGTTCGGCGTTATTTTTTCCAGGCCGGCGGCAGCGGCTGGGGGCCGGGCGGCCGCCAGCGTATTTCTACGCACTGGCGCGGGGGAGGCCATCCGGCTGGATCTTTGACATGGGAAAACGATGAGTGCCGGGGTGAAAGGCCGGAAGGCGGGACAAGGCGCGAAAGGCCGGGCCGAAGCGGTCAAGTTCAGTCCGGCTGAGTCCAACCAAATCCAAGTTGCGGAAGCTCCAGTAAAGGTAATTTGAGGTAAAACCAAGGGAAGATCGTTTTCTTGGGGCGTTCGTGGGTGCCGCCCGGCCGCAATTCCTGCCAGGCAGCTTACGTCTTTGGAGTTTGAATTTTGCGGTCTTCGCCGTCGCGTTTCTGGATCAGGACCTTGAACGCCCGGCCCAGATGTTGCGGGTGGGTGAGGGTTTGAAACTGCCGGGTTCGGCCGGGGGTCCAGTCGCGAAAGGCGTGGTCCTTCACGGCCTCGCCGAGGATGCCCGTCAGGAATTGGGGCTGGGTCAGATAACCCTCCGTGGTCAGTCCGACGTTTTCCCCGGCCGTTTGGAGGGTGGAAAAATTCACATGGGCGGTCAGATCCTGTTCTCCGGGGTTGATCAGCAAATCGTCGCTGACCTGATGGCGGGCATAGGCGCGCAACGTGCCCCGCGTGCGGGCCGGGCTGATCATTTCCTCCGCGGTGAAACCATAGTCGAGGGTCAACAAACGGCCCTGCTCCAGCACCTCCGCCGCCGTCCGCCACCACTGTCCGGCGGCGGGACAGGTCTCCAGAATGCAGCCATCGGGCAGCACATTGAGCAGTTCTTCAGGCCAGGACACCCCCGGTTCCAAGCCACCGGCAGAGGGCGGAATTTTCACCCAGATGAACTGGCCGCCTTCCACTGCCACACCCCATTCAAACCAGTGACGCCGGGCCGCATCCCAGCCGAAGCGCTGTACCGGGAAGGCGTCCAGCAGTTCGTTGGAGAAGATGATGCCGGATAGAAAGGGGGGACGACTTGACACTGCCTCCGTTGGCAAACCGGCGGGACTGCCGGTCTCTGACCGGCTTAAACCTGGCGTGGGTCCAAAGCCGGTCGGAGGCTGGCGCTCCGGGGCGGTTTCCGGACGCGCCCGGGCAGCGGGGAAGTAAAGTTCGGTGATTGACTGCCAGTCGTCAAACCACTGAACCTGTCCGCCGAATTCGCGCAGGGTTTCCTGCTGCCAGGCCCGCCGCCGGGCCGACGGTTCGAGGATCCAATATTGAAGGGTGACCGAAAGTTCGGGCCGTTGTTGGCGGAGCCAGGTCAGGATGTCCCGGGCCAGGCGGCCGTCATGCGCGCCGGCCTCGACCAACTGCCGGCCGGCGGCGGCCACCGGCACTTTCTCCAGCCAGCGGGCAAAACGGAAGGCCAGCAATTCACCAAAGAGCTCGCCGGTGCTGACGCTGGTGTAGAAGTCACCTTGAAAGCCCACGGCGTTCCGGCCGGTTTCATAATACCCCAACCCGGGCTGGTACAGCGCCAGTTCCATGAAGCGGGCGAAGGGAATGACCCCTTGGGCGGCGATTTCGGTTCGGATGATGCTGACCAGTTCGGACACAGGGGGATTTTCAAGGTTCGCCGCCGAATATCAACCCTTTTGGATGAGCTGGCTGGCGGGCGCATCCGTTGCCGCCCCGATGGCCCACCGGTCGGAAGCGCGGTCCCGCCCATGCGGGACCGCTTCAAGATCCGCCACCAGACAGTCTAATCGAACCGCTCACACCCATCCGCACCATGAAGCGGCCCCGCAAGGCGGTGCCGCGCCCCGTCCGGCGTTGGTCCGCCGATTTCATTCGACATCCACCCCAAGTCAAAATGAAACTATGCCCATGCCGGATGAACCGATCATTGATTTGCGGAGCGACGATTATTTCATGGGCGAGGCCCTGCGCCAGGCCGTCCGGGCCGGCACGGCGGAGGAGGTGCCCGTGGGCGCCGTGATTGTCCGGGCCGGTCGCATCATCGCCCGCGCCGGGAACCAGGTGGAATTGCTCAAGGACGCCACCGCCCACGCGGAGATGCTGGCCCTCACCCAGGCGCAGGAGGCGGTGGGGGACTGGCGGCTCACGGAATGCACCCTGTACGTCACCAAGGAGCCCTGCCCGATGTGCGCCGGGGCGGCCGTCCACACCCGCCTGGCCCGGGTGGTGTTTGGAGCGGCCGACCCCAAGGGCGGGGCCGCCGGCGGGGCCATGAACTTGCTGCAATTTCCCACCCTGAACCATCATTGCGACATCACCGGCCAGGTGCGCGAGGGCGAGTGCCGGCGGCTGCTCCAAGCCTTTTTTGCCGGCCAACGACGGGCCGGAAGGGACAAAAAAAAGGCACCCTTGCGGGTGCCTTGATTTTAAAAAGATGCCAAGATCCGATCAAAAGAGGAAATTAATCGCCGGATAGGGTATGGAATTGGTGGCATTGGACAACTGGCCGTGCAGGCCGGATAAAGTGATGGATTGCACGCTGCCGTCCGCAATGAGCAGGTTGCCGGTCTTCTGGTGCAAGTCGTTCGCCGTCCAACCCCAATAGGGGCTGGCCGCGAAGGCGGTGGAGTCAATTTGCTTGGTGGTGGTGGCACCACTGGCCCAATAAGCGGTCGCGGCAGCGGAGGCGTTGCCGGCAGAACTGCCAATGTTGCCATCCCCGGAAACGATGGATTGGGGATCGGCTTCCGTGGCGTCAGCGCCGACGAAATAACTGATGGAACTACGGGTGCTCGCCTGCGCAGGCACGTTGCCAACGCCATTGTAGCTACCGAAGCCGAGCACACTCGAATAACTCCAGTTGACGGCGGTGTTGCGCCCGGGGGTGGCATCAGACGGGCAATTCAAGATTTTGGGGGCGGACAACTCGTTGGACATGACCATGAACGTTTGGCCCGGGCTCAGGGTGAGATCAGTCGTCAGTGAGTTCATGGAGTTATTATTGCAGTGTTGCAGGTAATCGGAAGCCCCGCCTTGGGCGGCGGGAACCGCCATGGGGTATTTGTCCCCGTTGTCGCCTTCCCAGATGCGGATGGCAATACCTATTTCCTTGAGGTTGTTGACACAGTTGATTTTCTGCGCCTTACGTTTGGCCGCCGCGAGCGCGGGCAGCAGCATGGCCGCCAAAATCGCGATAATGGCGATCACGACGAGCAGTTCGATCAGCGTGAACGCTTTCTTTTGTTTCTTATGATCTTTCATATCCGTTAATGTTCTTTTTTGTTTTGTTTGGTTCCGGTGACAGCCGCGCATCTTAATGAATCGGCTCGAGTTGTCAAACGGTTTGTTGATCATTTTCTAAGCAATCAGCATGCCAGATCAGCGAACGGCCCGGCGGCCCCAAAACCCCCCATAATTCCCTAATTTGAGGTTAATTTCAGATCTGGCGCCACGCTTTGCGTGAAATTTTCACGCATAATGCGTGAAAATCACGCATGGTCAAAAAAGTTATTCACAATGGCCGGCGTTCTTTTCAGTGGGTCAGGGAGTTGTTGGTCAAGCTCAGATCGCGGAACAGGGCGTTGGTTTGATAAAAATTGAGTTCCATTTGCAGGTCTTCAACCTGCGCTGTTTCATTGCGCGCGGCGGCCAGCGGCAGGGCCTGCCGGAGAGCGGCCACCGCCTCGGGAAAACGTCCCGCTTCCGCCAGGGCGGCCGCCAGGGTGCCGAGCACCCCTGGATTGCGGCCGCGCGCAAGCTGATTGGCATGTTGGGCCAGGGCCACCGCCCGCGGGCCGTTCCGCAGGGCCGGCAGGGGGCTGGTGGCCAGAATCCACGCCAGTTTATTGTCGGCCTCCACTTGGTTGGGGTCCAAATCCAACGCCTGTTGGTAAAACGCAATGGCCTCCGCCACCCGGCCCGATTGGGAGGCGGCCATGCCCAGGTTGTAGTACGCCACAGCATCGTCCGGCTTAACCTTTATGGCCTGTTTCCAATGGGCGACGGCTTCGTCCTCCCGGCCCTGTTGCATCAGAAATTCCCCCAGATTGTCATGGGCCATCCAAGCGCGGGGATTGCGTTGCAACGTCGTCTCCCAGAGGGTTTCCGGCCCCGCGTACATGCCGCATTGCCGCCAGGTCAGGGTTCCCAGTGTCAACAACAGGCCCACGACCGCCGCCGCTCTCCAGCTTGGCCAGGCGGATTGACCCGGTGCCCCCAGCGATGGGACTGGCCGCCGCCCGTTTGCCAGCCCGGCCGCCGCCAGCACGATTAAGCCCGTGCCGGCCAAATATTGAAAGTGATCCGCCACCAACGAATAGCGCATGAAATAAATATTGGAGAAACCCAGCGCGGGCAACAGTGTCCCGGCGAAAAACAGCACCGCCACGAGCGGCCCGCGGCCAAGGCGTCGGCGCAGGCCCCACAACAACCCCATCACTGCCAGCACCGCCGTCGGAAACAGCCATTGCCACCAAACGCCGGCATTGACCTGCCAACGTGGATAGATGTACGTCAGGTGGGCGGGCCAGCATAGTTTGCCCGCGTAAAAACACAGTGCCCGGCCGGCGATCAGACACCGGTCGGGCAGGTTGAAAGCCCATTCCGGCCCGGAAGCCCCCACCTGGGTGTGCTCCAAACGCGAGGTCACCAAGGCCAGTCCCGCCCCAACCACGAAGAAAGGCAGCAGCGAGCCGAATTCACGCAGCTCCAAGCGTCCGCGTTTCCACCAACTCACCAGCAGCAGCGCCGCCGGCAGCGAACACGTCACCGTTTTGCTCAGGAGCGCGGCCAGAAACAAAGCCAGCGCCAAAAAATACCAGCCCCTGGCCGGCCGGACTTTCCCGTCTTGTGATCCCGCCCGTTCATCAGGCATCACGGGATCATCCCAACGCCACCAAACCAGTGCCGCCGCAAAATAGAAAACGGCGGACAACACATTCTTCCGTTCCGTCACCCACGCGACGGATTCCACCGCCACCGGGTGCAGCGCAAATATTCCCGCCGCCAGCCATGATCCGGGCACTTGCAGACGCACCAGTGCCCGCCAGAGCAGAACCGCCGCCAGCGCGTGCAACAGCACGTTGATCACATGGTAACCCGCTGGGTTGAGCCCCCACAGGTGATATTCCAGCCAGAACGACGTGTGGACCAGCGGGTAATACTGCGGTGTGGCGGAGGGCTGGCTCCAGATTTGCCCCAGCCCGTTCAGGCTGCGCAACGCCAGGTTCCCGGTCACATGCACATCGTCGTCAAAAATGAACCCGGCTTGGAACGCCGGCAGATAAGCCACCGTGGTCATCAACACCAGCAGCCAGCCCATGAGCCGGGACGGCGGCACCAGCACCGCCATCCCGCCGGCCGACGGTGGAGAAGCAGACTCGTGCCGGAGCAAACGGCCGGCGATCGGCGCGTTGTTCGGGGCGTCCCGGCTTAATTTCACACCCAAAGCTTAAAGTGAAAAAAAGTTGAGATCAATCCCAACCAATTCAGGCTGCTCTTTTATCCAACCATTTCGAGCGGTTCCGCCGGCGTTTATGCCCGGCGAGGATTCAGTTTTGGATGGAGTGGTTGGTCAAACTTAGATCACGGAACAGGGCGTTGGTTTGATAAAAATTCAGTTCCATTTGCAGGTCTTCAACCTGCGCCGTTTCATTTCGGGCGGCGGCCAGCGGCAGGGCCTGCCGGAGAGTGGCCACCGCCTCGGGAAAACGTCCGGCTTCCGCCAGGGCGGCCGCCAAGGTGCCAAGGACTCCCAGATTCCGACCGCGCGCAAGCTGATTGGCGTGCTGTGCCAGGGCCACCGCCCGCGGGCCGTTCCGCAGGACCGGCAGGGGGCTGGTGGCCAGAATCCACGCCAGTTTATTGTCGGCCTCCACTTGGTCGGGGTCCAAATCCAACGCCTGTTCGTAATACGCGACGGCCTCCGCCACCCGGCCCGATTGGGAGGCGGCCGTGCCCAGGTTGTAGTACGCCACAGCGTCGTCCGGCCTGAGCTTTATCGCCTGTTTCCATTGGGCCACGGCTTCGTCCCCCCGGCCCTGTTGCATCAGAAATTCCCCCAGTTTGACGTGGGCCATCCAGGAGCCGGGATTGCGTTGCAGCGTCGTCTCCCAGAGGGTTTCCGGCCCCGCATACATGCCGCATTGCCGCCAGGTCAGCGTCCCCAGCGTCAGCAATAACAATCCGCAAACCGCCGGCTTGAGCCACGGCGTTCGTCCGCCCCCAAGTCCGAACGCCTTGAAGATGCCTGCCGCCGCCAGGGTCAGCGGCCCCAGGCACGCGACATATTGGTAATGGTCCGCCACGAAGGAGTAGATGAACGTGTACAGCATGATGAAACCCAGCAGCGGCCCCAGGGTCAGCGCAAAGAACAAGGCCGCCACTTCCGGACCGCGCCCGGCCTGGCGCCGGAGCCAAACCAACGTCACCCCCAACCCCACCGTGGCGGCCAGCCAGCCCCACGCGGCCGGGTCGGCGGGGTGGAGGCTCCAGCGCGGATAACTAAAGGTCAAACGAACCGGCCAGACCAGCTTGCCCAGGTAAAACCACAGCGCATGCGAGGCCACCAGCAGGCGTTCCGGCAGGCCGAGGGCAAACAACTTGCCTTGGGTGCCTTGATGATAACGCTCCCACCACATCGTGAGCACCCCCATCCCCGCCCCGAGGCCCGCAAACGGCAGCAGTTGCGCCAGCCGGGCCCGGGTGATCGGCTGGTGTTTGAGCCATAACATCAACCCCAAGGCCGCCACCAAGGTGCAGGCCGTGGTTTTGGCGGCCAGGGCCAATGCCTGGCCGGCCAGCGCCAGCAGATACCAATGCCACGCCGGCCGGGCCGGGTTCTCTGTGAATTTCAGCCACGCCAACACCGCCAGCAGCATGAAAAACAGCGACAATACGCTCTTGAGTTCCGTGACCCAGGCCACCGACTCCACCTGCACCGGATGCAGGGCGAACAGCGCCGCCGCCAGCCACGCTCCGGGCACCGCCAACCGAACCAACACCCGCCACACCAGCAGCGCATTGAGCGCGTGCAGCAGAATGTTGACCGCATGATACCCCGCCGGCAACAGCCCCCAGAGTCCATATTCCATCCGAAACACGGTGTAGGTCAGCGGGAAATACTGGGATGGCGAGTCCAACGAGAACCAGATCCGCCATAATCCGTCCGGCGCGGTGAGCAGCGGATTATTGGTGACATACTGATCATCATCCCAGATGTATCCGGCCTGGAATGCCGGCAGATAGGCCAACACGGTCATCATCACCAGCAGCCAGCCCAGGACCCGGGGCGGCAACCATTCCGCCGTTCCGCCGGTCGTCGCGGCGGCCGCGGACCCGCCCGGGGGCAAAGGACCGGCGGCGGACGTGGTTGGACCGTGGCCGCGCTTTAATTTCACGCCGCCAGCCTAAACGAATCCGCGTCGAATTCAACCCGAACTCCGAAGTTGGGGTGCCCCCGGGTGCTCGGCACTGCCCCCGGCGCGCGGCTCCATGAGCCGCGGCACGCCCGTCTGCCGGCCAATGCAGGAAGGTAACGCGGACCAGTCCTTGCCGGCGTCCCGGCTGCGGGTCACGGACCCGCATGCCGGAGGCCGCCGCAACTTTTTGGGTGGTGGCGGTGTTCTTTTGATGATGAAATTGGTTCTCATAATTCTGGTTTTGGCGGGGCTGGCCACGGGCTGCACCACCAAGTCTACGGCGCGCTTGCAGGCGCAGAACGCATATTTGGCCGGTCAAAATGCCGCGCTGCAACGGCAGTTGACCCAACAAGCCGGCGCCATCTCGGTCGTCGGTCCGGTGCGAAACGCCACTGTGCCGTGGGTGGCGGGCATGACTCTGACGCAGGCCTTGGTCACGGCGAATTACCTGGGAGGGGGGGAGCCGGCGCAGATCATCCTCACCCGCCAGGGACAGGATGGCGTGATTGACCCCAAAGACCTGGTGAACGGAGTGCAAATTCCGCTGGAACCGGGCGATATCATCACGATTCCGCCGAAGCCGGGGGAGGTCTCCACGCTCAAGCCGTAGGCCGGCAGCCGGCCCCCGAGTCTAAGCCGTGAAAAGGCAAAGGCCGGGAAGGGAAAATCCCAAATTCAACCTTCAAAATCCAGGAAAAATTCCGTCGCCGCTCCGCCAAATGCTCATCCGCGACTGCCCCCAGGCAGGGACAGCGCGCTGCGCTGTCCCCGTCGCCGAGCGCAAGCGTCAGGCGACGGGACCGAACCACGCCGGGCGAATCACCCACCACGTTCAAACCGCCCGCTGGGACGCGGGCGGGGAGGGTGCAGGGCCGTCCCCACCTCCATCCGGTCTTGTTCGGGGGCAGTGTCAGGGTGCGCCGCGCCAGCCAATTGTTACAAAAATTAAATTGTCCCGGATGCGATTTCGGGGCAGACTGCGCGCTTGTAATATGCACGAAGTAAAACTCGGAATCATCGGTTGTGGCACCATTGGCGGCGGGGTTTATGAAGCCCTGAAACGCAATGGTGATCTGGTGGCCGCCCGCATCGGCGTGAAGCTGGCCCTCGTCCGGGTGGCCGAGCGCGATCTGGAAAAGCCGCGCGCGCTGAAGATTCCCAAGGCGTTGATCACCACCGACTGGCGGGAGCTGGTCTCTGACCCGTCCATCCAGATCGTGGTGGAACTGATCGGCGGAACCACGCTGGCTCGCGAAATCATCCTGGCGGCGTTGAAACTGGGCAAAACCGTCGTCACCGCCAACAAGGCCCTGCTCTCGGCGCACGGCGAGGAGCTGTTCGCGGCCGCCAACCAATACGGGGCGAATTTGCATTACGAAGCCAGCGTCTGCGGTGGCATCCCCATCATCAAGGCCCTCCGCGAAGGGTTCGTCGGCAATCGCATCAACGCCATCTATGGCATTGTCAACGGCACCTGCAATTACATCCTCACCCGCATGAAGCTCGAGGGCGCGGATTTTGGCGCGGTGCTCGCCGACGCCCAGAAGCTGGGGTATGCGGAAACGCCGCCGGACCTGGACATTGACGGCCATGACTCGGCGCACAAGATCAACATTCTGGCCTCGCTGGCCCACGGCTTCTGGGTCAAACCCAAACAAATTTACGTGGAGGGCATCCGACACATCACGGCGCTGGACATCCAATTTGCGCAGCAACTGGGTTACACGATCAAACTGCTGGGCATCGTCAAAAAAATCGCCGGGCACCGCCAGGTGCAGGTGTCGGTTTATCCCGCGTTGATTCCCAACACCCATGTGCTGGCCAGCGTCAACCATGTCTTCAACGCCGTCTTCGTCCAGGGCGATTTTGTGGGCGACGCCCTTTTCTACGGCCGCGGCGCGGGCAAGGATGCCACCGCCAGCGCCGT
>Ga0182030_10026144_pt1 | contig 10586 bp, 12 predicted proteins | sample 812S3MmetaG_FD_121299 | JGI IMG/M metagenome (GOLD analysis project Ga0182030, IMG submission 121299) | Permafrost microbial communities from Stordalen Mire, Sweden - 812S3M metaG (Illumina Assembly) | ecosystem: Environmental > Terrestrial > Soil > Wetlands > Permafrost | place: Sweden... | reverse complement strand
GTGGCAAAGTCACGTGACTTTGCCGCTTGGAAATGTCTAGAAGGTTCTAGCATTTACTAATACTATAGCTATAGTAGCATATAGATATTTCTAGAATGTACTAATTATAAATCAAGCAACAGCCAGATAGGTAGCGCCAGTCGCTGTAAAGGTCGTTGAATGTCTCTAGTGCGGTAGTTTGAGGCAGGAGGTAGTCTGTGCTAGTACATGTGAGAGCGGCAGAGGAGAAGTTGCAGGAGTAAGGGGAGCTGATCACGCCGTCGACTAGGTAGTCTTGTGGATCGCATCCCTGGTATATTTTGTCTTTGATGGGGAGAACATGCTTACTGGGATGCGGTTCGCGCCTGATTCAGGGAGGTTCCGTTTCCCAATCTGGACGACCCAAGTATACAGATGCGTGAGCCACCAGCGAGGAGCACCAGCAACAACACTGTTGGAGTCTTCGGGGTAGAGTTGGACTTCTTTACGTCCCTGATGTCTTCCGCTGGAGCATGCCGAATAATACGAATAACTGATAGAGCTGCCGTAATATGCGGCTGTGACCTACTTCGCTACCACTACAGACCCGTGCATTGAGCGATATCCCCAATCCGCAAGAGTTTCAGGGTTATTGAGCGCCCAGGATGCATCCCCGCATCAGAGTCGTGCTCGTCACCCATTGACATTGATGCGAAGCCATACTGAACAAAAGTTACCGTAGCAGGCCAATTAATTCCACCTCCAAATCCAGTATCACCCGTTGTCATGAAACGCTCGTTATATGCGGTAGTATTGGCTAGAAGAGGCCGATCATATATGAGCTGTTCGCCTCGTGCATCTGGACGGCACATAATGCCGGCAATCCTGTGGCGCTGACGGGAAAATCTTTATCTTGACTTCCTCCGCCGTAGGAGCCATTATTTGCGACGGCGGTGGCAGAGAGAATTGTTGTGTTTGCAGGAAGGTGGGGAACAAAAGCTGACTTAGTGCAGGTGAGTGTAGCTGTGACATTATGGATATAGGGCAGAAGAAATAAACAAGAAGCAGGAACGAAAGAGAATGCCCGCATTATGGGCATTTCTAAAAGACAATGTTCCACGAATTTGAGAAGAAAAACAATAGAAATGCAACAATCAGGGAACTACCCAAATAGCCTCAGACGATAAGTGACCCCACCAAAGTCCATTTCCCTCTTTGGACCTGTTAAATACTATAATGGTATCCGTTCTTGCTCCCCTGTCGAACTCACCAAGGGTCCCTGCCGGAGCCGCTTTGGATCCCATCTGGTCTTAGATTTTCGAGCCCGTAGAGACTGATTCTCTTTTATCCTTATTTACTGTACTAATAGATGTTTGAGAATATTGAAGTAACGATCTGGTTAATTCTAGACGGATGTTGAGCCAGTCGTTGGATGCTAAGATTCTTAGTGGCTCATGGAAAACTTTCGGTTTTGACAATGATCATTATTTTGCAACACCACAACAATTGAAAGTGGAACAGAGGCCTCATTTTTCGTGTTTCATAATCCGAATGCTAATCCTTCGAGGCTGAGATATATAGGCCAGCAGGAGTTACTCAGCCTATATATCCAGTGTTCCTCTTCACCCTTCACAAGTCGTGACTTGTGAAGCTTGCCCCACTTTTTTTTTTTGCAAAATAAGCCACTAGCATGAACCCACTGGCAGTAGACCTTGAATGACAAGCTGATAGTAGTACGGCCTTGCCAGATCCCGATGTCCTTGATATAGATGACCCATGATACACATAATATGTTTATTCTAGTTGGGAAGAGACGGGATGGACCGTTTTAGAGAAGATTTCTTTACAGCTCCCACATAGATAGTATTACATAGACTCTCAACGGAATTTCACAGTGTCTACAATATCGTAAATGATCTCTTTGTCTTGACATATACTATGATTCCATGAGGAGTGCCAAATACGCAAAAATGATAAATATTCAGTTAGGGTAGGCGGCGAAAATTTAGCAGACCTATGTGTTGGCGTTCAAATGTATTGGACTAAAGTCTTGATACTTTTGTCAAACAAAGCTCCACAAAGGAACTGACAAGACGAACTTCTAAAGTATTTTTATGTAAATGGATTTTCTACTCTAATTCACATTTCATTTTGTGTCAACGTGGCTCCTGGTTCCTCTGGCTTTCTTCCATATACTAGGTTCCTATTACAACAGTCAGCGAGGTTCGCAATCACAGCGGGAAAAGGAACTTACGCCCTATAATATGTGTGTGTCCTAGGATTCTTAAGTGCAGCTGAAATCTTCCCTACCCACGCCTGGACTGCAGTATGTTCCCACTACTTCTCATCAGCGCGATTATGAAAATGAACAATCAAAATACTCACGCCCATCACCTTCCCCAGAAGATACATACAAAATCCTTCTGTATCTCTTAAAAAGAAAAACAAATTCCAGGTCCCAATCTCTTTCATCTTTTTATCACTACTCCACGGACCCACTGGAAGCTTGAATTTATGTTCCTTGACATTCAAGAATCCCGCTTCTTTCATTCTAGTTTTCGTGTGTTGGCCTACGGCGAACGATTTCCCCATGGTTTCAGAGGCTTCCATCTGGATTGGAGCCCACTTAGATAAAGGATTGTCCTCACTCAGGGTGCCGTCGTCGCACTCGAATACGACGCTTAGCTCCATGTGTTCTATCCAGCCACCTGGTTTGAGAGCCCTGGACTCATCAGCACGAAGAAAATTTTGTAACCACCGTCAATTTTGGGCCCGTACTGGTACGCCTGCCTGTACAGCCTAGGCCAATCGCCAATACCACCCATGAGGTAGCGCAGGTGGATGAAGTCAAAGCTGTTAGGCGCAAATGTCCATTCCAATTCAGCGTCGTCTATTTCGAAGCGGCAGTTTGGGGGCACGTAAGAGGGCATCATATCAGAGAGATCAGTGCCTATCACCTCGGCAGAGGGGAATGCGTCTGCAAAGTCGCTATAGGACGTTAGCTCTACTACTACTACTACTACTACTTGTAGCGCAGGCTCATATACATTGCCCATATTCCAGTACCGGTGCCAATATCTAGAACTTTCTGTCATGTTATTAATTTATGTGACATCCCAGGCCCAAACTTTTATAGTAATGATTGAAGTGTAGTTGATAGATGAATGGGGATATACCTGGGGCGCTGGGCCAATTGGCGCAAGAAAGAGCTTGCCATCAAGCAGCAGCGTTAACACATGATGTCTGTAAAATAGTTAGACCTGAGCATTCCAAACATTTGAGATACTAGCACAATATCAAGTTGATCGCTCTGTTTATCGTCGTTAGGAGCCCTGGGAGAAAGATTAGAAAGGGTGAAAGAAGGAGACGTCGATTTCCACCTACCAGTACTCGGTGCCTCGGAAATTCTGATAGGTCCTTCCATTGATTTCGCGAAGTTCTCTAACGCTTTCTGTTATAGAAGCAGTAGATACGGCGCTAATAAACTTCCTCAGTATGCGAAACCCATGCCCCATCTTAATAAAACATACTACTCATCGCCATACGATGAATCCAAATCATCATCAAGCTCCTCCTGCTCGCAAGTTAGCCATAATAAATTACATAATATCGCATGGTCTGGGGCGCATACCACTGGGATGAAAGCCTCCTCGCTGTGAACGCTTGTGCCTGCGCTCATGATTCCCAATCGTAGGTAGTTGTGAAGATTTGGAGTAGGGAGTAAGAGTGTTGTGGGATCGTTGGACAATTGGCGGAGTATGGAAGGATTGTATGTTGAAGACATTCCTGACTCGGACAGAGGTAACTTCCCGGATCCTATACGGCACATCTGCCGAGACAGAGAATTGGGGAAATAATTATTGGGCATGCTGCATGCTGCATGCTGCACAATGCATTTGATAAGGCACGTTTTGCTTTTTTTACAGTTAAGGGTGGGATTGCGCTGGAATAGCCCGGTGGGGTCTAGATAATTTTATCGAATGGGTGCGTTTTGACGAGGCGGAAACGGGACGGGAGAACCTGGAATAAGGTTCCGCTGCACGGTACATTCCTTTTTGCTGCCTGCATCGTTAACCCCGCCCGGCAGTGACTAGTTTATGGGACGCTTAGCAGTGGTGGTAGTATTCCATCTTGGTGCTTGGCCCCAATTCCTAGATCGAATTCCTCTCTATCTGCACTTTGCGAGTTTGCGACTGGTCTGTTCCTTTGTGTCCAACCCGATTATCGACCTCATACTGAGACAGCGCACAAGATCCTCAAAATGGCAGTCTTCGAGCGATCTTCCACTATTTACCACATTGGTTTGGTCTTTGTTCTTTACTTGGTTGTCCATCGCATCTATCGGGTTTTCTATGATTTGTACCTGCATCCTCTGGCACATATTCCTGGACCGAAGCTAGCTGCAACGACATATTTGTACCAGACATATTACTCTCTTGTTGGAGGAAGTCGATTCTATGTCCAAATTGGAAAGTTGCATGACAAATACGGTATGGAAAAGCACTCACGGCAGGAATAAACTATGTCGAGTTGCCAATTAAAATCTAACTAGGACCGGTTGTTCGGATAACTCCAGATGAAGTCCATCTTAGCAATCCAGACAGCTACGAGAAAATCTATTATGTCGGGTCTAAGTATGAGAAGGCAGCGCCCTACTATGGAGCGATGTCATGCGGAGATTCGAGCTTTACAACAATGGGCAATGATGAGCATCGCAAGAAACGCAGTCGCCTGAATCCCTTCTTCTCCAAAAAGAAGATCATCGAGCTTGAAGATGTCATTCAATCAAACGCAATCAAGCTTTGCGATATGACGGCCAAAAAGTTCGCAAATGGCGAAGCAATGGATCTCCACCATGGTTTTCGCGCTGTGTCGGTGGATGTCATCACGGACTATGCATTGAACAAATCTTATAATTTGCTTGACTCGCCTGACATGGGCCAAGAATTCGCGAACATGTGGGATGGGCTGGGTCCCACCATGTGGATATTCCAGCAATGGCCACCGGTGATGGCATTTGCAAACTCCTTGCCAGAATGGATGGCAGCTACAATGAGTGGGCCATTGAACAGCATGTTTGCCATTCAAGCTGTAAAGATTCTTCCCTAACTCAATCATAGAGCTCCGAATTGACATTTTTCTAGCATTGTCGTAAGGCCATTGTTGATGTCAAGGCCGATATGGCTTCTGGAGGGAGATCAGCCGCACGAAAAACAATATTTCACGATCTCTTGACTGCTGATAAGGACTGGGTAGTTCCACCCGACCAACAATTGCAGGATGAGGCTTTTGCGATCTTGGGCGCTGCCGCTGATACTACGGGACATGCGATGAACTTCGCCGCTATTGAAGTGCTTTCAGATCCAGCAAAATATAAACGTCTTCGTGCCGAGTTGATTGAAGCTTTTCCTGATCCCAACGCCAAATTAGATTATCTCACGCTTGAAAAGTTACCTTATCTAGTAAGACTATTTTGCGATTCGGGATTTGAATATGTGTTTATAGCTGACTCTATATAGACAGGCGTCGTGAAAGAATCAATTCGGTACCTATCGCAACTGTCCCATTCGTTCCTAGTGAGGTTCATTAACGCTTCAAAGCTTGTCTCATGGATCACCCGGAAAACTCACTAGAGTTGTTCCGGAAGGCGGCGCAACCTTCAATGGCTACTTCTTGCCACCTGGAGTATGCAATCCATCCATGCCATATGGCAGGTCTAATCTATGAATGTAGTCATTTGTGTCGATGGGGACGTGGGAGCTTCACCACAACGAGGATTACTGGCCTGATTCATTCAAATTTGACCCAGACCGATGGGCGGACCCGGCAGAGGTGAAGAGACTAGAGAAAGCATACGTGCCGTTTTCAAAAGGCAGCAGAATGTGCATTGGAATAAAGTAGGTTGAAACCACGTGCGTGCAAGAATATCGCTAACACGACGGAGTCTGGCGTATTGTGAAATCTATATCACACTTGGCTACCTCTTCAGACGTTTCGGAAATATGAAAGGGAATGAGCTCACCGAAGAAGATCGTTTGGTGAACGATTATATCTCGTCCGGGGTTCCTCCCACAGCAACTAGGTTTCATATTACAGGAGACAAGGAAGTAGTGTAGAGGAAAGTAGTGTAGAGGATGAGACTGAGTGGCAGAACATGAATTTAAGTTTCAGTAGCTTAAGCTTGGATATGAAACAAATCAAAGAGCTTTTTTCCACTTCACAACTGTGGTATCATGCAAGTGATGTAACACTCGTGTTATTGCTTCTCCACGCAGGTATTAGAATGATAACTTCCGGGCCTCCTCCTTTCCAGCACTAATATACTGCTCAAATACTTTCATTTGCTGAAGCACGACCACATACACAGATTGTTGATTATGGACAAAACCAACATACAGAAACCTCTGCGCAACCATCAACTTAAGATACATTTGTTTTTCAGTCAAACAGAAATAAACACTTCCATATGTTCCGTCATGCTCGGTTCATGATGTTCTTAGACTCTCCATTCACCTTCCTAAAGTCATTACCTATTCCATAAGTATTCTTCCAATCTGCTGATCAGTAGCTGTGCAATATGCACTTCAAATATTTTCTTAGCTGGCTTCTTTTGCGCATAATCCCATAGTTCTAGAACCGAGGTTGTTAACATTATGTATTTGAGATAAAAACCATCATCCTTGCTAAATGCTCACCCACCATCACATGAAAATTTATGGTTTTCTGTCCCGTTTCATGTTCAAGTTTTCCATCATTTTATAATACATTTCCCACTAATAAAGGTCTTTCAAACGCAGTACTTGAACATTAAGGTCCTCCATAATACCGGCAATACCTAAAATCTCTTTGCTGATCTGAGATATTTTCGCGCTAATCTCATCATTTGCCCCAGATCTGAAGAGTATCCCAATAGTCTGGATCTCGGACCTTCAAAGCCTAGTATTAAGGCCGTCCAGGACACTAAAGCTTCTAGAGCCTTGTAAGCGAGACCCTGTGCGCGTTCACATGGCATTTGGCGGGTAAACACATCCGCATGGAATGAAAGTTCGGGATTTTTCAATTGTTTATCTACGAAATGCGGTCCGATTTTCGGGATTAATTTGAGCCTTGCCACTATAACAGGTTCATTGAAGAGAGGACCATTTCGCCGTCTCAACCAATTTTACTGGAACCCAAGATTCACAACCAGCTTTTTACACTTCATCCTACGTTCTTCCCGTCTCTTGTAAATTCCAAGTTTTATGGGTGGGGCGGGGAAGTACACAACATGGAATGACCTTGCTCGTTAATCTCAAACTATCAAGATGGCGTTCGCACGGACTTCTTAGCCCGCTAAACAGCGCCTAGAATCTTGAAGATTGGTAGCTGAACTGGTAGATAGCTCTTCGTTTCCCCTTAGACAGTTCTGGACCTGCATACTAACTTGCTGATAGCACGGATGTGTCAAAACACAGTATAGGCAAAAATGTTGACGATCGGTGGATCTCCAAAACGGGATGGTTGATCAACCACAGATCTCCGAAAGTGGAGCAAACCAATGACATAGGTCTGGAGCAGCCACTAGCGGTGGAGTCAAGGAGAGAACATGGTAAACTTAAAGTTGGCATGACGGCAGGGGGATCCGAGCTCCAAAAAGCGGAAAGATACTATATGTTTTGTGGCTCAAATAATCTGCATTCCCCAATCTGGGTGAGGTGCGGAAAAAAATCGTACGATGGCTTTCTCTTTGTTTGCTGGCGATGTTCTCCAACCCCACACTCCAGCAGATACCCCCCTCGCAGGGAAGGTGATCTCAGCCTTGCTGTCAATGCTTACCGTTGTTGTGCTCACCATTTTTCTCAGTAAGTCTTGGGCGTAGTCGAACGGTACTAGAGAGTTTGACTGCATGCTTACGATCGCTCAGCTCGTCGAATCAATGCAACCAAAAACTGGAAAAGGATTCCACTCTCAAGATGGCGTAAGTTGGTGGGCCATTCCCTTGAAGTACAGAATCTAATAGGATAATTTTCACTAGTTACCTTTGCTATCTATGGAGACTCTGTCATATTCATTGTCACGGCCACCATTTTAGATCATGGATTTGGGCTCAATTCCAACCTACAAATTTGCTCAGCTGCGATCCTGATCTGCCTCACATGCTATCTCACAACAAAGGCTGTATGTCATCAAATCCAAGACCTCTAAGCCCTTATTGACATGCTGGTCTAGCTGATTTTCTATTTCTTGATTGAGAAAGTGGTAAGCTGGTGAAAATGCCCTTTTTATATGTAATTGGAGACTAATAGCTCATAGTATATCATCCAAAGCGTGCGCAAGTCACGACTTCAGTCGAAGCTCTACCTCTTTAACTGCTTTTGCATGCTTTGTAAGTCACGCCTTTAATGCCTGCATTGTAAAGAGATTACTGATTAAAAGCAGTGCCGTATTGCGCGGTCATTGTTCTGAATTATGTCTAGTACATCACCCTGAGCCAGATCTCCTCTTCCTATTCAATAAACAGACTCGGGACTAATCACCAAGTTCTAGTCGACTCGCATTTTTTGACAAGAGTGGAACTTGTATCATTGGCATGCAGGTCAAGTCAGTCGTGCCGCTTATCATAATGGATGCATTAATCAACGTACGCATCGTTTTTCCCTTCTAAATTTAGCTAACAGGAAGCAGTTTTACCTAACACTACTTTTCGTTATCCCACTACGAAGTAAGGAGAGCCGAGCAAGTGAAGCAGGGATTTAGACTGACAGGGCGGTTAGGATTGTATACGTACAAAAACAGCCCGAATTCAATGCTCCGCACTGTCACACTCCGGTCCTTCATTGGAAGTTGCGGCACGCTTACTTCCAGCGTTGTGTAAGCAATGCCTGCACTCGCCCAGATCAATCACGACCCGAACTTCTAACATTGAACTCTCTAGAAACCTTACCGTGCTAATGTTACTCCACGGAGAAGCAGCATGGATCTGCTTAATGTGTTGCAATGCAGACGGTTCGTCGGGGCGGCCCTCTCCTCATCTCAAAGCTAACGCACGCCAGTTCTCTTCTCTGTCATAGTCCTGCACTGGGTAACATCGAAAGACTCCTCTACAAGTGGCTCCAGCCCAAGTTACTCGGCCAATAACAATACCAACACCAACGGACACGCGCACAATTCCACTCTCCCACAATCGTCAAATAAAAGCAGCAACAAACATAATCCGTTTTCCTTCCACAAGAGCGACGAGAGGTCCAACGCTATGGTTACGACACACATCTCGGCACTAGATAAGAAGGGGGTGGATGAGGATGAAGTAGAGATGGGCAAGATCAGGGTGCGAGTCGGCCAGGTCATAGAGACGGAGGGTTCTGGTAGAAGTGAGACGGAGAGTATAGATGTTGGAGAAGAAGGACAAAGGCGGAGCCATCGGAGTACGGAAGATTTAGTGTTCAAACAGTAATGGGGTTTGTAGGTACACTTTACTTGAAAGGTACCTCTTATCATTGCGTGTAGAAAATACTATTTTTATAGGCAGTATTTCAGATTTATAATATAGTGAAATGACCTATGGGTTTCCCCTGGTCTAAAATCATTTTACTTGGCGATTTGGGATTTATATCACAAAGATGACGCGAAAGTTCATGCTGTTGAAGTCATCGGGCGTAGACAAGGGACTAGGCGGATGCCATTACTCGTGTTCTCATCTAGTCACAATGCATTCTCGGGATTACTGAAGTAGATCAAAGAGAAGTATCTTGAATCAGGATTTGGCGAAAAATATCATTCAAGGGAAATTCTTACAAACAAGGAAAAGATAGTTATATTGGCGGAAACTCGCTCTTGGGGATAGCTGTACCAAATTCGCAGAGGAACTGCCCCGGAATCTGCCGTCTTAGAAAATATATTATGATTATTCGACGCATCCAAATCCTTCCTCTTGGTCGCCATCACATAGACCATGAAAGAATATCCTTTTAAATTATTCCTTTTTTCGCAACGTTATCTCAATCCAGATTCTGGTGGAGAACCTTCTAAGCACTAGACTCGTTACCAACTTGGGTGTCCGGCAAAGCAATTTTGAGAACTGAATGGATCTCACCGGTCAGAATCTTCCCTTTCGAGTCTCGAACAGCTAGAAGTTGAGGCGTTTTGATCGCATTTTTTATCTGCCGTCCGTTGAGAAGATATGTTTCTGCAATGCTGTGCACCTCATCATCAGTTGTCCCATTCATCAACTGGGACATGTTAATAGAGACATTCCAGATTCGCTTGCAAGCGTTAGAGTCTAGCTGCGGAAAGTGGATAATGATGTAGATTCGAGAGAAGAAGGCGTCCTCAAATTCCTCCATTCGATTCGTGGTTAGGAAGAGAACGCCCGGATAATACTCTAGGGCACGTAGGAAGACTGTGACCAATGAATTCCGCGACAGATCCCGAAGAGATCGCTTCTGGAGAAATACGTCGGCTTCAGCGAGTAACTACAAACAGTCAAAAAATATCTTCAAAACTGAAGTGGGAAACTGCGGGCTGGATTGAAGTTCATGCCTTTAGGAAACTGGGTGCTTCTAGGTGGTGTTGACAGTTCTGTTATCGGGATCTGCAACGCTGGCGCCTACCTTACACGACGACGAGAAAATGCAATTATCTTCAAACCT
>Ga0182030_10026143_pt1 | contig 10586 bp, 10 predicted proteins | sample 812S3MmetaG_FD_121299 | JGI IMG/M metagenome (GOLD analysis project Ga0182030, IMG submission 121299) | Permafrost microbial communities from Stordalen Mire, Sweden - 812S3M metaG (Illumina Assembly) | ecosystem: Environmental > Terrestrial > Soil > Wetlands > Permafrost | place: Sweden... | reverse complement strand
TCCTAGAGGACTAATGATAATCGGCGGAGCTTAATTTGGCCTGAATGCAGGATGAAGAATGGGTAGTCGGAATTGCGAGACTGGGGGTTGCCGGTCGGTAGCGATGGCCAGCCCTGCGCCTGAATTTTGGCATCGAAATAAATTCGAAGTACTACCTCATTTGAGGGATGCGCGCGTTTGGCGGTGATGTTCTTATCGTTTCGAGCAGGCGTGGCGGAGTTGGCCGGGACAGAGAGGAAGGAACGTATCTCTCTGCAGGCGACAGCTTCGGGCGCGTGGTCCAGCCAGATCTCATACTCGTCTTGAAATATGGGAGGGTTTATGCAACTGCGCAAGTTGGTAGTGCTCGCAGTAACTGTCTCGGTCGTATTGGTGGCGATGACTTCAATCGCCAGCGCTTCCTCTTTCTCGTCGGTGATCGTCTACGGCGACAGTCTTTCTGACAATGGGAATCTCTACTCTTTCATCGGATATCCGCCTTCTCCTCCGTATTACGACGGCCGGTTCTCCAATGGGCCGGTGGCGGCGGAACAACTGGCTGCCCTTCTCGGCGCTCCGCTGTACGACTTTGCGGTTGGAGGAGCGACGTCCGGCGTTGGGAACTATATCGACGGAGGGACACAGACCAGCCCAGGCGCACTTGGCTTGCCGGGGATGCAGGTGGAACTGGCTGAGTCCGCTCCGCTGCTCGCCTCGCCCCTGGTATCCAGCAGCCTTTTTTTGGTGTGGGGCGGCGCGAACGACTTCCTTACCAACGGCTCGCCGACGGTCGCAGCGGAGAATATCGACTCGATCGTCGCCACGCTCGAGGGCGACGGTGCCCAACATATCCTGGTGCCAGGCTTGCCTAACCTGGGACTGACACCGGATTACCTGGGCGACGCCGCGGCAACAGCGTATGGCAATCAATTTAATGCGGTGTTGCTGGCAGACCTTCCCGGGGACGCGACTTATTACAACACTTCCGCCCTGCTCAACCAGATTGAAGCTAACCCTGCGACGTTCGGAATAACCGATACGACGGACCCGTGCTTCAATGGCACAACCGTCTGCGCGGATCCAAGTCAGTATCTCTTCTGGGACGGCTTCCACCCGACGACGACCACGGACACGATTGTGGCGGATCAGTTTTTCGCAGCTGGGACGAGCGTATTTGCTAATGCTGGAGGGTGAGGGCGATTTCGTGGGTGGGGATGGCGCCTTCGCGGAGGATCATCCAGGAGTTGCCGCCGCCGGAGAGGTCGACGATGGTGGTGGGGAGCGAGCGGGGGGTGGCGCCTCCGTCGACGATGAGGGGGATCTGGTCGGCGAGCTGGGCGCGGACGAAGTGGGCGTCGGTACACTCCGGCATGCCGCGCAGGTTGGCGGAGGTGGCGGTGATGGGCAGGCCGAGCGAGTCGACGACGGCGCGCGCGATGGCGGCTTCAGGGACACGCAGGGCGACGTTGCCGGTGTTGGCGGTGACGCGGAGGGGAAGGCGGGCGCCGGCCTTGACGATGATGGTGAGGGGGCCGGGCCAGAAGCGTTCGGCGAGGCGGTCGAAGGCGGTGTCGAGCTGGCGGGCGAGGCCGTAAGCCTGGGCGGTCTCGGAGATGAGCAGGGAGAGCGGCTTGTGGCGGGCGCGGGTTTTGATCTCGTAGATGCGCTCGACGGCGCGGAGGTTGACGGGGTCGACGGCGAGGCCGTAGAAGGTGTCGGTGGGCAAGGCGGCGACATTGCCTGCGGCGATCGATTGGACGACCCGGGCGATGCGGTCTGGTTCGGGCTTGGTGGGATGGATGGAGAGAACCTCTGCCGTCAAAGGGCGCTCCTGTGGGAGGAATGGAAACCGGGATGCAGATGGAAAGAACATTCGGGCCAGAACCGGAGATGGAGTAGAGAGCGCAATAGATATGATCGCAAATCCGCAACCATAGCATACGCCCGCTGGGGGAAATGGCGCGGACGAACTCGAGGAGAAAGGGGGATTTGACACGCCGTTCGCTGGAAATACCGCGGTAGGACGGTGCTGGTCAAGTTTGAGGTTTTCGGACGAGAGGTCTAATTATAGGCGTCCAGAAACTGGCAGACAGGGCAATCAGGATGGTAGTGGCAGAAGAAAGCCAATGCCCCGCAGACGACGAATGCGCCCAATACTACCAACCAACCATTTTCTACCAACCAACCATGTGACTCCTTGCTCATGCCAGCCATATTCTCACGCCTCTGGTAGCCCCACAACCGGTAGGACTGGGGCTGGTTTCGCGCAGTCGCACGATGCATACTGAAAGATGGGCGGACGATTGCAGCGCCGTTCGCGGCTCCAGGGCAATGTTTCCCCGGCGCTGGATTGGGACTGCTGCTGCATCGAAAGCTTGCGCTTTGAGTTCCTCGGTTATGAGTACATCTAAATCCACGGCGGTGGGGCGGCGCGAGTCAACACGGCGAATGCTGATGCGGTGGTTGCTCGGCTTGCTGCTGCTGGCGGCGCTGGGGTGGTTTGGCTGGCTTTACTTCGAGATCAACGCGGTGGCAGGGCAGGATGAGGCGCGGCCGGCGGATGCGATCGCGGTGTTTGGGGCGGCGGAATACCTGGGACGGCCTTCGCCGGTGCTGCACGCCCGCCTGGACCACGCCGTGGACCTTTACCGGGAGGAGATGGCGCCGCTGGTGATTACGCTGGGCGGTGGAAATGCCGGGGATTCGGGCATGACCGAGGGTGGGGTGGGGCGCGATTATCTGCTGGCAAACGGCGTGCCGTTCGAGCGGATTGTGGCGGAGACGACGTCGGTGGACACAGACCAGCAGGTGACGCGGCTGGCCGAGATTGCGCGGGAGCGGCATCTGAAAAGCATTGTGGTGGTGAGCGACGGGACGCATCTGTTTCGCATCCGGAAGCTGTGCGAGGATGCCGGGCTGACGGTGTATACCTCGCCGCGCGCGATGCTGGGGCATATCGACGGGTGGGACCTGTGGCTGCGGTATTGGCACGAGATGCTGAGCTATACGGCGATCCGGCTGCATCTGGATTTTGCGTGGATGCATGAGAAGGAGTAGGGCAGTTGTTAGTTGCTGGTTGTTAGTTGAAAGCGCGGGCTAATACCTCACGCATGGGCGCGGGCCGAGGCCCGGGACGAGCCAGAGGAGGATCAGGCAGAGGGCCGTGGAGAAGGCGGTCGAGCAGAAGTTGACCAGGTCGTTGCCGAGGTAGCCGCGGCGTTCGAGGGTGGCGCCGAGCAGCGAGTCGAAGAAGAGGCCGCATATTCCGGCGACGAGGGCGATGGAGGATTGCCGGAGCGATAGGTGCATCGACCATCTGCCTGCTGTGGCGACGATTGCAGCAGCAAAGATGCCTGCGAACGTTCCGCGAAGGCTGATAGCGCCGTCTGTGCCGGGTTCGACGTGGCGGAGGGTGGTGAGGAGGATGGGGCTTCCGCCGAAGGCCTGGCCGATCTCGGAGGAGACGGTGTCTGCGGTCGCCTCGGCCAAGGCGGACAGAACCAGAACCGCGCTCACCCAAGAGGAGTCATGGTAAGTCCAGATCGCATTGACGACGATTACGCCAAGAGGGAACGCGAGCGGGACGGCGGCGCCAAGATTGGCGATGACCTGGGAGGCGGTTCTGCCCCTGCGGCTCTCGGCGAGGCCGGCGCGGGCTTTTCGACGACGACCGGCTCGGGTTGCTGTATAGGTGAGGAAGAAGAGCGCGATCAGCGGTGCAAGTCCAGACCGTTGTGGTTGACTGAAAGAAGATGTGAGTAACAGGCAGATGATCCCCCCGCAGGCTGCGGCTGCGAGAGTTGCGGCTTTCAGTCGCCATGCGACGAGAGCGAAGGCCACGCTGATGGCGATTGACGCGAGATGAGCGTCGCTGATGCGTGGAATGTCGAGGCATGCCTCTATTACTGCAGCCAAACCGAAGACGCACAGGATGGGCGCGACAATCCAGACCAGCAGGCGAGATTGGAGGCGGTCGCGGGCGGGGGAGATGGCTTTGGGCGGGATGGCTTTGATGCAGGGTTGGCGCGCCGGTGCTGAGGTCATAGGTGGTGCAAACAGTTTAGGCGCGGTCGCTGCATGGGGTTGGGTTGATTTACAATCAAGCCTTGGGTACAGTCGGCACGAGTTGCGACGCGGGAGAAGTTTTGCATTCAGAGCGGGCGAAGGCAGCAGGGATCGGGAACCGGCGGGGCGGCTTGAGGGCCATGCGAATGGCGGCAGCGGCAGGGCTGGCTGCCTGTGCGGGAGCGATGGCCGGATGCGGGAACACCTATCGCCCGGTATTGGCCACGATTGGGGTGCAGGGGCCGGCGGGACAGCCAACGAAGTACGCGATTGCCGTGTCCAGCCCGAGCCAGACGTCGGTCCCCGGGCCGACGGTCTTTGAAGGATCCTGGAGCGCGGGGACGACCTATGCGATCAACCAGTCCGTCAGCTACCAGGGCTTGCAGTATGTGAGCCTGAAGAACGCGAACCTGAACCAGAATCCGTTGAGTTCGGCGGGCTACTGGGTGCAACTGGCGAACGGGCTGATGACGATGGTGGATTTTTCCGGCGACACGGTGCTGGTGACGCCGACGGTGGGAGTGAATCCGTATTACCTGGCGTTGAGCCCGCCGGGAACCACGGGCTATACGCTGAACAGCGACCAGACGGTAACGTCGTTCGACATCAGCACATCTCTGATCTCGAGCCAGGTGCTGGAGTCGACGCTACCTGCGGGGACGAACCCGGTAAGCCTGCTGGCGACGAATACGGGCGCGTACATTTCGGATGCGGGGGTCACGGTAAACGCGATCGACCAGATGTCGGGGCTCCCGGCGGCGCTGAAGCAGGAGTTGCCGGTGGCCCGCGGGTACACGCCGCTCTACATGGTGGCCTCATCGGGCGCGCCGCGGATCTATGAGATTACACCGGCGACGACGAATGGCGTTGCGGGACAGGCTCTGGCGATTGAAGTGGCGGCCAACACGATTTCGGCGACGCTGCCGGTAGGCGTCGGACCGGTGTACGGGGTAATGACGCTCGACAGCCGGCGCGCCTTCATCCTGAACCAGGCGGACGGCACGGTGTCGGTGATCAATGCCCAGAACAACGCGCTGGACACGCCGGTGAGTACGATTACGGTGGGGACGGCGCCGGTGTGGGCGGACCTTGCGTCCGGGCTGAATGAGATGGTGGTGGCCAATGAGGGAAATGGCACGTCGCCGGGCTCGCTATCGATTGTGGACATTTCGCTATGCTCGCCTTCGTCGCTGCCGACCAACCCGAACTGCGATCCGACCAACCCGATCGACTCGACGACCTTCGGGCACGTGGTGGCGACGGTCCCGGTCGGCATCAATCCGATCATGGTGTCGGTGCTGAGCGACTTTACGCGGGCGTACGTGGCCAATGCGGGGCAGGCGAATCTGCCGTGCGCGGCGAACGGCGTGGCGGTGGCGGGCGTGTCGACCAGCTGCACGGTGTCAGTGGTAAACCTGACTTCGAACACGGTGACGGCGACGATCCCGATCGGCGGGCATCCTGTCTATATTGCGACGTCAGCCGCGTCGCCGACCGGCAAGGTGTACGTGGTGTGCAACGACTCGCAGGTGATGACCGTGATCAAGACGGACACGGACAGCGTGAGTACGACGATTCCGCTGCAGGGATATGGCGTGAGCGTGCGGATGACGCAACCTTAGGGGCAGTTGCTAGTTGCTAGTTGCGAGAAGCAGGGTGTGAGATGGCCAAGTCGTTCCGTGAGTTGAAGGTTTGGAACAAGGCTGTCGATCTCGCACTGCTTGTCTATGAATTCACCGCTGAGTTTCCGAGGCGCGAGGTGTACGGCCTTTCTTCCCAGATGCAACGGGCGGCGGTTTCAATAGCAAGTAATATCGCCGAGGGTTCAGCGCGAGGCACGAGGCGAGACTTCAGACAGTTCGTGAAGCTGGCAGAGGGAAGCAATTGTGAGCTTCAGACGCAGCTGTTGATCGCACGGCGTCTGCAATACGTCAGTGGAGAGAGGTGCGATGCTCTGGACGCGCTATCAGACGAGATCGGCAAAATGCTGACCGCATTGAGTAAGTATTTGACCCGCGAGATCACCGGCGCAGCAGGAACCACACCTAGCAACTAGCAACCAACAACTACCAACTTCTTTCTCTAGCTGCCGGCCATGATGATGGGCAGGGTGGGAGTTTGCGCGCCGCCGTCGTCTTCGACGGTGACGCCGAAGGCTTTGGCCGGGATGCCACGGGGCAGATCGGGCAGGATGATGCTGGCATTGCCCTGGTCGTCGGGGTGGAAGGTGCCGGCGGGGATGGGGGCGCCGCCGGCCTGGGGGATGATCCAGAGCTGATAAGTCTTGTAAGGCTGGAGCGGGTCCAGCTCGCTGGCGAGGAACACCAGCGCGCCCTTGTCGGCGTTGTAGGTGACGCCGCCGGCGGGGCCACCCCTGGAAAGGGTCTTGGTGGTGAGGGTAACGCGGACGGCGCGAGGATCGGTGAGCGCGTCCATGAGCCGATGCGAGGCGGCGGCGTTGGCGTTGAGACGCTGGATGAGGCCATCCTCGACGACGAGGTTGTCGCGCATGTTCTGGCGGTCCCGGAAGAAGAAGATGACGGCGGCGGCGAGCGCCAGAGCGACAACCCAGCCGGACCAGATAGCGATGGCGCGGCTTGCAGAACGCCTGGCCGGGGCGGCTTCCATGCCGAGGACGGAGCCGCTACGGCCAAAGCTGGCCAAGGCGGGCTGCGGGTGGAGCCGCGGCGCAGCCTGGGGCTGGGCGGCAGCGATGGGGACGACTTTCTTCTCGCGGGCAACCTGCCTGAGCAGACGCTGGCGGGCGAGCTCCGGGGGCGACTCGGGGTCGACGGTGAGGGTGTAGGCGGCGAGATCGCCAAGGATGCGGGCGAGTTCGTCGCGGCACTCGGCGCAATGCGGGAGATGGTTCGCGATGACGGCGGCTTCTTCGGGGGCGAGCAGCTGCATGGCGTAGAGCACCAGGTCGTCGGGCTGGGGATGGCGCGGGCCGCCGGGGTTAGCGGAGCCGAGCGGCGAGTTGGGCACGATTGCCGGGCTCATGGCTGAAACGCCTTTCTCAGCGTCAGCAGCGCGCCGCGGATACGGGTCTTGACGGTGCTCAGCGGGTCGCCGGTCATCTCGGCGATCTCGGAGTGGGTAAGGCCGTCGAAGAAGGCCATTTCGAGGGTCTTACGCTGTTCGCGGGGAAGCTGCAGGATGACGGTGCGGGCGCGCTCCGCCAGGGGGCCGCGCAAGGCTTCGTCGGCGATGTTGCAGGGAGAGGCGAGCGCGATGTCGTCGAGGTTGACGGCGGGGCGCCTGCGGCGAAGCGCGTCGATGGAGCGGTTGCGCGCGACCACGGCGAGCCATTCGCCAAGGCTTCCTCGGGCCGCGGTGCGACTCGATGGATTGCGCCAGATCTGCATGAAGACTTCCTGAAGGACGTCCTCGGCCGAGGCGGGATCGCGCAGAACCCGGAGGGCGACGGAATAAACGACCTTGGAATAGCGGTCGTAGAGCGCGGCCATGGCATGCTCGCCGCCAGACTGGACCAGGGCGAGGAGAGATGCATCGTCCTCGACGATTGGCTGCGGCGTGCCGGCGACTTGGATCTCTCTATCCATAGAACGCGCTCAGTGGGTGGCCTGGATTGGAAGGGCCCGGGATTGCTGTTGCGGCCGGCAACCTGGTGCAGACAGAAGATTCCGTTTGAAGACCGGGCGGAGGAGACCCGGTCCGGGAAGAGGCGAAAGCCAACAACAGGGAATTGCGGAGGTTCTTCACTGCTTCAGAAATGACAGAGACAGAATGATTCGTAGCTGCTTGCGACTCCAGTCTACTTTATCCTGACCTGCGGTCAGGAGAGGATACTCTGGAGAGGCAGATGAAGATTCGCCTGGATAAAGCGCTGGTGGAGCGGGGATTGGCTGGGTCGCGGGAGCGCGCGCAGGCGCTGGTGCTGGCTGGGCGGGTGCTGGTGGCGGAGCAGCGTGTGGAAAAGCCGGGGACGCCCGTCGCGGAAGACGCCGCGCTGCGGGTGCTGGGCGAAGACCTGCGCTACGTGAGCCGGGGCGGGCTGAAGCTGGAGCGGGCGCTGGAATATTGGGGGATCGGGCTGGAAGGACGGGTGTGCGTGGATGTGGGCGCGTCAACTGGCGGCTTTACCGACTGCATGCTGCAGCATGGCGCGGCTTCGGTGTTGGCTGTCGATACAGGCTATGGGCAGATCGCGCACAGGCTGCGGGTGGATCCGCGGGTGACGCTGCGGGAGAGGTGCAATGCGAGACTGCTGAGGGCGGGGGAGTTGGTGGGGCAGTTTTCAGTTGTCAGTTCTCAGTTGTCAGAAAAAGCAGATGCGTTGTCCGTTGTACGTTCTACGTTGCCCGTTGAAGACACAAAAGCAGATTCCTCCGCTGCGCTGCGGAATGACAAACAAAAAGCGTTGCGGAATGACAAGCAAGGGGCGGTGCGGAATGACAAGCAAGGGACGGTGATTTCGTTTCTGGCGATGGATGTGTCGTTTATTTCGGCGACGCTGGTGCTGCCGGCGGTGTTGCGGGCGCTGGCGCCGGAGGGCGAGCGATGGCGGGGCGAGGCGGTAGTGCTCATCAAGCCGCAGTTCGAGGCGGGACGCGAGTATGTGGGCAAGGGCGGCATTGTGCGCGACGAGGCGGGGCGGGAGATTGCGATCGCGCGGGTGAAGGAGTGCGTGGTGGTGCTGGGTGGGGCCGGATCAGGAGGTGCGGGCGTTGAGGTGATCGAGTCGCCGATTACGGGGATGGAAGGGAATCACGAGTATCTGCTGCACTCGTGGTTCGGCAAGGAGACGGCATAGCGCGCGTGGGCGTGACCTGAGGCGCTCGTCCTTCAGAGACAGGGACAGGGCTGGCGGAGGAACAGGCCGATCGGTTTATTGCCGGGTCAGGGTTCCAGAGCCGTAGTCGAACGCGCAGCCGCCTCCAAAGACTGAAAAGGCGAAGGTGAGGGTCTTGGCATCGGGTGAGACTCCGCCCTCAGCGCCGACAGCGCTGGAGGTGTTCGTGGGAACAAGCGTGAGGCCGTACTCCTCACCGAGCACAGCGCTGCCGGTAGAGACGGTGGTGGAGGAGAAGCAGGAGTAGCCCCCGAAGTTGACCGTTCCGGAGAGCGGGAGAACGCCGTTGGAGCCTGGAGTGGAGCCCTGGGTGAGCGCCGCGGTGACGTTGATGCTGGCGCCGGAGGTGGCAGAGGTGACCACGCCGATGTAAGTGCCATCGATGGGCTGGATGCTGGTCCCGGAGACGGTGCCCTGGTCGGTGGAGGCGCCGGCCGCAAGGGAGAATGTGCCAGTGAGTTCGCTGCCGGAGACCTGGCCGGTAAGGGTGAGGGTTGAGGGGTAGGGTGAACTGGCGGTGAGCGAGAAGTTGCCGGACTCATCGACGGTTCCGGTGAGGTTGCCGCCCAGGAATACCTCAGGGAATCCGCAGGGAATGCCGGCCATGCAGACCTGGGGGACAGCGGCCTGCATGATGGCGAGGCCGGAGACGGCGCCGTTGGCTGTCGTGAAGACGACGCCGACCGGAAAGCCACCGACGACGAGTTGCCAGTTGCCGTTGAGGCCGCCGGGGGTCTGGGTTCCGGTGGTTGTCGAGTTGGGAAGCGTGCAGCCGGCGAGACAGATTGCAGCGGTGAGGATGGCGAAGGCTCTGAGCTTCATGAGGAGACCCTCCTCTGAGCTAAATCATTCTTCGACTGAATCATAGTCCCGGTTGGGTGGGTGCGACCGCATTTATTTGATGGCGGTTCGGTTATCGGGCTAGGGCCGCCTCTGGGCGGTACACTGGTTGGCGATGACCTTAGCTGCGATTATTTCGAAGCCACAGAAGCATGAGCTGGGGACGATTCTGCCGGAGCTGCGGGCGTGGCTCGCGGAGCGCGGGTGGAGCTCGATTCTAGACCAGGAGAGCGCGGCGTATTTTGTCGCGGGCGAGGTTGTGGGATTTTCCCGCGCGGAGATGGCCGGACGCAAGCCGGACCTGGTGGTGGTGCTGGGGGGCGACGGCACGCTGCTGGCGGCGGCGCGGGCGTTTGCGCATACCAATGTTCCGCTGCTGAGCGTGAACCTGGGGTCGCTGGGCTTTCTGACCGAGGTGCCGCTGGGCGAGCTGTACGCGACGCTCGAGGCGTGGTGCAATGGGACGGCTTTGATCGAGGTGCGCAGCATGATGCGCGCCGAACTGGTGTGCGCGAGCGGGCACAAGCGGACGTGGGACGCGCTGAACGACGTAGTGGTGGCGAAGGGAACGATTGCGCGCATGGCCGATTTTTCGGTGGCGATCGATGGGATGGCGGTGGCGGAGTTTCGCGCGGATGGGGTGATTCTGTCGACGCCGACCGGGTCCACGGGATACAACCTGTCGGCCAACGGGCCGATTGTGATGCCGACGGTGAACGCGATGCTGGTGACGCCGATCTGCCCGCACCTGCTGACCATCCGGCCGATCGTGGTGCCGGGCGAATCGGCAATCAGCGTGCGCGTGGTGGGCGTTCCGAATGAGACCTACCTGACGGTGGACGGGCAGGAGGCGGTGCCGATGCACGTCGGCGACGAGGTGCATTGC
>Ga0182030_10026141_pt1 | contig 10587 bp, 13 predicted proteins | sample 812S3MmetaG_FD_121299 | JGI IMG/M metagenome (GOLD analysis project Ga0182030, IMG submission 121299) | Permafrost microbial communities from Stordalen Mire, Sweden - 812S3M metaG (Illumina Assembly) | ecosystem: Environmental > Terrestrial > Soil > Wetlands > Permafrost | place: Sweden... | reverse complement strand
CATGCGGAGAGCGGGTATACCAATCTTGTCCGTGGAGACGCTAAGCGGCTGCTTGCCGATGGCGTTCCAAACAAATAGATCTGTTTGGCGCAAGCGCAGGTTACGACTCTGCGACTGTGGCCACGGCTGCTGGCTGTGATGGGCTGTGACAGCGTGTATGAATGCATCGGGCCAACCGAACGGTATGTCGATGCCAACTTTATCGCCGGTGTTGGCTAGTTCGAGCAGCACGTCGTCCGTAACATTGAGGGTAATCGTTTTCACGGTGGCTTCATGTGCCTGCCAGCTCAATGAGCAGGCGGCTGTGTTCCCGGGCTGAGAGGCTAAATCAATGCCGACAGTGATCACAGCCTCCAATTATTGCGCGGGGATCGTCTGGGGAGCCAATTTCGCAGACAGTGTCTGCGGATTGCCGTTCTCAGGGAGTCGCAGCCCGCGCTGATATCAGCAGCGTATGAATCGTGACCGCGTAACTCGCTGGCAATCACGCAGCATAATACGCTTGAACAGATACGACATCAAACGCTATCCGGCCTTTCGCGGCCTTTCTCGCACAGCGCGTCCAATGGTCGGTAGATCAGGCAAACCGGCAGTAGCCACCGAACGGCCTTCCGGTGACCGAGGAGTCTTGCGGGATACACGTTAGTGCGGTACATTCTCGTTTAAAGCGCGACGCTGTCCGGGTTCACTTGGCGCTCAGCACCGAGTAAAGGGGTCGCTAGCACGCGCTAAAACTGTTAACGGTTTTGTAAGGGTGTTCGCGAAAAACAGGGATATTCCGGGCAATTCCGAAGTCCGTAACCTCTTGACAACGCAAGAACAGGCTACTCCAGGAAACCCTGTCAAGTACTTTGAGGTGCTAGCGGGAGCAATCTCGTGGGGGTTCAAGTCCCCCTCTCCGCACCAAATATAATAAAGAAGTTAGATGGGCCGGGGTGAAAATCTCGGTCTTTTGTTTTTCTTCACTGTAACCGTTTTTGTAACCATCGCATTCTTGCACGTGCCGGACACGACATCCGAAACACCTGCGCTTTCAAGGATAACTTTTAAGAGATCGATGTCACCGTGATCCATAGAACGGTCTGAAAGCCCGCCGTTCGGGACTGGCGGACTTCGCCTTCGCTGATGAAGGTGACCATTAAGAAATGCCGTTGGCTGGTCAGCAACCGCTGAAAAGGAAGCTCCAGTTGGTGCTTATGTTACCCTGACCGCATTAGTTAAGGACGGTGTCCGAAATATGCCTACAAATATCGGACGGACGATAACGGTTCGCCGCGGTTCGAATATCGATCTGAAACGAGCAATCCTCGGTCGCATCCGGCACGACAAATCTGTCCAGGTCTGGACACCGAACGATTTCCTCGATCTCGGCGCGCGGCCTGCTGTTGATAAAGCGCTTCAACGCCTGGCGCTCTCGGGAGACCTCTTCGGCGCATTGATCGCGGACTATACGATATTCCGCGCGTGAACGCGCTCACCGGCAAGCCAAGCACACCTGATTACACCGCGATTATCGAGGCGGTCGTCAGGCGGGAGAAGGCTAGATTCCTTCCCGATGGAATCACGGCCGCCAATCAATTGGGCCTCACTGACGCCGTTCCCGCCAAAGTCACCGTCCACACAGATGCCCGGCTCCGTCCGATCCACCTCGACAAACTCGTGATCGATTTCGAGCTCGCAGCTCCCAGCCGGCTCTATTGGGCTGGCCGGCCAGCGATGCGAATCGTCCAAGCCCTTCACTGGCTGCATGACCTGCTCCCGACCGAGGGCCAATCAATCCTCAAGAAACTCCGGAAACTTCTGGCAAATCCGACGCAGGGAAAAGCGATTCGCGACGATCTTCGCTCTGGCCTCGATGCATTACCTGTGTGGATGCGTGACCTCGTGACCAGGCTTCTTCTTCCGGAGGCGGATCAGCCTAATGCCGAAACGCACGAGAATACAGCCGAGAGCAATCACTCCCCGAGGCGGCTGCGATGAATCCCGCGTTTTCGGAGTTCCTCAAAGGAACACCGCAAGATCGCCGCGATGTCTTTCTTGGAGCTGCGGCTCGACTCGGCACGCCGGAATAGAACATTGAAAAAGATTTTTGGGTCACGTGGACTCTCGATGTTCTTTTCAACGGCCTGCCCGTTGGCCATCCCCGGTTTCTATTTAAGGGCGGAACGTCTCTCTCGAAAGCCTACGGGTTGATTTCCAGATTCTCCGAAGACATTGACATTACCGTCTTTCGGGCGGACTTGGGGCAGACGGCTTACCTAAACGCGACTTTCTCGCTTGGCATCGTGACCAGGTCTTCCGCGGTGAGGCTCGCGAATAGTTTCGAGTTCCGACCGAGACGCCAACCCCAATTTTCACCGGGATGTCGCGACGCACCACGGAAGCCTCGCCATATCTTACCTACTGTCAGGCGGGATTGGCCTTCGAGTGCACAGCCGGAACGGGCTCCTGTATTTAAAGCGCTGCGATGCGTTTACTTAACTGTGGCTCCAACAATTATATCGGTTTAGCTCGTTCTCAAGAGCGGCAACCGACGCAATCACCTGTCGCAATCACCTGATCATATTCTGGCGGCTCGCCTATAATCATTCCGGCCATTCGGATGTAATCGCGCCGTAGATCGCCGAGCATTGCGTCGGTTACCGATAGAGAAAACGTTCCAGGTGCTGCGCGATTGAGGCCAAGGTCCGGGCTGTTGAAGAACATCCGGGCGTGAGCCACACAGTCCGCGCCGAGCGCTCGATCTGCGACTGCTCGCGCTCCCACTCGCGACTGGTAAATGCGATGGACATCGTAATAATGGCGCGAGACACGTTGCCCCTGGCCGCGCAAGATCCCGCGGCTCTCAAACCAGTTCCTCAGGCCGTGCAGGATGACAATCTTGTCCCAAAAGGTTCACTCAGCGACCACCGTCGTTACGTGTTCGGCGCGCAGTCCAAGTCGGGGTGCCTCTTCTGAAATGTAGGGGACGATGTTCAGGTCTTCATGCGGATCGAGAGCCGATTTGGCTCCCGATTCGATCTTCACGGCGGAACGAATGTAATCATCCTGCCCGGCCGTCACTGCTGGATACCAGAACAGCAGGCTCTGACCATCTGGATCGTCAGGGTCAACGATCACGCCGGGAGCGGTCGCCTCAATATTCGACTCAGCGAGTGTTGTCCGGACAGCGACTTCAAATTGCGGTGTGAGCGTGTTCTGAATATAGTCGCGGCAGGCGCCCTTGATCGCATCGAGTCGAGCTTCGCGCTTCTTTCGGCTCATTGCCTCAAGTTCCGCCACGGAAACCGATCAAACACAACCTGGAACTCGTCGCGAAGTGACTTGTCAGCCCAGTAACCGCGCTGCCGATACTTGTGCGCAAACTCCGGCGGAAATGGAACAACGCCTTCCAGCATCTATCACCCGTAACGAATCGATTGCCAGTCAACAGGCTGACGATGACTTCCGCGACGTCCTCAGTGGTGCAGCAGCGCCGAAGTGGTGTCGCTTTGGCGCGGCGCGCCATCAGATCCTCGTACTTATCCTTCAGCATCCGCTCCATCCAGTCGCCTTCCATCCGCCCCGGCGCCACCGCATTCACGCGGATCTCCGGGGCCAGATTGAGCGACAGCAATCTTGTCAGGCTGACCACGGCGGCTTGCTCGCCGCATAAGGCAACGGTTGTGGCCCTGGCCGCAAGCCAACGATACTGGCAGTATTGACGATGCTTCCACCGGACGCCTTCAGCATGGGTACGGCCGCGCGTGTAACCTGAAAAATGCCCCTGACGTTCACAGCGAAGACGCGATCCCATTCCTCCGCCGTCATGCCGTCGAAGTCTTTTGGCTTGATGTTAGTGGTTGTACCGGCATTATTGACCAAAGCGTCCAGTCGCCCAAACTCATTCGATACGACATCCAGCATGGCTCGCACGCAGATGTCGTTACTGACGTCGCACTTAAAGACGAAGGTTCTGGCCCCGGCCGCCTGGGCAGATTCTTCGGTTTTCCTCGCGCCCGCTTCACTGGAACTGTAGTTGATTCCTACGTCGAAACCCGCCTGCGCCAGCGCTACCGCCGCAGCCCGGCCAATACCTGACGATGCCCCGGTAATCAGCGCTGCTCTCCTGGTTCCAGACATATTTTTCGGATCGCCTGTCGGTAAAATTGAACACGTCCATATTGCGTCTTTGGGGCGCGCCTTGTCAACAGGCCGATGCGATTACAATGGGAGCCGACGCAGGGATCTTTGACGAGACCAAAAAAAAAAACCGTACCGGAACCCGGTCTCCGCGAGCAGAACAAACTGGAAAAGCGCCAGCGTATCCGGTCTGCCGCCCGGGAATTGTTCTCCGAACATGGCTATGACGAAGCTACGCTGCGGCAAATCGCCCGCCGCGCGCACGTTGGCCTTGGAACGCTCTTCCAGTATGCGAAAGACAAACGGGATCTGATTTTCCTGATCTTCAACGAAGAACTGGCGGCCGTAACGGAAGAAGCGCTGCAAGCGCCCCAGTCCGGGCAAAGTCTGCAGGAGCAGCTGCTGGCTGTATTTGCGACTCATTTTTACTTCTTCAGCAAGGATCCCGCACTCTCGCGAACCCTGCTGAAGGAACTGGTGTTTTATTCCGACGGCGTCCACGTGGCGGAATTCCTGCGCATTCGCACGCAACTGATGCAAGGCCTCACCGAAATCGTACGCACTTCCCGGAATCGCCGGATGATCCACAGCGACGAAGATCCGGCCGTAATTGCCAGAAACATCTTCTTTGTCTTCTCCGGGTACATACGGTGGTGGATCGCAGGCCCGTCGCCGCACCCGTTCACTGGGTTGACTGAGTTCCGGCGTCTGCTGAATCTTTTGATTGACGGCCTGATAACCCCGCCTCGCTGAAAAGGCCCGATGCCTTGCATCCGGGTTTCGATTGTTATACGATCTGAACTCGTTCGATTTTCTGAATTAGGGGAATTCTCTTGCGCAAATCCTGCCTGACAATATTACTGGCCGCAGCATTATTGGACGCAACTCCGGGTGGGCATCTTTTTGCCCAGCCCCGATACGAATACCCGTTTCAAAATCCCGCCCTGCGCATCGAACAGCGCGCGGACAACATCATTTCACTGTTGACGCTCGACGAAAAGCTGGCGGCACTTGGCAATGCCGCCGTAGCACGCCTGAAAATCCCCGTACCTGGAACCTCGGAAGGTATTCACCAGGTGGTGGCACGAGCGGGCAGAGGCGGTGGCGCAGCGATCAATACAACGTCGTTCTCGCAGGTATATGGCATGGGTGAGACATGGGATCCCGCCCTGATCCGCCGTGCCGGCGCCGTCGAAGGATATGAGGGCCGCTACATTGCTCAGAGCGACAAATACAAGAGACCCACGCTCATGCTAATGGGACCAACCTCCGATCTGGCCCGGGACCCCCGCTGGGGAAGAAACGACGAGAGCTTCGGAGAAGATCCTTTTCTCACCGGCACCATGGCCGTGGCGTTCATCAAAGGAATCCAGGGGTGACGATCCGAAATAATGGCAGGCCGCGTCTCTTCTCAAGCACCTGTTCGCCAACAGCAACGAGACCACGCGCGGTTTCTCCTCTTCCGATTTCGACGAGCGGCTGATGCGTGAATACTACTCGGTCCCCTTCCGCATGGGCTTCGAGGAAGGCGGCGCCAGATCCTACATGGCTTCCTACAATGCGTGGAACGGCGTGCCTATGGCCGTGAATCCGGTCCTCCGCGACGTGGTCGCGAAAGAGTGGGGCGCCAACTGGATCGTCACCCCCGACGCTGGCGCGCTGAACCACGTGATGGACCTGCACAAGTATCTGCCAAACATGGACGAGGTCTATATCGCGGCGTTGAAGGTTGGGGTGAATCAGCTTGGCACTGGCTTCGGCCGTGGAGGGGAAGGCCGTCCCCTGGCCGAAACCATGAAGCAGGCGCTGAGCGAAAAACGGATTACCGAGGCCGACATCGATTCCGCCATCAGGGGAAAATTTCTCACCGTGCTGAAGCTGGGCCTGCTGGACCCGCCGGAAATGGTGCACCGGTCAAAGATCGCTGCGGCGGGCGAGCCGGACGCCGCGACATCGGAGAAGCACAAACAGGTGGCTCGCGATGTCGCGCATGAATCCGTCGTGTTACTGAAGAATAACGCCAACTTCCTTCCCCTGAATCGCTCGGCGCTCAAGTCGATTGCCGTCGTCGGTCCGCGCGCTTCCGCGGTGCTCTGGGATTTCTATTCTGGAACGACTCCGTACTCCATCTCAGTACTGCAAGGCATCAGAGATAAGGTCGGCGCGGGCATAACCGTGAACGCTCCTGCCTCCGTTGACGCTGCCGCCGCCATACAGGCAGCGAAATCTTCGGACATCGCCGTAGTCGTGGTCGGCAATGATCCGATGTGCGGGGCAGCCAATCCGGGGGGAGCGTTTAACCCGGATGCATCCACCAAACCCTGCCTTGACAAAGGCGAAGGACGCGAAGGACGTGACCGGGAATCCATCGACCTGTCCCAGGAAGAACTGATCAGGCAGGTATTCGCGGCAAATCCGAAAACCGTGGTGGTGCTGGTGTCGAGTTTTCCGTGCGCGATCAGCTGGACGCAGGCCAAATGTGCCGGCTATTCTGCACATCACACACGCAGCACAGGAACAGGGCACGGCCATAGCCGATGTTCTCTTCGGCGATTACGGTCCGGCTGGCCGTCTCACGCAAACCTGGCCGAAGTCCCTCGACCAGTTTCCGCCGCTGCTCGATTACAACATCACTACCGGCCACACATACATGTATTTCAAGGGAGAACCGCTCTACCCCTTTGGATATGGACTCAGCTATACGAGTTTCCACTACTCGAGCCTGCGCGTGACTGCTTCGAAACTGACGCAAAAGGAACAGTGACTTTGAGCGTAGACGTGAAGAATACCGGAACGCGTGCCGGTGATGAAGTGGTGCAGCTTTACGCGGCGTGGCCGGGATCGAAAGTGACGCGTCCCGCTAAGGCGCTCAAAGGATTCCAGCGTGTCAGTCTGAAAGCCAACGAAAGCAAGACGATTCAGATTCCCGTCGGCGCCGATGCTCTCTCGTGGTGGAATCCGCAGACTCACGGGTGGGAACTCGAAGCAGGTCGCGTGAAATTGATGGTGGGTACTTCATCAGCCGATGTCCGGGCCGAAACAACTCTCGATGTCAGACCATAAAGCAACAATGATTACTGGCAAACTTCCAGGAACAAAGCAGCCTTATTTCCTCAAGGCAGGCGAGGGTGAGAGGCACCTGTTCGGTGGTCAACTGGCAACCCTGATCGCACGGAGTGAAGACTCCGGCGGACTATTTCAGATCGCCGTCATTTCCGGCGGCAAGGGTGCAACGTTCCCGTTGCACTCGCACGCAAAATCGCGCGAGGCACTACTTGTACTGGATGGGCGGCTCGAACTTTTTCTCAACGGTGAAGCCCGCCTCCTTTCACCTGGAGATTTCGCCGGCATTCCGCCGGGTACGGTTCACGGATACCGGATGGCGGGGTATCGCACACGCTTTCTGGTATGGAACGTAAACGGAGATGCGGGTGGAGTCTACGCCGCGCTGGGCAATCCGTATGAGGGATTTGTCTACCCTCCCGACGGTCCCGGTGTCATTGCTGAATCCCTCTTACCAAAGGCGGAGGCCAGCCTGGATATCAGATTCTCCGGTGAACAGCTTCGACCGCCGGAATCATGTATTTCCGCCACCGATGAATTACCGAAAGGCGCCTCCCCGTATGTTCTCGAATCCGGCGATGGAGAGCGTCTGATCGGCGGAGATTCTCTTTTCACTTTCCTCGCGCACCAGGGCAACAGCGGCGGCGACTTCATTTCGCTGACCACTCAGGGTCCGAATGGCGCGCGCATCCCCAACCACTATCACGAACGGCACACAGAGACTTTCTTCTGCCTCGATGGATGCATGACCATGTGGGCCGAAGGTTTGGAAGTGGCCATGGCACCAGGCGATTTTCTGCACGTCCCTGCCGGCACGATTCACTCGTTCCGTCTGGATGCGCCCTATACAAACTTCATCGGAATACTCGCGCCCGGACTATTTGAGCCGTTTTTCCGGGCCATGTGCGATCCGTACGAGCCCTATATCTTTCCGCAAAAGCCTGGCCCTCTCCGTTTCGATCGGGTCATGCAGCGGCTCCATGAACTGGATTTGAAGCTGGTCGATCAGGGCCGCCCGCCGCAGGGGTAACATGAGCGCAGGTTTATCCGGGCCATACAAAATCTCGCGCGTTAACGATGTCATCTATGCATCGCCCGGTGACAAGCCACTGCTCGCCGATCTCTATCTTCCCGATCTTCCGAACGCCGCGGCGCGGCAGCTTCCCGTGATTGTCTGGCTTCACGGCGGTGGCTGGCGCTTCGGCGACCGCAAACTCGGTCCGGATCTTGGCCGGTTCTTCGCCGAACAAGGCTTCGCCATGGTCAGTCTCGATTACCGCCTCAGCGGCGAAGCGATCTTTCCAGCCGCCGTTATCGATGTCAAGACAGGCGTTCGCTGGCTCAGGTCCGTCGCCGCTTCTTACAGTCTGGATGCGACAAGGATTGGCCTTTGGGGATCTTCATCCGGTGGCCATTTGGCCGCTCTGGCGGCACTTTCGGGACGCGGCCTGTTCGAAGACGCGAAATCTTCCTACGCCGCGTATTCCAGTGCCGTGCAAGCGGTGGTCGAAGCCTATGCTCCGATTGATTTCCTGCAAATGGACGAACATCGGGACCCGCTGGACAGACCTTCAGATGATCCCGAATCGATCCAGCTCCCTCCTGGTAAGCGATCTGCCGACGCGGATTCCCTGGAATCGCTGTTTCTCGGTGCCCCGATCAAAACCTGCCCGGAGCTGGTGCGGCAAGCGAACCCGGTGGCTCACGTAAGCTCTGGCGCGCCGCCGTTCCTGATCCTTCACGGGCTGAGCGATACCGCAGTGCCGGCGCACCAAAGCGAATTGCTGTTTCAGACCCTCGGCTCCGCCGGAAACGACGTAACGCTTTGTTTGGTGGAAGGGCTCGGTCACGGATTTCTGAACCGGAATCACTTCGACCAGGGACCGCCACGCGGGGTGACCGTGCGTCGCTGGCTCGCAGGGAAGCGAAAGCCAAATGCCGCCAAACCATGCCTGACATTTGGAGTCACCTCGGCGTTCAGGCTGGTTCAAAAGAACGCCATGCGGCAGAGACGCCGGTTTATACTTCCCGAGGAGCAGCACGATGAACAGCTTGAAACGACGTACATTTCTTGGCGCGGCCGGCGCGGCCGCGGGGGCGGGATTCGCCTGGCTGAAGTCCAGTTCTGATTCTGGCGTCTGGACTGCGAAGGCCGCCGAAATCCCGGACGAAATCCTGTACCCGGTGGAAGTCTACGGGCCGGAGGCAGTACCGGTTTTTGGCAAGCTTCCCGGCGAACGCAGGATGTACACTTTGCCCGCCGGTCAGGGTGAACACCACCTGATCGGCAGCCAGGTCATGACGCGAGTATCTCGCTCGCAGGAGACCGGCGGCACTCGGCGCGGCCTGTTCGGAGAAATCCAGTGGGACGCGATTTCCCCTGGTCGGCACCGTGATGTCGCTGAATAACGCGACCGGGCAACTGATCGTCGCGCACGAACGCATCGCCGGCTTCATGCCCGCCATGACAATGCCCTACAAGGTCGCCGGCACAACCTCGGAAGTGCATCCCGGCGACCAGATAAGCGCCACCCTGGTGGTCGATAACGAAACAGAGTGGCTCGAAAACCTCAGGGTCACGAGGAAAGCGCCTGACGGTTTCATGCCGTTGGCTGCGCCGGCCGCGGCAGTTCTGGGAACCGAGGTGCCCGATTTCCCTCCTGAGGAACCAGGATGACCGGCCCGGTCATCTCAATCAGTTCAGAGGCAGCATCCTCATGCTGACCTTCATATACACGCGCTGCCCCTTCCCCGATTTCTGCCCACTGATGATGAAGAATTTCAACGAAATGAAGCGCGCCCTCGACAGGGACCCTGACATCGCGCGCAAGGTCCATTTCCTGAGCATCAGTCTGGACCCCGACTACGATACTCCCGCCGTTTTGCGCGCCTACGGCCAACGGCTTATCACCGGTGACGACCCCTTCGAACGATGGACTCTCGCCACCGCCGCGCCATCTCAAATCCGGCCCATGGCAACCTACTTCGGCGTCACGTATTCAAAGGATGGCCAACAGATCAATCACTCCCTGTCGACCGCGATTATCGGCGCCGACGGCCGCCTGATTACCTTGATGGCGGACAATGACTGGAAGCCCGCCGACGCGATTGCCATCGTAAAGCGCGCTGTCCTCGGCGGATCGAATTGAAAATAGCCATCGAAGAACATTTTCTGCCTGACCAGCCGGTCCATATCGAGCGCTGGCGATCTCTCGCGCCAATGATTCCGGAACCGTCGCGGATGAAAATGATTGCACTGCTGTCCAACCTCGGAGACCGGCGTCTGGAAGCGATGGATCGCGCAGGGATTGACATCGCTATTCTCTCCAGCACCGGCACGGTTCAGGGGACGCTCGGGGCCGGGGCCGCCTTGCGAATTGCGCGGTAGGCGAACGATTATCT
>Ga0182030_10026140_pt1 | contig 10588 bp, 6 predicted proteins | sample 812S3MmetaG_FD_121299 | JGI IMG/M metagenome (GOLD analysis project Ga0182030, IMG submission 121299) | Permafrost microbial communities from Stordalen Mire, Sweden - 812S3M metaG (Illumina Assembly) | ecosystem: Environmental > Terrestrial > Soil > Wetlands > Permafrost | place: Sweden... | reverse complement strand
GATTGGCGGCGGTGTCGAGACTGTGAGGCAATACGTTCAGGCCGGCCACGTGGATGAAATTCACCTCGCCATCGCCCCCCTTGTGCTTGGCCAGGGGGAATCGCTCTTTAGGGGCTTGGATCTGCGCGCTCTCGGATATCGGACAGTCGAGCATGTGCCGACGGACAGAGCGACGCACGTTGTCCTCGCGAAATAGACTGGGCGATCAATGAGGGGTGGCGCCAATCCGGAACGACTCAACCGCCTTTCTGCGCGGGGCTTGTCAATCCAGGGGCGGTGAACCGGGCTGCAAGAAGCTGCTCGGCCCGCCCGAGATCGACCAGGAGCTTCGCATAATCGGTCAACTGCGCAGGATCAATGGGCTCACCGACGGCAACGTCGCGATCGGGTAGCGCCCACGGGAAACAGTGCTTAAGATCAAGGGGTCAGCCGTGTTTCCGGTTCGAATAGGGGTGCGCGCCCTGTGGGGATCCTGAGCGATGAAAACCTTTGACTCTGCGATTCTCACGTGCGCAATCACGGGTGGCGTGCATACGCCCTCCATGTCGCCGCATTTGCCGATCACGCCCGAGCAGATCGCGAGCGAGGCCATTGCAGCGGCACGCGCGGGCGCGGCGATCATTCATTTACACGCGCGCCGACCGGAGCAGGACGAGCGTCACGGAGCACCCGACTACCGGCCGGCGACGTACCGCGCGGCGCTTGCCGCGATTCGCCGCGAGACCGACGCCATCATCAACATCACGAGCGGCGGCGGGCTCGGCTTTACCGAGGAGCAGCGCCTCGCGGCGCCGATCGATCTGTCCCCGGAGATCACCTCGTTCAACCTGGGATGCGTCAACTTCGGACTTTTCACGATGCTGAAGCGCTCACCGGAGTTTCGCTTCGAGTGGGAACGGAAATTCATCGCCGGCACCAAGGATGCCGCGTTCGTCAACACCTTTGGACTCATGGAGCGGGTCGGTGCGTTCGGTCGCGAGCACAACGTACGCTTCGAGTACGAATGCTTCGACGTGGGCCACCTCTATGCCTTGAAGTTGATCCAGGAGCAGGGGTGGCTGCCGGAAGGACCCACCTTCATCCAGTGCGTCCTGGGTGTCCCGGGCGGACTCGGCGCCGAACCCGAAAATCTGGTGCACATGAAGGAGACCGCGGAACGCTTGTTCGGCGGAGAATTTCAAATGTCCGCACTCGGCGCAGGCCGTCATCAGATGCGCGTCGTGGCGGTCGCGGCGAGCCTGGGGATGCACGTTCGAGTGGGTCTGGAGGATAGCCTCGGCACCGAGCGCCACGTGCTATCCGCCGGGAACGCGGAACAGGTGATGCGGGCACGCCAGATTCTCGATGCGCTCTCGATCAGGCTTGCGACACCGGACGAAGCGCGGCGCATGCTGGAGACCAAGGGCCCGAACCGCGTACGCTTTTGATGAACTCCCACCCGATGGCGCGGGTCGTCGTGATCGGTGGCGGCATCGGCGGTGTGAGCGCGGCGTACCATCTCGCGATGCTCGGCTGCAGCGACGTGCTGCTCCTAGAGCGCGCCGAGTTGAGTTCCGGCACGACCTGGCATTCAACCGGCAATATGGAGACCTACCGCGCGGATCCGTTGATCTTCGACATGGTCCGTTATGCGGCCGAGCTGTACCCGCGCATCGCCGCGGAATACGAACACGACATCGGCTGGCGCACCGTCGGGCGAGTGATGTACACCGATCGCGACGAGCGCTGGGATCTCATGCGCACCTTGCCCGAACTTGGTCGTGTCCGGGGCCTCGATATCGAGCTGCTCTCGGGGCGGGAGGTGCAGCGCCGCCTGCCCATCATCGACCCGGATGGTCTGATGGGCGGGATCTGGGTGCCGAGCGACGCGCGGGTGAATCCGACCGACGCCGTGGCGGCCCTTGCGCGTCTCGCGCGTTCGCGCAGTGTCCGCATCCAAGAGCACTGCCGGGTGCTCGGCATCCGCGTGCGAGAAGGATCGATCTGTGGTGTGACCACCGCCGATGGCGAGATCGACTGCGGAACCGTCATCCTCACCGCGGGACTTTGGTCCGCCGACCTGGCGAAGTCCTGCGGGCTGAGGCTGCCGCTGCATGCACTCGAACACCAGTACTTGATCACCCAGGCATTCGGAGTCGACCGCCGCCTGCCGTTGTTCCTTTCCTACGACGATCAGCTCTACGGCCGGGAGGAGCTGGGAGGACTCATCATCGGAAGCCTCGACGATCACGCGATTGCGGTGGCGACCTCCGAGCTGCCGCAAGATTTTTCCTCTTGTCTATTGAACGAGCGATGGGAGCAATTTGAGCCCTACATGGCGGTTGCCATGCGGCGCTTCCCGGTGTTGCGGACCGCACGGGTGAAAATGCTGCTGAATGGACCGGAGAGTTTCACGCCGGACGGCCAGATGCTGCTGGGGCCCGTACCCGGCGCGACCGGCCTATACGCTGCCTGCGGCTTCAACTCGAATGGCATGGCCCTCGCACCGGCCGCCGGCCGTTACATCGCAGAATGGGTGGTGGAAGGCGCGCCCAGCGCCGATGTCGCCCCTCTCGATGTGCGCCGCTTCTCGCCGGTGCAGTCATCCGAAGACTATATCCGCGAGCGTGTCACCGAGATTCCGGGTTATTGCTCGCGAATGAGGGCTGCGGACGGCGATTATCAAACTGCCCGGGACATCCGCCGCTCCCCCCTGCACCCACAACTCGCGGCTGCCGGCGCTCGATTCGCCTCCGTCAACGGTTGGGAGCGAGCCCTGTGGTTCGATGCAGGACCGTCGGGCGCCGCTTGGCCGGACGCCGTCGCGCGGGAGACTGCGGCCGGCAAAGAAAGTCTTCTCATCGTCGATCGCTCGAGCGATGCCAAGTATCTGTTGACAGGTGCCGGAGCGATCGATTGGCTGGCGGCGAGAACGTGGCGGGATACTCCAGCCTCCGATTCCTCGTCACCGTCCAGCGATATCCGATCAAGCATTGGGCGCGCAGCGCTTCCCGGAGCTCACGGACAAGTAGAAGCGCTGGCCCGCGTGCTCGCGCGGCAAGACGGCAACGGTCTTCTGATGGTGAGCCCGGAACAAGAAACCCGGCTGGCCGAATGGCTGCGACGCGCCCACTTGCCGTCGCACATTCGTGCCGTCGACCAGACCGGTGCCTATGCGTCGCTCGAACTTCATGGGCCGGGTCGAGTGGACCTGACTCAGGCGCTGCTCGCGGCCGGCTGTTGGGTCGAGGCACACGAGCATGCGATGAACGATTCGGTCGTACTCATCATTCCGAGCGAGTTCGCCGGGTATGTGTGGCGCCGCCTCCTTCCGCTCAGCAGGGAGCTCGGCGGCCGGTTGGGCGGCCACTTCGCGGAGGAAGCGCTGCGAATCGAACGCGGTATCCCCGCCTTCGGCCGCGAAGTCAGCCCGGCCACCCTCTTGAGTGAGCTGTGGACGGATGACGGGATTCGCGACGATGCCGATGCATGCGACTCGGGAAGCGCAAGCGCCCAGGCCAGCGCTTCGTCAGCGGTTCCGCGAACGCACCGCGCGAGAGTCATCGCGGCATTCTCGTGCCCCATGAGCTCGATAGGCTTCGGTGCGCATGATGTGATTCTCGAGGCGGGCCGTACCGTGGGAGAACTCACCTCGCGCTTAAGGCTTCCCGGATGGCCCGCGACCTTCGCACTCGGTCTGCTCGATCGCGAGCGCTGGAAAGGCGGCGCGCTCTCAGCGGTCGCCGACGGAGCCATCTGGCCACTCGAGCAGCGCCGCGTGAGAGGGACCCACGCGGCCATCGGCGGACCGCCGTGACGCACCCACCCGTCGACATGCGTCACGCCCGTGGGGCGACGTGCCTGGCTTGATGCCGGCCCTTGCTGCGCCAATGCCAATATAAATAGAGCGGCACGCCGAGCAGTGCGAGCGCTAGACCCTCGAGCGACTCGCGCGGCTTGGTGTACAGCGTGCTGAGCACGAACGCTCCCGCGACCAGCATGTAAATGATCGGAAGCCAGGGATAGCCGAAGCAGCGGTAAGGCCGCGGCCGATCGGGCTGCGTCCGGCGCAGCACCAACACCGCGCCCACGGTCATCGCATAGGTCAGGGTCATCATGAAGATGAAGCAGGTATAGAGCTGATCGTAGCGCGCACTCAGGATCAGCACGCACACCCATGCGCATTGCCAGACAAGGCTCGTGACCGGCGTCTTCCAGCGCGGGTGAAGGCGCGTCATCGCGGAAAAGAAGGCCCCATCCAGCGCCATCGAGTAGTAGATGCGCGCGCCGCCGAGAACCACCACGGAGGCGCCGCCAAAGGAAATGAGCGCGATGAACAGCGACAACCAACGGCCCACGTCCGAGGAAAACAACGTGCCCACGGCGGCCGCTCCAACGACGGTCGATTGCCCGAGCTGCGCCGGCGTCAGGGCGTACAGATAGACCGTGTTGGCCAACAGGTAGGTAAGGATGATCAACACGATCCCGACGATCAGGCCTAAAGGCAGGTTACGGCGCGGATTGGTGACCTCACCCCCGACCCAGGAAAGAAATTCCCAGCCGTCGTAGCTGTAAAACAGCGGGATCATCGCGACACCGACGCCGGCGGCGGTGATCGAGGCGGCTCCATTCGACGCTGGCGATTGAAAATGAGCCCATGATCCGTGCCCCCACACGAATCCTGTGGCGCCAATGACGACGACGGCCACGAGGTACGCCAAGGCCGCCAAATTGTGAATCCATGCGGCGAGCCTCACGCTGAGAAGATTGATCGCGGTCAGCACAATGACCGAGGCGGCGGCGATCACGCTGCCCTGCTCGAGCTTCAGATGCAAACCCCAGAGGGTGTGGCTCCACAGCACGTGATCGGCCGCGAGTTGGGGCACGGCCTGTCCCAAAAAAAGCGCGACTGCGATGGCCATGGATGCGAGTGCTGCGCTGTTGCCCGCCGTGAACAGCACCCAGCCGTACAGGAACGCGGTGAAGCCGCCGTACGCCTCGCGCATGAACACGTACTGACCGCCGGCTTCCGGAAACATCGCCCCCAACTCCGCGCAGGCAAGGCCGGCCATGAGCGTGATGCCGCCGGCGACCACCCACAGCGTCAGCGCGACGGCAGGAATCGGAATTGCCCGGATCACATCCGCGGGTACGATGAAGATCGACGGCCCGATGGTGCCCGTCACCACGAGCATGATCGAGTCGAACAGAGTCAGCCGGCGGACCAGATGCACGGCACCGCTTGCGGGCTGCGCGTGCGTCGGCCCTGCTCCGCTCACTAGAGTCCCGCCCCGATCGAGCTCCTAGAATTGTTTCTTGACATCGATGCCGATGGTGCGCGGCGGCGTGATCATCCAGCGGGGACGCCCAGGAAGCTCGCTGATTTCGGATTGCTCATCGCCCAGATTGCCGCGCTTGTCGAGCAGATTCTTGACGAACAGCGAGGCTTCCCACGATTCCTGCTTCCCGCCCACGAACAGGTTCGTGAGCGAGTAGCCTCCGCGCTGGCGCTGGGCGAGGGTGGAAATATTCACCGCGAGCGGATTGTTGTCGCTCACGCTGGAACCCGTGTAGCTGTACTGAGCACGCACGAACCCCCTGCCGAAGGACATCGGGACGGAATAATCGCCGAGCAAGGAGCCCGTCCATCGCGGCACCCCGTTGAGCGGAGAACCCACCGGAAGAGGCGAGCCCGGCGGCGCTTGCGTGAATGCCGCATCCTCGAACCCCAATCCCATGTTGAAGTACAGACCCTCGAACGGCGCGCCATCGATCTCGAGCTCACCCCCCTTGCTCACCGCAGAGCCGACGTTCTCGGTCACGTGAAAGGAGCATGCGAGCAGAATCGACTGCTGAATCTGATTCCAGTTGATCCGGTAGGCCGCGAGACGGGTGTTGATCTTTCCGTCGGCCCAGGTGTTCTTGGTGCCGATCTCATAACTCCACAGCGAGTCGCTGCCATACGGCGTCGTTCCGTCCGACCACGGCGCACCGCAGATCGAGGGCTGTTGGGAATTCGCGCCGCCGAGACGATAGCCCTTGGCGGCGTTGGCGTAGATCATGTTGGCCGAGTCGAATTTGTACTTGGCGGTGAATCGCGGCGTGGTCGCTTTTTGACTGGTGGCGACCGGGCTGTCGGAGGGGCCGCCGTTGATCCACCCGTTGGCAATGTAGGCGCTGCTGTACTCCAGATGCGATTGCCGCACGCCGGCGGAGATCTCGACCTTGTCAAAGAGGTTGTAGGTACCGCTGATGAAGCCGGCGGATTCCTCGTTCACGCGGGGAATGCTCTCGGTAAAGGCCGGATTGCCTAGGCCATCGTAGGGCAACACCTCGGCAGACAGGATGAATTGCCGCAGTTTGTTGAAGTAACCGCCCGCGACGACCTGAAACGGGCCTGGAAAGCTCGATTCGAAACGCAGCTCATCGGTGAACTGATTGCTGTTGACCCAGTTCGGTGAAGGCGAGGCGCAGTACACCCCGGCGATGCACGTGGGTACTGGCGGGCCGCCGTAACCGCCGATCGAGATCAATTCGCTACCGTCCTCCGTATCGCGCGCATAGCGATGAAAATAGCTCGCCGATTCGATGAACGTGCCGAAAGTCGCGGCATATTTGACCGCGAGGTTGCCGAACTGCCAGATATCCGTATCGCTTTCCCGATTATTCAGCGGGCGCACCTGGGTCAGGTTCTGAGTGTAATAGTCGGCCAGGGGAAAGCCGTTGTTGCTTTGATCCTGGTACATGATCATCGGCGTGATGGTGAGCGCGTCGAGCGCCGCCGGGCGATAAGTGAGCGAGAGGGTCGCGCCGGCCTCGACATCGTTGCCGAGATGATCCACGGTCTGCCGCGGCTGGCTCGCCGGCACGGTCAGAGTCGGCCAGGGACCGCCAGGTCCGGTCGCGGCCGTCGGAACGCCGTATTGTGCGGTGAAGATGCCGGGGTTGTAGGTGCTGTAGCCGCTCAGGAGGAGGGCCATCTGGTTATCGATCAACGGCAGATTGTAGTTCGCGGATACCATGTATCCGGGGCCGCCGCCGTGGATCATATAGCCCTGCACGTCCGCCGATCCGAACGCTCGGGTGAGATCCGGCTGCCGGGTGATGAGGCGAACGGTTCCGCCCATGGCGGATGATCCAAACAACGTGCCTTGCGGGCCGCGCAGCACTTCGATGCGCTGAAGATCAATGGCCCGCGGGTCGATGGAAATCGGCAGCGGCGTATCGTTGATGTAATAGCTGGTGGTGTTCGTCCCGGCGATGCCGCGGATGGTGATTTCACGCCCGTTGGTGATGCCGAAGGTGTTGCCGGTGCCGAACGACAGATTAGGCACGAGGTGCGCGTAATCGTCGAAATTGACGATGTCGAACTTCGCCATGGTGTCGGCCGTAATGGCCGTGACGCTCAGGGGCACTGACTGGATGCTTTCCGCCCGGCGCTCGGCGGTGACGACAATGGCGGACAGGGTACCGGTATCGTCGCCGGACGCATCCGCCCCCAAGACCACCGGCGCCATCAGCGACGCCGAAACCGCGAAGGCAGCGGCCGCGACCGCGTGCAGGCTGATCGTTCTCATCTCCCTTCTCCCTGTTGAGCCATTCTGGCGCTCTTGAGGCTAAGTATTGTCACGATTCCCACATTTGATCAAATAATAAATGTTCGATCTAAGCTGGAGCGTTTGAACGCCCCATTTTGGTAGACTATCCCCTGGACCGCGCACCCATTGAGGGCCGGGCATAGGGAATGAGGGGGTGTTGCGTGGCCCAGTGGGACAGGGACTCGAATCAAGGGCTGGTGCTCAGCGGTAGGCCGGCGCCCGGCGAGACGGATAATGCGCGGGCCTATGCGGCGCTGAAGCAGGCGGTTTTGGCGGGCGCTTTCAAGCCCGGTGAGGTCCTCACGTTGCGCGCACTCACCCAGCGCTTGGCCTTTGGGGACACCCCGGTGCGAGAGGCGGTGAAGCGACTGATCTCCGAAGGCGCGTTCGAAGGCCTGCCCAACCGCTCGGCGCGGGTGCCGCTGCTCGACCGGCACGAGATCGAGCAGATACTCGACCTTCGCATCCTGCTGGAAAGCAATGCGGCGGCGCTCGCCGCGCAAAACATCACGCTGCATCAGATCGAGCAGCTCCGTTCCCTGCACAAAGCGATGGGCTCGGCGGTCGCGGTCGATGACAGCCAGCAGTACGGCGAACTGAATCGGGCGTTTCATTTCGAGATCTACCGGGTTGCCGACAACAAGACGCTCGCGACCCTCATCGAAGCGCTCTGGCTGCGAATGGCTCCCTTCGTCTCGCGCACGCGCTCGCTCATTACGAGCGACCCGGCGCAAGCCTGGCACGTCGCCTGCGGTCAGCATGAAGCGCTGCTCGCCGCCCTGCAAAGCCGCGATGCCGAGGCGGCGCGCACGGCCTTGCGAGAGGACCTGTCCGCTCTCTCGAGGATCGACGGCTACTGGGAAGGAATCGAGGATCTTGCGGCGAGATAACACGCGAATGCGGCGAAGGTGCCTATGAAACGAGCCGACAAGGTCATCATCACCTGCGCGATCACCGGAGGCATCCACACGCCGTCGATGTCGCCGTACCTGCCGATCACGCCGGCGCAAATTACCGCGCACTCCGTCGCTGCGGCCGAGGCGGGAGCCGCCATCATTCATTTACACGCACGCGATCCGGAGACAGGAAAGCCCGATCAAACGCCCGAACGATTCCTCGAGTTCCTGCCGCAAATCAAACGGCAAACCGACGCCATCATCAATATCACCACCGGGGGCGGATTGGGCATGACGCTCGACCAGCGGCTCGCGCCCGCGCTTACCGTCGCGCCGGAAATCGCCTCGATGAACATGGGCTCGTTCAACTTCAACATCTCCGCCGCGGCGGAAAAGCGCACCGATTGGCGCTACAGCTGGGAGAAGCCCTATCTGGAGGCATCAAAAGATCTGATCCTGTCGAATACCTTCACCCAGATCGAGCGCGGCATGCGTGAGCTCGGCGCATTGGGCACTCGCTTCGAATTCGAATGCTACGACGTGGGTCATTTGTACAATCTCGCGCACTTCGCCGATAGAGGCCTGGTGAAGCCGCCGTTCTTCGTGCAATGCATCTTCGGCATCATGGGCGGCATCGGCGCGGATCCCGAGAATCTTCTACATATGCGCGCGACCTCGGACCGTCTGTTCGGCAACGATTACTATTTGTCGGTTCTCGCGGCGGGCCGTCATCAGCTGCCCTACGTGACCTTGAGCGCCATCCTGGGCGGCAACGTGCGAGTCGGGTTGGAAGACAGCCTCTATGCCGGCAAGCACAAGCTCGCCACGTCGAACGCGGAGCAGGTGGCGAAAATCCGCCGCATCCTCGAGGAGCTGAGCCTGGAGATTGCGACCCCGGAGGAGGCGCGTGCCATGCTCGGAACGAAAGGCAGGGACAACGTCAAATTCTGATCAGGGTGCGACCCGCGTGCGGGTCGGCGCCTCAAGTCACCGAGGCGACAGGTGGGCCACGCTCTCGAGGGCGGCCGAGAGACCCGAGCATGCGTGGGCGATAGCCGCTGCGTCGTGCGCCGTGGAGACGCTCAGAATGCCGCCCGGACCGATCAGAACGCCTTCGTTCGCGCAAGCGAGTTGAAACAAAGAGGCCAGACCCAAGGCCGAGGGATCATCCTCGTGACGCTTGGGGTCGGCGGTAAAAGCGATGCCTGCGACCGAACCGATACCGCTGATGAGCACCTCCAGGCCCAATTCGTTCGCGCGTCGCGTGAGGGATTCGCGCAACGTGACACAGGCGCCGTCCATCGCCGCGATGCGCTCGGCCGACAGGTCGCGCAACGTCACCAGACCGGCGGCGCACCCGACCGGATTGCCGTTGAAGGATCCGCCGTGAAATACCGGACCCGGCCGGGTGGGATCGAAAATCTTCATGATCTCGCGCGATGCGCCGAAGGCGCCGAGCGCCGTGCCGCCGCCTAGGAATTTGCCGAGCACGACCATGTCCGGCTGCAAGGCGAACTTCTCGGCGGATCCGCCCACCGACAGCCGCAACATCAGGCAGTCATCGAGGATGGTGAGTGCGCCGTAGCGCCGCGCGAGCGCCTGCACCTCATTAAGAAACCCGGGTGCGGGCGGCACCACGCGGCCGGTCACCAGCACGGGCTCGATCACGATGGCGGCAACGTCCTTGCCGTGCTTCGCCATGACGCGCTCGTAGCTCGCGAGATCGTTGAACGGAGCCACCAACGCACGGCCTTCCAAATCGCCGCGGCCATAGAGCCCCGCTTCCAGATCGGGGTAACTGCCATGGTAGGCGCCCACCGACTTGAAGATGTAGGGCCGGCCGGTGATGTGCCGGGCCGCCTTGACGGCGAGCATGCCGGCCTCGGATCCCGAATTGGTGAAGCGCAGCTGATGCAGCGGCTCGATCCTCGCGCACAATAACTCGGCGAAGGCGATCTGTTCGCGCGAGGCGCCGGACCAGGCGGTGCCGCGCTGCATGGCGCTTTGGATCGCTTCGCGCGCCGGAGCATAGTTGTTGCCGTGAATCAGGCTCAGGCCGTTGGAGAACAAATCCACATAGCGACGCTGGTCGACGTCCCAAAGCCACGGCCCATC
>Ga0182030_10026138_pt1 | contig 10589 bp, 8 predicted proteins | sample 812S3MmetaG_FD_121299 | JGI IMG/M metagenome (GOLD analysis project Ga0182030, IMG submission 121299) | Permafrost microbial communities from Stordalen Mire, Sweden - 812S3M metaG (Illumina Assembly) | ecosystem: Environmental > Terrestrial > Soil > Wetlands > Permafrost | place: Sweden... | reverse complement strand
TCAAGGCATTGGTGGACGTGGGAGCCGTGTCGATCGCGGAACGGCGGGTGGTCTCACTAGACTTGGTCGGACACGACCTGGATCTCCCGAAGACTTTGCGAGGACTGCTCGATTCTCGCCTAGCGCGATTGTCGAATGCGGACCATGAGGCGCTCCGTGCGGCGGCCGTCCTCGGAGATGGCATCCAGATTGGTGTGCTTTCGGAGATGATCGGAAGGGCGATGCCCGCGCTCGAGCAATCGATTGCCACGCTTTCCGAGCGAGGCTTTCTGTCCCACGCCAGTCCGCGGGAGTTGCGCTTCTCGCCGAGCATCCGCGAGACGATCCTGGATGCTCTTACGCCGGAGAGCTCGAGAGCGCTCCACCTCGCTGCAGCTCGAGCGCTGGAAGCGACGCTCGGCGAGCGTGCGGTGGAACAGGCTTCTCGCATGGCAAGCCACATGTCTCATGCGGGAGAGCCCGACCGAGCCGCAAGCTACTTTGCCATCTCCGCCGCTCGACATCTCGAGACGAGCCAGTTCGACGCTGCCGCGAAGGACTACACTCGAGCCATCGAGCTAGCCGACGCAGATCGCCCCGCGGGGGAGCTGGCACGTTGGCTCGACGGTCTCGCCGCTGCGATGCACCTCGTTCGAACCGCCCCGCGCGCGCCGCAGCTTTGCGCGCGGGTCATCGAACGCGAGGATCGCTCTGGGGACCGGGCCTGGCGCGTTCGGGCACGTGTCGCAGCAGGACGAGTCCTTGCGGCGGTTCATCTCATGGACGAGAGCCGACAGCGCTTGGCGGAAGCCGAGTCGATCGCGGACGGCGATGAGCAGCTGCTCAGGATCACATTCATCGCGGGAGCCGATCTGGCAACGCTTCGGGGGGATTACAAGCGTGTTCTCGACCTGCTCGGTCAGCTTCAGCCCATCGCGAGTGACGACAGGGAGCGGCTCCATGTCGCTCTTCACCTCGCGAGGGCCCACGCCGGCCTCGGCGACAGGAAGACTGCGCTCGAGCTGATGGAGGAATCTTCGGGGCTGGTCCCGAACGACCCAGTCGTAGCCATGGACCGAGCGAGGACGCGAGCGATAGTCGACTACCTCACTCGCGATTTTCATTCCGCGGTCGATTACTTCTCGCGGGCAGTCGACATGGGGCGACAGCTCGACGTGACGCACGTGGTACTCGTCAATCTCTCCCACCTGGGAGAAGCGCTCGTTCGAGTGGGGGACTTGCCACGAGCGTATGGGGTGTTGAGGCAGTCGCTAGCGCTCTGCGAGCAGCTCGGTGACGCGCGTTTTGCAAATCGCAATTCGATGGTTCTGGCATTTCTCGACTGGGTCAAGGACGCCGGGGACAGCGAAAAACGTATTCGAGAAGGTATAGAATACGCTGAAAGCAAAGCGTTCACGACGGACGTCATCCGTGGCCGACTGCTGCTCGCTCATGGACTTGCGCGACAAGGGCAAGTCGAAGCGGCTCGACGTGAATACGACGCGACGCGAGCGTTGGCGGCCGATGCAGGTCAACGGCTCGCGGTAGATGACTGCGACGAAGCGATTCGCTAGTGTCCTATCTCCGAAATCAACCGGCGGCAGGCGCCGCCGGTTGATGCGCGACGCGGCGCAGTAAGTGACCCATCGTTAGTCGGGAAGTCGGTTCCACGCGACTCGCGCACGGTTGCCCTAGTTCCCAAGCACCCGCCATTCGTTCCCCCGGCGGATGACCCGATCAGTCTCGCGCCACGCTCGCCTCGACGACGTCCTGCGTGGTTCGATATCGCCGGTAGTATTTCGTCACACTCCCTACGTAATCTCGCGTCTCCGCGAACGGAGGAATACCACCGGAGCGAATCACTGCGCCGTCCCCCGCGTTGTAGGCGGCGACGGTGAGCTCGAGATCCCCGTTGAACTCATTCGCCAGGACGCGCAGCAGTCGCACGCCGCCAAAGATGTTCTCGCGCGGGTCGTCGATGTCGCGAACTTGCATGAGTGCGGCGGTATCGGGCATGAGCTGCATGAGGCCTCGCGCTCCCGAGGGACTCACGGCATGGGAATCGTAGTCGCTTTCGCAACGGATAATCGCTCGAACCAGCTCCTCAGGGATCTGATAGAGAATCGCGGCTTGCCGAATCCACTCGTCGTAGCGGGTATATCGGCGAACGTCGCGGTCGCCGGGTGAAACGGGAACCACTCCTGGAGCTGTCATTCCCTTTCGCCAGCCGTTGCCGCGAATGTAGAGCCGGTAGCGCTTGTCCCCGTGTGGCGTGTTCGTGATGTGAACCGTGCCGTCGCCGTCGGTGTACGTAAAGATGTCCGCACTCGCCAGGGGGGCCCAGGCCAAGGAAGCCATCAAGACTAAAACGGATGCAGCTTGCCGCACGCAGACAACCTCAACCAGATCATGTCAAAGTCCGCTCGACACCGCAAGGCGCGGCCCCAAAGATACCGGCGACAGTATCTCGAATTTCGCTCACCGTCTCACATGCTCACATGGATGCGGCGACGGCCACACGGAAGAACGCTCCTTGCATCGCAAGCGTTCCCAGATCGACCATCGCGGCGGGCGTTGGCGCATCCTCGGCCAGATTCAGTCGCTGCGCCGCGATCCACCCATATCCGATGTCCGCTTGAAGCCAAGGGTGCATCGGTGCATTGGGTCGTTCCAGGTGTGGTCGCACTGCAAACCCCGCGCTTACGTCGGATGAAAACAGCCACCTTGCCTTGGTAAATGCTCCGGGAGCGGAAGCATCGTCGAGCTCGGCCTGTTCGAGGGCTACTCCAGGCGCGACCCGCAAGAATCCGTAGGCCCAATCGCTCAGGTGTGCCCGTCCCTCGAGCGGAATGCTCAAGCGATGCACGGAAAGGGACGACGTATCGGTTCCCCGGTCGGTCGCGCCAGCACTCCCGTAGTCCCAAGCGATGCCGGGCGCAAAGGAGTATCGGCCCCACACGAAGATCGTGCGCGACGCCAAGACTGACATTTGGGAGAAGTAGTCCTGGGTTGAAAATGCGTTATATCCCGGGTGGGTGACGAACGAGCCGCGATAGCCGACTTCGACGCGCCACATCGCGGTGCGGCTCTGGGCGAGCTCTCCGGCGGATGCGCTCGCGGGCGACGAATCGTCCGCGTACGCCGTCGAAGTGAACCCCGCGAGCGCCACGGTGGCGAGGCCGAAAAAGATCGAGCGTGGATTCACTGTCCCTCCATGAAGAGACCCGCATAGCGTTGTGCGGCGCTGCTCGCGGGATGAACGGCGTCGAAGACAGTGACACCTAGGGCGCCCGAATTGGACACGGTAAGGAGTGCACGGCCTGCGTTTTGGGTTGACGGTTGCGCACGAGCGATCTCGTACGCCGCGCTGACGGGAAGGACTGTGACGAGGGGGGTGAACTGACGAGTCAGGAGGTCGATCGACGCCAGGGAAGTTTGGCCGGCTGCGAACGCCCAGACTCGATCTCCGTCGTCCGGCGATATCGAAAGCGTTGCGCTCGATGAGGCATTGAGAGGGGCAGCCGTCTGACGAAGGAGGTCGAGCACGAAGAACTCCGTTCCCGACGAAATCTCCAGGAGCTTGAGCGTTTGGTTCGGTGCCGGCACGTCCTCGACCGCGGTGACATTGGAGCCAACGTTGATGAATACTGTCGAGTCGTAGGAACGGTCGACGCTGACTCCAAGGGACCAAAGCGCGACGCCCGAGGCGTTGCTCCCCCAAAGCAGCGCAACGTCTGAACCGGCTGCAGTGCCGCCCGCTCCGCCGTCCGAGCTGCCGCCCCCGGCGCCCACGGAACCGGTGACGAGAGAAATGTGACTGAAGCTGGCAGGCAGGGCGACAAAAGTGGTCAGCATCGTGTTGGGGTCGACGAGCGCCGCGCTGGAGGTCCCCGGAACAATGGCAGCCAGTCGCATTCCAGCGTCCGTCTGGACAAATGCGATATCCGAAGGAACGCCGCCCACATCGGTTTCGTTGATCGAAGGTTCGAAGGGATTTGCGTCCGTCGCTGTGGAGCTCGTCGGGCCGAGCTGCCAGCTGAACACGTTGCGGTCGGTCGTCCTCAGGGCCATTTTTGGATATCCCGTCGAATCTGCCGGAGCGATCGCGAGGCCCTGGGGCGTGATGGTCGCCGAGTTTTGAGCACTCGTCAGGGGAATGACGACCTCCGCCCGCGGCTTGGGGTCCGCCACGTGTGCAAGGTCGATCAAGTGGACGTCCGACGACGTAGCCTCGACGACGAGAAGCCGGCTGGGACCTCCCGGCAGCGACGGAAGTTCCGGCGTAAACGTCAGGCGAGCGGGGGACCCCCCATAGCTCCGAAGCTCGAATGGCAGGGGCGCAGATCCAGAGGGTCGGCTAAGATCGAAGAAGAGCAGTTCATTCGGATCTTCGATGAATGATGTTTGACGTGCGTATGTATTCGAGCTGCTCGCCGCATACGCGACTGCCCACTGACCCGAGGGATCGATCGCCAGGGAGTTCAGCGGAGACGAAAACGGATAGGTCACTTCGGATGGCTGAAACGTCTGCGGATCGAACGAGATCACCGTGAGCATCGGTGGCTGCCCCGTGCCCGACGAGGTTTGCGCGTCGCCTTCGGAAAGGACGAAGAGCCGCTCCCCGTCGGATGAGGATGTCACGTTCGTCACGCCGTGGCCCACTGGCAAGAAATTCGTCGTGAGCGATTGACCGGAAGCAACCGTGAGAACGGCGGCTCGGTGCAGCCCGTCATCGATGACGACGACCGCGTGGCTGAGCGAGTACGACTGACCTTGGCTCGAAATCGGCGCATCCCACGAGGACGGTCGACCCGCACACGCGGCCAATCCGATCGCGAAAGCCAACGTAGAACTCGTTCGGTAGCTCATGGCTGCTCTCCGCCGTTGACGATCCGCGCATTGAGCTCGAACCCGGTGATCGTTCGGGTACCCCCGTCAGCGAGATCGATGAACGTGATGCGACCGTCTGTATACGATTGGGCCGCGTAACCCTGCCCAGGGCCCTCCACGATGCCGACGGACGTCGGCGGGCTCGCGAGCGAGTACGACGTGGTGACGTAGGACGGCATCGAGCCGACCACGACACCGTAGGTATTCGAGTTTTGATCTAGAATGGAGACGAGAGCGCGGTCGCCGGCCTGGGACAATGCGACCGCGGTCGCAGGAGCTGGTAGAGATACGATATTGGGAAGACCAGGCGTGGCGACCGGCACCATGCTGAATGCTCCCTCGACGCCGTTGGACGGCGTCACGCTATGGAGCACGACGGCGTTGCCATCGTCGCTCGTCGGAAATACCGCCACGATCGGCGCGTGAAGTTCGACGCTGCGGAAACTTGGGTTTGGCCCGAGCGCTAGCACGGTCATCCGGGTCGCGGGTGTCGCTGTCGTGAAGAGCAGGGCATGCTTGCCGGATTGAGTGATGACCGACTGACCGATGATCTCGCCCGGAATCGTAACGGTCTGAAGGGTTGTGCTCGGCGAAGTCACAATCCCCGGCAATGGCAGCACCACTACGGTGGACGACGCGCGCAATACCGCGATGGCGAAATCGCCTTTCGGAGAAATGGCCAGGTCCGTCGGAATCCCCGGGAGATTCACCACAGCTTCGGTGCCGTCGACAAGGGACAAGACCGTAATCGCTGGCACGCTGTCGGTGCGTATCAGCGCCAGCGCCCAGCTCGCGCCGAATGAAAAGGAAACATCGGGCACGGAGCTCGTGCTGCTGGGCGGATTGTTTGGAGTCGAAGTCTCGTTCGCCGAAGCATCACGGACGGCTGCTTCGGCGGCATCGTCATTCGGCTCTGACCCTGTCGAGGCGTCCGGCGACACGTTTGCCGCGATCAGCGGATAGGCATTCACTTCGGTGGGAGCAGCGCCGTCGACGAGATCGATGACGACGATGCCAGCCTGGGTCACGGCGTAGAGGACCGAGCTATTCGATGAAAACACCATGTTGAATGGCCGATACCCGGTCGCGAGGGTGGTCGGTGGTCGCGCCGTCGTCCCGCTGGGAGGATTGACATCGAGGATCGTGATGGTTTCAAACCCCTGTGCCGGATTTGCCGCGCTCACCAGCGTTGTGTTGGTCCAAGCGATAGCCCACCGTCCGTCGGGAGAGATCGCCCACGAATTGGCCGTGGATACTGCGGGATAGGTAGAAGAGGAGAGATTGCCATTCGCGTCTCGAGCGAACAGGGTCGCGTCCTGCGAAAGAACGTTGAGCACGATGGCCCGATCGATCCCATCTGTCGAGCCGCCTGCCGGCGCGACGGCGGCGACGTATGTGGGAGCATTGCCGGCGGCCGCCGTCTGCACGGTCAGCGACGCGACGTCGATATAGGCGACGTTTCCACTCGACGGATTGGCGATCCAAACGACATTTCCAGTGGCAACCGGCGCCTGATACTTGCTCTCGGCGTGCGTCTCCGGGGGAAGCGACGTGCTGGCGTCCGCCGCTGATATATCTCCTGCCCCGCCGCTACTCCGCCCTGAGGAGCCTCCCGCGGAGGGAACGCTGTCGCTCGGACCTGGTGAAAACCCAGCGCTTGATTCATTGCTGCTTCCAGCCGCGCATCCGACCGCAAGGGACAAGCCCCACGCTCCAAGAGTCGCAAGCAATCGCCACGCCCTCATTCTGGTTGCCCTCCGGCTACTCGTACCGCTCAGAACCGAATCACACGTTAGCAAACGTCAGAAGCTAGCAAGGTAGGAGCCAAGCATCAAAAGAAGCCCGGGAAGGGTCATCAATGCGCAATAGGAGTACGCGCGTCCCGATGGGGACCGCGACAGCGATGTCCCGGTTGGCACACTTTGGCGTGTAGTTCGTCTCTCGAACTTCAAGGGTCTCGCTTCAAAGAAGAAGCGAGACTCTCCTCAGCGCGTTTCAGTGCCTTGGCTCGGGTCGAACGGCGAATGGGTCCTTCGTAGACGCTGCGAAGAGCGCGGAGAGACGCCCCGATGGCCTCGGGGGCCTCGTGCCACGGAACTTGCGCGAGGTGACTCCACAAAGCCGATTCCAGCTCCCTGGGTCTGTGAGCGAGAGCCGCGATGCTCCGAGTCACGATCGCCAAGGAACCCGGGTCAGAGCGCAACGCGCGGCGCAGCAGCGCGGCGACTCTCGCCCAGCCACGCGCCGTGGTTGCGCTGCGTGCGACGATGTCGGCCGCGTCGCAAAGAGAGACGGCTCGACTGGGTTCGTCACTCGCCGCGGCGATGCGGGCACGCGCGTCATGTAGCGCCGACGCGAGCTCGCGGCGCCCCGAACGCCATGGCCAGCGGGGTCGAACGCGCCAGAGGAGCACGGCGAGAAATCCCGACACTGCGATAGCGAGAGCTGCGGTGGAATGGGTGTTCACGGCGCAAACAATATGGTTGGGAGAGCGTGCCGGTGGGAAAGGGCGAGCCAGTCCATGAGACCGGCCACCGTGATGTGGACGAGGAAGCCCTGGTAGATGCTCCTGGTCTTCATCGACAGGGAGCCGAGGAAGATCCCTGCGACGATCGCTCCATTCGCTTCAAGAAATGGCTTGCCGAAGTGGATCATGCAATAGGGGACGGCCATCGCGAAGATGGCGCCGGAGCCGAAGCTTTTGCGGAGCGCACCGAGCCAGAACCCCCGGAAGAAGATCTCGAGAGCCAGAAACTGCGTAAAGTACATCGCTTCCCACGTGAGGAAGTCAAACCAGGAACGCGATGAACCTCGGTAAAACGGATAGTACCCGCCGAAGTCCGGTTGCCGAGACACAAGCAGCAGGAGCGGGACGACGACCACGAGGCACAACCCGTAGATCCACGCGTGCTTGAAGAAACCTCGAGCGCGTAGCCCCATGTCGAGGAGCGAGTCTTGGGGAAAGACGATCTTCCAGACGGTGAACGGAACGACCGTGTAGCCGAGCACGCGCGTGAATGACCACCACGCAAACCCGTACAGCTCTTCATATTTTGCGATCCGGAAGGTCTTCGGATAGTGGGTGGAGAGCTTCGCGATCAGCGGGCGGACCGATTCGGCGTAATATGACGATCCTCCGTAGTACTCCTGCATCGTCAAGATGACGGCGCACGTCACCAGAGCGACGAGGGGACGCAGGTCGAGGCGCCCGGTTTTCGCGAGCTCGGCTCGGTGCTCCGTAGCGTCGGCGTCGAGCTCGTACCAAGTGCTGCGAAAGAAGGCCCAGAGCCCCGGAACCAAAACGATGAGAGCCGGGATCGGAATGAGCGGCTTGAAGGTCGCGAGGAGTGAGTCGAACCCGCCTCCTTGCGGCGGCAGCGGGAGCGGCTGCATCGTCGTGTGAGGTGCAGACTAGGATGACGCGCCGCAGATTGCTACACCGGTAGAGGTCCCATGAACCACCACAAGCCGACCAACCCGTCAGGGCCCCAGGCGCCCGAGAAGCTACCCAACTTCGTTCTTGAAATGGTCGAGGAATACGTGCGTACCGGGAAAAACGGCGGGCGTGTGCTCACGCGGTTCCCGCCCGAGCCCAATGGCTATCTGCACATCGGGCACGCCAAGAGCATCTGCCTGAATTTCGGCTTCTCCGAGACCATGCCGACAGCGGTGTGCAACCTTCGGTTCGACGACACCAACCCGAGCGTCGAAGAGGACGAGTTCGTCCGCTCGATTCAGGAAGATGTGCGGTGGCTCGGTTTCGACTGGGGTGACCGCCTGTACTTTGCGTCCGACTATTTCGACAAACTCTTCGGATTCGCCGTTCGCCTCATCGAGGAGGGCAAGGCCTACGTCGACAGCCAGTCCGTCGAGGAGATGCGGGAGGGGCGCGGCAGCTTCTACAAACCGGGGGGGATCAGCCCATATCGTGATCGGCCCATCGCAGAAAACCTTGACATGTTCAAGCGAATGCGAGCGGGCGAGTTTCAGGACGGGGCGCACGTGCTTCGCGCAAAGATCGACATGCAGTCGCCCAATCAGAACCTGCGCGACCCGGTCATGTATCGAATCAAACGTGCCCATCACCATCGCACGGGCGATGCGTGGTGCATTTACCCGATGTACGACTACGCCCACGGGTACTGCGATGCGATCGAGGGCATCACCCACTCGATCTGCACCCTCGAGTTTGAGAATCATCGCCCGCTCTATGACTGGTTCTTGGACCAGATTCCGTTCGACCCGCGGCCCCAGCAGACCGAGTTCGCCCGACTCAATCTGACGTACACGACTCTTTCGAAGCGCAGACTCAAGCAGCTCGTCGAAGGAGGGGTGGTCAGCGGATGGGACGACCCGCGAATGCCTACCCTCGCTGGGCTTCGGCGGCGCGGGTACACGCCCGAGGCCATCCGGTCGTTCTGCGAGCGCATAGGCGTATCCAAACGCAACAGCTTCGTGGACGTCACGCTTCTCGAGCACGCCGTGCGCGAGGACCTAAATGCCCGTTGCAACCGAGCGATGGGGGTCGTGCGTCCGCTCCGAGTCGTGATCGACAACTTCCCTGAAGGCCACGAAGAGGCGTTCGACGCGCCGTGGTATCCCGAAGACCCGAGCCGCGGATCTCGCAAGCTCACGCTATCGCGCGTGATCTATGTCGACAGAGACGACTTCGCCCAAGCGCCTCCCAAGGGATGGTTCCGACTTTCTCCGGGCGCCGAAGTACGGCTTCGATATGCCTGCATCATCAAGTGCGTCAGCGCCGTGGCCGATGCGAACGGAACTGTGACCGAGCTTCACTGCACTTGGGACCCGCAGTCGCGCGGGGGCAACCCCAGCGACGGTCGGAAGGTCAAAGGGACGCTGCACTGGGTGAGCGAGAAGCACTCCACGTCGGCCGAAGTGCGCCTGTACGACCGGCTATTCAAGGAGGAACATCCTGGCGAGGACGGGCGGGACCTCATGCTGGACCTCAATCCGGCGTCGTGCGAGATCCTGACCGACGCCCTCGTCGAGGACTCGCTTGCGACCATCGCTTCAGGAGAGCACGTCCAGTTCGAGCGCGTTGGTTACTTCTGCGTCGACAAGAGCAGCAAGCCAGGCGCGCTCGTGTTCAATCGCACGATCGGCCTTCGCGATTCCTGGTCGGCCAAGACGAAGGCGTAGCGGCTGGAGACTATGCCATTCGTCGGCCCCCGCGTGCGTCGCACTCTCACGTGCCTGCGAACGCTCGCACATCGCAATCCCCATTCAATGACCCGGATTCCCGCGGAAGTCGAAGCTTCGGACGAAACGATCGGCTTGAGGGCATCGTCCAAACGAGGTGTCGGCAGTATTCTGGGCTCGATCCGCACGTTTTTTTTCCGCGTCTAGGCTCGCTTCGACCCCATACGTGGTTCTTCGAACTCCAAACGTGTGAGTATGAAGTTCAAAGGCGTGCGAATGAAGTTCAAACGCGTGCGCATGAAGTTCAAAGGCGTGCGCATGAAGTTCAAACGCGTGCGCATGAAGTTCAAACGCGTGCGCATGAAGTTCAATCGCGTGCGTATGAAGTTCAAACGCGTGCCTATGAAGTTCAAAGGCGTGCGAATGAAGTTCAAACGCGTGCGCATGAAGTTCAAACGCGTGCGCATGAAGTTCAAACGCGTGCGCATGAAGTTCAAACGCGTGCGCATGAAGTTCAAACGCGTGCGCATGAAGTTCAATCGCGTGCGTATGAAGTT
>Ga0182030_10026136_pt1 | contig 10589 bp, 8 predicted proteins | sample 812S3MmetaG_FD_121299 | JGI IMG/M metagenome (GOLD analysis project Ga0182030, IMG submission 121299) | Permafrost microbial communities from Stordalen Mire, Sweden - 812S3M metaG (Illumina Assembly) | ecosystem: Environmental > Terrestrial > Soil > Wetlands > Permafrost | place: Sweden... | reverse complement strand
GGTGACGAGCGGGCTCTTCACGAGGCCGAGCATGCGCATCAGGTTCGCGTTGTTCTCGAAGCTCGACACGAACTGCCAGGTCGCGGGCGAGAACACCAGCGGGCCGTATATGAAATAGGACGGGTAGGTGCCGCGCAGATCGGTGACCAGCGTCGGGTGCTCCGTCGACACCGGCAGATCGACCTGGACTGACTTGCCGGCTCGCACCAGCGTCAGCGGCACCTTGCCGTTTACCGCGACCTGTTGGATGAGGTACTGAAAGCTCACCCGCAAATCCTTGTCAATCTTCACCATGCCCTGATTGTCGATCGGGGCGGTGCCGATGTGGGTGACGATGTCCCATTCCTTCAATGGATACGCCGGATCGGAGCGTGCCGTACGATGCACGACCATGCCCTCGACGCTCTTGTCGAGCTTCAGAAAATCGCGCAGCGCCGGATTTTCGAGCGTTTGCAGGTCATCGTACATGGCCGGCTTGCCGTCATAGTGGCCGTCCGCGATGTCCTTGAGGAAAAGCTCCACCTCCTCGTTGGGGATGATGTAGCCGATGTTCTGGGCGTCCCCCGAGAGCTTGCTGAAGGCAAGGCCGATCATCTTGTTGTCGGCAATCGCCGGGCCGCCGCTGTTGCCGGGATTGATCGCCGCATCCACCTGGATTCGCAGGCCGGAGACCGGGTAGTTGTACGAGACGAACTCGATGCGCGAGACGATGCCCTTGGTGATGGACAGCGAGTTGCCGCCGGTCGGAAAACCGTCGGCCAGCACCGCATCCTTGATGTGCGGAAGTTTGCTGGCGCGCTCCGCGGCCGGATGGGTGTCGAAGAAGACAGGATCGTCCAGCTGTAGCACGGCGAGATCGATGCCGGGCGCCACGGCGATCACGGTTGCCGATACCTTGTCGCCCGCGGCGCTCGACTGGACTTGAACCTGGCTGGCATACAGCACCACGTGGGCGTTGGTCAGGATCCGCCGCCCCTCGATGACGACGCCGGACCCCGTGACCTCCGAGGGGGCTTGTTTGGTCCAAGGCCTGAAGGGATCCGGATAGCGGAGCGTCGAGAACACCTTGACCACCGAGTTCTCGATGGCCGGCGCGGCTTGCGCCGGCTGCGGCGCTCGCGCAGCCACGCACACGCCGGCCGGCAGCATGGTGGTCAAGAGCAGAAGCGGGATCAGGTGGAGGCGGGTCATTGGGAAGTGTACGGTCCTATTTTCCGTCGACTGAAAACGCCAGCAACACGTTGCCGGGCTGGCCCATTCCGGTGGGCTGGCCCATTCCGGCGGGCTGGCCCATTCCGGCGGGCTGGCCGCTACGTTGTCCGTATCCCGAATTGATGTATACGACGCCGTTCACGATCGTGGCGCCTCCCTGGTCCAGCGTGCCGCCGCTCGCCTTGATGCCGTTCACGGTCTGAAAGTCCTTCGCCGTATCCGTGTCCCATAGAATTTTGCCGTCGATGGTCGAATAGGCCCGGAGATGGCCGTCCATCGACCCGGAGAACGCGACACCGGGGATCACGGTCACCGCCTGGGCTTCGGCGTGGTTGCAGTTTTGAGGTCCCCAACTGCAGGCCGGGACCGGCGCCGCCGTATACCATCGCCGGATGCCGGTCTTGATGTCGAGCGCGGCCAGCCCGCCCGAGGAGTTCTCCGGCTCCGCCGCCAGCCCTGACAGTCCGACGTACAGTCTGCGGTGATCGGCGGCCGGACCCCATTCGATGCCGGCGGACATGGCGCCCTCGCCGCTGTGCGTCTGCCATAGAACCTCGCCGCCCCGGTCGGGATCGAGACCGAAGACGATGCCGGACTTCTGCCCGGCGAGGAGAATTTGGCGCCCATCCGCCAGGGTGCGCAGGATCGGCGAGCTGTCGAACTGAGCCGCCCCGGGTTTGTCGTGCCGCGGAAATTGCCGGGACCAGCGAACCTGTCCGGTGGACAAATCGAGCGCCACGACGGCGTCGGCCAACGGTTGGTCGAGACCTGTCAGCGCGCTGCCGGTGCCGACGTACAGTACGTTGCGCTTGACGTCGATCGTCGGCGCGGTGGTGATCGCCGCGCCGGCGGGACCGAACCCTGCAGCCCCGGCCGCAGTTCCGTGGAGCGCCCGCGGCTCATCCGGGAGGACATAGGTCTGCCACAGAACGTGCCCCGTGGCCATGTCGAGCGCCAACACGCTGCCGCGGAAGCTGCAGCAGGCGTAGGTGGGCTCCCCCGCCAAGGCGGCCTCGCTCGAGCCGACCACGACGTAGAGGCGGTCATGATGCAGCGTGGGTGCACCGACAATGCGCGCAGTCGGATGGACATCTGCCTGCGTCTTCCACAGCAACGTGCCCTTCTGCGCGTCCAGGGCATATACCGCACCGCTGTCGTCGCCGAAGAAGGCGCCGCTCGGCGCCTTGAAAATCTCGAGGTGCGCATCCGTCATCTGGTGGATCGAATGGTGGGTCTTCTTCGCGGCGCGCCCCTTTTTCCTGCGCGGTGCATCCGCGATCCGCGGCGCGACGGCGTTGCGGGGCGGCGCAAACTCGCCGATCGAGATCGCCGTGCGGGCGCCGGTCGGCGCATCGAAAGTCCAGTAGGTGCACCCGGTCCTGGCGTCGAGCGAATAAACCCGGCCCGTGGAACTCAACAGGAACAACCGGCCATCGACCACCGTCGGCTGGCCCGCCGCCGCGCTGCCCTGGAAGCCGAAGGACCACTTCAGACCGAGCTTCGGAACGTCCGTGGCGCGCAGCGCAGGCTCCGGCTGATAGCGCGTGTTCTCGACGTCACGGCCCCAGCCATTCCACTGCGCCGAGCCCAAGGCCAGGGGAGCGTCGACGTCGGGACAGGGATTCGCCTCGGGCGGCGGCGGATTCGGCGCGGCCCGTGCGGCGCCGGCAATCGCCAGCACTGCGAGCGCGGCCGTCCCTGCTGCAGTCCGCGCCCGCACGATTCAGCGCTTTTCGATCGGCTGATAGTCTCGCTTGACGGGGCCGGTGTAGAGCTGTCGCGGCCGACCGATCTTCATCTGTGGGTCCGAGACCATCTCCTGCCAGTGCGCCACCCAACCGGCCGTCCGGGCGATCGCGAACATCACCGTGAACATGGAACGCGGAATGCCGAGCGCGCTGTAAATGATGCCGGAGTAGAAGTCGACGTTCGGATACAGTTTGCGGGAGACGAAGTATTCGTCCTTGAGCGCGATCTCCTCGAGCTTGAGTGCCAGGTCGAACAGCGGATTGTCGGTTCGCCCGAGTTTTTCGAGCACCCGATAGCACATCCCGCGGATGATCTTGGCGCGCGGATCGAAGTTCTTGTAGACGCGATGACCGAAGCCCATGAGCCGCACGCTGTCGGACTTGTCCTTGACCCGCGCGAGAAACTTGTCGATGTTCGCCACCGACCCGATGCCGTCCAGCATGTCGAGCACCGCCTCGTTCGCACCGCCATGGGCGGGACCCCAGAGAGCCGACACGCCGGCGGAGATGGCCGCGTATGGATTCGCCCCCGTGCTGCCCGCGAGCCGAACCGTCGACGTGCTCGCATTCTGTTCATGGTCGGCGTGCAGGATGAACAGGAGGTCGAGCGCCTCGGCGGCGACCGGATCGATGGCATAGGGTTCGCAGGGGACCGCGAATATCATGTTGAGCATGTTCGAGCAGTAGCGCAGGTCGTTGCGCGGATAGATGAACGGCTGCCCGAGCGTGTGCTTGTACGCGGCAGCCGCGATGGTCGGCAGCTTCGCGATGATGCGATGCGCAAAGATCTCCCGGTGGCGGGGATTATTGATGTCGGTGGTGTCGTGATAAAACGCCGCCATCGAGGCAACCACGGCGGAGACCATCGCCATCGGGTGCGCGTTGTGATGGAAACCCTGGAAGAAGCGGAGCAGCTGCTCGTTGACCATGGTGTGACGCATGATCGAGTCGTGAAACGCCTCGAGCTCGGCCTTGGTCGGCAGGCTGCCGTTGATGAGCAGATTCGCGACCTCGAGAAAACTCGACCGCTCCGCGAGCTGTTCGATCGGGTATCCGCGGTGCAGAAGCACGCCGGCATCGCCGTCGATGTACGTGATCTTGCTTTCCGTGCTGGCGGTCGCCATGAAACCGGGATCGAAGGTGAAGACGTTCAAATCCCTGATGAGGTTCGAGATGTTCACGACATCGGGCCCCATGGTTCCCGACATCGAATCGAGCTGTGCGGATTTACCGGAGTCCAGATTCTTCAGTTCGTATTTCGTGGTCATGCGCTCTTCCGACGAGGAATGTTTCGACTAAATTTCAACCTCCCAGCCTTGCACGGCCTCAATGGGGAATCAAGGGCGCAAGACACAATGCGGCGTGTGCGCGGAGGCGGCGCATAGGTCGCGGCATGCGCGAAGGAGCGCCCTTTCGCGCATGCCGGTGCCGGACGGTCGGGAATCAGGTCTTCGCCGCGGCCGCCGCGTACTTCTTGCGGAACTTGTCGACGCGACCGCCGGTGTCCACGACCTTCTGCTTGCCGGTGTAGAACGGATGGCAGTTCGAGCAGACTTCCACTTCCAGGTTGTGACCGATGGTCGACCGCGTCGGGAAGGTGTTGCCGCAGGTGCAGGTGACGGTGATTTCTTTGTATTCGGGATGAATGCCGGCTTTCATGAGAACCTCTAGGCTGTGGGCGGCAGAATCGTTAAACCCCCAAGCTCGTTGGACGGGTATTAGCGCCATGCCAGATGGAACGTTTCGGGAGGCCGCAAGCCTCAAGTCCTAAAACGGGTCGCATATAGTACTCGATAGGCCTTTTTAAGGCAATCCACTCAACATAAGCCCTTGGCACTCAAAAGGTTGCAGTCTTGTCCACAAGTTCTGTGGATAACTCTGTGGACGGCGCGGACTGAAACCGCCGGGCGCGGGTGAAATTCCCATAAATGTTAACTTGGTCAAAAAATAGACACATAGTTTTTATATTATATATCAATTGGTTGCGACACGCATGTGACCTAACGCAGACGCAATGTGCTGTAGGTACCCCTTTGTGCGAGGTCTGGACCCCGGTGTGCATAAGCTCACGCCAGGAAACTGGATTGGAGATCGTTTAGGAATCGTTTGCCCAAATCGGTCGGCCTCCACCCATCGGCGGTAGGCTCCACGAGGCCCCGGCCGTGCGTTTGACTCATGGGTGCGGCAAAGGCCGACGCGGGCAGCCCCGTACGGGACTCGAAATCCCGGTCCGCGAAGCCCTCGTTCAGGCGCAGCGCGTTCAGCATGAACTCGAAGGGCAGGTCGGCGATCGCGATGAACTGCCGCTCGCCGACGGCAGGGCCGCCGCGGCGCAACCGATCCTGATAGTCGCGCGGTTGCCGGGGTTTCGCGGTGCGCAGGATGCCCGAGGGGAGCTCCACGCTGAGCTTGCCATGCGCACCGGCACCGATGCCGAGATAATCGCCGAACGACCAGTAATTGAGGTTGTGGCGGCACTGCCAACCGGCCCGCGCGTACGCCGACACCTCGTATTGGGCATATCCCTCCGCCGCCAGCAGCGTCTGACATTCAGTCTGGATGCGCCAGGCCGCTTCGTCGTCCGGCAGCGGCGGCGGCTGCGCGTGAAACACGGTCCCCGGTTCGAGCGTGAGCTGGTAGTACGACAGGTGGGAAGGCGCGAGTGCGCAGGCGGTGCGGACGTCGAAGAGCGCCTCCTCCAGCGACTGCTCCGGCAGCGCGTACATCAGGTCCAGATTGAAGTTCCCGATGCCGGCCGCGCGCAGTTCTCCGACCGCCCGATGCGTGTCCGACGGCGTATGGATCCGACCGAGCCGCTCGAGCGCGCGTGCGCCGAAAGTTTGGGCGCCGAGCGACACCCGGTTGATGCCGGCATCGCGATAACCCGTGAAGCGGCCGCGTTCGATCGTGCCCGGATTGGCCTCCAGGGTGATCTCGCAGTCGGGCGCAACGGCGATCCGTTCCCGCACCGCCGCGAGGAAGCGGGCGAATTGTTCCGGCGCAAACAGGCTGGGGGTGCCCCCGCCGAAAAACACCGTTTCGATGCGGCGGCCCGCGACCAGCGGCAGATCCGCGTCGAGATCGCGTATCAAAGCGTCGACGTAACCGTCGTCGGGCCGCGCCGATTTGAGCTGGTGGGAATTGAAATCGCAATACGGACACTTGCGCACGCACCAGGGCAGGTGCACATAGAGCGCCAGAGGCGGACGGCTCATGGCGCCTCGCGCCGGTTTGCGCGCTCCGCGAGCCGCGCCCGCAGCGCCGCGAGCGCCTGGCCCCGATGACTCAGGCGATTCTTCTCGGCGGCGGTGAGCTGCGCGACGCTCCTGTTCCGTCCCGGCAGCCAAAAATAGGGGTCATAACCGAAGCCGCCCGTGCCGCGCGGAATTGCGGCGATCACGCCTTCCCACATTCCCTCGGCGATCAGCGGCTCGGGGTCGGCGGGCCCATCCAGAAACACCAGGCAGCAGCGATAGCGTGCGGTGCGCGCCTCGGAAGGCACGCGCTCGAGGGCCGTCAGCAGTTTCGCATTGTTCGCGGCATCGTCGGCGCCGTCCCCGGCATAGCGCGCGGAATAAACGCCCGGCGCACCGCCCAAGGCGTCGACCTCGAGACCCGAATCGTCGGCCAGCGCCGCCGCGCCGGTCACCGCGGCGGCGTGCCGCGCCTTCAACAGGGCGTTCTCCCGGAAACTCGCCCCGGTCTCCTCCGCCGCAGGCACGCCGAGATCGCCCTGCGCGACGACCTCGAAGGGCAGACCGGCGAGCAGGTCGCGAAATTCGCGCAGCTTGCCGGGATTGCCGGAGGCCACGACGAGAAGCCTCGGATTCGCGGGGGTGGGCCCCGGGTCAGGCAGCGCGCGCACTGAGCTGCGCGGCATGCAGGCGGGCGATGCCCACGGTCGCGAGATCAAGCAGCTGGTCGAGCTCGTGGCGGCGGAAGGCATGCCCCTCGGCCGTGCCCTGCACCTCGACGAACGCGCCGCCGCTGTTCATGACCACGTTCATGTCGGTTTCCGCGTTCGAGTCCTCGGCATAGTCCAGATCGAGAACGGGCACGCCCCGGTAAATTCCGACCGACACCGCCGCGACCTGGCCGTGCAGCGGATTCGCACTGATGGCCCGCCGCTTCAACAGCGTGTCGATGGCGTCGGCCAGCGCAACGAAGCCACCGGTGATGGCGGCGGTACGCGTACCACCGTCCGCCTGCAGCACGTCGCAGTCGATGGTGACGGTCCGTTCCCCCAATGCCTTCAGATCCACCACGGCGCGCAGCGCACGCCCGATGAGGCGCTGAATTTCCTGGGTGCGGCCGGTCTGCTTGCCGCGCGCCGCCTCGCGTGCCGAACGGGTGTGGGTGGCGCGCGGCAGCATGCCGTATTCGGCCGTCACCCATCCCTGGCCCTGACCCCGCAGGAACGACGGCACGCCTTCCTCGATGCTCGCGGTGCACAGCACCCGGGTGCCGCCGAATGCCACCAGCACCGAACCTTCCGCGTGTTGCGTGTAGCCGCGCGTAAAGGAGAGCGCACGCAACTCATCGGCCGCCCGGCCGCTCGGCCTGACGAGGCTCAAGCGGCGCGCCAACGCAGCGCTGCGGCGCTGGTGTTGTCGCTGTAAGGCGCCGCCGCAGCCACCGCCTGCGTGCCCAGATCCTGCAGCACTTCGTGCAGCGGCTTGCCCGCCGTCTGCGCGAAGCGCACGAAATCCTGATCCTTGAGATTGGCCCACAAGCCGTCGGTGCAGAGCAGCAGCACGTCGCCGGCCTTGAGGCGGCGACGCGTGGAGATGCTCATTTCCGGCAGCGCGGCATCGCCGCCCAGGCAGCACTCGACGTAATTGCGCATGGGATGACCGTGTACCTCGGACTCGGTGATGAGTCCTTCGCGCAGCAGGACCTCGACGTGGCTGTGATCGCGGGTACGCTCGAGCACCTGCGACGCACGCACCTGGTACACGCGGCTGTCGCCGACATGCGCCCAATACGCGGCCGAGTCCTGAACCAGACAGAGCGCACAGGTCGCCCGAGGCCGGGACTCCACACCGAGGCCCGCGCCGAGCTTCACGACTTCCTCATGTGCCCTGCCCAGGGACAGATGCAGGAAGCCCAGCGGATCGAAGATGGGATGCGGGGTCTGCCAGAACGCCTCGAGCAGAGAGGCCAGCGCGGTCTCTGCTGCGCGCGCTCCCTCGGCATGACCGCCCATCCCATCGATGACGACCAACAGCACCGCGTGTTCGGCGGCCGCGACGGCAACGCGATCCTGATTCTCTTCTCGATGGCCGATCAGGCTGACATCGGCGGTCTCGATCTGCAATGACAGCTCCTTGGGCTTTCCGATAGACTGAATGCCGATTATGGCTGATTCTACCCTATGATTCGCAGCATGACCGGTTTCGCTCGACGCGAGCGCCAGTTTCCATGGGGATTGCTCGCGTGGGAACTGAAGACCGTGAATCACCGCTTTCTCGAGATCGGCTGCCGTCTGCCGGAGGAATTCCGCGGCGCCGAGTCGGACTTTCGGCACGCGATCGCCGGCGTCGTCCGGCGCGGCAAGGTGGATTGCTCGCTGTTTTTTCGCCCTGCGGCGCAGGGTGGCGCCTTGGAGGTGGACGCGGACCTGTTGCAGGGCGTGATGCAGCGCGCGCACCAGGTCGCGTTGCAGGCGGGCCCCGCCGCGCGGATCGACGTCCTCGACCTGCTCCGCTGGCCGGGGGTGCTGCGCGACGGCGCCCGCGACGTCGCGCCGCTGATCGCAGCCGCGCAGGGGTTGCTCGCCGAAGCGCTGAAGGATCTCACCCGCTTTCGCGACAGCGAGGGAGCACGTCTGCAGGAGGCGCTCGAACTGCGCTGCGCCGGCCTCATGGATTTCTCCGGCCGCGTTGCGGAACGGCTGCCCGAGGTGCGAGCGCGCATGCGCTCGAAGCTCCTCGACCGCATCGCCCAATTGGTCAGCGAGGTGGATCACGACCGCCTCGAGCAGGAACTCGCCATGCTGGCCCAACGCCAGGACGTCGACGAGGAAATCGACCGGCTGCGCGGGCACGTCGCCGAGGTCCGCAAGGCCTTCGGGGGCGATGAGCCAGCGGGCCGGCGACTCGACTTTCTGATGCAGGAGCTCAACCGGGAAGCCAACACGCTGTCCTCGAAATCCCAGGACATCGAAACCACGCGCACCGCCGTCGACATGAAGGTGCTCATCGAGCAGATGCGCGAACAGGTGCAGAACATCGAATGAGTTCTGAGGGCGTTTGGGGCCGTTCGGTCGTCACGCGCATTTCTTGATAAATCAGCCATTTATTGACCACTGACGTCCATGGACGTCCAGCCCCGCCTGCGCTAATGTTGTAGCTGGATGTGTAGCTACATGGCTAGCTACAATGCGTCCAGACGGCGTGTTCCTGGTCTAGCTACAACTGTCCATTGAGCTACAGCCGGGTGCGAAGGCGGTGGGATCGTGATCCCGCGATTAATGCGGTGGTGGGGCAAATGGCTCGCGATCGGCTGACAGCGTTGCAAGTCAAACGAGCGCACGACAAAGGCGAGGCCGCGTTGCTCGCCGATGGCGCGGGCTTATACCTGCGCAAGCAAACTTCGGCCGGCACCACCTGGACATTCCGCTACCGCTTCGGTGGGCGCGATCGATGGATGGCGTTAGGCAACTACCCCGACATGGAACTGGCTGAGGCCCGCAAAGTCGCGCGCCTCAAACGCACGATGGTCGATGCGGGCCGTGATCCACTGCTGGAGAAACAGACCGAGATCGAGGCCCAGCTCAAGGCCGTCGAGGCCAAGAAGGCGCGCGGCAAATTTAGCGAGCTGGCCGAGGACTGGTACTCGACCGAGATCATGGGCGGTCGGCTCAAACACCCGGAGGTGCCGCGCCGGTACCTCGACAAATATTTACTGCCCGAGTTTGGCGATGCGGTGCCCGCCGACATCACACCGGCCATGGCGGCTCGATTGCTGGCGCGAGTGGCGCGCCACGCGCCCACAGCGTCGAATGATTTGCTGCGGTTCATGCGCCGTGTGTTTCGCTTCGCCGTTCGTCGGCGATTGATTGCCACGAGCCCCGTTTCGGATTTCAATCTCAGCGACGCTGGCGGCCAGGAGTCCGCGCGCCAGCGATCCTTGAGCCGCGAGGAGCTGGAGAACCTCTTCAAGGCGATGCGTGATGCCCAAAGTTTCGGTGGTTCCAATTTGTTGACCGTAAAGTTGCTGCTGGCTCTTGGCGTGCGCAAGGGTGAGTTGCTACGCGCCAAGTGGAGTGAGTTCGATCTCGACGGCACCACGGACTTAGGACCGTTGTGGCGCCTGCCGGCAAGCCGTACCAAGACCGCCGCGCCGCTGTCGATTCCGCTCGAGCCCGCGGTGGTCGGTTGGCTAAAGTCCCTGCGAGAAGTCGCCAGCGGCAGTGAGTTCGTTTTCCCCAAACGGCGCCGCGACCACCGACAACGCGCATTACATGTGGGCATCGATACCTTGAACGCCGCGCTTGCCGCCGTCGAGCACGGCCTGGAGGCTTTTACGATTCATGATCTTCGACGCACCATGCGCACGCATTTGTCGGCACTCGGAGTGCGCACCGAAGTCGCCGAGCGGTGTCTGAATCACAAGCTGCCCGGCATT
>Ga0182030_10026134_pt1 | contig 10590 bp, 9 predicted proteins | sample 812S3MmetaG_FD_121299 | JGI IMG/M metagenome (GOLD analysis project Ga0182030, IMG submission 121299) | Permafrost microbial communities from Stordalen Mire, Sweden - 812S3M metaG (Illumina Assembly) | ecosystem: Environmental > Terrestrial > Soil > Wetlands > Permafrost | place: Sweden... | reverse complement strand
TGCGTCCTTCGAGGCCCGCTTCGCGGGCGCCTCAGGATGAGGTGGTAAGAGAGCGCATCAACGGCTCTTGGACCCTAAGCCGCCAGCTTCTCCTTCGCCGCCTCGCGCCGGCGTTCGGCCAGGATGGCGATGTCGGCTTCGGGGGGCAGGCCCAGGGCGCGCATCATGTCCTCCCGATCGGGTCCGGCCTTGGGGGGATAGGCGGCGGCGTTGCGGGTCTTGCCGCGGGCCCAGAACTGCAGGATGCGGATAAAGTTCTTCGGCCGGCGCAGCCAGGCGTCGGGGTGCTCGAGCATGTGGAAGCCGCGCATGGTCTCGCGCAGCAGGTCGGTGTCCAGGCGCATGGCCGGGGTGATCCCGTCCTCGACGAAGCTGCGCAGGATGCGTCCGCGCAGGCTGGGCTTGTAGCCGGGGGTCAGGGCCTGTTCCGCCCGCTTGATCGCGCCGCGGTCCTGCCGGCGCATGGCCAGATAGTAGGGGCGGAGCTCGCCGTGCAGCCGCTTGCGATAGGCCAGGGCGCGGGCCTTGGGATCGGCGCTCTGGTCCAGCACGTCGCGCAGGACATAGGCCTCGACAGCGGCGAAGGAGCAGCCGCGGCCGTAGAGCGGATTGGTCCGCACCAGGGTGTCGCCGACCGCGAAGAAGCCGAGCACCGCGGGCGTCTCCGCCGTCGCCAGGTCGCGCCAGCGGCTGAGGAGGTCGCCCATGCCGAACACCTTGCTGACCGGCTCGGCCTGGTCGGCGTTGGCCCAGACCTTCAGGCCCGGCAGGTTGTCGATCATCCGGTCCCACATGTCCGGATGGACGACGGCCTTGCGCATCTCATACTCGATCTCCGGCGTGCACATGGTGATCGAGAAGCAGCCGTTGTCGGCGGGGAACACGCCGAACTTCAGATAGCCCAGGTCGCCTCCGGAGGGGGGATTGCCGCCGCGGGACGGCTCGGAGCGGCCGGGCTTCAGCCGGTAGTGGCGGGTGAAATAGAGGATGCCAGCGGTCTCGCCTTCCTCGGTGATCGGCGCGCCCTCGCTCACCAGCTGCTCGATCGCCGAGCCGTTCTTGCCGCCGGCGTCGACCACCAGGTCCGCGCGCAGCTCGATATGACCCTTCGGACCGTCGGCCCTGACGCCCACCACATTCAGCAGGCCGGAGGGATCCTTTTCCGTGATCAGCCCGCGCACCATGGTCCCGGAGCGGATCGTCACATGGGCCTGACGCTCCACATAGCGGCGGATGACCAGTTCCAGAGTCGTGCGGCGGCTGGTCAGGATGGTGAAGTCGGCGTCGACCGGCTTGGGCGAATAGCTGGCCTTCTGGTGCGGCGTCAGCATGCCGTCGAAGCCCAGTTCGCGCACGCCGAAGTCCAGCAACGCCTGGCGAAGCTCGGGGTGGTCGGTCTTGATGATCTTGCCCAGGCGCGCCAGGAAGGCGTGGCTCTGGCGCAGGTGGCCCACGCCGCGGCGGCTCCAGTCGCGGAAGGCCTCGTCCGCATCGCCCGAGGGCGGCGCGCCGTCCCGCTCCAACAGCGTCACCGTCCGTCCGGTGGGGCCGAGGGCCAGCGCCGTGCACAGCCCGGCTATGCCCGCGCCGATCACCAGAATCTGTTCGCTCATCGATGCTCCCCCGGAACGAATTCCGAACGTGTTCTGGTTATCCGTGCGTCAGTCAAGCATTGGCGCGTCCGCGCCCGCGGGAATTCGCGCGCATGCCCTGGGTGAGACGGTGTAGGATGCATCGCCGGCAGATGGCGCGCCCCGCGCGCCGCTCGCCCGCGCGAAAGTCGTCCCCATGTTCATTCCCATGAAGCCCCAGGCCCCGGCGCGGCCGATCCTGAACGATCCGCGCTCCACCGGCGCCGGCCAACGCCTGCGCCTGCCCACGAGCCCGCCCTACCGGTTCACCAAGTCGAGCTAGGGTCCCGGGTCCGCCCTCGCCCGAAGGCGCCCGTTGGAACGGCCGCGGGGAGCTTGGTCCCCGCGGACATGGTGAAGTTCGGTTTCGCGCCGGAACGAAGGCCCTACAGCTACGTTTGATAGAGCAGGTGACTCTATCCGCGAGGCTCGGCCCATGAACCGTCTGAATGTCTGGATCGTCGGACTGGCGAGCGCCGTGGCCCTGGCCGCGGCGCCCGCTCATGCACGTGCGCCGCACGCCCGCGTCAGCCGCTCCTGTTGCCTGGCGCCCGCGGGAACGGTGGTCGAGGTCGAACTGGCGAACCAGGTCACCACCAAGGTCCAAAAGCCGGGCGACAGCATCGCCTTGCGCCTGGCGGCGCCCTTGATCGTCAACGGGCGGGTCGTCCTGCGCGCCGGGACGCCCGGCGTCGGACAGGTCGTCGAGTCGGCCCGGCCCGGCATCGGCGGCAAGCCGGCCGAACTGGTCCTGGCGGCGCGCTACCTCAGGCGCGGACGGACCCGCGTGCGGCTGGACGGTCTGCAACTGGCCGCCGCCGGCCACGACAACTCCCGCGCCGCGCAGGTCGTGGGGCTGGCCGGATTCATCGCCGCGCCGCTCGGCTTCGCCGGCTTGGCGGTCCAGGGCGGCGATGTGACGTTCGAGGCGGGCACGCGCGCCACCGCCAAGCTGGCCGCCGACATTGTTCTGCCCTCCCTGGGCGCGGCGCCGCGCAACCTCGCCGCGTCCACCGCCGTCGCCTTGCGCGCGTCGCTCGGGTCCGGACCGGTGATGGCCGGATCGACCGAGATCGCGCCGCCCCCGCCCGGCCAGGGCCAGGTGATCTTTTTCCGCAAGAAGTCTCTGACATCGATCGGCCAGTGGTTCCGGGTGCGCGAGGCCGGCAAGGCGATCGGCAAGCTGTCGAACGGCTCCTATTTCGTCCAGAACACCACGCCGGGGGTGCACACCTACAGCGCGACCTTCGAGCCGGAATTCAAGGACAAGCTCCGGATCGAGGTCGATGCGGGCGAAACCTATTTCGTGCAGGGCACCACCACCGTCGGCCTGGTCGTCGGGGCGGCCGACCTGTCGCCGTCCAATCGCGCGGCCTTCCAGGACGCGGTGAAGCACCTGAACGCGGCCTCGCCGGCTCCGGCGCAGGAGAGCGCCGACGCCGCGCCCTCCGGCGCCGAAGCCGCCGGCCCCAGCGCCGCCAGCAACGCCGACCCTGATCACCCCTCGAGGTGAGGCGGAGTCTCGCGCGTGCCGCGGGGTGCGAGGCGTTGCGGTCGCCCGCCAGCCGGTCTAGCCAAGCGCCTGGTCAAGGAACACCGCCATGGTTCGCACCATAACCGACGTCGCCACCTTTCGGGCGGACCGCGCCTGGGGGGCGCGCGATCTCGCCGAAATCGACGGCGCCACGGTTCGCCTGCATTGGACGGATCAGCCGTACCGGTGGCACGTCAACGACGGGGCCGAGGCCTTTGTCGTCCTGGACGGCGAGGTGGACATGTATTTCCGGCGCGATGGCCGCGAGGAGTGCATACGCCTGAAGCCGTCCGACATCTTCCTGGCCGACGACGGCGACGAGCATGTCGCCCATCCTGTCGGGGAAGCGCGCATACTCGTCGTCGAACGCAAGGGCTCGGTTTGACCCAAGGCGGGCCTGTCGGCTCTCCCGGCGCGTTCGCCTCCTGACAAACGGCGAGTCCGCGGCGCGTCTCTAGAGCATGACAGCTTTAAGTGGACCCGGTTGAAGCGGCCGTCATGCTCTAGATTCAATAGGTTAGAGCCCTTTTCAACGCTTCAAATGATTCCATCTAAAGCTAAAGGGCTCTAGGCTTCAGCGAGGCTCGCAGTAGCGCGGCGGCGCAGAACCGCGCCGGCGGCCAGGCCGCCGAGGATGAACATCGCCCACGTGCTGGGTTCCGGAACGGCCGTTGCGGAGAAGGTCCCCACGCCGAACGAGCCGGGATTGGAGGTGAATTCGCCGTAGTTGTTGCCGGGCGTGATGTCCGTCGAGTTCGGGGCGTAGAAGCTGAAGATGTCGATCAGCTGGCCGCTGGCCGTCGCGACGCCCAGGCCGTCGGTGTCCAGCAGGGTGGTGGCGGGGAAGAACTCGTTGTCGGCGCCAAAGAAGCTGTTGAGGCCGGTGATGGCGTTTCCGCCGATCTCGCCGGAAATCCCTGTGATCGCCGTCTGGCCGCCCACCACGCCGGTGGTCAAGGTCCCCGACCCATCGTAGGCGAAGCCGCCGAGGCCGGCCGCCGGGCCGCTGAGGGTCCAGTCATAGGTCGTCGCGCCAGCGGAAATGGCGGCGAACGACATCGCTCCACCGAGCACCATGGCGGCCAAGTTGCGAATTTTCATGATGATTTACTCTGTTCTTACTGGGGATGTCGATACAGTGCGGCGCCGAAATCGAGTTGTCAACCACAGTTAAGTTGTCACAAATCCTATAACATATGAAATACACGACACAAACTTGCTGCGTTGTTACAAAGGTGTTTCAACAGTCATTGATGCTAACATCTCTATACGGATATTCTGGAACGGCTGGCGCGGCCGTGTGTTCGCCGGCCGGCGAGCAGCCATCGCCAAGCGCTGCGCCGGCGATCGCAGGCGCCCCGATCCCGCCGGTCCGTCGCGGCGTCAGTTCTTGAGCGTGGCGATGGCCGCCGGTTTCGCTTCGGTCCGCACCGCGAGGGTGGTCGCCTTGAGGTCGGCCTGGAGCGACTTCAGCTTGGCCTTGTCCATGTCCGCCTGGGGAAAGGTCGCGAGCTGGCGCAGGGACATCGACAGGACCATGTCCAGCTGCGGATCCTCGGCCATGCCGGGCATGTCCTTGTTCAGCACGGCCAGGGCGGCGGGATTGTCCAGCAGGTCGCGGATCGGCGAGTCGATGCCGATCCCGACCGGCTTGCGGAACGATGCGGCGCCGGCCGTGGGGTCGTCCGAGACCGCGGCGCAACCGGTCACGGCGAGGCTCAGCGCGCCGATGGCGATCGCCAAGGCCAAGGATATCCGCATGGGGTCTCTCCGAAGCCGGCGGGAGGCGCGCAAGCTGGAACAGGTGGTGATGTTGGGCGCCGCCGCCAACGAGCCCACGCGGTTTGCCCGCGCGGGCTCTAGGACGGCTCTAGGTCGGGGGGCGAAGTTGAGCCGCCTTAGCAGAGACAACGCCCAGGTCGGCAATGCGTTGCGGCGCTTCGCCCGCCGCGAGCGGCCGCGTCAGTTGTCCCCGCCCAGGATGCTGCCCAGGACCCCGCCCAGCACGCCGGCTGTGGCCACGCCCGCCCCGATGCGGCCGGCGTTGCTGTCCTGGTGGCCGCCGGGCAGGTAGCGGGCGATCTCCTCGGCCAGGTTGAGGATCGGCATCGACTGCAGGTGCACCTCGCCCGGTCCGGTCAGGCTGGCCAGGAACAGGCCCTCGCCGCCGAACAGGATGTTGCGGAAGCCCGGCACCATCTGAATGTCGAAGGAGACGCTGGGCTCGTGCACGCCCACATGGCCGGCATGGACCAGGAGGCGCTCGCCTGGGCCCAGCCGCTTGGTGATCACCTCGCCCGAGAGGTCCAGGAACACCGTCCCCGGCCCGGTCACCTTCTGCAGGATGAAGCCGGCGCCGCCGAAGAAGCCGGAGCCGATCCGCTGCTGCCAGGCCAGTTCGAAGCTCACCGACTTCTCGGCGCAGAGGAAGGTCTCCTTGCGGCAGATCAGGGATTCCCCCGCCCGCAGGGTGCGCGCCAGGATCGAGCCGGGGAAACGCGGGGCGAAGGCCACGTGACCGGGCCCGCCCTCGGCGGTGAAGTCGGTGACGAAGAAGCTGCCGCCGGTCAGGCTGCGCTTCAGCCCGGCGAACAGGCCGCCGCCGGTATTGGTGTGCATCCGCATCCCGGCCGTCATCCAGGCCATGGTCGCGGTCTGGCTGTAGATCGTCTCCCCGGGGGCGAGGTCGACGCCCACGGTCTGCATCACGGTTCCCGAGACTTCGAAGCGCACGGCCAGCCCTCCCGACAGGTTCAGATCACGAGGTTATCATAAAGCCTGCGCGGCGACAGGTCCGAGGGTTCAAGCGGGGCGCGGAGGCGGAAAAGTCCTTGACAATCGCCTCGATTTGTTCTCCATATGTTCTCATGGTCCACCCCGCCGAGAAGCCTGAGATCGAGCCCGAGGACGCGCTGGAAGCGCGGGCCGAGCGGCGGCGCTGGGCGGTGGATGTGATGATCCAAGTCGGTGCGGCGATGGGCCAGCGGCTGCGCGCCGAGGTCGAGGCTGTTGACGACGCGAAGACGGAGGGGGCGGCGCAGGTGAGCGACGCCATGCGCCTGGGCGGGCGCGATCCGGCGTTGGCCTATTCGCGGATCTTCCGCGCGGTGCGCCTGGGCGTGGCCCTGGGCGAGCGGCTGGACAATCCGGACTGGGCGCCGGCCCCGCAGCGCGAGCGTCGCGGGGGCCGCGCGGCGGCGGACGATGGTCCCGCCGACGACAAGCCCGACTATGACGAGATCGTCCGCAGCCGGTTCCGCATGCGCGGGGAGATCTGCGCCAGCACGATCGGGCGGGTGGTCGAATCCCTGATCGAGACCGAGGTCGAGAGCGATGTCGGCGGCGAGCGGTGCGCGCGTCTGCTGGAAGCCTTCTACGAGCGGCTGGACGACGAGGAGGAGCTGGAGGCGATCGGTTCCCGCTCGATCGGCGAGAGCATCGCCCTGATCTGCGCGGACCTGGGGATTTCACCGGACTGGCGCGACTGGCGGCTGGAGGAATGGGCGATCCGCGAGACCAACGACCAGACCCCCGGCTCCCCCTTCGGACGCCCAAGGCCCCCCTGGCCCCGCCGATCCGGCAGACCGGAGCCGCCGGGGTGGGGCGCGGGCGGTGCGGGCTTCGACGCGGACGCTTCGCGCCCGGCTCAGCCTGACGATCCCTATTGCAATCCCCCCATTTCGTCACCCTGAGCCGGCCGCTTGCGGCCGTGTCGAAGGGCGCTGGGCCGGGGGTGCGGGCTTCGTAGCCCTCTTCCGCGGGCTCAAGGTCAGACGCCTTGAATCCGCGCGCCCCGCCGCCGGATTTGATCCGTCCACGCCCTGGTCTATCGTGCCCTGCGACAGGCCAAGGCCGGATGAACCGGCCGGCTGGGGAACGCCGGAGAGTCCATGAACGCTCGAAGCCCGCGCGGCGCCGATCTGACGCGCCGCTCCGCCCTGGCCCTTGGCGCGGCGGCCGCCTTCGCCCCCCGCGCCGTGCGGGCGGACGATCCCGGCCTGCTGATCGCCGGCGGGCCGATCTACACCGGGGCGGGCGAGGGCGAGCGGGTCGAGGCCGTGGCGACGCGGGGCGACCGGATCGTCTTCGCCGGGGCCCTGGCCGAGGCGCGGGCCGCGGTTCCCGGCGCCCGGCAGATCGACCTGGCCGGCGCGGCGGCCTTTCCCGGCTTCGTCGACTGTCACGTCCACCTGACGGGGGTGGGCCTGCGGGAAATGACCCTCAATCTCGAGGGTTCGGCCTCGATCGCCGAACTCCAGGCGAGGCTGCGGGCCTGGGCCGCCCAGCCGCCGGCGGGGCCGATCCGCGGCGGCGGCTGGATCGAGACCCATTGGCCGGAGAAGCGCTTCCCGACCCGCGCCGACCTGGACGCGGTCGTGTCCGACCGCCCGGTCTATCTGAGCCGGGCCGACGGCCATGCCGGCGTCGCCAATTCCAGCGCCATCGCCCTGGCGGGGATCAGCGCCTCGACGCCCGACCCGACCGGCGGGGAGATCCTGCGGGGCGCCAAGGGAGAGCCGAGCGGCATGTTCGTCGACAACGCCCAGGGGCTGATCCGCGGCGTGTTCCCCGAGCCGGACCGGGCGATGAAGCGCGAGGCCCTGGGCCGGGCCGACCGGCTCTACCGCTCGCGCGGCTGGACCGGCGGCCACAGCATGAGCGTGGCGCAGGACGAGCTGGACATCCTGCGGGCCATGGCCGGCCAGGGCGCGCTGGGCCTGCGCGTCGACAACTATATGGACCCGAGCTCGGCCGCCGAGGTGCTGGCGACCGGCCCCTCGGCCGAGCCGACCGGGCGGGTGCGGCTGCGCGGGATCAAGCTCTATGCCGACGGCGCGCTGGGCTCGCGCGGCGCGGCGCTCTTGGCGCCCTATGCCGACAAGCCGGAATCGACTGGCCTGGTGGTCACGCCCCACGCGGTGATGACGGACCTGATGGGCAAGGCCAAGGCGGCGGGCGCCCAGGTCGCGGTCCACGCCATCGGCGACCGGGGCAACCGGCTGGCCCTGGACGCCATGGCCGAGGTGCTGGGCGCCGGCCATACCGATCGCCGCTGGCGCATCGAGCACGCCCAGATCCTGTCGCCCGCCGACCTGCCGCGCTTCGCCGCCATGGGCGTCACCGCCTCGATGCAGCCTTCCCACGCCATCGGCGATCTCTATTTCGCTCCGGCGCGGCTGGGACCGGAGCGGCTGAAGGGCGCCTATGCCTGGCGGAGCCTCTTGGCCTCAGGGGCGGTGGTCTGCGGCGGCACGGACGCGCCGGTGGAGAAGGGCGATCCGCTGATCGAGTTCTATGCGGCGGTCTATCGCCACGCCCTGAACGGGTACGCCGGGCCCGACTGGGGCCTGGACGAGGCGGTCAGCCGGATCCAGGCGCTGCGGATGTTCACCCGCTCGGCCGCCTACGCCATCGGCCGCGAGAGCGAGTTGGGCGCCCTGCAGCCCGGCATGCGGGCCGACATCAGCGTGTTCTCGAAGGACCTGATGACGGTCGAACCCGCGGACATCCTGAAGGCCAGGCCCATGCTGACCGTGATCGCTGGAAGGGTGGCCTATTCCGCCTGACCCGCCGCCTCCGGATCGACCGTCGGCGCGAGAATGCGGCCGAACGCCAGGGCGAAGACCAGCATGACCGCCGCGCCGCCGGCGACCAGGCCCGCGTGCAGGAACCAGAACGCGGCCGGCGCCATCCTTTCGAGGAGCCCGCCCAGCCATCCGACCATCATGTTGGCGACGAACAGATGCAGGTAGTAGACGCCGACCATCAGCCCGCCGATCGCCCGCGGCGCCGCGCGGGTGAACAGGGCCAGGCCCACCGGGAAGATGTTCGAATAGCCGATGTCGTTGACGATGTGGAAGGCGAGCGCCCAGCCCAGCCCCACCTTGTGGCCGGTGACCGCTTCCTGCAGGCTGGCCACGCCCAGGAACAGCGGCGCGGCGGCGGCGATCATGGCGCCGATCCAAAGCTTGGTGATCTCTTCCGGCTCGCGCCGCCTGGTCGCCCACCAGCGCCAGAACGCCACGGTCGCCACGATGGTGGATGAGCCGATGAATGCGTCCAGCGAGATCAGCCAGGTCACCGGCATGGTCTGGCCGGCGAACACCAGGTTGTAGTGGGCGTCGCCCCAGACCAGATAGGCGTTGAAGATCTCCTGATTGCCCAGGGCCGCCATCGCCATCACCGGCAACAGGGCGACCAGGACCAGGATGGTCTTGATCTCGCCGCGGACCAGCCTCGGGCGCGGGGCGTCGGTTCTGCGCGGCTTCAGGGCGTCCGCCGGCAGCCATCGCCGCCCGGACAGATAGACGGCCAGCCCGATCAGCATGCCGACGCCGGCCGCGCCGAAACCCCAGTGCCAGGCGACCTTCTGGCCCAGGGTGCCGCAGACCAGGGGCGAGATGATCACGGCGATGTTGACGCCCAGCAGATAGATCTGGAAGGCGTCGGCCCGGCGCAGGTCGCCCGGCGCATAGAGCTCTCCGACCTGGCTGGCGATATTGCCCTTGAAACAGCCCACGCCGACCAGCAGGCAGGTCAGGGCGACCAGGAAGGATTGCTCGAAGGCCATCAGGAAATGACCCAGCGCCATCAGGATCGCGCCGAGGGTGACGGTCGCGGTGCGGCCCAGGATCCGGTCGGCGATGAACCCGCCGGCCAGCGGCGTCAGATAGACCCCGCCCGCATAGAGACCGAAAATCACCGAGGCCAGGGCCGCCGGGGACAGATGGCCGTAGGCCCGCTCGATGCCGGCCCGGAAGGCCGCGAACCCCGCCACGTGCTCCACGTGACCGGGCAGGAACAGCTGCTGGCCCATATAGAGCACCAACAGCGCCTGCATGCCGTAATAGGAGAAACGCTCCCACGCCTCGGCGAAGGCCAGATAGCCCAGGCCCCGCGGGTGGCCGAAAAAGGCGCTGTCCGTGTGAGCGTCCAGCGCCAGCGCTTGCGTCGCCATATCGCCTCCCCGAAAAGTCGCGCACCTTCGCGTCTCGCGGGCGTTCGCGCAATCGGGTCTGCGCCGCGCCCGCAGCGGATCGCGCGGCGCGGGACCGCCGTCTCAAGCGTGGCCGACAACACCGGTGGCGCCGGACCTGGGATTGAGCCAAAATGTCTCGGGCTTCAATCGGCGATGCGGTCGAACGTCGGGCCGCGGCGGAAAGGGCGGCGGAGATGACGCTTGGCGGAGGGGGCCGCGCGGGGGCTCGGGAGCGCATCCTGGTGCTGACGGTCGCGCTGCTTCTGGCCGCCGGCGCCATCGCAGGGCCCGCCCGGGCCGCGGCGTCCAAGCGCATCGCCCTGGTGATCGGCGTCTCGCACTACGAGATGGTCAACGCCCTGCCCAACACCCTGCCCGACGCTCAGATGATCGGTGAGACCCTGAAGAAGCTCGGCTTTTCGGTGCGGATGGTGGTCGACCCCACG
>Ga0182030_10026133_pt1 | contig 10591 bp, 7 predicted proteins | sample 812S3MmetaG_FD_121299 | JGI IMG/M metagenome (GOLD analysis project Ga0182030, IMG submission 121299) | Permafrost microbial communities from Stordalen Mire, Sweden - 812S3M metaG (Illumina Assembly) | ecosystem: Environmental > Terrestrial > Soil > Wetlands > Permafrost | place: Sweden... | reverse complement strand
GTGTTCTGAGTCGAGAGCAGGCGGAGGGTAATGGTCGATCCGGCGACGACGGCTCCGGTTGGATCGGAGACAGAGCCGGCGACCTCAGCCAGTCCGTTGAAGGGGCCGCGATCGTGTTCGATGCGGAGATCGAGGGAGCCGCGGTGGCCGGGCTGGGTTACAACGCTGGCGGAGCGGCCTGGGTAATCGGTGACCTGGACGTACACGGTGAGGTCGTCGGAGGTGTCGAACTGGCGGTCCGGGCCGGCACTGCGAACGACGAAGGTGCGGTTGCTGCCCTGGTTCCAGTTGGTGCGTTCGATGCGTAGCGGAGTATTCCAGGCGTCGCGGGGGTGGGTTCCGTTCTGCTGCGTGAGGTTTGCAAAGGCGCTGGTGAGGTCCTGGTTAGGCTGTTGTGCCAGACTCCGGTTGAGGTCTTCGGCGAGCCTGCGGATCTGATCGGTGAAGGCTTCGCGGTAGCGCTGCTGGTACTCGTCGAACTTATCCTGTGGCAGGCTGCGGCCGAACTCCACGTCGAGCCGGGCAGGAGCGGCCAGCTCAGTTGCGGAGAAGAGCGCGCGCGCGGCAAGGTTTTGCCGGTCCTGCTGTGCAGCAGCGCCGGCGGGCTCGGCGACTGGGGGCTCGACTACATCCGACATGGAGAGCGAGTGGATTTCGTAGCGGGGCTTCATGACCTCCTGTTCGAGATAGAAGAAGACCTTGGCGAAGCCAGGCTGTTTCTCCGCGAGGGCGAAGACAGCTTCGTCGACGACCTGGAGACCGAGCGCGGCACTGACGCCTTCACCGCGAGCGTTGGTGACATGGAAGTGGATGCTGGCGTCGTCGCCGGGCTTGTAGGTGGCGGCGTCGGCACGGGTCTCGATGGTCAGTTCATCGGCGGGCTGGACGAAGAGCAGGCGATGGTCGGCGACGGGCTGGGCGTCGCGGCCGAAGAGGTACGCGTCGATGTCGAGGGTGCCGGCCATATCGGGCGTGGCGTTCAGGGTCAGGTCCGCCTGGCCATTTTCGAGGTCGAGGTCGCGGGTGAGGATGGTCTGGCCGTTTTTGACGACGTCAACGTAAGCAGAGCCGGTGCCGCGGGTGGAAATGACCTTGAGCTGGATGCGGTCGCCGGCCTTGACCACGGCGCGGCTGGTGCGGAGCAGGATCTGGTCGGTTCCGTCGCGAGCCTGGAGCGGGATGGCGGTGGAGACGCGGTTGTTGTGGTGGTCATCGGCTTCGACGTTGAGGGTTTGCGTGCCGGCGCCCGGGTTGAGATGAATGATGGCGACGCCGCCGGAGTCGGTGGCGGTTAGCTGTGTGCCGTCATCCGGCCTGTGATCCGCCAACTGAACGGTGAGGGTGGTGGCGGCGGGCGTTCCATCGGGGTAAGAGGTGAGGAGAAAGACCTGGTTCTCGATGCCGGGGATGAGCGTGCCGCCTTCGGGGACGGCGGTGACGAGCAGCGAGGATTGGCTGATGGTGATGGGTTCGCCGCGAGTTTCGGCGTGGGCGGCGGAGTCCTTGACGGTGGCTTCGACGAGGGCGCGGGCGGCGCCCTGGCTGAGCGGGCGGCCGGCGAAGTAGCCGGGGAGTTTCAGGTCGAAGCGATACACGCCGTCGTCATCAGTCTTGCCGGAGGCGGAGGCGGCCTCGAAGACGGCGACGTCCATGCTGGAGGCTTTGATGGTGACGTCGGCGTGGTCCACCGGCTTGCCGAAGAAGTAGTTGGCGCGGACGGTGCCGGTGACGTGGTCGCCAGGGCGGTAGTCGCGTTTGGGTTTGCCGTCCTTCTGGGTGAACTCGACATCGACCTTGAACTTGGGCAGCACGTAGTGCTCGACGTTGAGCGCGATTTCGGCGGTGTTGGACGGCGCGGCGCTGTCGCCCATAAGGGCGCGCAGATGGTAGGCGCCGAGATTGACTTCGTCGGCGAGGGAAAACTCGGCGGAGGCGATGCCGAACTTGTCGGTCTCAGTGATCTTCTTGAAGACCTTGTTGCCGCGCGAGTCTTCGAGTTCGAAGGTGAGCTTGTGGGCAGCGTCGGCCTGGTGGCCGTCGCGGTCCAGCGCCAGTGCGCGGACGTGGATGGTCTGGCCGGGCTGGTAGATGGGCTTCTCGGTGGTGAGGAGGATGGAGGCTTTGTCGTCGAGGTGGATGGACTGGGTGTACTCGGTTGAGCCGATGGGCGTGTCCGCGATGAAGTGCAGCTCGGCCGCGCCGGTGAGGCCGGCGGGAAAGCGGAACTGGGCTTCCAGCGTGCCGCGGCGGTTGAGGCGTCCGGAGAAGAGCGGACGCGGCTTCTGTGTGGGCTCGGCGGACTGGGTGGGGACGATGAGCTCAACCCGCACCGTGCCGGTACGGATGGCGGAGGGGGCGTCGTCGCTTTGGCTGGCGTCGGAGACGACGATGCGAATGGCGGCCTGGCTTCCGGCGAGGTACTCGCTCTGGCCGAGGATGCGGACGATTGGGCGGCGCAGGATCTGCGAGATGGATTCGATGCCTTCGATGGCGGGAAGCGCGCCGTCGGCGTATTCGAAGCGGTAGCGGATGCGCTGCCAGATGATGTCTTCAAACGCGATGGGCTGGTCCGGCGTGATGGATTGCTGCCAGGAGCCATCGCCTTTGTCGATGTCCAGATTGCGCTCGGAGTGGCCGAGGACGTGGTCTTCGGGGTCGAGGATTTCGGCAATGAGCTTGCCCGAGGCTTTGCGCGTGGAGCGGTACGGGATGGTGACCGACAGGGTGCCGCGCGTGTAGGTGGCGGAAAGCGGCTGGGCCTGGGTATGGGTGAGCGAGAGGATGGCAGCGACGAAGAGAACGATGAGTGCGAAAGGTAGCAGAAGGCGGGGGGAAGCGTGGCGTGCGAAGTGTGGCATGAGCGTTCTCCTGGTGCGGCCGTCGGATGGTGCCGCCGGCAGCTTGTTCTTTTCGGAGAACGCGGGGGAACGGGAAACTTGCAGGATGGGCGAACTTTTTTTGAGGGGGTGGGCGCCGGTGAGAGAACTTAAGGTCTGCGCGTCCAGGTCTGGCCGTCGGGGCTGATCCAGCGTTCGCCTGACTCGGTGGTGATCTCGAAGAGCGGAGTGGGCCGGAGTGGGCCGGCGAGCGCGCCTTTCATTTGGGACTGGGCACGAGCCAACTCATCGGTTTCGAACGGCGGCGCAGCGGTGACCCTGACGGTCTCGGTGGCCGCGCCGACCTGGAGGGTGAAGTTGGCAAGACTCTGTTGCGAAGCTACCAGGGTGATGGGAACGTCGAGCCTCTGAAAGCCGGACGCGCGCGCTTGAAGGTGGTAGCTGCCGGGAGCGAGGCCGTCCATGCGATAGCGACCGTCGGGACCGGTCTGCGTGTTGCGGACGGTTTGCCCGGCGGCGTCGGTGACGGCGACGGATGCGTTGGGGATGATCGCGCCGGTTGGATCGGTGACGACGCCGGCGACGCCGGAGTTTTGGCGCGGAGCAACTGCGAGCGTAGGTGCGGCGGCGAACCCTGCGAGGCCGGCCCCGGCCGCCTGAGCTGCGCCGCGTGCCAGCGCGGCTGGGGCGGCCGCGAGCTTAACGCTGACGGCGCGGCCCTTCCACTGCGCGGGAACCGGCTTCCAGCGACGGCCTCCGTCGTCCGAGATGAAGAGCGCGTTTGCGGTGTCGAGCGCGAGCGCCAGGCGGCCCCTGGTGGCGGTGGAGAGCGCGGGCAGGCCGCTGGGCAGAGGAGCCTCGGGTGCAGCGGTCCGGAGTTGCAAACCGAGAGCGGCGTCGCTCGTCTCCAGCATGAGAGGCGCGTCGGTGACGGTTACGGTCTGCATGGCTGCGCCGGCGGAGGCTGCGGCAGCGGGCGGCGAGGCGGGCGGTGGCGGAGCGGGCGCCGACGCAACGGGCACGCCCTCGATGTAATTCTCGTTCAGATTTGACTGGCCTGTGCCTCCGTAGATGCCGCTGTTACCCGAACCAGCGGTTGCGGGTCGAGAGCCGGCGGAAACAGCCAAGCCCGCGGAGAAGCGGGCAGTGCCAGGACTTGCCGCTGGAGGTTGAGGAGCGCCGGCTGGAGGATTTGGGGGAGCGGCTGCTGCCCCAACTGCCGCGGCGCTGGATATTCGCGCGAAGGAGGTTGGAGCGGGAGGTGGAGGCGGGGCGACTGGCTCTGGGCGTTTTGCGGATGGCGATGCAGCGGCAGCGGGTGGGCCGGCGGATTTTTCCGTCGAGGCATGCGGGGATGGAACCTTGGGGGAAAGAAGCGGAGTGGATGCAGGAGGCGCGAGCGGCGGCGCCTGCGGCTGGGACTCTGCTATTTCGGAGGGTGCGGCGGCACGGCTCCGGGCGGTTTCCGTCCTGTGGACGTAGAGGACAAGCGGGACCAGCGCGGCGAAGGCTACGGCGACGGGCCACGCGAGGTTCCATCCGTGGAACCATGGCTGGCGTACGGGTGCGGCGTGCGGGTGCGCGGCCTCGGCGACTGGAGGCATCGAGAGCGAGACAACGGCGCGACATGCGGGACAGCCGGCGAGGTGGGCGAGCGTCCGCTCGCGCTCATGCGGCCGCAGTGCGTGCTCAACAAAGGCGTTGAGTTGGTCCGCGTCTGGATGGTGCCCGGATTGATGGAGTTCGCTCATGATTGACCGGAGGTTGCGGTTGGGGCCGGGGCCGTCTTATCGGAGAACGAAGAAGATTGCGAAGTTTGCAGCAGCGCGCGCAGGTTTATTTCAAGATCGCGAGGATCGGCGCCGAGAGCTTCTTCAGCGGCGCGCCTGCTGAGGCTGCCGGATTGGAGGTTGTCCAGGAGTTGTTTGCGCAGATCGGCGACCAGGCGCTTGAGCCGGCGGCTGATGGTGGCTTCATGCACGTGGAGGATGCGGGCAATCTGGAGAAGCGTCTGGCAATCGAGGAAGTAGGCGGCGAGGAGGAAGCGGTCTTCCGCCGGAAGGGCCTGGAGCACGCGGGCAATGGCGTGGGTAAGGTGCGCGAGTTCGGCGGGGACGGGCGAAGGGTCAGGCTCACGGGCTGGGCTGTCGAGGGTGTCGAGTGGGGCCTCGCGGTAGGTGCGGCGGTGGTGATCGACGTGCCGTTGCGCGAGCGTGGTGCGCAGCCAGCCGAGCAGCGAGCCGCGGCCGGAGTAAGAAGCCAGAGGAGATTGGCGCCCGCCGTCGACCTGGCGCAGGCCGTACAGTTCCGCGTAGAGCGATTCGGCAAGATCGTGGCCCAGCGTGGCCGAGCCGGCGATCGCGATTGCGGCCTGGGTGAGGGAAGCACGATAGAGGCCGAGGAAGCGCTGCCATGCGACTTCCCGCCCGAGGGCGCAGGCGTGAGCGAGAGCCAGCTCAGGGAGATGGAGCGAGTGGAAGAAGGCAGCCTTCTGCGCGGAATCGGGGGAAGTGGCAGAGGGAAGGCCATGGTTGAACTTCGCGCCGACAGCAGCGAGGGCGACGCTGAACTCTTCTAATGTCAAGCTGCAAGTTTCTGCCTCCGCTGCGAGCCAGAGGTCCTGGATAAGACCGAGCGGGAGCGAGGAAAGGCGCGGTGCCGACGAGGCGGCTGTGGACGACTGCGCGGTTGGCAGCGGCAGGACGAGATCGCCGGGCTGTGACGAGGCCGTGTCCACGATCTCAACGATACTCGATCCAGGAGCCGTGCACTATCGGATTACCGAGCCTAGGCGAGCGCGTCGGCGACGGCTTTGCCCGCGGTCGCGGTATTGGCGGAGCCGCCTACGTCGCGGGTGCAGCAGGCTTTGTCGATCAGGGTGGCTTCGATGGCTTTCAGGATGGCAGCGCCGGCTTCTACTTCGCCGAGGTGATCGAGCATCATGGCCGCGGACCAGATCTGGGCGATGGGATTTGCGATGCCTTTTCCGGCGATGTCCGGGGCGGAGCCGTGGACCGGTTCGAAGAGGGACGGAAAACGGCGTTCGGGATTGATGTTGCCGGAGGGTGCGATGCCGATGGTTCCGGCGCAAGCAGGGCCGAGGTCGGAGAGGATGTCACCGAAGAGATTGGAGGCAACGACGACGTCGAAGCGGTCGGGGTTGAGCACGAAGTGGGCGGTGAGGATGTCGATGTGGTACTTGTCCCAAGCTACCGTGGGGAAGGCTTTGCTGATCGCCTCGACGCGCTCGTCCCAGAAGGGCATGGTGATGGAGATGCCATTAGATTTGGTGGCGGAGGTGAGGTGTTTCTTCGCGCGGCGCTGCGCGAGCGAGAATGCGTAGTTGAGGATGCGGTCGACGCCGATGCGGGTCATCACGGTCTCCTGCACGACGACTTCGCGATCGGTTCCGGGGAAGATTCTGCCGCCGATGGAGGAATACTCGCCTTCGGTATTCTCGCGGACGACGAAGAAGTCGATGTCGCCGGGCTTGCGGCCGGCGAGCGGGCAGGGAACGCCGGGCATCAGGCGGACCGGACGGAGATTCACGTACTGGTCGAATTCGCGACGGAAGAGGATCAACGAGCCCCAGAGCGAGATGTGGTCGGGGACCTTTTCCGGCCAGCCCACGGCGCCGAAGAAGATGGCGTCGTGATGGCCGATCTGGTGCTTCCAGTCGGCCGGCAGCATGGTGCCATGCTTCAGGTAGTAGTCGCAGGAGGCGAAGTCGAATTCGTCGAACTGGAGCGAGAAGTCGTACCGTTTTGCAGCGGCGTCAAGGACGCGCACGCCTTCCGGGACGACTTCCTTGCCAATTCCGTCGCCGGGGATGACGGCGATCCTGTAGGTGCGGTTCCCAGCTGCTTGAGGCATGACTAGAGCGCCTTTCGAGGTTGAAGGTCCTGGCCGGCATTGCGATGGAGCATCAGACGCATGAGGATGATGGTGACGGCTGACACTATCAGCGTACCGCCGACCAGCGAGAGTCCGCGACTGAAATGGCCGCCGGTTCCGGTGGTTGAACCGATCATGTAGGGTCCGACGAAGCCGCCCAGGGTGCCGAGCGAATTGATGAGTCCGATGGAGGCAGCTGCGGCGGTGCCGGCGAAGAAGGTGGTGGGCAGGCTCCAAAGGGGCGGCTTGGCGGCGCTGACGCCGAACGCGGTGAGCGAGAGCCCGGTGATGGCGAGAATCGCCGAAGAGCCGGCGCGCGCGGCCACGGCCATGCCGACGGCGGCAATGAGGCAGGCGATGGCGGCGTGCCAGTAGCGCTCGCCGGTGCGGTCGGAGTTGCGCGACCAGAGGATCATGCCGATGACGGCGATGAGGTTGGGGATGGCGACGAGGAAGCCGGTGCGGAGGATCGAGAAGCCGAGACCGCTGACGATGAGCGGCGCCCAGAAGCCGATGGTGTAGAGTCCGGCGGAGGTGCCGAAGTAGGCAAGCGAGAGGGCCAGGACCTTCGGGTCCGCGAGGGCGCGCCAGGCACTGTGGCTGCGGGGATCCCTGAAGCTGGATTGCTCCTGCTGAATTGCGCGCGAAAGCCAGTCGCGCTCGTCCGGGGCGAGCCATGCCGCGTCGGCAGGACGGTCGGTGAGGAAGCGGAGGGTGACAAGGCCGAGCACCAGGGCGGGAAGGCCTTCGATGAGGAAGAGCCATTGCCAGCCATGCAGGCCGAGTGGGCCGTTGAGCCGCATCAAGGCGCCGGAAACTGGCGAGCCGACGAGCCCGGCAACCGGCGCGGCCGCCATGAACATCGCGGTGACGGCGGAGCGATGATTCGCTGGGAACCAATAGCTGAGGTACAGGATGATTCCGGGGAAGAAGCCGGCTTCCGCGAGGCCGAGCAGAAAGCGGAGGACACAAAAGCTGATGGGGCCGCGAATAAAAGCAGTGGCGACCGAGACCAGGCCCCAGGTGATCATGACGCGGCCGATCCAGAAGCGCGCTCCGACCTTGTGCAGGATGATGGTGGAGGGGACTTCGAAGGCGAAGTAGCCGGCGAAGAAGATGCCCGCGCCGAAGCTGAACATCCGCGGCGTCAGGCCAATTTCGTGGTTCATGGTGAGGGCGGCGAAGCCCACGTTGATGCGGTCGAGGAAGGCGACGAGGTAGAGCAGCATCAGGAAGGGAACGAGGCGGCGAGTGATTTTGCAAATCGCGCGCTGTTCGAGAAGGCTGGGAGCAGGCGTTGCGGTATTGCTCATACTGTCTCCCCTTGACGATCGAGGCGCTTCAGATTCCCAGCCTCCCGATTGTATCCGGGGATGACAGCCAATAGCTTAGCTGGGCAGCGGTGGAGTTTGACAAGCGAGCCTTCCCTCGGGGGCTAAAGCCCTATCAATTCACGGCACTTATCGGCGCGGCTGAACAACCTGCGGCTGATTGGCACCAACGCGATCCGCTACAACACGGATAAAGGCCTGTGGCAGCAGCGAACGCTGAAGTTCGACGCTGCGCTGTTGAAGCCGGGAGAGAACACCATGACCTTCACCGTTCCCGCCGGCGATCTGCAGAGCGGCGTGGTGTGGGACTATCTGCGGTTGGAACTGGACGAGAATGCGAAGTTCGTGAGCACGGCTCCAGCGACCGCAGGCCAATAAGTTCGCATCGGCGGAATCGGAATGGCGTCCCTGCTGCTAGCATTCAGGACATGCCGGAGGGCGCCATGTCAGCTTCACGCCGTGAGTTTCTCGCAGGTAGTTCGCTTGGATTGATAGGGGCAGCGATGGCCGCAAGGGCCGGGGCGCAGGATACGCCGGGGGCTCCTCCTGCGTTCGGCACCTCTCCGGCGGTTGGACCGGCAGTGTCGGCGGCGACATTTTCCGAGGCCGAGAAGCTGGTCCAGATCGAGATGACTGCGAAGGACCTGGCTCAAGCGGCTGAGAACTGGCAAGAGTCGCTGGCCGGGGTTTATGAACGCCGGACAGGGCCCAAGAAGCTCGCCATCGAGGATACGATTGCTCCGGCGACAACCTGGAATCCGACGCTGCCCGGGATCGCGAGTGGCCCTGCGAAGGATTTCTTTGTCGCCAGTTCGCAATCGGCGCCCGAACTTCCCGCGCGCGACGAGGACATCGCGTTCGCCCCGGTCGCTCATCTTTCAGAATGGATCAAGACGCGCCAGATAACCTCGGAGCGGTTGACGGAGATCTATCTCCAGCGGCTGGAGACGTACGATCGAAAGCTGCACTGCGTGATCACACTGACCCGAGAGCACGCGCTGAAACAAGCGCAGGCAGCGGACAAGGAAATCGCAGCGGGCAAATACGGAGGGCCGCTGCACGGCATTCCCTGGGGCGCGAAGGACCTGCTGGATACCGCGGGCATTGCGACAACCTACGGTGCGGAGCCGTATCGCGACCGCGTCCCGGCGAAGGATGCAACAGTGACTGCGCGACTGAACGATGCGGGCGCGGTGCTGGTGGCAAAGCTGAGCCTGGGCTCGCTGGCGCTGAACGACGTTTGGTTCGGCGGAGAGACAAAGAACCCGTGGTTGCTGGAGGAGGGATCGTCGGGCTCCAGCGCGGGACCCGGCGCGGCGGTTGCGGCCGGGCTGGTCGGATTTGCGATCGGCAGCGAAACCCAGGGAAGCATCGTGAGTCCATCGATGCGCTGCGGCGTGACGGGGCTGCGGCCGACGTATGGACGGGTGCCGCGCACCGGCGCGATGACGCTGAGCTGGACGTGCGACAAGCTGGGGCCGATGGCGCGCTCGGTGGAGGACACCGTGCTGGTACTGCGAGCCATCAGCGGGCCGGATGCGGGTGACCTGGCGAGCATTCCCAGCCGGCTCGCGTTCGATGCGGGCACCAGCATTGCGGGCCTGCGCGTGGGCTACATTCCAGCCTGGATGAAGAGTGCTCCGGCTACCGAGGTGGACCGCGCGGCACTCGAGACCGTCAAGAAGCTGGGAATGACGCCGGTGGAAGTCTCGCTGCCGGACTGGCCCTATGACTCGCTGAACATCATCCTGTTTGCGGAGGCTGCGGCGGCGTTCGAGGAGTTGACGCTGAGCCACAAGGTCGATGAGTTGAAGATGCAGGTGGCGGATGCGTGGCCCAACACGTTCCGCCAGTCGCGGTTCCTGTCGGCGGTGGATTTTGTGCAGGCAGACCGGCTGCGGCGGAAGGTCGCACTCGAGATGGCGAGAGTCTTCTCCGACGTGGACCTGCTGCTGGTGCCTTCCCTGCGCGACGAGTTTCTGGTGATCACGAATTTTACTGGCCACCCGTCGCTCACGCTGCGAGCGGGTTTCGTTGAAGTATCGGAGGCCCGGAGTGATTGGGCGCCGGACCCCAAAAACCCGCTGCCGAAGTTTGCCCCGCCAAGGCGCGTTCCCTACGGAGTCACGCTGGTTGGCCGGCTGTTCGAAGAAGGGAAGATGGCCGAAGCCGGCATCGCGATGGAACGGGCGTTCGGCGTTTCCGGGGACAGGCCGCCGGGGTTCTAAGCGCTGGCGCACCCGCACCCGGAAAGTTCGGCGCTATTTTGTGCCAATCAGGCGAATGCGGGTGGTGAAGGCCCTGCCCAGCGGCTCAGTGAAGGTTCCGTACGCCGATGAATCCACGTTATTGTTCACAACGTAGGGGTCGCTGCTGTTGGTGGCATTCTCCAGAACGCCGCGCAGTCCAAAGTAGCTGCCGCGGAGGTGGAACCGCCATTCCAGGCCAGGGCTGAAGGAAACATACTCAGGGAAGCGCTGGCCGCCGGCCAGGCCCACCACCGTCTGATTGGCATCCACGGCCGTGAAG
>Ga0182030_10026131_pt1 | contig 10591 bp, 11 predicted proteins | sample 812S3MmetaG_FD_121299 | JGI IMG/M metagenome (GOLD analysis project Ga0182030, IMG submission 121299) | Permafrost microbial communities from Stordalen Mire, Sweden - 812S3M metaG (Illumina Assembly) | ecosystem: Environmental > Terrestrial > Soil > Wetlands > Permafrost | place: Sweden... | reverse complement strand
TCCAATACCAGCACACAAAATAAGAATAAACTCAGTGAACCTAGTCCTCTACTCTCTGAATGTAACTTTCAAGATCCTCCTCCAAGACTTGGTGACTCTTGCGGAGGTGATGGAGCAAGGTCTTCTTCTGCTTAAATGACGTTGAGTGTGTGCAACTATGATAGGAACATCTCTGGTTAACGAGAAACGTCCGAACTCGACGGTTGCAATAAGCCTTGAGGACCAACTTGTCCTTAATCTCATGGCCAAGTGCGAGGTGTACTTTTAGACCGTTCTGACTGATGAACTCGGTCGTTAATGCACAGTCTTCTACGGGACACTTCCTTGGTAGCCAAAGATGATGAGCGACCCTCAAGTGTTGTCTATATTCTGCTGAGGACTTGTATAGAGTATGGTCTTCGCAGTCATTTTCCTTGCAACAATGAGCCGTGTAGTTGTGTATTAGTTTGACGTGGGCGGCGAGGCGTTTAGCTGTTGTGGAAGTTGAAGCACAATCATCGACGGTGCAAGGGAATGAACAGTCTACAGCGTTCTTCCTCTCGACCTTCTCTACTGAGCACGTTGTTTCATGGGAGCGCATCGTGAACAGAACGGGAGAGGTGAACTGACAACCAGGTGTCTTGCAGTCATTTCGGAACAACGTGGGTGGATCCCGTCCATTTCCATGGAACCAATCAGGGACAACGGGATCATCAGCTGGACCACTTTTACTTCGGGTAATGATGTTAACGCGAGAGAGGAACTTGATGTACTCAAGATCAGGAAGCTGGAGAGCTGAAGGAATTCCAAGTTCAGTACCGAGTTGATTCAGGAACATCTCTTGGATCTCTGTACTGGTCTCGATATGATCCTTATTTCCATCACCTGCAATAGCTCCTTGGAGGGAGTCCGTTGTATTCAGAAGCCGAGGATCAATCCGGCTTGTAAGGTCACCATCCTCCCCTATACTAGGCATGAAGAGCGAAGAATCGACGCTGTCCATTCCACCACCTTCAGAGTCGTCAGGGACTGGACGGGATGGACTGTGAATCATCTTATTAGGTGGTCCCTCGTTGCTGTCATCAACCATAGCCTTGCGTTTTCCGCTGCCAATGATCCGGTTGGTGGACGCTGGCTGTAGGACTGGACATTATGTTAAATTAGTCGCAGAACTCCTCCTGTCGTTGGGTTAAGAAGAGAGAGGCCTGGAGGTACTCACCAGACCCTGACCGAGACATCCATGCCTTCTCATGCTCCTTCAGCTTCTGTTCACGAAGCCTTTTTTTCGCCGTGCTATTCGACGTCTCCGTCCCAGCGTCCTTGTACATTTGACCCAGCTTAACCCTGGTCCACATTGGCTTCTTGTACACTTCTTGAGTCACTGCATTATCAAAAACATCCTTATACTGTGTGTCAACTCTTCGCTCCCAATCATTCTCTGATCGCTGGTCAACATAATGTGCGGTGATCCCAGACCGCAGCGCATTGTTTGAATGGCCCAAGGCTGCTGCGACATGAGCAGTTGTGAGACCATTCCCTTGAATAGGAGCAAGGTATGCAGTATCCTTGGCGGAACCATAACGCACGTCATGCGGGACTATCTTCTTGTAGAGACCCGCGTGCAGACCAGCATTGTATATAGTGTACCTGACCTGATCCGTCAAGGCAGCCTTGTCTGCCATGACCATTGTACCCGCTGGAGAGAACGCACAGAGGACCGGATTGCGCTCCTTGCCTGGGATCCACCGGATTGTCTTGTCACTTCTCGCGGCAGCAGCGCTCAAGACCCGCTCGATCGGACCCTCTAGTGCACCAAGTCGCATAGCAGATGCTAGGAGCAGCTTGATCGGGCACATTATGTTTCTCTCTGCGCCGGAGATCGCGTTGATGGAGACCTTGCGATTCTTTCGTGGATTGAGCCTGGAACCACCACCAGCAAAGGTCAGCATATGAAAACAAAGCCCTCCGAATCCACAGTGTCGATTTGGACGACCTCCCGATCAGACAACTCTGAGCAAGATCCCAAAAGTCCTTGTTGGAGATGGGCACTTACTTCTTTGCCTTCTCGTTGCGGATCACGATCAAGGCCACCAGATGTTCAATTCTAGTACCACCCACAAGCTTGATGGTGATGTCCTTATAACAGAGGAACGGGAGATCGTGTGTATCCTTGTTGTGTTTGGTTATATCTCCCAAACGGCAGGCCAAAGCACCCAGCAGCAACAACGAGAGTACCTTTTGAAGAACTCGATCCCAATTCGTTGTTCCCTCCTCCAGTGCCCTCCGAAAGAGAGCGACCATTATCCGCTGTAGCAGCACTGCTCCAATCCACTGCGTCTCATGTATAGGAGCTCGCGTGAGCCGTCCTTCTTGCATGAGCTGGTTGAAAAAGGCTTTGAGTCGCGAACCCTCATGTCTAGAGAGCTTAAAGCCGGGGGAGTAGAAGGGCAAGATGGATAGGAGACGTCTTGTACCACCCTGGAACCATGATGCACTCGGGACTTCGTTGACACGGGGTATGATCTTGGATATGATAGAGTCAAGGAATCGTAGGATGTCTTGCCCTTTTGGGGTGGCTGTTGTGCTGCAAGTTACATATATTAGCTACCGTCTTGGAGGTAAAGAGGAGTAATAGCAAACAACGAGGTATCTTACCTTTGCTTCAAGGTGTGAGTCTGAAACTGCATGAATCGGTTATACCATAGTGCATTTATGTAATCGGTCTTCGGGTTTGCCGCAACCAAGCGGAGTGTCTTAACAGTCTTCTTCGAGCTGATTCTATCTTCAACTGACATGTCGATGATGGCCTGCATGCTCTTGACACCAGCATTTGCGTAAGGGTTGGCAGGGGCTTCAAAATCCAGGTCGGAGCTGTTGAAGGTATCGTCGTCCATCTCACGAAGGTGGAGAGATCGACGGTGTCGATCCTGACAAGGCGAAGGGAAAATGGACTGTGTCGATTCGGACAGGGTGAGGTGGAGTGGTACGAACGAGCGAGCGAACGCACGAACGAACGAACGAGTTGGTGCTGTGATAAGATGGTTGAGATCATGATGAGAGAGACAGGAGAGATGAAGTTTGGGCAAAGGCCGTGCGTTGTGCGATTGTGAAGGAAGGAACGCGACGACTTTGGCCCCCAAACTCGCTCGCTTACCCTGTCTTAGCTCGTGATCTCGTGATGCCCATCATTCCAAGAGTTACAGCGCCAGCGCAAGGAGCCTATTAGAGGCACGAGCTCGTGGCCTAAGACTGGCGTGCAGGTCATGCAAAAATCTCCGATCATGCAAAATCCTGAGCCGATCCCTATTGGAACTCCAGTTAAAAATATCGTTAGAATTACAGATCCCCTCGGTGAGCTGCTAAGTTCAGTAAGCACGACAAAGGATGCTTCGAATGTACTTGCTCATGTCTGCATGCTTCAGATCGCTTCTGCTGGGTATTGTGCAATTACTACACACAACCCAGAGATGGAAATGGTACAATCAAATCTTGCGTGGATAATAGTGCATACAACTCTCAATGAAGAGTGGTTCAATGCAGCAGGAGTTGATACCCTTCGCAAAGCTTGGATTCAGTCAAATATAAATGAGGGCCAAAGAAGTAAATGGATCAAACATAGCTATGATATGTTAGAGGGGCTCAGACCCGATCACGTGGAACGAAACTAGGGATATTTTATATGGAGTGTTTGTACTTATAGGATGATTTACTTTGCATCGACTCGACATTTATAAAGGATTATTGAGCATAAAAGAGAGGTCTTTGTTGTCTCCGGGCTACGGGCTATAGAATGGGGATAGGATAAGTAAGACAATTTTACGGAATAGAAAACGCTTATAAAGAACAGTTTAGAAAGTTTGTTTAGGTATTGCTGTTTTTGGACTCAGAACCGAGTTAGGACATTACTAGAGTAGGCGTAGCGGATCTTCGATAGCTGCCTATGGGCTCCACCCTATCCCGGACGTAAATGAACATCATCATCATCAACTGATTTCGCAAGCTACTGTAAATAATAGACCGAAATAGCTGACTACCCAAATGCCGGCAACTGCATGTGGTCGTAGAGGGGTTGTGCTGGATTGAAAATAGGCTGGAATGGATAGCATTAATTAGGGGGGTAACCTTAGTGCCAACTTAGAGAATAATTGAATGTTCGAGGGGAAGCAGGAAGAATTCTCTATATATTAAAGCAGTAGGCCCTCGCCTCGGCATGGAGTGCAAAAGCTAGCCATAATTAATGACGAATCGTCTTGACAATGTGGAGCTTAAATAAAATCTATGAGTGTTTTGGCGGACACTGATTTCGCAGGAAAAGATGCTAAAGAACAGCAAGAACAGCTTGAACAGTCGAAAGGGCAATTCATTCGAATTGCTCAACGAATCTGATGGTAATGACTCGATCACAGTTCAAACTACGAGCACTCGGGGGCGACCTCTGAAGTGCACCCAGCCCTTCGAGCCCAATTCACCGCCCCATGCGAAGCGGGCCAACTCTACGAGGGCTACGACGTTAATACACCACCACGGACAAGTCCTCCGCCTCCGCCATCGCCTCCATTGTCTCCACCGCCATCGATAACCCTAGGTCAGATTCCGGGGATTGGGCTCGACCTTGGTCGAGTGGCGATCCCGGAGATCAAGGAGGAAAACGCAGGCGCTGTGCGTAGACGCGTGAATGAGGCCTTGAAGGGGAGGAATATAACGTGTTTGGGGGTCAATTCCAAAGGGAATAGGCGGTACCGGCTGCTCTTTTAAGGCAAGGATATCGACAACGTACGGAAGGATGACACTTGGGTTAGGACACACTTTGATAGGGGAACGCTGTACGGAGAGCAGTGGTATCTAGTGAGGGTTGATAGGGCATATCACGGGGCGGCGGTAGACGAGATGGGTTGTTCAATTTTCGGTCAGCTGAATAGGGTCAAGGTTCACAAGATGCGGTGGCTTGGGAATGTGTCGATTGACAAGGAGTATCGCTCGATGATTGTATATTTGGACACGAAGGAGGAGGTTGATGGGCTCCTCGCGAGAATGACGGTTACTATGGCAAATGGAGAGTGTGCATACACTCGCCCGTTTGTTATAGGCCGGCAATCTGCGCGGTGCTATCGCTGTCACCTTTACGGCCATTTACACTACCGCTGCCGAGCGCCGGCTCCAATCTGTGGACAGTGTGCACTCCCAGGGCATTCGGCATCAACATACACCTCGACGACTTTTAAGTGTGCACCGTGCGGTGGGAAAGGTGCCCACAAGGCTACTGACCCGGGGTGTCCAGTATACCGACGTGAGCTCGCCAAGCTACGACCATCAACCATTATATTCGTACGACTAATTACTTATAAGCCACCCCCGGTTATAAGCCACCTCGCTAAGCACATCACCACCAACTTCGATATGCTATAACTTTTTTAATCCTCTATTGTTATATGAGATAAAGTTGAGGCTATACTAGCACCAATTCTCAACAGTCTGACGATTAGTGTAAAACACGTGCAACAAAACTATTTCGCTCTCTAGGCCACAAGTGTTGTTGATTGGCTAGGGCCATAACCCCAGAGTGGCTAATGAGCAGCTGCTTTGCTGATTGGGCAGGCCAGATCGCAGCGCTGTATGAGGCCTCCTGCGACTTGCAACAAAAGATCTTCATCCAACCAGACGCCATGTCAATTAACGTGCAAGTTCCAGCTGTTGTTCATGATAGGCTTCCCCAGCACCTTCGTGGCTTCAGAAAAGAGCAGCCGCCTTTGCCTAAAGTCGCGCGTGGTTTTAAGTGGCCGCCACTTTGTAGGTAGCTTATCACATGACTTTCAAAATCGCCAATACAATTCTTGGCTATTTCTAATTAGCAATTTTCAATAGGCCCCGCTCGTGCCAGAAGGCCCCGCTCGTGCCAGAAACTTGTCACGTGCCGTAAGGGTTCAGGCATATTTCTGCACAATATTCAGCATCACGTGACTGAATTCTTCTTCAGCTCCTAGACCTACTCTTTAGCCAAGTATTCTTGAAGTATACACCATTCTTCTCTTTAGCTGTGGCCCGTAAGTCGTGCTATTACAATCCATTATCCTCTGGCATAGCAAGCTGTAAATGATGTGGCGATATGAGTGCATGGAATTGAGGCCTAAACGGTAAAGCGATGCATTTGCATTGCATTTGATCCCGGCATCCCTGCCGCTACTAGTTAGCTCAACCACTCCTGAAAATCAGACGCAATGCCACGAATCCTGGTCTTGCAGCGTGTTAGCGTGATGAAAATTACTACGGTGACTATCGCATCATATAAAGCAGTCGTCCACATTGCCCTAATTAGTGACATTCATCAACACAAACTTCCATTCAACACCCCTCTTTCCAGCTACAGAATAATTCCAACCTCAACATTTCTCGTACCTTTATAATGGGAACGCAGGAGCTTTGGAGGAATGAGGAATGCATGGCGGAGGAGTTTAGGGACTGGTGTTTGTTATTTTTGTCTTCTTTACCCATGCTATGCTATGCAACAGAAAATGCAACAAAACCCCAATATACAAATATCTACAACCATCACAACTTCAGTTCCCTTCCATGGCTATCTCCCCCTCCAAATCATCAAACCCTTTAAACCCCTCAACAGCCCACTTCCTCCCCACATCACCCTTATTCAAAACCTCGCACGCCTCCCCTAGAACCTGCGTAGCCGATATCCCCGCAAACAACCATACCCCTCTTTCCCGAAGTACTCGAACTCCTCGCCTCCCCTGCTATAAATATACGGATCTCCTTGCTTCAATCTCAACACAGGTTTCCCAGCTTTCAAACCCGCGAGACCAAATTCAAGATGTTCTTCTTGCGCCCGTTCTGCGTTACCCAGGGTCTTGCGCGCGACGTGTACCGGTGTGTGGCGGGGTATAATGTCCAGGACACCAGAGGGAACGAGTCCATCTGAACGAAGCAGCCTCTCCGAAGGCCGAGGTCGCATCACCGTAAGAAAAGAGTAGCCACAGAACTTTCCCTTTCACTTGGAACATTGCGAGAGCGAATGGGCATTGTGTTTTATTGAAATATTTGGAATAAGCATAAACCCAAAGTAAAATTATACTCAAGACGTGTTTGAAACGACAATGAATGAAAGACCACCGCAATGTTTGGGGGCCTGCATAGCAGACGACATGCACCTACCCCCGCGCCCTGAATAAAGAGACCTGAGTTCAACCTACGGCCTTTTAATTCCTAGGCGAGTCCAAATGCTGCCCTAAATCCGCTGTGGTCTGCCAATCAGCTGTTCAGAATACCGGATTCTGGTCTCCTGTTGGTCAACCATTATGGCGTAATCAGTATTTATTGCACCCTGTAAATAGTAACGCTACCCTCAGATCTCGTCAATATCCTCGAATTCGGGAATATCAGGTGCTTTTGGAAATCTCTATTGGCTGAAGACCCCTTGAGTTGGCCAGGGCGTGGTGTTATAAATATCGTGACCGACCTTTATTCAGGGGGGGATAGTAAACACCACATTACGACTTCATAACGCCGAAGAGGATTAATGATGTCTTTCAGGTACGCTCAAAAACCTTGCGCTGTGACATTAACTCATTCTGTTTCCAGAGCAACAGTGTAACGCATGCATTACACAAGTCCTTCACTAAGCCTAGGGACCGCGCTAGAGGACACTGCGAGACTGTACAGTACACCGAGAAGTAGAAAAAGGACCTAGGGAGGCACTCGTTCTGCCGCAAAATGAAAACGGAGCTAGTAACGGTGGTAGTAAGGCCGGCACCGAAGTAGAAAGAGAGGGTAAGGTTGTTACGCAGATCGCCATGAAAGCCGCCGCTGCTGTTGGAATTGGTGAACCGTTCCAGGAGTCGAATAATTCTAGTCAAGTTCTGAGCCTCCGCGTCGTTGATCTCAGCTTTGGCGGAAGTTCTGGACCGAGCAAAGAGGTCGAGTATGTCGATGAGACGCAGCTTGAAGCCTGCTTGAAGTTGTTGCCATCACCGTGCCCTCAGACTGCTCGCGTATACATAAAATATTTCTACGCCATTTGATAGCATAAATGCTAGTGTTGAACTGACGCTGCGATTACGTGACCTATTGAAACCTTTGAAAACCTCAGGGCAGGGCAATGTCAAAGCACGTAATCGATCAACCGAGGAGGAATGCTATGTCACTCTGCCTGACCTCTCTCGACAGCCAGCCCTTGATCCCCTACTGGCATTCAATTTGGAGTGACGACATATTTATCCCAAGCTCTAAGAGTCAAGGATTGCTGTAGGTACATAGACCAAGGGTCAACATACGCCACGAATCTTGGGGTCGATCCCGGCTCCTGCAAATCGTAGACCCTAAGGATCACATAGACATCAAGTGGTGTTGCAATGGATACCGACAATTTATAACCACGAGCCTATCACTATCAGCATGCGTTGCACATCTGGTGACTCTTGACCTTGGGCATACCTTTTCAACCTGATTGTTGCTCATGTAGAACGGCTCGTCGCACTTCTCTGTTGTTGACTTGACTTCCAAATGATACGTGGGTGCTTTCTCGGATCGTGGCCAGGCATCGGTCATTTTGAATCCCATTTGAGAGAGCAACGTGGTCAAAGCCCACCCAGAATCAACGTATGTAAAGTCCGCATAGTCTTTCTCCAGTTCGGTGAAAGGGGGGTGGCCAGCTTCCACTCGACTTTTGCTGGTCCAATTTGAGGCGCCCCAGTTGGGCAGTCGCGTCGAGAAATGCTCGTAGATCTAACTGAACCAGTTAGACAGTTCGAATAAAGGTAACTTAGGAGCTTACTCACAAATGTTTCGCCAAGCAGTCCTACATGTCTGTCGTGTAGACTCTGGACTGAACTCTCTTCGTCGACTGGACCTGCAAAATAGCGACCTTGGGATCTGCTGTATGATGGTGATCCGGTGAATCTGGATCCTCCAAAGGACATCCGCGGACAGCTTTCAGTTGTTTCGGCCAGCGCCGAGCGCAGTGCTGCAACTCCAAACACACCGCCTTCGCCGTCTTCATCGTCATTAATCCCTCTTACCCGTCGATTGGAAGATATATTTGAATCTGTTAATTCGTCGACGAAACCTGAGTCATCGCGAATATCAGAATGTTCTGTCGTTGACGATGCGGAGATGTTTTGGGTTGTGATTTGCGGACCAAATACAGTAAATGAAGAACTTCTGTCCTCCGATGCGGCGGCTTGTCGAATAGAAGCTATGCTTTGATCCAGCGTTGGGATACTGGTTCGTAGACTGGACATACTCCCGGTTATCGGGGGCCTTGATGTGAAAAATGTCTCGTTTCCAGTGGACTCGAATCTTGATGCAGAATAGGGAGCCGTGGACGTCCTGAAGGTATTTCTAGGGTCTTGAGCTTGGACACTGTCGAGAAAGCTCACAGGAAGGCTGCTCCCGGCATCGGCTTCAAGTTGCCCATCTAAGTCAAATTGTTCAAGCAACTTGGGGATCCTGGAAATCGGCGCACTTAAAATTGGCTGCACCAACTTTTGATGCCTGGAATCTGTGATGCCGCAGTGTTTGATGAGATTTTCGGACAGTTGATAGACGAATACACACTGATTCTCGATGTCGATGGGGATGTAGATATCTAACTGGGTGCTCTTTTCCTTAAAGACTCCCCAAACGGTAAGGCTTTGCAGCCGAGAAGTCAATTGCTTCTTGCCGTCCTGATTAGTTTCAGGAACGAGTCTGTATTCATCAGCAGAATAAATGGGGCAATGATTGAGAGGAAAGCACTGACCTCATGAAGTACTGTGCTCTAGCACGAAGATCCATTGTTCGATCCTGGTCAAGGATAGGATCTCCATTGCATTCCGTCTCTTCGACAACTGCTGCTGAAAGCCGATACTCTTCTAACCCCATCGCTTTGATTAAAGGAGATAGTTTCCGTACGACGTCCACCGGGAAATCTATGAGCCATACCTTCTCTTTGAAACTTTCACGAAGGCTCGGTCTGTCTGCGAAATACCATATATGTCGATCGTAATTCATAAGGTCGGACATTTCTCTTCCAGGCGCAGATTTAACCACCGGGATGACATCTTTCCCCATCAGCTTTTCGATAGGCCCCGAAGAGACGTTCCGGCGCAGAAAGTCGTTAACAACTAGCAACAATTGTTTCTGTTGGGCGGCTTGTTGGTTAAGATCCCGGCTTTGTGGATTCAATATTTCATCGACGACGTGCTCTAGGGTCGCATTCTTAAGGCCGAGCAATGTGCAGAAGAGTGACTTGCAGTCCTGGTATTGTCTTTCGAGCGCAATTACTCTCGTAAGGCAGGCGGGAGCCTCCCACACACAATCACGCAAGTACATCCAGCGATTTTCCTTTTCATGGAATACAAAAGCAGATGATTCAAAATCGGACCTGCGTGACTGTGAATACCGGAGAATGAGGAACATAGAAAACTGGAGCTGAACTTACTTAACCGATATCGTCGGGCCAGTGGCCCAGTGATGTGCAATTTGTACATACAGCTCCTGTACGATCGATTTCGTGACTTGGTTCGAGAAACTACCGTGGGCTTTATCGACCAAACGGCCAATTGAGAATTTAAATATTTTGAATTGAGAATTAAGAATTAAGAATTTAAAATTTAAAGTATAATAT
>Ga0182030_10026130_pt1 | contig 10592 bp, 15 predicted proteins | sample 812S3MmetaG_FD_121299 | JGI IMG/M metagenome (GOLD analysis project Ga0182030, IMG submission 121299) | Permafrost microbial communities from Stordalen Mire, Sweden - 812S3M metaG (Illumina Assembly) | ecosystem: Environmental > Terrestrial > Soil > Wetlands > Permafrost | place: Sweden... | reverse complement strand
TAAATCTTTGCTAGTATATTATTTAGATTAGACTTTTAGAATATTATATTTATAATTACAAAAGATAAGCTTTATAATAATAATTAGATAATTTGAGAATATAATTTTAAACTTATAAATATATAGTTACTATATAGTATATTGTTTTATTAATATACAAGTAGTTCTGGACTTATAACTATTATATATTATAATACTTTTTCAAATAAAGTAAAGTATATGATAATATTCTATGAAACTAAGTGGTGCTTAAGTGAAACGAGAGTATTTATAGAGAGCTTCGCTAAGCGAATCACGTGCTCGTAGCACGTGATTTACCTGCTCCGTGACAGCTTTGAAGAAGGTGACCGCATTTCCGCCTGGACTTGATGCTTTCTATACGCGAATTATGGACCAGATTATAGTTTTAGAGGACGCAGAGGATAGAGAGCTTTGCACACAAATATTGGCTGTTGTCTCGGCTGTGTACCGGCCTGTCACGTTCGAGGAGCTCTCGTCTCTTGTTGATATGCCTGCCGGGATTACTGGCGATTACGAGGCTCTATCGGAGATCATAGGGCTTTGTGGGTCTTTTCTAACGCTCCAAGAACATACTATTTCATTTGTTCACCAGTCAGCAAAGGACTTTTTAATCAAAAAGGCACATAACGAGATCTATCCTTTGGGGGCAGTAGCTGTACATCACACTTCAACACCATCCGCATCATCATCATCACCTGCATCCTTCTCCAAACCCCCTTTCCCCTTCCCCTTCCCCTTCTCCTTTCCTTTCCCCTTCTCCTCCCCCTTCACCAGGTCATCCAACTCATTGATATCCACATAGCCATCCTCCTCATCCTCATCCTCGTCATCCCCATCAACAATCCCCAAAATCTCCCTGACATGCCTGGGCTCATCCACAACCTCGATCTTCCAACCTTTATCCTTTGCCATCTTCTGGACGTCTTTCTTGAGTTGTTCCACCATCGCCGAATCAAGATCTAACTTTTCCAATTTCTCTGTGCTGGCAATTTCTACTTTGCCTCCCTCAGCTTTGCTCTTTCCGCGGGCTATTATCTCGATGCTCTTTCCACCCGTGGCACTGTCTTTGCCGAGATTAGGCGGAATTGGCATGCGCTGTCCTTCGCTGCTATGAAACTTCCCGCCTCCTAGTACTACGCCCCCAACTATGATGGGTAATTTCTCCTCGACGCTTTCGTCTGCTGCGGCAAGCTCGTCTTCTAGCATTTGTAATTCTGATAAGTATGACAGCTCTTCCTCAGATACGATGACGCGGCAGACGATCTCATGCGCCTTGTTCTCCTTGGGCGGCTGGAACGCAATATCATTGCACAGACGTGGTGTGTAAACCACCATGAGATATGAGCATGTTGTTACCTCCTTAATATAGCCAATGCGATCCGTGACATGCGGATTACAATGATATTGCACCTCAACGCGTCTTGGCTTGCGTGTAAGATCGCACGTCGTACCACCCTCCATCTTCTGCACTAAATACCGGGTGTCGCCTTTGACTGCCAGTTCCGTAGCTGATCCCGTATTATCCGTTTGCGCAGGTTGTCGCGCCTCGATCTGGTTCCCCCATTCATCTGTATTCGCCGGCTCCTCCTCCGCCTTACCAGCCGAGGGATCCGTTGCCTTGCCTAGTATAAACTGCTTTGTCGTCAGATCTCTCTAGGTGGGAAGTTGGGTTTGCCAGGCTGAGGAGGGAGTTGGTGAAATTGCGTGATCGCGACATTGTAGCATAGCGAGTAGCTCCACCAGCCAGAAACAAATTATAGGCAATTGCCCTCTAACTCCTTCAACAACTCCCAGCCCCTGTCTGATGCGCGCGCGAGCTCTTTCTGCTCTGCGAGGCGAGCTTCGGCTTCAGAGGTTTCGTTCTTGAGGGTGGGTTTAACGATGGGTCTTGTGCAAAGGTGCTCTAAACCATGAAGCCAGAGGAATTCGTAGGTTTCCGTGCTGGGATCAAAGACATTTTGGCTATTATCTGAGGAATGTAGTGGTGCTTGTGACTTTGAATGGGTATCTATGCTTTTGGTATTGGATGTGCCAGATGCCTGGGGAGGTGTGTGTATTGAGGAAGATGCTTGTTCGAAAATAACGCTTGCTTCCTTGTCTGAGATGTAAGAGTCTGAGAAAATCACCTCGTACTATTGTTCATCAGCTTGCGATCTATTGAAACCTGGAGGGAAGCATCTGTACCTAAGGGAAAGCAAGTAAGCCATCGTGCACACTGAACACGGCCTCACTTGCAAGGGCTCTAGAAGCTAGAGCTGGAACCAACAGTGCTGAAATGAATCGACGCATATTGCCATGTTGCAATTGTAGCATTTGCGCTGTATGTGAATATTCAATGAGAGGTAGGTGTGATTGATAGCTGTCATCATATTGTTCATGCCTTAAGCAAAGCTCAATGCTGTTTATGCCTTAGGTTTTGCAATATCGATCTGGAATGGACCTCACAATTTTGAAGTGTTTTATGTTTGGTCTCTTTGTCAATCATAACCTATTCAAGTTTAAGAGTTTGGTTATCTGTTGCATTAATAGGCACATCTCCGTACCAAACCGATACAGTAGTTAAGACAGATCTTATGAGTACACAGAACTCCCTCTTCCTCTAGAAAGTCTTCCATATCCTAACCAAAGAGAACACCATGAATAAAGACCTAAGAATTGTTTCATAAAGTTCATGAAATCGTGGTGCACTACTCATTATCATAATCATAAAGTCGATCTCAACCTAGCATAGAGAGATCTCCTTGAGCTTGATTAGTATTTTATCAGCGTAAAAGGTGCTTCCTTCTTTGAGTTATCGTTGTCCTCGTCTTCGTCAAGGTCATCGTCATCGTAATTAGAGCACAAGCCCACATCCCTAGACGATAACGGCATCTCGACCTCGAAGATCCGTAGCGGCATAGTGACCTTCCATAGCGGCTCCAAGATCTCTTCCTCAGTCCAGCCTAACCACCCATTGATGAGCAGTTGAAAATTGACTCTGACTTCCTCAAGCCCTTGCATGGTAGCGATAACATCCCACATTTGGGGCCACTGCGTGGGATGCAGCGACGTGCAAGGGCTGAATTCATTGCTACCATAGATGTATAGACATCGCTGGAGATCGATGGTTATGCAGCGGATACTCTGCAGTGAAATTGCAGATACTTGGCTGCTGAATGTGATGAGTGAGAGCGGGTGGTCAAATTCTAGCGTGTTCTGCGAGTAGAGCACCAGACTCGCCTCTTTGAAGCTGAAGTGAAAAATTAGCAATTGAATTCTCAAAAAAGTAAAGGCAAAAAAAGAAGAAAACATACAAGTCTCGACAAGCCAGAAACAAGCCGCCGACATGATTAAAGTAGCCAAAATAGCTCCCCTTCCTATGATCGTGAAACTCCCTGCAATGCTTCAGAACACAATCTTCGGTTCTCCCACCCGCGCCGCACCGGCGATAGGCGACTTCCCACCGCGGAGGCGAAGATCGATATCTGAGCAGCATATGCAGTAGTTCGTTCTGGCCAACAACATAGCCATAGATCTTCTCACGCACGGCCAAGGGGAGACGGAAGAACTGGGATTCTAGCGCAGGCGTTGAATGGATGACAGAATGGACGACAGGCGAAGATGCTTTATCGGACTTGCCCAGGCTCTTTAGTTTGGCTAGCAGAGCGGGCTTGGCTTTGGACTTGGATACTGGCAGGGCGTAGGCTGTGCTTCGCGTCCTGTGGGCCTTGTCATAGGCACTGGACCACAGAGATGTGGGCGCATCGAGGTAAAAACTGGGCATGATTTTTAAACACTAAATAGAAGAAGAGACTAGACTCATGGGAGAACTGCGATATTATTGATGGCTGAAAGCATGCGCAAGTAATTGAGCTGAGTGAGTGAGGGAATTAGTAAGTGGACTGAGGAGGTTGTCTTATATGCGTGAAAGACAGGCGGGGCGGAGCAGCAATGCTGTGTGTGGCCTAGCGGCGGTATTTAGAGCCAATCAGAACGAGAATACTAAGCCTGTGGTAGAAATTTCGGCTGATATCAAACTCAAGCTGACGAGCCTGCCCTCGTATTCTTTTTTTAAGGAGTTCGATGAGATATCCACTATTATTATAGTATAGCAGACATCCAACATTGCCTTTGGTGCCGAGTCTGGTCAGCCGTACTAAAATGCCCCAATACGAGTTGATTAGAGTCATTGCCGCATTTCGAGACAGACATCTTCGAGTCTATACCTTCCTCTGCCAACTTACCATCGCCATCGTAACCTTCTACTGCGCGATTGCAATCTCACATTATAACCCTGCCTTCGCATCAAGTATACCCAAAGGAGTTGCCCTGCAAAGCCCGTACAGCGATGCAAATTCGACAACACCACATATTTGCAAGACTGGCGTCCGTAAAGACTTTGAAGATCTTGATGCTATATTAATTGTAAGCTATTCCCCTTCGTCTTTACTGTCCCCCTCCACATTAGCCTACATATTGCCCTGCAGATTAGGAGAGCATACTAACAGTTGCAAATACAGGCAATTACACCCTACAGCGTGCTCTGTCCCAGCACAGCCTTATTCCTCTTTTCCTTCATCTCCTTCTTGTTCGGCATATTCACGTTTAACTCCCTACACACGGAAGACATCGACCTTACTGATGGCTACTTGTACTTCATCATTTTGGGTCTACTCTCCCTCGACCAGCAGAATGTTTTAGTGAGTTTCCAGGTTACTATGCCGATAGTAATCTGGACTGCTACATTACTTCTCCCAATTGGGCATTGGCTCTTAAAGACGTTTCTCCCAGAGGTATACTGGAGATACAGGGAGTGGACGAGGTTACAGAAAGAGGCAATATGGAAAGCAATGAATAGTCGAGAAGAGACAGTGGACGATATTGAGGCCGGAGGGGAAGCTATAGAAAGAAGAATTGACGAGGAGACGCCATTAAGCACAAGTGAAGGGAGGACGCAGACGTATGGACACATATCACAGTAGCAAGCTGGCGAGGTGGGTGGAGAGTCGAGACACAATGGGAGAGGAGTGAAATAAAGGAGCCCAAACCTGCCCTAAGTCATACAAAAGAGTCAATCATTGACAGTTGGTACGAGATGATCCATTACTCCTATTGCGCCATGAATATTACCAAGACTAACTCTATTGCATAGTAATCAAGCGTATGCGCGATTCTGCCTCAAAAATCTAATTCGAACCAAATAAAAGAGCAATGGCTTCCTACTCCTCTTACAACAATACACGGGGTTGTCCTCCACAACTTGCATTTTAGTACATCTGCGCAACGGGTGCCCTCCATGTTTCTGGCGGGATTGCCCAAGCCAATTCTGACACTTTGTCTGGCTCCGGCGCTATTTCTGGCTGGTCTGCTTCTGCAATACTCGTACGCTTCCGAGCACGTTTCTCCGTACTCTTTCTGACCTTTTTCGCAGCACGCGCTACTTCTGGTTCTGGTTCTGGTTCTGGTTCTGGTTCTTGGTCTGGCTCTGGCTCTGGCTCTGGCTCTGGCTGTGAGTGACTCACCTTCATCTGGCGCAGCACTCTTACGCTTTCGCCCACGTTTCCCTTTTCCCTTCAGAGCGTCTTTTGCAGTACGCTTTGCTCGTGCTTCCTCGATATCCTCATAACTCATTACCTTTGCCGTTCCTACCACCACCGACCTCGTCGATCGGCGAACCTTGGCTTCATTATTCATTTCCATCAAGAATTGATTTTGTTCTCGAAGGAGGGCAAGCTCGGCAAAGGATACTTGGGCAGCGTTGGCGATCTTCTGTATATGCTTCTGTAGGCGGCCTGTACTTGTCCCATCAAGCGTATGAGTATCCTGTTGGATTACACTATACAATGACGTAAGAGCCTCTGCTGACACTGGCGTTACAGGCGATTGTATTACTACGTCTTGCGGACAAGACCCCGACTCAATTACATCGGTTTCTGGAACGGCCGATTCGGTAGGAGGCTTTGGGGTATTTCTGAGTACTCTGTCTTGGTTATAGGGAAACAAACCACAGGCCGCCCATCCAGCAGTTATATTTCTCTTCGTAAATGCCTTTTCCCTTGCAGGACTATATAAAGCAGTGAAATATTGCTTGCCAACTATATTCGTACCTGTTCAACACAGCCTATCAACCCGGTCGCGATAGGCTTCTTTTAAAGGTACAAAGACTCCAACATCACAGGGCTGAAGCTTATAGGAATTGTAAAAGAATAGATGGCACAAGGTAATATCGTTTTCGAAACAAAACTCTAAGATTTCTAGGGTCTCGTACATCCCAAATCCGTCACAAATCAGGACCCGTGGCTTCCCATTAGCACATTCCTTCATTTAAGAATCAAATACACGCTTAAGCCACTCAAAGCTAATCTTCGAGTCAGTGTATCCAGATTCGAAGCGCACATAGTACCATCCAGGAGTTAGGAATATAATCCAGTTACTTCAATAGATACTAGCTAGCCAAATAATCATTGATAACAAAGACCTACCGTCTGCACTAATACACTTGATAGCAGTCACCATCGTCCGCTTAATATTCGTACCTCTATAGTCTCGCAGATCGTCCTTACATACAAGGACTTTGACAGAGTCGAGCTTGCATAGCATAACTCCCGTCTCGTCCATATTATAAACATTCTCCAACAGAATTACCACATCCTATAATACCTTTCGTATTATTTCAAACCAATATATAATCTTATCGTATATATTCTTCTCATAATACTACCAGTCTAACGCTCTCATTCTTCTTGATTTTAGTACTAAATAGCATTTTACAAAGCCCTAGATCTAGTTTTTACCTAAAGACTTAATCACTTAATCTATCCTCGATTATTAACAAGCAATACAAAAGACTAGTAAAGATATATACTTTATTCGTACAAGATTTCCAAGATTAGTTATTAGTTTTAAATACTTTTCAAGAGTATTCTCTTCCAAAGAGATAAGATATTATTGACTCTGAGCCTTCTCTTTTTTCAAGCATTACCCTTGTACATAATAATGAAGAATAAAGAAAAGAACATTCATATATTTAAAAATAGTCTTATATATACAAAGCTTTCTTGGTAGTAGGCTCTCAGCAAAGGCTTTACTAGTATGATCTTTTATAGTAACATTGGTACGATGGTGGTAATAAAATCCGATTTATCTATATTAATGTATTAATGAATAGTTGGGGTACTGCCAACAAAGATATATATATAGCTTTTGTAGAAGCTTTTAAAAGAATGCTATACTTTATGTAATACTGGTATTATTATATGTAAAATTATTTAGTATAGCTGTAAATATAAATATTTTAGTACGCTTGTCTGCAAATACTTAGTAAGACACTTAGCGTTTCTATCTGGGCTTCTCCTTATTTTCTAGATAAACTCGGAACCAATGTTTTCAAGTACTTTAAATATCTAAAGCTTGATATAATATTTTTATATTGTAGAGCTTTTATTCTAGAGTTCTAAGAACTAAATAAAGGCAATTGTTTGTAATATAGCAGGGAAGAACAGCTAAGGCAAGGATCGATACTATAAACAGGATAATTAATAACATAATCAAAGATGACGATTTTTTTCTTTTGGAAAGTGAATCTTATTACAGAAATAACTAAGGAATTATGTTTAACTAACTATAAATCTAACTATGTGCGTAGAAAATATTTAGTACCCTTGAACAAAATATTTTTCTCGGCACGTAGGGTTTCTCGCTACGTAGGGAGGGACGTTATAGGCAAAGAAAATGTAGTTAATGAACGCCTCTATTCTTATGTCATTCAAAGTACATGATACCTCCTCCAGTTTTATCCTTCTTAAATCAGCTGCAAATGCTAACAATCTTCCTTTCGCAAACTGCAATCCTATATAGCCAAACACCAAGCAGCAATATATGCTTCATTCCAAAATCTCCAGACACGGGCGCCGATCAGATAGCAGACCCATCGAAGAGCTTCCCCCACCTCTAATTGTCGAATTGTCTAAGCTAATGGATCATGATTGTGTTGTTTATTCGTCTCTCTGGAGCTTCCTTCAATATGCATCTTCATAATGTTCCACCTTCGGTTTATTCAATGTTGGATCTCTCCACCTACACACCCGACAAATCAGCCCACAATTACCCCCCGACTCGACACTCCCAATACACCACCCCACAAATTCACAGCACCAGAAAATAAGAAGAGAATACTCACACAGGCCGTCCCGCCTGATCATAAGTCAATCCCGGAATCCCACTCTGCGTTTCCCTCCTCAACGGCGCCCCATTGGCATTATATTCCTGCACGAACTTCTCCCTCCTCTCATATGCCAATCCGACATCTTTCCTCATTTGTTTTCGTGAGTTGTATCCATATTGCTGAGGGTGGTAGTTGGGTGAGGTTTCGAGTTCTGCTTCTAGACGGGTCATGCAGTTGCCCATCTTGACTCGTGGATCGGTGCCTGTTTGATCGAGACGAGTAAGAGGATTTCGGAGTTGAGGATGAGGAAGGAGAATTGGTGTTAAGATGAGGTGAGTTGTCGAAGTTGCACGAGGAGGGGTCGAACAATGTTATCGAATTTCGACACGCCGGAAAGGCAGGTGGGGTTTCCAATCCTCGACGTCGATGGCGTCGCAGAAAAAAAGAGCCATTAAGTAAAAGCGCAAGTCCAGACGACCGTGGGGCTTCTCATCCTGAATTTGGCTGTGGGGTCTGGAGTAGTCCCACTTCTCTGCCAATCATCCGGTCAGAAGGAGGTCCCTAAATAGTTACCGTGACTCGCACCCGTAGCCCCGGATTTTGCATGTAACGCCGAGCCCGAACGTCGCTTTTTGAGGAACTTTGATTGAGCAATTGTTGGTTGATGTGTCAGTTATTTCTCCAGAGAAAGGAAAAGGAGACGCGTCGCGCGGCGAATTTGAAGAGGCGCTGCCGGATGGGCGGCATGAGAGCGCTTTCGGTGGAAAGGCGGTAGCCCATCGTGAGGAGGAAAATTAGTAGGTAGAAATTAGCAGACAATAGATACTGGGTTTTGTTGTTTGAAGTGATGGAAAGCAATAAAAAGGGTGTCAGTCGTAACAGTAGTTCGTGGAACTTGACCAGTCGACGAGAATACAGCGTCCAACATATACTTGCTTGAGCAACTGTGCCCCCTCGTACGACGCTTCGCGACGGTCGGATACATAGGCATACGATTGACGAAGTTGGCGTTTCAGAGCAGCAACCAACAGGAGGAAGATCAGGATCACATTCTCGTTTGCTCCTTCCTTCCTCCGTCCGAAACGGAGCTCGGATTGTACGAACAATGCTTTAAAAACATCGTCGAAAATTCACGAACTTGAAAACTTCGGTATGCGATCGGATTAAATTCCACTTGGAGAATATACCTATCTCAATACCGTTTATGATGTCGAAGAAATCGCTCAGAGATGAGCTCATGATAAAAGTTGAACATGATTAACTCGCGTCGCGAAGGAAGAGTAGGATCTCGCTTCGTCTCAGGCCCCAGACGAAATCCTCAAGCTGAAAAGCAGAATGATCTCAAAGCTCATGGGAGAAGTCCTTCACAGCCTCAAATCATCGGTGGAGCACAATTGGTCTGAATAGATTTAAGGTCTAAGTATATTCTATAGTCTATATTCGTGATACGATCTAGCGCAAACAATGATAACCAGTCTCATGTCAACATAAGAAACCCTTCCAGCGGTGTTACGACCGTTCCCCACACAAGAGCCTCAAGCCCTGTGACCGCCATCCTCCCACCAGAGCTCAACTGCCTGCCAGAAGCGTTGTTGCGAACGTTCTGCCCCCTGGCCACCCACCCAATGTCCAGCACCAGCCCACCTGCCATCCACTCGTCTTGCGAGAATAATCGATCAATGAAATTCGTAAAGTCGTAAAGTCGTTACTCTAATATTCCACCTCCTCACCATCCTTTCCCCGCTACATCCCCCACCCGTATCAACACATCACGCGTCGGCCCCTATCTCAACCCTTTCTTCACCTCCATCACCCAATATCCTTCGTCGCAGCAATCAACAACAACGTCACACCTCCTGTCCTGCCTACTTTAGCCTATATCCTGTCATTAAACGAAAATAAAACGCGAAGAACATACTCTTGAAAGAATCAAGAAACATACATAGCCCTCAAAAACGTATACTGCATTCTAACACCCAGTGTCCTAATCCCCCCCGTAACCTTCCTTAGCGGATTACGATTCGGTTCCGCTGCTCCCAGTGCAATGTCCCGACTCAAAAGCGCCTCCATATCTGGGGCGACGCGGCGAGATGACGCCATGTGCTGTTGTGCTTTTGTGGTTGTTGTTTAGTCGTAGTTATAGAGAAGGTTTATGGATATACTTTGTGCTCGTTCGTCCTGGTCTAGCGAGAGATTGATCGAGGAACTGCTCAATGGAAGGCGAGACGTAGAATGGTGGTGGTCTGGACTCGGGCTCAGACTCGGTCTTCGGTGGTGGGAAGGGGAGGGGCTTTGGTGGTAGAGGGCGGTAGTTTCGGTAGACGCGAAGGGACTGTGGAGGAGTAAGCAGCTGGGGTAGGTGCAGCGCGGGATAGCCAGAGGCGCGAGTTTTGGGACGGGGCGGCGTACTTCTTGGGGGGAGTTCAGG
>Ga0182030_10026128_pt1 | contig 10593 bp, 7 predicted proteins | sample 812S3MmetaG_FD_121299 | JGI IMG/M metagenome (GOLD analysis project Ga0182030, IMG submission 121299) | Permafrost microbial communities from Stordalen Mire, Sweden - 812S3M metaG (Illumina Assembly) | ecosystem: Environmental > Terrestrial > Soil > Wetlands > Permafrost | place: Sweden... | reverse complement strand
TCCAACGCTGACAAGTGGAGCTGCTACTTGCCTCGAAAGTGCGCATAACAACACCGCAGAAGCACCCACTATTGCTATGACATCGAACAGAAAACCGATCAAATAGTAGCCGAGCTTGATTACTGTGTCGGCGGCATCCCTACGCTGCTGGTTATGATCTGTGCCTGTATTTGTGAACCGTACTCAGTGTTAGTCTTCGGTAAGAACCGGGCCTGGAAAGGGCGGAGGATTGTGTCGACGAAGAAGCACCTCTTTCCCCGGGGCCGATCGTTTGAGTGCCGATGCAGTCGGAACTGGGATGATGGTGTACCTCGCCTCTCACACACGGATCGCGCATGGAATCCGTAAATACGACAGAACGCAGATCTGCACGGCGCTCTTACTCCGTCAAGGAGCAGAAATTGTGCTCAATTGACACCGGTTTGCAGATAGTTGCACCGAGATGTGAGTTTGCGCTAATAACAACGGGGATAGAGGAAACGCATTGATCTTCATTGTTCAATTGTCGGTACTTTTCGCGGCAGGATCGCTGCTCTTCATCATGGCATGGCATCGGCCTGAGTGGGTTATCCTAGCTGCGGTTTCGATATGTGCGGTGATGGACTTGCTCCAGATTGCGTTTTACGGGTTGCCCCTCGGCATTTTAGGGGTGAACCTTCTAATAGATACCGCCATGTGGATGGTTCTGCTGGGAACTAGCTTCGTCTTGCTACTGCAATACCGCAAGAGCTTTCCCCGCGATGCCTTACCGTTCTTCGCTCTTATGATCCTCTTTGCTCTGAGCTTCAGCAGGGGCGTCAGCACTTTCGGGAAAGGCGCGGCCGAAGGTGGGGTCAATAATCTATTGACCTTCGTCATGCCGGCCCTCGCGATAATGTTGGTACGGCCAGCTTTCCGACTAGACGCTGTTCGTCTGGCGCACTGGCTCACGTCGGCTGGACTATGCCTCGCCGCGGTTGCACTGCTCCGCTGGGCGGATCTGTTACCTACGCCAGTAGAACTCCACGACAACCTCCGTGAAGTGTTCCACACTCTTACCGCGGACTATTCAATCATAGTTGGCCAGGCTTTCATAGCCGCGATCTACCTTCATCTTGTCGGGCGTCGAAGCGCGTGGTACTTGGCCGGCGCAGGGATACTCGGTGTGATCACTTTCCTTCTGCAGCAGCGGGGCGTCTGGGTAGCGACCGCAGCAGGCTTGGCATGGCTCGCACTGCGAACCTTTCGGATCTCAACAGTACGTTGGCTTCGTCTCGGAGCAATTACCGGTGCTGCACTGAGCTTGATCATGGTCATGGCTCCGATTGCATTGTTTGAATCCACAAGCAAAATAGCAACGATTAACGTCCATGAGGCACAGAAAGTGGATAGTACATGGGCGTGGAGAGTCGAGGGTTACGAGGAGGCGATTGCCCAACTCCTCGCCAGCGGACCTCTCGACATACTCATTGGTCCTCCTGCCGGATGGGCGGAAGGCACACACGCCAATGTTGCCGTGATATACATTCACGACCGCTACATCGACACACTCGCTAATTACGGCATCGTTGGGTTTACTGTTTTACTTCTATGGTTTGGAATACTCACGAAAAGGGTTTGCTGGCCAACAACGTCGCCCCGCGGCACGCCCGCACGCGATCAAGCTGGGGCGATTTTCCTCGAGGCCCTCCTCTTATCCGAGATGGTCTATCTGATTCCCTGGTTTGGTGGTCCTCTGCAGGGTGCTATTCTCGGACTGATTTGGGTTGCAGCGAAACAGGACGACATTTCCATCGGCACGTGCCGCGTTAATATCGCGAGCCATGAGTTCGACCTCAAGAACAAACCAGCAATCGTGTACAACTGACCCGATGAAATAGTCGAATTGCTTTCATACCTGGGCGTGGTGGCTATGACACTCCTGAACGAGGAAACGCATATAATCCTCCCCGTCAATCACCTTGAAGTCAGCTTGAAAGAGATGGAGGGATGATGGCTCGCATCGCGGTTCTCATAACTTGCTTCAACCGTAGAGATACGACACTGGCAGCCTTAAGTGCACTGTTCGCGCAGGAACTGCCGCCAGATAACTGTCTGGACGTGTTTCTCGCAGACGACGGTAGCACCGATGGGACCGGTGCCACCGTCCAGGATCGCTTTCCGCAGGTGCATGTATGTCAGGGAACGGGTTTTCTGTACTGGAATGGTGCCTTGCGGTTGGCGTGGGAAGTGGCCCTTAAAGAAGACTTCAACTTCTATCTATGGCTAAATGATGACACATTTCTAAATAAAGATGCCCTGCGTCTCCTCTTGGCGACTTATATCTCTTTGAAGGCTGTGCACGGAGAACTCATCGTCGTTGGCACCACGCGAGATCCGATCACGGGAGTGCATAACTACGGAGGTCTCAAAAGAAGGAGTTGGTTGCGGAGGTTAAGATTCGACCTGATACCATTGCACGATATTCCGGTCTGCTGCGACAGCATGAACGGTAACTGCGTCCTTGTGCCATCCTCAATCGTACGCCACATTGGCATTCTCAATGCTGCGTTCAGCCATTCGATGAGCATGGGAGATATAGATTACGGCCTTAGAGCCACCGCCGCCGGATTCAGCATTTGGGTCATGCCTGGTCACGTGGGCACTTGCCGCTCGAATTCTGACGCAGGCACCTGGCGTGACACGAGCCTGGGGATTGTGCAGTGCTGGAGAAAGCTCCGATCGCCTAAAACATTCGCGCCTCGTCAGCGGCTTGTTTACGTGAAAGCGCACGCGGGAATGTTATGGCCCATTTGTTGGGCTTCACCTTACGTAAGCGTCTTGGCGCGAGGCATGCGACGGTGGTTTAGAAGAAGTGAACCGTGAGAAAACAGCTCAAATTGAAATTCCATTTTTAAACGGGAGGTAACAAATGAGAATGAAGAGGATCCTGGTGAACGGTGCCGGTGGTTTCATCGGCGGGCACATGGTGAAACGGTTGAAGGCCGAAGGAAATTGGGTTCGTGCCGTGGACCTCAAGCGTCACGAATACACAACTCCTCCTGCAGATGAGTTTATCGTGGGGGACTTGTGCGATCAGCGGTTGGTGGCTCAAGCAGTGGATGGTATCGATGAGATCTACCAGTTTGCCGCCGACATGGGTGGCGCCGGCTACATCTTTACCGGAGAGCACGATGCAGATGTCATGCACAATTCCGCCACCATCAACCTCAATACGTTGCATTTCGGCGTCAAGGCTGGGGTAAAGAGGTTCTTCTACTCGTCTTCTGCATGCATCTACCCTGCATACAACCAGACGGACCCGTTGAACCCAAGGTGTTCAGAGGACTCGGCATATCCAGCCGAGCCGGACAGTGAATACGGCTGGGAGAAGCTTTTCAGCGAGCGATTATATATGTCGTATATGCGGAATTACGGAGTGGTCGTTCGCGTTGCGCGTTTCCATAACATTTTCGGCCCGGAAGGCACATGGACGGGCGGCAAAGAGAAAGCCCCAGCGGCGCTGTGCCGTAAAGTTGCCGAGGCGGATGACGGCGGCGAGATCGAAATATGGGGCGACGGGAAGCAAACCAGGTCCTTCCTGTATATCGACGAGTGCATTGATGGGGTTCGCCTACTTGTGGAGTCAGAGTTCACTGGTCCGGTAAATATCGGTTCCGAGGAAATGGTGAGCATCAACCAGCTTGCAGAGATGGTGATGCAGATTGCGGGCAAGAAGCTTTCGATCAAGCACATTACCGGGCCCTTGGGAGTTCGCGGAAGAAACTCCGACAATCGACTGATTGCCGAGAAATTAGGCTGGAAGCCATCGCGCTCGCTCCGCGAGGGGTTGGAGAAGACCTATCGTTGGATTCAAGAACAAGTTGCAGTTGCGCGATCAGTTGAACTGGCCACCAAGGGGTAAGCTGGACACTGGCTGCCCGCAATTGGACGAATCATTGCCTACGAAGAGTCCGAAGCAAATAGGCCGGCAGCATATCGATCACGGGCCAAATCATCGGGGTTTAATTCAATGAAGAGATTTATCAAATCAGCCTTTCGCTCAATAGGAATCGAGGTACGACGAGCGCAACCAGCGTTGACTACTGTAATGGCGACGACTCTGCTAAAGTGGGCCGCTTCGACCGAAGTAAGCACTGTCATCGATGTGGGGGCCTCTAACGGGTCATGGACACGACTGGCACTCATGGGATGGCCAGATGCTCACTATCTTTTAGTCGAAGCACAGCAAGAGCCGCATGAGGAAGGGTTGATAAAGCTAGCGTCTGAAAGTCCCCAGGTTCAGTACGTCATAGCCGCAGCTGGACCGCAGAGCGGAACGATCTATTTTGACGCGACTGATCCGTTTGGAGGTCTTGCGAGCGAGACTCCCACAGCTGGAGTTTGTATCTCTGTCCCGATGACAATGCTGGATGATGAGGTCAGAATCGACGCCTAAAAGGCCCATTCTTATTGAAACTCGATACTCACGGATTCGAGGTTTCTATTCTGCGCGGTGCCGCGCAGATTGAGTCTGAAAGTTCACGTCTTGTTATAGAGAGTTATAACTTCGATCTCGCACCGGAATGCCTGAGGTTCCCCCAATTCTGCGCCTACCTGGAGGGCCCTGGATTTCGCTGCATCGATATCTGTGACGTTGTCCACAGGCCAGGAGACGGCTGGCTGTGGGCACGCTTTACCGTGCATTACACGTCTAAACATGGAAGTTGGCTGAATCAGGTTGAGAGTGAGATCAGCCTGTTCAGCCGCCAGTGCCTCGGAAAACGACGGATCGAGGATATCATCACGCTGAGCCGTCAGACCAAAGCCTGGAATCGACGCGTGAACCGCGGTCACATCACGATTCGATGGAAGTTCACGAGAAAGCAAGCGCGTCGGGAAATGAATTACTCTTTTACGCGGTCACGGTACTAGATTCACGCTGATAGTGCTGGTCGGATTTAGAATGACGTCCTTCATGGTCGGACCGTGTTGCCGGACCAAACCAAGGGAACAGAATGAAAAGCACAAAGAGCATCTTATTGTTGCCTATTTGCGGTCTGGGTGATGCGGTATGCTATATTCCGTTTGTTAATGCGGTTAAGAGGAAATTTACCGATGCGGAAATAGTCGTCATGGTTGCAACAGACTCCGCGAGAGCTATCATTGCGGGGTGTTCACCCGGCATTGAGGTTGTCGTATTTAATCGCCGCGAACAACGCGGATGGTTGGGTATTCTTCGCCTGCTGAGAGCGCTTCGGCGGCGGAGATTTGACCTTGTGATTTCGGGAGCTCACCCAAACTCACCAAGAGTGAGTTTGCTCGCTTACTTGTGCGGTAGGAAGACCAGAATTGGGGCGAATTCAGAGCGACTGAGCTTTCTCTTCAATCGCACCGTCCGCGTTCAACCTGATGCACATGCCTTTGAGCGGTATCGGCAGCTCTTGACGGCAGTCGGCATACAGATGTCCTCCGAGGAGTATTTTCCAACACTCGAGCCTCCCCGGGAAGCTAGAGATTCCGCAATACAACTTTGGATAGAAGCAGGGCTGGATCAAGCCGAGTGCGTGGTTGGCATTGCATCTGGAGCTGATCAGAACATTCGGGGGCGATGGGTACCTTCGCTGAAGCGCTGGAAGATCGAGGGATATGCCGAAGTTGCGGCGTGGGCCGCAAAGGAAGTCCATGCTCGAGTCGTGATGTTTGGAGCGCCCGAAGAAGCACCTTTGGCCGAAGCAATCGCGGCGTCCGCAGGTGTGCCCATAGTAAACCTGTGTGGCAAAACCGGAATACCAGACCTCCAGTGGTTGCTGCGAAAATGCACTGCTTTCGTGAGCAATGATACAGGCACCATGCACATGGCTGCAGCTCTAGGAACGCCGGTTGTCGCATTATTCGGACCGACAAGTCAGGAGTCATTTGGGCCTCTTTGGGGCCTAAACCGCACGCTGCAGGGACAGGCTCCTTGTTCGCCTTGCTTCCCTCATCCTAATTGCGACCTAAGAGGCTGCCTGGCGATGGAAAACATCTCGTCTCAACAAGTGATTGATTGTCTCTCCAGCATTCTGGCCGTCCGGAAAGACTCTGCCCTACTGCCAGTTTCATCCATTGGAGCTAGCGGCGTGAGCGTCGCCACGGAGCAGATCTAATCATGCGCAAAAAAAGGATATTACTCAGCACTATCTCAAAACCACCTGTTGAAGAGCGGTAAATGCGCAGATCTGCAAATCCAGTATGCGCAAAAACTTGTCCTTCCACTCCAGGCTCGAGTGGATCCTGGTGACGATTAAGCGATGCAGTTGGGCATATCGGTTCCGATCAGCTGCTCTCTTTAGGTAGGAACTCGACTTGTAGGTTACGGTCCAGTTTGGCACCCCATCGTTACCAATCCAGCCGGTAAATTAACATTGCACAGCCATTGCGGAAACAGCGGGTCGTAAAGGCTAGTGCTGGACGGCACCTGATAGCCGTAGCCTTTTGCTGCTGCATTGATCGGCATAAAGTTCGAAATCACCTGTGCCATGCAAGCCGGGACGCTCGCGGTGCCGCTGCAATTCGGAGCACCCGGCGCAACTGGATTGGCGAACTGCGGATCGCTGAATATGTTGTTAGGGCCGTAGGAGAATCCGGGACTCGAATCGATACTTGCCTTCTGACCACTGGAGCTGAAGCCGAAGTTACCGTCAACGTGATCTGTTCCATCGCCGCCTCCAACGTAATAGGCGTAAAGAAGATTTGCTCCGCACCCTGTAGCCGAAGAAGTCTGTGCCAAATTCAGAAACTCTTCTACATTCCTCGCATAGGCAAGCTCCAACTCTCCGCAGTAAACTTGATTCTGGTTTGCATCAACGCTGTTGTCCCAAAGCGTGTTGTGGCGAAGGTAGAGGTGAGCCGGGGAGGCACCCGCGTTTTGGTAGATTTCGATGCCGCGTCCGGCATTGGCGACAAAGATATTGTTATCCGCCACGCCTTGCATACTGTAGTTGTTTTGACTCAAGGTATCGAACTCCAGTCCTTCACCATCAGTAGGAGCACCACCGTTGCATGGATTGGAGTTGACATTCCCAAAGGCGAAGTTGCCTGCAACGAAGATGTGGGTTCCCGGTAGCGAATCAGATGCAACATTGCCGCCCACACTGAACCCTTGGGCGCAGGCCCCACTTCCCAACGCAGCGTTGTAAGCGATGTTCCCCACGAGAGCCACGTAGTCCACTCCCGCGCTGCCCCAATTCCCCGCCGTGAAGCCGCCTCCAATGCAACTGTTGGCAACATCGTTGGCGAAGATTATATGGCTTACATTTGTGTTGGAGTTCGGAGGATAGGCTGCAAAGCAACCGCCGTCCTTTCCGTTAATGGTGGTAACTTCCCACCCCGAAACACCCCAATAGCTCTGATTAACCGTCATCCCATATGTGCCGCTGGCCTTGCAACCGTCGAATGTCGCACAGGTGAGCCACGCTACATTGTTCCCTGATGGGCAAGTGACGGTTCCCCAACCTCCGTAGAAGTTGTTGGAATCATAAGCCGTGCTCGGCGCTGCAATGATGACATCCCCACATTTGACGTTGTGGTGTGCGGTGAGCCACGGCGCACTGGGAGACAGACCGTTGTTGGAGTCGTTGCCGCCAGCTGCTGCTGGTGCAAGGTAGTACTTAGTCCCAGCCCACGACACGATTGTTACAGCTGCTGATGCGGATTTGCTTGTGTCCGACACGCTAGTTGATGTGATGGTGACGGTTGCGGGGGATGGTGCCGTAACAGGGGCATTGTAGAGCCCGGTCGAAGAGATCGTTCCGCAAGTTGCACCGCTGCAGCCTGGTCCTGACACCCTCCAGGTTACCGCCGTGTCCGAACTTCCCGAGACGGAAGCTGCGAATTGTAGAGTTGCTCCGACATTAACTGACGCACCGGCGGGGGTCACTGTGACTGCTACTTCCTGAGGAGCCGTGGCTGTGCCGCTGAGACCAATCGCCGCAGTGCCGTTTATAGATGAATTGCTTGTAATGGTTAGTTGACCCGTTGCAGCACCAACGGCGACGGGATCAAATTCAATATTCAGCGTGGTCGCTTGGCCCGGATTCAAGGTGGTCGGGAATATGGGCCCCGACAGTGTGAAGCCCATACCTGTCAAGGTTGCTCCGCTGACCGTTACCGCTGCATTGCCCGTGGATGTCAAGGTCACAGGCTGGGTCACCGGCGTATTAATCACCACATCTCCGAATGCCACGCTAGTCGCATTGATGGTCAACGCAAGAATGGCTGCATTCAGCTGAATCGTAAAGTTCCTTAACACGTTACCTGCACTCGCCGTTATCGTCACCGCCTGCGCAGGGGCCATTGAGGACACAGTAGCCGTGAATCCGGCGCTGGTAGCATTCGCCGGCACTGTCACCGTGCTCGGTACCGTCACCGCCGAACTGCTGCTTGACAGACTCACAATCAGCCCGCCCACAGGCGCCGCAGCGGTCAGCGTCACAGTGCACGCGCCCGCGCCCGATCCAGTCACTGCCCCACTGCTGCAGTATAGCGCGCTCAACGCCGCCGAGCCTGTGCCCGTCGTGCCTGTGCCGCTCAGGTTGATCACTGGTGGAGCGGTGGTTGATGAGTTGCTTGCAATTGTCAGTTGCCCCGTTGCCGTACCCGCCGCGGCCGGGTTGAATTGAATATTCAAGCCATAAGTTGCACCAGCGGCGATTGTGACAGGAAGGTTGCTTGGACCAACAAGTGAGAAGGGCTGCCCAATCAAGCTGAGTTGGGCAATCTGGAGAGGTGAGGAACCCTGATTCAAGAGCGAGACTGTGGTGCTTGCCGTTTGACCGATCGGCACAGATCCAAATGTGACGGTGTTGGGGGACGCTACGAGGACTCCGGTACTTGTTCCGTTAACAATAATGCCGCCTCCGCAGCTAGACAATGCGAAAGGAAACCAGCAGGACAAGATGATGAGCAGAGCCGTGCACGAGCCATTCAAGTGGCAGGTTGGAACACAATTGAGCGCGCGAACCAGCTTCGGTTGCAAACGGATGGTGCAGAGCGGCGCACTGTCTTTTGCAGATCGTGGTTCCCGTTGGACGGGAATCAGAACCCGATGTACTGCTTTATCTCTACGGGCGCTTTGAAGATCAAGCACTTGTGGGCCCCTCACTTTCCTTTCGGAAGACCCCGGCAACAGTTTAACTGTGCTGTTTCTGCACATAAGTAATCGTCGATGTTACGAAATGATTACTTTGGAGTGTTAAGTTTGATCATAATAGCGCAGGTCGTGTGATGTCTTGATTACTTTAGTGTGATCAATTTTGATCATAACAGATCAGGGGTTTGAGCTAGCCACTTTCGCCGAAACTCAGATGTGCAACTGGCCGCAGCAGCCCAGACTAGAGCCATTTCACTCGCGCCGGAAGATCGATTCAATTCGTATGATGGCCGGCTGTTGACGCCCAGTATCATCACCAGGATCGGCATACCTCTAAGGCCAGGCTCTCAAGTTGACATGGGCCATCAGGGGCGCAGGAACCCTGCACGGACTGCATCGTGGTGAAATCTGCCTGATTTGATTGAAAATAAGAGGCGTGTTTTGTTAAATCACTTCAGATCATAAACATTGCTCGTCAGTATAAATCTTAAAGTCAGAACCGCCTCTTGAATTGAGGCCCAAGTATGGGGAAAATGTCGGACATGTTGATCGTTACTGGAGGCGCGGGATTCATCGGCAGCAACCTGGTTCATGAGCTGAATGCCCACGGGATCAGCGACATTTTGGTAGTGGATAACCTTGCCAACACGAAGAAGTTCCGGAACCTACACGGAGCCCGGTACGTAGACTACATGGACAAGCGCGACTTTCGACGTGCCATTCGGGAAAACGCCCTGGGCGCAAGCAAGATTCATGCCGTCTTCCATCAAGGAGCCTGTTCCAACACGCTTGAAGATGATGGCGTCTACATGATGGACAACAACTTCCAATACACAAAGGAAGTGTTGGACTTTGCCATCCGATGCGGGGCGCCCCTGGTTTTTGCCTCCTCTGCGGCCGTCTACGGGCTTTCTGGGCCAGGCCACTTTACGCCCTCACTCGAAAACGAGCGCCCGCTCAACATTTACGGCTATTCCAAGCTGGCGTTCGATCACTACTTCCGCAAACAGCTTGCCGAACAGCGCATCCCCATCACTGCCGTCGGCCTGCGCTACTTCAACGCCTATGGACCGCGCGAGCAGCACAAGGGTCGGATGGCATCTGTCATTCACCACTTTACGAAGCAGATCAAGGAGACCGGCAAGGTGCAGCTTTTTGCAGGTACGGGCGGCTACGGCGACGGGGAACAACGCCGCGACTTCGTTTATGTCCGAGACTTGGCCCGCCTCAACATGTTCTTCGCTCAAGTAGGCCCCTACGCGCCCGAGTCGGGTGAACCGACAAAGATCTATCGTGGTGTCGTCAATGCCGGCTCTGGCGTGAGCCGCAGCTTCAATGACGTCGCCCACGCGCTGATGGCCGTACACGCGGAGGTTCCGATCGAGTACATTCCCTTCCCCGCCGATCTCGAGGGCCGCTACCAGCACTTCACCGAGGCCGACCTGACCGGCTTGCGTGAACTCGGCTGTGATCTGGAGCCGACCGCGCTTGAAGAGGGCATC
>Ga0182030_10026126_pt1 | contig 10593 bp, 11 predicted proteins | sample 812S3MmetaG_FD_121299 | JGI IMG/M metagenome (GOLD analysis project Ga0182030, IMG submission 121299) | Permafrost microbial communities from Stordalen Mire, Sweden - 812S3M metaG (Illumina Assembly) | ecosystem: Environmental > Terrestrial > Soil > Wetlands > Permafrost | place: Sweden... | reverse complement strand
CGATCGGCGGCCGCGCGCTCGCGGTAGGCGCTCTGCAGTTCGCCCGCGGAGAGCTCGCCGGCGGCGATCGCCGCGGCCGCCTCGGAGGCGGTCAGATCGACGACGTTGGCGGCGTTCATGCCTGGGGACTTGGAACTAGGAATCCGAGGTCGCCCACGGCGGGGGCCTGTTCCAGCGCCGCATCTCGCGCCAGCGATGGCTGCGGCTCGTCCGCGCGCAGGGCGCCTGTGATCTCGACCACGTGCGAGGTTGGCGCCACATCGTCGAGATCGAGCTCGCTGATGCGCGCGATGTGGTCGAGCACCGCAGAGAGCTCGCGCGCCATCGGCTCGATCTCATCCTCGCTCAGCGCGAGGCGCGCCAGGCGCGCCACGTGCATAACCTCGTCGCGTCCAATCACAGTGGCGCATTGTATGGGGCGTGCGGTGACGTCCGCACGCCCGACGCTTCAGATCGTCGATTCCACGATCGTGCGCTGTGTTCTACGCCCCCATAGGCGTGTCGGCCGGCGGCTCCGGGGCACTCGGCGCAGGGGGCACCAGCGGGATTGGCGGAGCGGGATCGCTGGCGGGTACGGGCGGAGTCGGCGGAGTGGGATCGCTGACGGGGGCAGCCGTCGGTGCGGACGAACCGCTGTCGCCGCTGCTTGCTGCGGATTGGAGATTGCTGATGGCGCTGCTGGCCTGCTCGCGCACGTCGGCAATGGAGGTGCCTTCGTCCTGCATCCCCAGATAGCCGCCATAGGTGAGCGCGGCGGCGGCGATCAGGCCGAACCAGATGCCGATCTTGATGCCGACGGACACGTGGAAGCTGCCGTAGCTGGCGCTGGCTGTGGGGTGGTGGACGATCCTGTAGAGGATCAGCAGCGTGGACAGCGCGCCGAGGCCCGCCACGAGCACGCCCGGCTGAACTGGGCTCTTGAAGTTCAGCGCGCCGCTGGCGATGGCCACGACTGCGAGAGCGACGAGGATCGTGAGCAGCCAGACCAGGCGAGCGTCATGGAACGCCTGCCAGCCGCTGTCGCTGACGTTGACGTTGAAGCCGCCCAGCGGAGCACCGCTGGAGCTGACGCCGTACCACTTGAAGAAGAACAGGATGATGAAGAAGGCGATTGCGCTGATGCCGATGATCTGATCGGAGCGGCGCAGACGGCTGACGTCGAAATTCATGGTTCCCCCCGGATGTCGTTGACGGCCCAGGGGCTCACACTCGCCCCCGCGACCATTCTCGCCAAGAATGTTCACCGCGATGGGCGGAAATCCTGCAAGACGCCAACAGGTGAATTTCGGGAAACGCGGGCGTACTACGGGCGCGGACGCGGCTCGGGCGTGGCGGGCGGATACAACGACGGCCGTTCGTCGCGCAGCACCTGCCAGGCGCCGGCGAGGATCGCGGCGGAGCCGATCAGCGCTAGCAGCGCGCCTGCGCACAGCGAGGTGCTGTGATCGGGACGCTCGACGGCGCGCACGGCGGATGCGATCACGGCGATCAGACCCAACAGCACGCACCACACGCCGGTGGAGACGGGCAGCGCGGTGGTGCGCTCGGTGAGCGCGGCGACGAACATGGCAAGTCCCGCGCAGAGCGCCGCCAGCAGCAGCACCACACCGGGCCCGAACGTGTCCCACGCGTCGAGCTGGCCGGCGGGGCCTTCGTACCAGGGCCGCAGCAGCGACGCGATCACGCACCCGCAGCCTGCGAGCGCAAGCAGCTCGCCGATGCGTATCTGCCTGAAGCTCAAGCGCCCTCCCCCGCGAGTTCGCCGAACATGTCGTCCAACTGAGCGTGGTAGCGCGCAGCCTGGAGCGTGTTGCGCAGGAGGAAGGCGATCGTCATCGGTCCCACGCCCCCCGGCACGGGCGTGATCGCGGAGGCCACCTCGCTGACGGCGGCGTAGTCAACATCGCCCACCAGCCCGCTCTTGTTGCCCGCCTCCTCCGGCGTCAGGCGATTCATGCCCACGTCGATGACCACGGCGCCGGGCTTGACGAAGTCGCGCTCGATCAGCCGTGCGCGGCCGACGGCTGCGATCAGCACATCCGCGCGGGCGCACACCTCGCGCAGGTCGCGTGTGCGGGAATGGCAGACGGTGACGGTGGCGTTCTCCGCCAGCAGCAGCTGCGCCATCGGCTTGCCGAACAGGTTGGAGCGCCCCACCACCACTGCTTCTGCGCCCTGCAGTTTCACGCCGCTGTCCGCCAGCAGCTCCATCACGCCGCTGGGCGTGCAGGGCCGCAGTCCGGGACGTCCGAGCGACAGCAGGCCGGCATTGACGGGCGTCAGCCCATCCACGTCCTTGTCGGGACCCACCATCGCCGTCAGAGCGGCGCCGTCGAGGTGCTCGGGCACCGGCAGCTGCAGCAGGATGCCGCTGACGGCGGGGTCGCGATTCAGCGCCTCCAGCTCTCCCGCGACCATCTCGAAGCTCGCCTCCGCCGGCAGGCGCCGGTCGAACGGCGTCATTCCCACCTCCAGGCAGGCGCGCTGCTTGGCGCCCACATACACAGCGGAGGCGGGGTCGCCGCCGACGAGCACCGTCGCCAGCCCGGGCGTATGCCCGAACTGTTCCTTGAACTCCACCACTTCGCTCGCCACCTCAGCGCGAACCCTGGCGGCGATTGCGCGCCCGTCGATGATCGTTGCGCTCATATGCGAGATGCTATGTCCTTCCGGGGAGGGCGTGCGTGCGCGGTTTTCACCGGCGTGTCACTGGTGCGTACTCTGCCATCAGCTTGCGCTCCGAGCCGTCGTCGGCGAAGCGCACCACGATCACCCCTCCCGGCTCCACCCCCGTGACCACACCATCGCCGAAGGCGGCGTGCACCACGTCCTCGCCGAGCCGGAACTGAGCGGCGGCGGAGCCGCCCGCCTGCGCGCCTCTCGCAGCGGCGATCTCCACCTGCGCGGAGCCGGCCCCTCTGGCCCAAGAGGACTGCGCGGAGCGCCGGGGGAGCGTGGCCGAACCTCCGCCCCAACCACCGCCGGCGCCCATCCCTGGTCGAAATGCGGGCTGCCTGGGCTCCTCCAGCAGATCGCCGGGGATCTCCTGGATGAAACGGCTCGGCAGGCCGAACGTCTGCGCGCCGAACACCGCCCGCCGGCGGGCGTAGGTGAGGTAGAGCTGGCGCATGGCGCGGGTGACGCCGACGTAGAACAGCCGGCGCTCCTCCTCCAGGCTGCCCTCGTCGATGGAGCGCGAGTGCGGGAAAACGCCCTCCTCGCAGCCGGCGATGAACACGATCGGATACTCCAGGCCCTTGGCGTTGTGGAGCGTCATCAGCGTCACCAGGCCCTCCTCGTCAGTGCGGGAGTCGGAGTCGGCGACGAGAGCGATCTGCTGCAGGAACACTTCCAGTGTGCCCTCCCCCTCCGCGGCCTCGGCGTCGAACTCGCGCCCCACCTCCACCAGCTGCTCCAGGTTCTCGATGCGGCCCTGCGCCTCGATCGTGCGCTCCGCCTCCAGCGCCTCCAGATAGCCGCTCTGCGAGAGCATCGCCTCCAGCAGCTCCGCCATCGGCGCGGGCGAGTACTCGCCAAGCAGCGTGTCCGCTCCCTCCGGGGTGCCGGGCGCCACGCTCACGGGGCCGAGTCCCGTCATCTCGCGCAGGTCTTCCATGGTAAGCATGAAGCGGCTCAGCGCCTTCACCGCGGCAGTGCCCAGGCCGGGAACCTCGTGCGGCTTGGCGGCGGCCTCCCACACGGACACGCCGATGGTGGCCGCGTAGTTGACGATCCGCGACAAGGAGGTCTGGCCGAGCCCGCGCCGCGGCGAGTTGGCGATGCGGGTGAAGCTCACCACGTCCTGGGGGTTGGCCAGCAGCTGCAGGTAGGCGACGGCGTCCTTGATCTCGGCGCGCTCGTAGAACTTCGTGCCGCCGATCACCTGGTAGGCGATCTCGCGCCGCACGAGCGTGTCCTCGATCACGCGCGACATCGCGTTCGTGCGATAGAGCACCGCGATCTCCGAGCGCGAGGCGCCCTCGTCGACCAGCCGCTCGATCTCCCCCGCCACGTAGCGCGCCTCGGCGTGCTCGTCGTCGAGGCCGCGCAGCTGGATCTGGTCGCCCTGCCCCAGTTCGCTCCACAGCCGCTTGGCGATGCCACCACGGTTGTTGGCGATCACGGCATTGGCCGCCGAGAGGATCGTCTCCGTGGAGCGGTAGTTCTGCTCGAGCTTCACCACGCGCGCATCGGGGAAGTCGTCCTGGAAGTCGAGGATGTTGCGTATGTCCGCTTGACGGAAGCTATAGATCGATTGAGAATCGTCTCCCACCACCGCCAGGTTGCGGTGCCCCACCGGCCCGGCGTACGTGGGTCGATCGCCGGACTCCGCACCGCCACGCTGTGGCGGACGTCCTCCTCCCACGAGCAGCTGCAGCAGCCGGTACTGCGCGTGGTTGGTGTCCTGGTACTCGTCCACGAGCACGTGGCGAAAGGCGGTGGAGTAGCGCTCGCGCACCTCCGGATACAGCTCCAGCAGGTTGACCGTGCGGAACAGCAGGTCGTCGAAGTCCATCGCGTTCATGCGGTGCAGGTCGCGCTCGTAGATGTCATACACCTCCCCCACCATCTCCTCAAACGGCGAGCCCACCGCCTGCTGGTAGGAGGCGGCGTCGATCAGCCTGTTCTTGGCGGCGGAGATCTGGTTGAGGATCGCCGAGGGCGTGAAGCGCTTGGGGTCCACGCCCACGGCATCCGCAGAGCGCTTGGCCAGACGGCGCGCGTCGGCCTGGTCGTAGATGGTGAACTGGCGCGTGTAGCCGAGGCGCTGCGCCTCGGAGCGCAGCACGCGCGCGCAGGCGGCGTGGAAGGTCAGCAGCCACATCGCGCGGGTGCCCCAACCCAACAATCCCTCCACGCGCTCGCGCATCTCCTTGGCGGCCTTGTTGGTGAAGGTGATCGCGAGGATCTCGCCGGGCTGAACCTGGCCGGTGTAGATCAGGTAGGCGATCCTGTGCGCCAGCACGCGCGTCTTGCCGCTGCCCGCTCCCGCCAGGATCAGCAGCGGCCCCTCGCCGTGCGTGACGGCCTCGCGCTGCGGCTCGTTCAGTCCTTCGAGCAGCGTCTGTACGCGTTCGGCATTGGGGTTGCTGGGCATCTCAACCCAGCATAGATGCGCGTTCGGGCGTTCAGCCGCCCGCTGGGTTGGGACCTCTGACGCTGCGTAGGTGCGTGACCTCCGCCGTCGGCGGCGCCTCCGTGTCGGTGAGATCCGCAACCATCCGTTCCAGCGTTGCGATCCGGCTGGAGAGCGCCTGGATCGCCTCGGCGATGGGGTCGGGAAGGTGGATCCAGTCGGCGTCCGGCCCCTCCACGCGGCGACCGTCCACACGCACGGGATGCCCGGGGTTACCCACCACGGTGGAGTTGGCGGGCACGTCGGTGATGACCACGCTGTTGGCGCCGATCTTCGCGCCGTGCCCGATCGTGATCGGCCCCAGGAGCTTTGCGCCGGAGCCGATCGTCACGTTGTCCTGCACCGTGGGATGGCGCTTGCCGGCGGCGAAGCCGGTGCCGCCCAGCGTGACGCCCTGATAGAGCGTCACGTTCCTGCCAATCTCAGCGGTTTCCCCTATCACCACGCCGGAGCCGTGATCTATGAACAGCCCTTCGCCGATCGTGGCGGACGGATGTATCTCGATGCCGGTGACAGCACGCGTGAACATCGACAGCGCGCGCGGCAACACGGGTACGCCGGAAAGCTGCAGCTGGTGGGCGAAGCGGTAGGCCAGCAGCGCATGAATGCCCGGCCAGGTGGCGAGGATCTCCACCGGCGCCACGCCCCGTGCGGCGGGATCGCGGTCGCGCGCCGCGAGCACGTCGCGACGCACCTCTCTGGCGACTCGTGCGAAAGCGCCCAAACCGGCCATCCGCACAGCGTAGCGGGCAACAACCAGAATGTTGACCGCGCAACCGAATTCTCACAGCACGCGGCACGCGAGCGTCCCACGAGGGGCGCCCCTGGAAATAAATGTTTTCGACGCAGCCAGTGGTCAGGGCGCGAAGAAAGCCTGGGAGACGTAGCGCTCGCCGGAGTCGGGCATCATGACGACAATCCGCTTGCCCTTGGACTCGGGGCGCTGTGCCACCTGGAGCGCCGCCCACAGCGCGGCACCGCAGGAGATGCCGGCAAGCAGTCCCGCGCGTTTCGCGCACTTCCAGGCGGTTTCGATCGCGTCGTCGTCGGTGACGCCGATCACCTCGTCGATCAGCTCGCGGTTGAGAACCGGCGGCACGAATCCAGCGCCGATGCCCTGGATCCTGTGCGGCCCCGGTCGTCCTCCCGACAGCACTGCAGACTCGCGCGGCTCCACCGCCACCACCTGCAGGTCGGGGTTTGCGTGCTCGCGCAGATACTCACCCACGCCCGTGATGGTGCCGCCCGTGCCCACGCCTGCCACCAGCACATCCACGCGGCCGTCCAGCGCCTTTGCGATCTCGGGGCCCGTCGTTTTCCTGTGGGCCTCCGGGTTGGCGGGATTTGAGAACTGGTCGGGTAGGAACACATCGTCGCGCTCCGCCATCGCGCGCGCCGCCTGCACCGCCTCCGTCATGCCGCCCAGGGACTCCGTGATCTCCACGCGCGCTCCATACAGGCGCAGCAGGCTCTCCCGCTCCCTGCTCATCCCCTGCGGCAGCGTCAGCACCAGGTCATAGCCCTTGGCCGCGCACACGAACGCGAGCGCGATCCCCGTGTTGCCGCTGGTGGCCTCCACGATCGTTGAGCGCCCCGGCTCGATCCTGCCTTCGGCCTCCGCCGCCTCGATCATCGCCACGCCGATGCGGTCCTTCACGCTGCCGCCGGGGTTGAACGCCTCGAGCTTCGCGAAGATCTCCACGCCGCGCTCCTGCGCCTCGGTGCCCTCCAGCATGCGCGGCAGACCGACCAGCGGGGTCGAGCCCACAAGATCCGCAATGTTGATCGGGATTCGGGACATACCTCACGACAATAGTGCAGGAGGTGAGAGTTACGGCGGGACGCCACCGACCCTCCCTGTAGGCTCGCTGCCAGTGGGCATCTCCCCCTATCTGCGTCGCCTGCGCGAATCGGTGGGCCACGATCTGATCCTCGTGCCCGCCGTGGCGGTGCTGCCGTGGGACTCCGACGGGCGCCTGCTGATGGTGCGCGAGGCCGAGACCGGCCGCTGGCAGACGATCGGCGGCGCGGTCGATCCCGACGAGTCGCCGCAGGACGCCGCCGTACGCGAGACCGCAGAGGAGGCCGGCGTGCAGGTGACGCTTGACGGCCTTCGCGGGGTTGCCGGCGGCCCGCAGTTCCGGCTCACCTACGCAAACGGCGATCTCGTGAGCTACGTGTCGATCGTGTTCGACGCGCACGTCCTTGGCGGCGAGGCGCGCGCCGACGGCGAGGAGACGACGGAGGTTCGGTGGTGTACCGCTGCGGAGCTGAGCGAGCTGGCGCTCACCGATTTCACTGTGGCACTGTTTGAGTGGGTGGAGATCGGCGCTCCGCCCACCGAGTGATCTGCGGACCTACTCGGGGCTAGCACCCTCTGAGCCCTCCGCCGCCGTTTGCGACTTGACGCCCGCCCCGATCCCGACGTTGGCAACGCCTGCAAAGAGCAGGAGTCCGCCGAACACGTAGAGGGTCGCGACAGTACCAGCCGCCGCGTGCAAAGGACCGGCCGCGGCCGAGCCGATGGCGAATGCGGCGATGTCCAGGCTGAGCACGGTCGACATGATCTGACCGCGCAGGTGCGGCGGGGCCAGCCGTTGGCGTACGGCCACGATCGCCACGAGGCTCGGGCCCTCCAGGGCGCCCGTCAGGGCCACCAGCGCCAGCGCGCCGGCGAGACCGTGCACGAGGGGCCACAGCAGGACGGAGAGCGCCATCACGCCGTAGGAGCCGCAGATGAGCGTGCGGGGGTCGAGCTTCAGGGCCCGCTTGCGAAAGACGAAGGCGCTCACCATCGAGGCCAGCGACAGCGCCGCCCACATATAGCCGGATGCCGACGCGCTGGCATGAACCCGCTCGGCATACACGGGGAAGCCCACGTTGAGCGCCCCCCAGGCGGTGACCGCGATCACGCTCGCCAACGCGTGCGAGCGCAGCCGCCCGTCGCCCACCAGACTGCGCATGCCTTCCGACACCGTCGCCAGCAACCGCCGCGTCGCCTCGCCCGTGCGGGCGGGACGGAGCTCGAAGATCGTCTCCCCCGCGATCAGCGGGATGAGGAGGAGCCCGATGGCGATCTGAGTCTCGACGGCGGCCGCCGCGCTCGCCAGGCTCGAAATCAGACCGGCGAGCGCCGGCCCGACGATGAACGCGGTGTTGATGCTCGACGCCTCGAACGTGTTGGCCACGTCGAGCAGCTCCGGGCCTGCGATCTCGGGCAGCAGGCTGGAGAACGCCCCGTCCGAGAGCGGCGCGAACGCGCCGTAGAGCACGGCCACGAGGGGGATCGACCAGTTGGGCGCGTGCCCCACGAGCAGCAGCAGCGCAGCCAGGGCTCCCGCGGTGAGCACGCGATCGAGCACCAGCAGCCGGCGCCGGCTCTTGGCGATGTCGAGCCATGCCCCCAGGAACGGTCCAGTGATCGCCCCCGGCAGCGTCGACGCCGCCACGGTGACGCCCGCCAGCACGAGGCTTCCCGTCCGCTGCAGCACCAGCAGAACGCCCGCCACGTTGAACATCGTTGCCGTCGCACGCGCGGCGGCGACCACGAAGAAGTAGCGGGCATAGCCGGGGCGGCGCAGCAGCCGCCCAATCTCAGACCCCGAACCGGGCAACGCTAGATGTGGTACATCGAAGCGCCCGCGTCCCGCGCCTCGCGCTCGATCACATCCGCGATCGTCGTTTCAGCGAGCACCTGGCGGGCAGCGCCGGCAGCGTCTGCAAACACGCCCTCTGAATCGCGCCCCAGCGGGCCGTCCAGCAGCTCGACTATCTCCAGCACCGTGACGGTGGCCGGATCGCGTGCGAAGCGGTAGCCCCCCTTGACGCCACGCTGGGAGCTGATGACGCCCGCGCGTCTCAGCACCGCGAACAGCTGCTCCAGGAACTGCACCGGAACGTCGCGCCTACGTGCCAGCTCGCCGATCGGCACCGGCTCCGAGCCGCCCGCGAGCCCCAGCTCCGTCAGTGCCTGCACTGCGTATGGCGACTTGCTCGTGATCGAGATCATCTCGCCCCCGATGCTACGCAACCAGAGGTCGCTGCGGCAGCCTGCTCGCCTGAAAGACGGCGCGCAGTTTCGCGCCGCCCGTCAGCGCTTCTACAGCCAGCCGCGCTCGGTGGCGATCAGGACCGCCTGCGCGCGGTCGACGGCGCCGAGCTTGCCGTAGATGTTGTGCAGGTGCGTACGCACGGTGCTGGTGGAGAGCGTCAGCTCGTGGGCGATCTGCTTGTAGACCTTTCCCTCCGCCAAACGCTGAAGCACACCAAGCTCCCTGCCCGACAGCGGGCACGGGTCGACGTGGCGTTGACGCTGGCTGGGTGCGCTGGGCAGCTCGTACATCACGCGCCGCAGCTCCCGCGGGCCGAGGCCCACGCGGCGGGCCGTGTTGAGCATCTCCGTGGGCGAGACACGCGCGCCCTGCTCGTAGTGGGCGAGCATGTCGGCGAGACGGATGAAGGCCGCTTCGCCCTCGCTGTCAGGGTTGTGGTGGCGCTCGATCGGCGTTGCGATCGCAGACGGCAGACCCCACCTGCGGATCAGCACGCCTCCAACCAGCGCGTGGTCGACGCCCAGCTCGCGGCGCTCCTGGTGGATGCGCTCCTCGGGAGTGCGCGCGCCGCGGTGCACCTGCGAGGGGTAGCCGGGGTAGGCGTGCAGCAGCACCAGCTTGCCGATGTCGTGCAGCAGGCTCGTCACCGTCAGCCGGTCGCGGTTCTCATAGCCGACCTCCGCCGCGATGCGGTCCGCCGCGTGCTGGGTGGCCAGCGCGTGCAGGCGGAAGCGCTCGGGCGCAGCGTCCCACACGGTGGCGCGCTCGAAGAAGTCGAACGTCCTCACGCGGTTGGCCACGGCGGAGACGGTCTTCACGTTCAGCGCCTCCACAGCTCCCACCGCTGTGTCGATGCGGCCGTGGCCGCCCTCCGTGCGGTTGGCCAGGCGCAGCACCGCGATGATCAGCGCCACGTCGGACTCCACGGCGGCGACGATGTCGGCGGTGGCGACGTGGTCCTTGCCGATCACCGACAGCAGCCGGTCGCGCGACTCCGCCAGGGCGGGAAAGGCCTCGAGGGCTTCGAAGGCCATCGTCAGACGACGGCCGTGCCCCTCGTTCTGGTGGCGCTCTGCGGGCGCCTGCGAGCCGTTGCGAGCGCCTGCCGGCGTCCGTCGGCGTGTGTCGACCGCCTTGATCGAGGATTGCGCGGCGGTCTTTGGTGCTGCTTCCAGCTTTTTAGCGGCGGCTGTAGCCTGCATGCCTGTAAACCCCTTCCTTGGGTTCGCCGGCCATCCAGGCCGGTGATTCCTGCGATGGGGCTATATCGGCACGCGCAAGGTAAAGATTGAGAGCGCCCTCAAGCTTGCAATTCAAGCGGCAGCGAGCGCGACATCCACGCGCCGCAGCGTCTCCTCGCGGCCCAGCAGTGCCACACACTCGAAGATGCCCGGCGACACGGTG
>Ga0182030_10026122_pt1 | contig 10595 bp, 9 predicted proteins | sample 812S3MmetaG_FD_121299 | JGI IMG/M metagenome (GOLD analysis project Ga0182030, IMG submission 121299) | Permafrost microbial communities from Stordalen Mire, Sweden - 812S3M metaG (Illumina Assembly) | ecosystem: Environmental > Terrestrial > Soil > Wetlands > Permafrost | place: Sweden... | reverse complement strand
GCGCATCAGTCCCGCCGCCGCCCCCAGCCCCACGGCCGTGCCAACGGCCGTGAGCACCAGCGCCGAGCGAACAAACATCCACACCAGCCCGCTCTTTTTCGCACCCAGCGCCATACGAATGCCGATCTCGCGCCTCCGCTGCGAAACGGCATACGAAATCACGCCGTAAATTCCCAGAATGCCAAGCGCCAGAGCCATGCTTCCCGCAATTGCCAGCATCACCAGCGTGAACGAAGTGCGCGCCATGGAATCGCCATAGATATCCTGCATGGTGCTCACATCCGCCACTGGCAGATTCGCATTCACCGACCACACCGCCTGCTGCATTTCGTTGATGAAAGCCTGTGTCCCGGCGCGATTGCTGCGGATCGCAAAGTAGACTGTGCGCCATGCTCCCAGCTTTTCCGGGGTCGAGGGATCGCCCATCAGCGAAGGCCAGTAGACAGTCGCGGGAGACACCTGGTCCACGCCATTTTCACGCACATCCTCGACCACGCCCACCACTTCAAACCAGGGTTGGCTCGCGAACTCGTGAAAGTGTTGCCCGATCGCGGCCTGTGGCGATCCCCACAACTCGCGCGCCAGGCTCTCCGACAGAATTCCGATGGGCCTCACCTGGTAAATCTCAGCCCACGTGAAATCGCGTCCGGCCGCAAAGCGCGTGCCCGCCGTGCGAAAGTATCCGGGAGAAACGTAGTTGAAGAGGCGCATCGGCGCGTTATCGCTCACGTCAGGCTTGCCTTCCGCCATGATCATGTCCCAGCTCGGTTCGGTTCCGCTCATGGGAACCGAAGCCGCAAAGCCGACCGACAAGACCCCCGGAATCGCCGCCAGTTTGTCGACAATGCTGTTCTGCATGCGCACAACTGTTGTGGAATCACGCACGACCGTCTCCGGAGTGGAGAGGCGCATCACCTGCAGAGAGCGCGGATCGGAGAAACCCGGATCGATATTGCGCATCGCCAGGAAGGTGCGGATCATCAGCACCGCGCCGATCAGCAGCACCAGCGCCATGGCAACCTGGGCCACCACCAGCAAGTTACGGCCGCGCTGTCGGTCGCGGCTGGCGCTCGTCGTGCGCGCAGCTCCAAGCAGGGCCACGCGCTGCCGCGAGGGTGCATAGCGCAGCGCCGGTATCGCACCGAAAAGCAAACCGGAAAGCACCGAGAGAACCAGCGTGAAGACGATTGACCTTCCGTCGAGCGAAATCTCGCTCAGACGTGGCAAGTCCCCCGGCCCTATGGCGGTCAACAACCGCAGCCCCCCGAAGGCCACAGCCACGCCCGCTGCTCCGCCCAGCAGCCCCAGCGTGACGCTCTCTACCAAAAGCTCGCGTGCAATGCGCCAGCGGCCCGCGCCCAGCGCTGAGCGCACCGCCAGTTCCTGCCGGCGTGCATCGGCTCTCACCAGCATAAGGTTGGCCACGTTGGTGCATGCGATCAGCATCACGACGCCGATGGTCGCCATCACCACCCACAGAATCGTCTGCACGCTGCCCACCACAACGTTCTTGAGCGGTTCGAGCGCCGGAGCAATCTTCCACCGCAGGTACCAGTGCGGATCGGAGCCGGGACCGTTCGTCCACGAGTCCATCCACACATTCAGCAGGCGCGCACTATCGGCATTGGCCTGCGACAGGTTGACCCCCGGCCTGAGCCGCGCGATGCCGCGATACGAAAAGCCGGCCAGCCGCTCGTTGGTCGGATCCAGCGCCATCGGAACCAGCAGATCGAAGTCGTAGTTCACAATCTTGAATCCGCGTGGCATCACCCCGGCGATCGCACGTGTCTGCGAATTGACAATGATGTTGCGGCCCACCACGCCTGGGTCGCCGCCAAACCGGCGCTGCCAATAGCCGTAGCTCAACATCACCCGTCCCAGCCCGTGCGCGTCCTGATCGGCGCCCGTAAGCCACTGGCCCCGCAAGGCCGGCACGTCCAGCGTCTCCAGCATGCCGCCGGAAATCTCCGCCGTATTGACCTGCTCCGGTTGGGCCAGGCCCGTGATGCTGGCCGTTCCCGGCCCCCACACGCCCACGGATTGGAAGACGTGGTTATGTGTGGCAAAGGTGAAGTACATCGAGGCCGACAGGCGCAGTTCGCTTCTGAACTCGGCCAATCCCGGCGCCCCCGGCGCATTCAGGTGCAGCGAAACGAGTTGCTCCGGTTCCGGGTATGGCAATGGCCGCAGCAGCACGCTGTTCAGCACGCTGAATACCGCTGTATTGGCCCCAATCCCGATCGCCAGCGTCAGCACCACGGTGATCGCGAACCCCGGCGACCGCACCAGCCTCCGGCACACGTGCTTCAGGTCCGCCAGAAGCGATTCGAGCTTCTCCCACTGCCACACTTCGCGGCTCCGCTCCCGCATAAGAGTCACATTGCCGAATTCGCGGCGCGCCGTTCGTTCCGCTTCGGAGCGCGGCAAGCCTTCTGTCACCAATTCATCGATTCGCTCGTCGAGGTGCTCCTGGATCGAGACAGAGAGGTCATCGTACCGGCGCTTCCTGAAGAAAATGCGATTGAACCAGGACATTGCCACTCCTTCTATGCCTTTGCGGCGGCCAGCACACGGTTAAAGCCGGCAAACATTCTCTCGAAACTCACGACTTCTCTTTCGAGATGACGATGGCCTTCCTCGGTGAGCCGGTAGATTCGCGTGGGCCGGCCTTTGGCCGACACACCGGCATCCGCTTCCAGCAGGCCTTCTTTCAGCATGCGTTGCAGTGCGGGGTAGAGGGAGCCCTCTTCCACCTGGAGCAGGTCGTCGGAAACCTGCTTGATGTGCTTCACCAGCGCATAGCCGTGCATGGGCTTCACCCGCAGCGTCTGGAGGATCATGATCTCCAGCGCGCCGGGAAATAAATCGCGTTGTTCTGAATTCCTGGCCATTCTCAGAACTATAGATTCCAAATACCTATTTGTAAAATAGTATTTTAATGACCAGTGAACAGACTTCGGTCCCAACTGCTTTGCAGAAAATTACTGCCTCCCGGCGCATAGTTGGTCTTGAGTAGAGGAAACGGCTTCGGCAAGACCGGCGCGCCTTCGTTTCGGTCAATAAAACCAATCTCATTGATGCTGGTCTGTGATAGCCCTGCTCTCGGAGGGCAGGCATGAATCACCCTGAAAGCGACGTACGGCTGCGGCCTGGAGCAAGCCCCAAAGACCGTATAGACCCCACCCCTCCCCCTGTTTCGCTGCATCGAGCAGAAACAAGGCTGTTTAGGTGGGAAAACAGTCCGAAAATGCAGCGAAAAAGTTGCACCTAGTGGCCGGGCCCAAAGCACTTACGCCGCGCCGAGGGACCTGTGCATGTCCCTCCAACGCGGCGCATTTGTATCAACTCCTCGGCGAGCCGAAGAGCCTCGACCTAGTGGCTGACCTGGCGGAATAGCCAGAACAGCGTACCCGAAAGCAGGGCCGCCGCCGGAAGCGTGAAGACCCACGCCGCTGCAATATTGCGAATCGTGGAAAGCTGCAGCCCGCTCTTGTTCGCGGCCATGGTGCCAGCTACGCCCGAGCTCAGCACGTGCGTGGTACTGACCGGCAAGCCAAAGTTGTCTGCGGCGAAGATCGTCGCCATCGCGACAAGTTCGGCCGTAGCTCCTTGCGCGTAGGTCAGGTGTTCTTTGCCTATCTTCTCGCCGACTGTAACCACAATGCGCTTCCAGCCGACCATGGTGCCCATTCCCAGCGCCAGGGCCACAGCAACCTTTACCCAAGTCGGAATGAACTTGGTCGCCTTGTCTACCTTGCCCTTGTAGTTGGTCAGTGCTGCGCTCTCATCGGGAGTGAAGGCCGGGTTTTTGGCCTTCTGCATCAGGCGAATCGCTTCGCTGGCCACATACATGTCGTTGCGGACGTTGGTCTGGCGGTTGCCCGGAACGTCTTTGAACTCCCGGTAGAGGCCGACTTCGTGGTTCAGGTCCTCGACGAGTTCGCGCAGGGCCAGAACTGTGTCGGGCTGCAACTGCTTGGTACGGATGTAGTCTGTGACCTCGGCCCGGGGATCGGATCCAAGAACGCCGGTCGAGTCAACGTACCGATCGAGAATGTGCCCTGCACGCTCCGATGCCGCAATGAAGTCCTGCACATCCTGCGGGGAGACGGCGTGGTTCAGCGCATAGGCCGTCGGCACCGTTCCGATGAGGATGAGCATGATGAGTCCCATGCCCTTCTGGCCGTCATTGGAGCCGTGAAAGAAGCTCACGCCGGTGCACGTAAGCACCAGCAAAAGCCGGATCGGCCACGGTGGAGGCGTGTTGTCTTTCGGCGCCTCGTAGAGCTCGGGATACTTGATGAATGCTTTTGAAAGCAGGAACAGCAGCGCTGCCGCCGTAAATCCAATCACCGGCGAAATCAGAAGGACTTTGAAGACTTTCGTTGCCTGTTCCCAATCCACACCCGATGTTCCTGAGTGGACATTCATTAGCTGGTTGGCAACGCCCACGCCGATAATGGAGCCGACCATGGTGTGCGAGCTTGAGGCTGGAAGTCCGAACCACCAGGTGCTGAGGTTCCAAACGATTGCCGCGATGAGCAGCGCGAAGACCATGGCGAAGCCGGCGCCCGCACTGACCTGGAGAATCAACTCCACCGGAAGCAACGTGATCACCGTAAAGGCCACCGTACCCGTTGAAGTCAACACGCCGAGAAGGTTACAGAGCCCTGACCAGACCACGGCAATGTTCGGTTCCAGCGAATGGGTATAGATAACGGTCGCAACGGCATTCGCCGTGTCGTGGAACCCGTTCACGAACTCGAACCCCAGGGCGATTGCCAGCGCGACGATCAGAAGCAAATAGGGCCACACGCTGCCCAGAACCACATTCTCAAAATCCTGGCTGATGTGAAATCCAATGTATCCCAGTCCCGCCACGAGTGCCGCAAGCACGACGACCCCGCTGAGCAGGGCGTGTGACTTTTTCATTTTTTGGTCGAGAATTCTGGCGGTGGGATGGCCTGGTGCGACAGTTGCTAAGTCGGACATGGAGAAAACTCCGGTTCTACGGTAAAACGCTCTCCGGCGATGCTGAATTAAGCAGTGGCTGGACGATCCATGGATATACCAGCGAGATGAATGGAAGATGAATTTCGTAAATTACGAGGGTTCCGGACGGGGCTGCTTGCTTGATTACCACTCATCGCCAGTCGTCCTGTGCTCCTGCAAGCCCTTCATTCATAACGGCTTCAAAGGTAACGTACTTCTTGATGAAGATGTCGCTAAAAGCGCTGTCCTGGCGCAGAAGAATGGCCTGCAGGCGCACAAGTTCCAGCAGCGCAAGGAATGTGGCGATCAATGCACGCTCGGAATGGGTATGGCTGAGCAGGCGGCTCAATGATACCGGTTTATCCTCAATCGCGAGCCGGCGGCCCAGAAACCGGATCATCTGACCCACCGTAACCGAATCGTCTTCCACGTTCAAAACGGGGCGATTGCGTGCCCGCTCGAGGATCTCCCGGAAGATTCTCACCAGGTCTACCGTGTCCGCGGCGATCTCGGGCTCGGCTTCCGCATCCTCTTGGAACTCCCGGAAGCCCGGGTTGGTCCAGGTCGCCGCTTCGAGCATCTGTTTCTGCTGCAGCATCTGGGCGGCGTTTTTGAACCGTTCATGCTCCAGAAGCCGTTCCACCAGTTCGCGGCGAGGATCTTCCGCCACTTCGTCTGGAGCAGCTCCCGCCCGCGGAAGCAGCATCTTGCTCTTGATGTGGATGAGCATGGAAGCGGTATAGATAAACTCGCCGGCTACATCCACATCCGAAGCCTTCAACTGGTTGACGTAAGCAAGAAACTGAGCCGTGATGCGGGCGATCGGGATGTCGTAAATGTCAATGTCCTGCTTGCGGATCAAGTCCAGCAACAGATCGAGCGGTCCGTCGTATACCTGTCCTACGCTTACTGAGAACGGCGATTCCTCGGCGCCTTCATCGCGCTTCTTCTGCTGCGCGGCAGCCTTGGCGGCTGCTTTCTCATCTGGCGCGATACCGCCGTGGGAAGCTACCTCGGACCCGACAGATTCAGCCTGGGTTGAGTTTGCGGATTGTGTGCTTTGCTCGGCCAATTTTGCCTTAATCCTTTGACGTCAAATGCATGGCGGCGCGCACTTCGACCATTGTCTGTTCGGCGCGTGTGCGGGCGCGGTTCGTGCCGTCCTCCAGAATCTCCTTAACCTGAGCGTCGGAAAAGCGCGACCGCCGCTCCTGGATCGGCGCCAGCACCTGGACAAGCGCATCCGCCGCCCAGCCTTTGCATTGAATACATCCGATCCCCGCAGTACGGCAACCCTCATAGACATTGGCCAACGTCTCTGGCGTCGAAAACACCTTGTGGAGATCGCCCACGGGGCACTTGTCCGGGTCGCCCGGGTCTGTGCGCCGGATCCGCGCCGGATCGGTCACCATCGTCTTCAGCTTTTGCCGCACTTCGGGCTCGGGATCCGTAAGCAGTATCGTGTTGCCGTAGCTCTTCGACATCTTGCGGCCGTCGGTGCCGGGCAGTTTGGGTGACGGCGTCAGCAGGACCTTTGGCTCCGGTAGCACTTCTTTCCCATCCAGCTTGTAGAACTGATTAAACCGCCGCGCCACCTCACGGGTGAGTTCCACATGGGCGGCCTGGTCGTGGCCGACGGGAACAAACTGCGGCTGGTAAATGAGAATGTCTGCGGCTTGAAGCAAGGGGTATCCAAGAAAGCCGTAGCTGGAAAGGTCTTTGCCGGACAGGTTCTCCTGCTGCTCTTTGTAAGTGGGCACCCGTTCAAGCCAGCCCAAGGGCGTGATCATGGCCAACTGGAGAAAAAGCTCGGCATGCTGCAACACCTTGCTTTGGAGAAAGAGGACGCTTTTCTCCGGGTCGAGTCCGGCGGCGAGGTAATCCAGAAGAACGTTTTTGGTGTTGGGCACAATCGAAGACGTGTCGGCGTAATCGGTCGTCAGCGCGTGCCAGTCGGCGATGAAGAAGTAGCACTCGTACTGGTCCTGCAGCTTGACCCAGTTGGCAAGCGCGCCCATGTAATTGCCGAGGTGCAGCTTGCCCGTAGGGCGCATGCCGCTCAAAACACGCGGTCGTGGCGAGGAGATTGCAGTTTCAGGCATGTTTCGTGTCGATTCCAAGGTGCTGTGCGCAAATGCCGCCAGCCTGCCGGACTGGCTCAAAAGGTTCGTCTTAATTGTACCGGGGCATATACCGAGATCGACTCGGACCGCTCTTAAACGACCTGAAGCGCCAGGTACACAAGCGTAAGCGCCGGCCGAAGCACCAGCATCATGACGTATCCGCCCACCAGGATCATGAACAGGTAGCTAACCCAGATCGGAATCCGGTCGTACATTTGCATCGCGTTGTAAGGCAGGATGTTCCGCACCAGCCGGCTGCCGTCGAGCGGCGGAATGGGCAAGAGGTTGAAGACGAACAGGCTCAGGTTAATCTCTATGGCCAGAATTGCCAGCAGGACAAACGCGGGAAGCGCGGTCGGAATGCCAATGGCGATACCGCCGTTGAAGGTGCTCATCACCAGCTCGTGGCCACCGGGCACAACCAGCGAAATCAACGCCAGAATCGCAAATGCAAAAAACGCAATCAGCAAATTCGAAGCCGGACCGGCCAGGGTGGTGAGATTGTCGTCGCGGCGAATCTTGAGAAAGTTGCGGGTGATGACGGGAGTCGGCTTGGCCCAGCCGACCAGCAGGCCGCTAAAGAAGGTGAAGCCGATGAAGGGTCCGAAGATGATGAGAGCCGGAAACAACAGCGTTCCCACCGGGTCAATATGGTACATGGGGTTCAGGGTTACCCGGCCTTGCAACCGAGCTGTCTGATCGCCAAAGTACGATGCGGTCCAGGCGTGCGCGCACTCATGCACGCTGAGCGAAAAAATCAGCAGAACAAACTCGAATACTGCAATCAGAAATCGTACGGACAATGCACTCTCCCACTTGCCGGAAAGCTCAGGTTAGCATGCAGGCCTGTGGCCGTTCAGACCTGGTCTGACGGGAAGCTGCCGATGGACTCTCCGGCATCGACCTTCTGGCCGGCGAGAACGATGGTGTGGCTCGCAATGCGGGCACCATCTCCAATAACGGTGGGCACCAATGTCACCTTGTCAAAGTTTTCGGTTGCGTGGGTATGCGAATAGACGCGCGCAAAGGAGCCGATCACCACATTCTTGCCAATGGTAATTCCGCCGCGATCGTTTAACAGAACCCTTTGCCGTATGGTGACACCGTCGCCAATCTTGAGGTTGTAGCCATAGGTCAAATCAACGCCGTGGTAGATTTTCACGCCCGAACCCATGTGTTCGAAGATGTGCCGCCCCAACATACAGCGGAAACGAATTCCCAGCCAGGCATTGAGCCCGAGGGGCGAGCGGTCGAACATCTGCCAGAACCAGAGCAGGGGTTTGCGGCTGGCGTACCGGTCCCGGTCGACATCGGCGAAGTGTTCCGGCTCCAGGGTAATATTGGCTGAATCCAAGCTCAGGCCCAGAATGTTTCCGGGAAGCTCGCTGGTGAGCGTGAGGTTGAGTTTTCCGCCGTGAGGGCGCCCAAGATAGAGCTGGTAAAGCTGGTCGCGCACAATTTCAGCCCGCCGCTCCGGGGAGCTATGCCGGACAAATTCATCGTCGAGAAACTGGAGCCAGCGACGGTAAAGTTCTTCCGCTTCGGGCGCGGGGCGCGGGACGTTGATCGCAGTAGCCATACGCATTGGACGATACATCACCGGGGCTGGATGCATCGAGGCCCGTATGGGACGGCAGCGGCTTGCCTTTCGCCAAGCGAGCGGATTGCATTGAGCTTTCTCCATCTAACGGAGGATGCGCCGCGCGGGTACACTGACTAGCATTGCGAACGACGAGCACGTCAAATCACCAGGAGATACCATGCCACACATTCCCCTTTCTCCGGATCTACCGGGCATTCGCGGCGCGATGGCCTTTCGGCCTGAGACAGCGCGGCCGCTGAATGCGTTAGTCGAGATCTTGCTCACGGGACCCAGCACGCTGAGCCGCGGCGAGCGCGAGCTGATCGCCACGTTTGTCTCGAGCCGCAATTGCACGCACTATTGCCACAGCATTCACGGCGCCATTGCCGCGGCCCACTTCGGCGGCGACGAGGCACTGGTGAAGCAAGTGAAGACCGATTTCACGCAGGCCGGGATCAGTCCCAAGCTCAAGGCGCTGCTTGCCATTGCAGGCAAGGTGCAGCAGGACGGCAAACTGGTGACGGCTGCCGATGTTGAGGCGGCGCGCCAGCTAGGCGCGACGGACCTTGAGATTCACGACACGGTGCTGATTGCCGCCGCTTTCTGCATGTACAACCGTTATGTTGACGGGCTCGGCACCAACCAGCCCGACGACGAAGCTCTCTATCGTGAGCGCGGCCGCCGCGTGGCCCGCGACGGATATGTCACCGTGAGCGAAGAGTATCTTGCCACCCACACGGACGCAGCCCACGCCCACGCATAACGTCAAGGAGACTCCAATGCCACACATCAAGCTGCCCGAAGGCCTTCCCGGCATCAGCGCGGGATTTGCCTACCGCCCAGAAACCGCGAAGCCCATGCGTCAGTTGGCGCACATTTTGCTTCATGAGCCGAGCTCGCTTACGCCGGGCGAACGCGAGTTGATTGCTACGTACGTTTCATCGCGCAATGAAACGGAGTTCTGCCGGCTGAGCCACGGCGCGGCAGCGGCCAGCCACCTAGGTGACGCGGCGATCGTAAAGCAGGTAACGACTGACTTCACGCAGGCTCCCATCAGCGCCAAACTCAAATCGCTGCTCGTGATTGCGGGCAAGGTGCAGCAGGACGGCAAGACCGTTACCGAGGCCGACGTCGCCGCGGCGCGAAAGCAGGGCGCCACCGACCTGGAGATTCACGACACGGTGCTGATCGCGGCAGCGTTCTGCATGTACAACCGGTACGTGGACGGGCTAGGCACCTGGCAGCCAAGCGACCCAGCGATGTACGCCCAAATGGGCCAGCATCTCGCCGCAAAGGGCTACACGGAGCCGTCGATCAGGCAACGGCTGGAGGAGCCCGAGCCGATTCGCGCATAAGGCTGGAGCAATTTCTGAGGAAGCCGGTCCGGTTGAGATGGCTCTGCCGGACGCGGCTGTCCTGTCGCATTGCATCTCAATGAATTGCTCGAGCAAGCGAAATTTTCTCAAAGAAAAAAAAGAAAAAAAGGGGGTTTCTGTAAAGAAGTCTCCTTCTTTCAAGTAGATAGAAGAGGGCACTCGTCGCAAAAACTAGATTCTAAAAGAGTTATTTGCAGATTCTAGATAAATAAGGACTTACAACCCCCTATTTTCACCAAAAACCTGCCGATGAACCCTTTTGAAAATCGAACTGAAACGATTGTGCGCCAACGCTGCGAAATTGCATGCAAAAGGAAGTGAAAAATTTCGGGGCCTGGAGGCTGCGGCAGGCGGGCGAAGTGGACGAGGAGAACGTTCCTCGGGGGCTGAAGCCCGGGGTCTGTTTCAAAGGACTGAACGTACGGGCTAAAGCCCGTACCCTTCAAAGCGCAGGCCTCAAATGAGGCTTTTCGCTGCCTGTGAAGCATGCGTTGATTTGATTTGCCTTTGTCGGGGTTAAAT
>Ga0182030_10026118_pt1 | contig 10595 bp, 17 predicted proteins | sample 812S3MmetaG_FD_121299 | JGI IMG/M metagenome (GOLD analysis project Ga0182030, IMG submission 121299) | Permafrost microbial communities from Stordalen Mire, Sweden - 812S3M metaG (Illumina Assembly) | ecosystem: Environmental > Terrestrial > Soil > Wetlands > Permafrost | place: Sweden... | reverse complement strand
TGTCAATTCACAAACTAGAAAAGTGTCTTGCAACACTAATCAGGGTATGCCAGTTCCCCCACACTTTATCTCTAAATTCTCCAAATGGAATGGGCTTCATTTCTACATTACATTTTTGGCATTTCATAATAATTTAACAGTAAGCGAGTTTCTACTCATATTTCGACACTCTCGTCAGTTGATTCTGTGCATGGAAGGTGTCGTTATCTCTCCATGTAAGATACATACAACCAAAGCAGCAAGACACGCCCAATGGTTTGTTGACTTAATCCATACTGTCAAATTGGTCCGGAATGTCGGATTCGAACCGACGTTTTTCTACGCCCCGAACGTAGTGCCATAACCAAGCTAGGCGAATTCCGGTTTAATAATTCCCCTCATGAATTTCACAATAACAATTACTACATATCTTCAACGTCTGCCGGGTATCCATTGGGATATGTTTCTCTGAACTCTGCCACGGCTTCCGTCGGGGTCATTTGGTCCTTAAATGCCGCTGCCCACTGTGTATCGGTTATTAATAATGCACCATACATTTTGTCCTTACCCAATAAGGTGCAACATTCGGCGATCCATGTAAAATATGTTTCTTTTTCATTCATAAATAGTATCGTGTGGACGACGAAGGCTTACGACATCTAAAATCAGCCCTCTTCGTAGGCGGGACCGCTATTACCGCCATTCAATAATGCTCCGGTCGCCTTTCGGCTCCTGCTGAGTGTTTCCACTACGGTCCACACAAATTAATTTAGCACGTTAATGTCTTTCGGATGCCTACTCTTGATGCCTCTCAAGGCGATTCGGGCGTTGCGTTGGTTCATCACCCCCGCTGACATCTGACCCTGCCTCACACAAACAGTTGCAACTGAATGCATAACCTCTTCTCCGTGTGCTAAAAATGTGGCGGGGCTTGATGCACATAGACAGTCTCAACATCTCTATTTTGTCCGCTGTCCGGTGGGCATCGGTGTAGCATAGAGTGCCACCTACTACCCTCCAAGTCTGCCATTTCGTCACAGACCCCAAACTGGTGCCCCGAGCGGGACTTGAACCCGCAACTCACTGATTAAGAGTCAGTTACTCTAGCCAATTGAGTTACCGAGGCATAAAATCATTGTGGACTACAATACCACATTCTCAAAAAATGTCAATGAAATAGTTCAAGGTTTTTGTGTTTTACTTGAACCAACTATATTTATGAGTATGACATTACGAGACCAAATCCTAAAACTAAAAAGCAACGGTAAAAACTACAATCAAATTTCCGATGAATTACATTGTTCCAAAGGAACTATTTCATATCATTGTAACGCCAAAGTTAAATCAAAAACTTATGCCCGACGAAAACAATGGAAATCAAGAAATACATTAGCATACAAACTACACAATTTCAAATACTTAAACTCTCGTAAGAAAAAACTATATGAAACCGGAACTAATGACCCTCGGTTAACCATCGAGCAATTGAAAGAAAAAATCGGAGAAAATCCTCGGTGTTATTTGACTGGAATACCAATCAATCTTAATAACTCCAATGAATATTCGCTCGACCACATTATACCTCTGTCAAAAGGCGGAAAAAATACATTGGATAATTGTGGATTAACAAGCATGATTGCTAATCAGTTGAAAAATGATTCGACTCTCTCGGAACTATATGGTATCTGCGAAATGATTTTAAAAAATCGTGGGCCTTCGCCGTAATCGTCCGGCGAACGCTGCTTCACCTTTAAGCTTCGGGTCAGTCCTTGACTTTCCAAATACAATACGAATTTGTAAACATCCAATCATACGAATACTTTTCCGTATAATAATTGGTAGTCCCCGGATAAAACTGACTATGGGACAAAATTACACAATTAGTCTTAAAAAACAATAACGCACAGTGATCGCCTTGTTGATGATGACCGATCCAAAGATATGGGGTAGTGTTGTATTCAATTGGAACTTTGTCATCAATAAATGCTTTCCCATCCAGTAGAGAAAACATTCTTACAATCGGATGGGATGGATATTTTTTATTCCATACCGTCTCCACATTTGGAAAATATGTTCCGTCATCGGTTCCCAATAACTTTGAGAATACAGTGGTGGATGTGCAATTCGTAATAGGACTATATCCACTCAAACGAGCCATTGTGTCTGCCACGCATGTCTGAGCCATCCCATTGATGGACATAACCACCGCAACTAGAAATGCACATATTGTCTTCATTTGGCGTCTGGTAACGATGATTCAAGACTGAATTCAAGTTGATTGTGAGGGCAATGTGGACGCAATCGTTGACTTAGCTCCTTCGGAAAATCGAAGTAAAAGCATAAATAATCACCGCTTGTGTAAACATTTGGTCCGAGTTGGCGTTTGACCGCCTTATCGAATGTCCGCAGTGTCTCAAAATCTTTCTCTTCAAACTTTAGGTTGAGTGTCATTTTTCACTCCTTTATGCGCTTTGGTGCGCTTGCACAAACCACATGTGATTTCCCGATAGTTTGTGGTGGTTAGAACGTTTGTTTTTCCGCAAGCAACTTGTTGGTTCTTGCCCGTCAGATAATGCATTCTAATTTTCATAACCATTCTATTTTCGATACGTACCTACAATTAAATCGTTCAATTTCCTGCCCCGTAAGCGATTGACGAATAATCCAAAATTCATCATAATAACCATGATATTTTGCATCCAATAATAATACGTTATTGTCATCCGATTGGATATGCTCATTTAACACATTTCCATCTCCAGATAACCATATGCCTTTAATTTTCTTTCCGTCATCTTCGGTTGTCATAAAATCAAAATGCTTTTCTAAAGTCCATAAGCCACGAATTTTGCCGAGCGGCCATCCCGAAGGGGATCGGGTTCTAGCCCGTGGTTCAGCGTCCAAAGGACTCTTTGTAAATCGGTCACACTAAAATGGCTACGTGAGGCACCGACAATACCCTATATGGATAGGTTGGCGCAAAATCTTGGTCAAACTCTATTAGCCAAAAATCAATGACATGAACCGACCCGTTTCCAACAATTTTTCCCGTTAGAACCTTCCCGTTAGCCATACCCAAATGACCCATATCAACCTTGACTGTGGCACCATATTTGAATTCTGGCTTCTTGTCGGACATCGTATATGTTTTAATCATGCCTATATTATACACCATCCACGGGGTTTGTCAAGTGGATAAAATTTTGATGGAATGAGGATTTCACGAAACGTTCCGGCGAAGCAGACGTAATAACCGTTATACGACCGGCCCGTGTGGTGGGCCAGATGGGAATTGAACCCATATATTCTAATCTTCGTGGTCTTTCTCGGCAGTGGATTTCACGAAGTCGTGGTCGTCACCACTCGTTCCGCTTTGGAATCGAACCAATATTTCCTCGTATTAAGAGTACGTGTGACCATTACACTATTACGTCTATCACTGATTTTCCATCAAATTGGAGCCGTGGACTAGACTGGGCACTAGCAGTTCATCTGGCCTTATTACATCGCAGAGCAAACGCTCCGCTAACTTCTCCGTTCAGGGAGACTATCGGCTTTTCGAGAGATGCGTTCGACATTGAACTACCACGGCATTAAATTTTTCACTGAAAACTTGAATTTTTACTGTCCGATAAAACAGACAATATTCAGTAGAAAATGTAAAATAATCAATGAATATGACATTCATCAGAATTTAATGTCGGGTTTATAAGGCATCATACATCAAGTCTTAATCCAAGATAATAACCGATATATGACTACAAATTGGTGCTACTGGTTGGATTTGAACCAACACGCATTTCGGCACAAGTCTCTCAAACTTATGTGGCTTCCAGTTACACCACAGTAGCAAACAATGGGAAGACAGATATTAAATCTGTATGATAATTGTCTATTATCTGACTAGGTGTTTCTTCATCCTGAAAATTCAGGTCGTCGGTATGCGTCTTTAATTCCGCCACTTCCCAAAATATATGAATACGGTAGGATTTGATACCTACAATGTGGTTCTCTGAATGAATCAAGTTTGTCAACTTGTCAACTAAGCATTCCCCACGGGGCCAGAGTAATCTTTGTGTCTGCTGTGCCATCGCACACCAGTCGTCCCGCACTTGCAGCCCTCTAACTTACTAGTTTCGTTGTGTTTACTTACACCACGTATTCATAAATTGTTGCCACTGAGAGGGTTTAGTACCTCCACTATTCTCCCACATTCGGGAGTGCCTCTTAACATTTGGGCTACAATGGCAAATGGTGGATATAACCAGACTCGAACTGGTGCCCCGAACTACAGTTCGGTTAAAGGCTACTTATTTATTGTTACTAGGCTTGCAGAGGTTAACATGGTCTGCTCTCCACAATAAACTTTCCTCTTTTTCATGCGGACCCTTACACTATATACCCATAAATTGGTGCTCGCAGTCAGAGTCGAACTGACAATCCCCACATCGGGTGTTTCTTCGCACAAGACCTTTCACTGTGGTTAGCAGTATACTCAGATCAAGCCAATTCGGAGGTTTCCCTCGGGCACGATTGGGAAGTCAACGGATGGTCCATTACCCACGAGCAAAAGTGGCGTTCCTATGGAGAATCGAACTCCATTCTTCTGTGTGAAAGACAGACGAACTACCAATGTTCTATAGGAACGAAAACAAGCCGCTCTACTCCTGAGCTACCCTCGGGTCTAGTCCGACAGCTTACCGTTGACTTATGGATGCAAAAACTAGATACGGGTTTTTCTTCCCTTCCGGGGCCGCTGTCCTGCCTAGACGACCTCCCCATACGAAAGTGGTGGGGAGAGATGGATTTGAACCACCGTTTGCAGCTTTACATAAGATTTTTTCTTGCTGTCCGTATCTAAATTAAATGTGAGAAGATAGTATGCTGTTACGCTCAAGACTCTAAGGGCATCGAATAGCATTGCGAAATCAGACAACCTGATACTTCCATTTTCGCTTAATTACGACTTCCTCTCGTACAATCGTAACCTACTATCGTCTATCGCTTCATAGCATTTCTCGTTTCACCTAGCCGGAATCTTCGACTGTACGTTTGACCGAGTGGACGTTACTCAACTATCGCTTATCCCTATGGTTATACGCTTGAAATAAGTTCAGGACTGACCCAATCAAGATCGCTTATTGCAGTTTAGCTCTACTACAATTTCCATTCATCACTTTTTAAAAGATGGCTGCTTCTAAGCCAACTTCCTAACTTCTCACAAAATGGTAGCCCTAGTCGGCATCGAACCGACTTCTCCGGCTTGAAACGCCAGAATGCTTACCCGACTGCACCATAGGGCCAAAATTGGGTGATGGATTGTGGGATTCGAACCACCGATGCTATAGCACCGACACTCATCCGTATTAAGGGATTTTTCCATTTGTCTTGGCCTTTGACATCCATCACTGTTAATACTATAACACATGACGATTGTGGTGTCAAATAAAACTTTTTAAAAAATGGTCCCGCCCACCGAGATCGAATTGGCAGATGATGTAAAATGGCGGCTACCCTCGGTTACGATCCGAGCTTTCAACTTTTTCGGAGTTGCACTTTCACCAGATTAGTTTGATAGCCATAAGCTCGGTTGTCAACGGGGACGAGCAACCCCGTAAAGTATTTGATACCTCAGAGTTCCAACACTTCTTAATCCTTTCCCATTACGGTCAGCACTAATGCCTCCTACTGAGAACGAACCTGTCTATGTTGCTGTCGTGGCAGACGAAATAACTGCCTATATTATCGAACATCAGTTGGAAACCAAGCGAAGTTATCTTCGAAACAATAATAGAAAACTTGATGTGTAGTTCGATGCTTCGCTCGAATGTAAGTTTTTCCATCCTTAGTCCATCGTCTTCCTGTCCATTCCAAACATCTAAACTGCTCCCGAATGTCTTCGGATGGTGCATGTATGTTCATATGTTTTCGATCATTGATTTTACAATTACCAACATTAAAAATTGGTGCATCCATCAGGACTTGAACCTGAAAAAACACGTTCGAAGCGTGTCATGATTTCCAATTTCATCATGAATGCATAAAGGCGATTTGTTTTCGGAGCTAACGCAATCCTCCGTCCAACATGCGTCATATGAATATTTATTGATTTAGTTCTCATGTGAACCCAACATCACTCGGTTACTAGTTATTGTCCCGGGAATGAGCAATGTTGTTATTTCTCGGTGTTGAAATTCCTTAATCGTCATCAGCAGAGTAAATCTCAGCTTTAGCTAACATAGCAGCACGTTTCATGATGTGTTTCCACGCTTGAAAGTTAGTCTGTTTTAAAGTTATCATGGATGCGCTATTTAATCCATATCTTTTCAAAATTGAAATCATATGTTTTCCGATTGAATTTGGATTTACGTGACGTTCTATTTTTTGTCGAATAAACTCCAATTCTCCTGCTGCCCAAGCCTCTTGTTCGTGTCCTCTATTAAAGTATGATTTTTTTGTTTGGAATGGGTTTTTGAATGGAGTTGATCTCCAATGTTTTTGTTTAAAATGTACGAACTCATGAACGATTGTGTTTCTCAGTGCCTCGTAATTTATATTAGTAATCCACCACTCGTTATCTTTTTTCAGTGGAGTAACAAAACTACGAAGGTTTACTTTTATTAAATATTTTCCCTTTGATTCGTCTATTATTTGGAAGCTGGCCTCCCATTTATTTTCATACCAGTCCATTTCAATTGAGATTGACGCTGTATATTTCCTTTGTAGGAGATCGGTCCCATCAATTATGTTTATTATTTCTTTAAAGCGATGATAATCGAGTGGAATGCTTTTATTTGGCCAATATATATCAATCATAATTTCTAAGCGTGATACAAAATCAATTATCAATTCTCTCTCAAATGAATGGATGTGTATTATTTCGGATAGTCGGATCATGGTTATAAATATAATCATCTTTTTGAAATCAATTCGCCCCACCCGTGACACCACGGACTTTATTTATTATGCACAGGTGCGATAACCTGTTGGGACTAAAGTGGCTCCGAGGGAGGGATTTGAACCCCCAACATTTCGGTTAACAGCCGAACGCATCTACCGTTGAGCTACCTCGGAATTAAATCGTATCCAATTGGCACATGTTGCCTCATGGAACTAGTGGAATGTCATATCCTATTGGGAGTTTGACTTTCGGGCATATCCTCATGCCCGCTGAATCGCTTGCAATCGATACAGAAATTGAAATCACTATGCCGAACAATATTTTATATGAGATGTAGCTCACCCATTTCTTCGTCTCCCACTGTTTCATGCATTTCAGCGAGTATAGATTCCTCGGAGTAGGAGCGTAATAAAATTGGCTCTGATGCCGGAACTCGAATCCAGACTAGGCACACGTAATGCGCCCGTGCTACCTACTGTTCGGTATTCTTCTGTGCTTACTACATCGTCTCTATTACGTAATTCCAGACGCCTTCAACCACTTACTTGACCGAACGAGCGATTACACCACACCAGAATAAATTCCCATTCGCCTACTTGGCTGAAGATACGCCTCAGAACACAAGGGGTCAACTCACTCGGTAGAATTTCGAACCTTGCCGAGAATTGCAGACTGCATGGTAGCACGTTTGGGAAATTGTCAAATGTTTTGCGGGATTGTCATTTGTATAAAACGCCTTAAGCGTCATAATGGTGGGGACAGTAGGATTTGAACCTACGATGTGAATCATATTTCGTCAATGGTTATTCGGTCTTATTCCGGATTATTCCCGACTATCCCATTGCTTACTATATGACGCTTCTGCGGGTGAACCCGCCGCCTTTCGTCACTCTTGGCTACATCCCCATAAAAGAAATCTGCATTCTAAAACGAAGGCAGACATCGTGAAGTTTATTATTTTATCAACCCTTATCGAATTGATGCCCAAAAGTATGAACTTGTGGGCGGCAAAGCCGGAGCATACACATGTGGAGGTTGTGATTGGATAACTCCATTCACAATATATGGTCCATCCAACGTGTTTGGCCATATTTGAGGCTGAACCACTGGATCACCAGCAACCCATCCGGGACTACCGGCAGATGGAACTTGAGGCGTTAGCGTCAACTTCCCACCAAGTTTTAAACCGAGTGATGCGGTTGAGTTTGTCATACAAATATTAACGTGCCGTGAAACCGTAAGGCAACGAGGGCTGTTGTGTTTGTGGCACACCGTTAATAGTTGGAATAACTGGTGCGGTTCCCACATATGAACTGCCACTTGGCGGAAACACTGGAGGAACTGGTGCGGGATCACCTGTTATCCATCCGGTTCCACCATAAGATGGTCCCATAGGACTGAGTGTCAATTTTCCGTGTGATGCTGTTATATTTGTCATAGAAATCCTTAATAGCGATAGTGTGGTCCCATATGCGGGAGGGCTGTTTGAGGCACTCCGTTAACAGTGGGAGGATTGGTTAACTCAACATACAGAGGTGGTGCTGGGTCACCCTTTGTAGTTGGAGTAACTGGAGCATGAGGTTTTGGCGCATGTAAATTTCCAGAGTTCAACTCATTGAGTTTTTCAATTTCTTCTCGGAGTTTAATCAGTCCGGTCATAATATTAACGATAAGAATAACCAGCGGGCATATGAGGAAGAGATGTCTGAATCACTCCGTTTACCAATGGGACGTTATCCGCATTGATATAATGTGGTGGTGGCGGATCACCAGGGGTGGTTGCTACAGTTGGAGCCAATGGAGATAATGTCAACTTACCCCCGTGGATATGAGGAATAGTATCAAAATTGATAGAATGTGGTTGCGGATCGCCGGGAGTGGTCACCGATGGTGTCGTAACTATTTCTGGGTTTATGAATGGCATATGTTTCCTTATATCAAGCCTGCTGTTGTTACGAACTCGGGCTGGACTTGAATGAATTGTTTTTCTCTATGATATAAATATCATTAACATTCCAATCCATTCAACTTTTTTTCAAATGGTGCGTTTCAATCGTTTCAATCATTTCAATCAACTCATCATCTATAGGGATGGTGAACCCCAATCAATCAACTTTCGCAAAGTTGTGTGATGTCAAAAATGGTGGTCGATGAGGGAATCGAACCCTCGTCTCAAGAGTGTCATTCTTGGATTCTACCATTATAATAATCGACCATATATAAAACGAAATCTGCCATTTGGGCAGATTTCTTTGTTATGATTTTAACTAATACTGAATGTTATTAGTATGTTTGAGGATATGTTTGAGGATATGATCCTGACCCCGATCCTGAAACATTAGGACCACCGGAAGAATATATTACTGGCTCGCCAGATTCATATGTCAATGGGTCGCCGGGGGTATATGGTGGAAGTCCTAGAAAAATACCACTTGTGTAAGAGCCAGAGACTTTTACTTGTGCATTTCTCCATGCATTCCATTGCATTGTTACCCATACATCTCGGTCATCCATAGGAGACTTATCCATGTTCCAGTGAAATGGTGACGTAGGGTTTTGTCGTGCTAAAGCTATTTCATTAATACGAGATTGATTCTTTGCATCCCACGATTGGCGTGTAATAGGTAAAGAACTCGATTGATTGACTGGATGTCCCGTAGGAGAAGTCCATACCAAACCATTATGAGTGTAGCTGCCCGAGCCGGTTGAGCCGCTTACAAAGCTACCAGATACACTTACAAAGCTGCCGGAGGGTTGTAAACTAGATGTAACTAATTGATTAACAGATGATGTTATCATATAGTTCCTTGTTTCAAGTAGGATTGTTAGACGGAATCGGGAGACTTGAACTTGATTCCGGGACAATACATACAATCCATTATTATAATTGTTGACTTAATTATAATAAATACCCAAATATAAATGAACGATTGGGATTTGAGGCTTAGGAAAATTGGTGGTGGGGGTGAGATTTGAACTCACAATGTTTACCACAAGGGTATGAGTTTTACAGACTCACGCCATCAACCATTCGGACCACCCCACCAAATTTATCCATAATATACGTCTCTCCAATTTTCAGGGAAATATTTATCGAGCGATATTACATTTTCTTTTGAAATCTTTTTTTCATGAAATAATCTGTGATGGTTGGGACATAACAATGTCAAATTTTCATGGTTATCCGGATTTTCTATTTTTCTACCATTATTTTATTCACACTTAAGACTCATACAATCAAATATTTGTTTCAATGCATCTTCATATTCAACACTCTTCGGCGAAGCATCAACCGCTTTTTGGACTCGGCCTCTTACATTCTTAAAATCTTTTTCTAAAATGTATTCTATTTGTTCAAGTGTTATTTTCATGAAATTGGTACTCCCACCCAGAATCGAACTGAGGTAACCCGGACATCAACCGAGCGCACTACCACTGTGTTATAGGAGTATAAAACCGATATTTTGCCACGCCTCGGAACTTACTCTCCTAGACGAATCTCCTCGAAGAGTTAGGGCGAAATTGAATATACAAATTAATTGTTGATTACTCTCTTGACTGTCTGGCTTGCTTTTGCTTTGCAGCTATCCCAAGACCGTTCCTCTAAACTTACAAAAATCTAAACTCATATTTTTAAAGTATAAGTAAATTTTCCGTTAGATTCCTTTTTCAACGACGGGCTAGATTTATCCATTGCTGGACAAATCGAACTCCC
>Ga0182030_10026115_pt1 | contig 10596 bp, 6 predicted proteins | sample 812S3MmetaG_FD_121299 | JGI IMG/M metagenome (GOLD analysis project Ga0182030, IMG submission 121299) | Permafrost microbial communities from Stordalen Mire, Sweden - 812S3M metaG (Illumina Assembly) | ecosystem: Environmental > Terrestrial > Soil > Wetlands > Permafrost | place: Sweden... | reverse complement strand
GCGGCGCAGCGCGGGCAGGCCTTCCTCGGATGTGCCGGTGAACGCGGGATCGCCCCACGGCCCGGAACAATCATAGACGCGCACGGGGGCGTTTTTCTCAATTGCGCCGGTGTAAGACTTGGTGTCGCTGACTTCAATCTCGCGCATCGGCACACGAATCTCGGGATGCAACACGCCTTCGATGTAAATTTTTTTGCTGGCCGGCAGTTGTTCGCTGCTGTGCGGTTCGAACGATTCTTTGGTCGCGATCATAATTTTTTGGAAGGAAAGCCGGAGAGAGTGGTAATTCATGCGCCGGCATTATCCGGTTCAAGTTCACGGGTCATTGGCGCTCGCGCGTCAAACTCTCAGCGTCACCCGCAGGTGATTTGGCTCCCCGAACGATGCAAAGCTAAAACGATTCCACGGCAGCGTCAAGCGCGCGACCGGAAAGAAAATTTACCGCAGGCTTGCCCCGCAGCCATTTGGCCGGAGAATAAAACGAGTCGGCCTGCAGGGCTGGTCATTCTGACTGGAATTGCCGCCTTAAATCCTGGCAGCATCGCCACGCTGACGATCGTAATCACCACGCCGACGATCGTGATCGCCTTGCCGACGATTGTAATCGTCATCCTGACGATAGTGATTGCCACGCTGACGACCGTCAGAATGGTGGTTTCTACGACAAAAACGCTTAAATTTGCGGTTTTTGCCCTTTTACCGATGGGAGGTGATCAAAAAGAGACAGTTTGGCTTCAATCTGACGTCTGCCTTTCAAAACTCCCAGTGCAGCCGTGCGCCAAAGACGGAAACCGGGCCGCGAGTGGTATTAAAGGCCGGGTTGTCCACAAACTGATAATCGAGCGCGACATGGATGGTTTTCCATAGCTGGCAGTCGTAGTAGGTTTCCAGAATTTTTTCCCAGCCGTAATTCAAGTTGCCATCGCCCGCCAGAATGCCCGTGCCGCCGGCTTCGAAAAATTCCTGATGCACATTTGAAATTCCATTGGCCACGCCGGCAAGTCCAAAGGTGTCGTTGGGCCGGTGCCAGCTTTCGCCTTTGACACTGATGCCCTCCGTCGCCGTGTAATCCACATCGCTGAACATCCACGCTTGATTTTGCCCGTCGCTCCAGCCGAGACGGGAAAAGACGCCAATGTCTTTTGCGATTTCCTGTTCAAGGTTCAATCCGAAACCATATTTGTAACGATATGCTGCCGAGGCCGTGATGTCGGCCGGGTTGGTCGGCTTGGCATTGTCAACCGCGTCCTGATAACTGCCCATGTTGGCGCGGTTCAAATAGGCAAGAAACCGAATCACTCACGGATGATCTTTGTTGGCATAGCGGCGTTCAAATTCCGTCGCCATTGCCCAAGTATCCAAAAGCGGGCCATCTTCCGCCGAACTGTCATACGGCCATTTGAAAATCTGGTCTTCCGCAGTCAACGAATTTGCAACCCGCGGCACCTGGAAAAATCCGTAGCGCAAAGTCCAGTCCGGCTGGTTCAATTCCAAGGCAATGCCGGTGGTATAACCAATCGCATCCGCCGGATAATCCCAGGCTTCGTTGGCCATCAACGCCCAGTTCATGAACTGCGTGCGCGGGTCGTTGGCGTAGGCGTTGTTGTCGAAAATATCCTTGGCGCTAAACCGGCCGATGGTGATCGTGATCCGGGAAATGTCCTGTTTCCCGGCAAGCGTGAGTTCGTCGTCTGGCACGTCCTCCTGTGCGCCGCCCAGGCCGATAGTCTGGCGGATGAACAGGCGCGTGATGGCACCGTTTGGATCCCCGGTGCCGAGACGAAAGGCCTCGCCATTGGGAAAACCGTCCACGCCGAGCGCGTTATTCACGCCATAACCCTGCCACATCATGCTGTCAACGTGCGCTTCCGCGCCACGCCACAGGCGGACACCAGCCATCAAATCCAGCGAAACCGTTTCGCGCGTTTGACCGCCGTTGGGCAAACTGTTCGGCCCGGAATTCTGCGAGGAGAAGCCAGGATAGCCCTGCACGATGTCGGTGTTCTGGACGTGGAAGTTCCAATTTTGCTGATTTTCAGCCGGGGAATTGGTGGCATCTTCCGCAATCGCGGAAAAAGCAGAGGCGGCGAACGCGGCGGACAACAGCCGCCATCCGGCATTATTCATAAAATGTAGCTCATACTACAATTCGGGTTAAGATCGTCAATGGCAAAAATGTTACAGGAAGGCAACAAATCGCGGCGCAAAGAAGTTTAATTGACAAAAATCACGCTGCCATATACCCCTACCCCCTATATTGTGTCAAGCGCCATTTTGGAAGTGGCGCGTTCGATGGAAAATGTTAAATGTATTTGCATGAGAGCCAAACATGTTCGTCCCGGATTGGAGAAAAGAGCGCTCGTTGTCCGCCTGCGCCGGATCAAAGGGCAGATCGAAGGCATTGAAAAAATGGTGGAGGCCGACACTGATTGTTCGGACGTGCTGATGCAGGTCGTCTCCGCGCGCCGGGCGTTGAAATCGTTCAGCGAAGAAATGATCGAGTCCCGGTTACACGAGTATATCGAGAACACTTCGAACCAATCGGAAGGGCGGCGCGAATTAAACTCGTTGCTCACCGTTTTGAAAAGATACGCCGTCTAATTATTAATAATATGTCTGCTGAAAAAAAAGTCCAAGGCCAGCAAACTGCCGATCTGGTGCGCGATGCGGCGACCAGCGAGATTGCCGAAATCCTGCAACGGCTCAACACCTCCGCCAACGGCCTGACTGAAGAAGAAGCGGCGGAGCGACTGGAGGTGTTCGGCCCAAATCAGGTCGCAGAAGAAAAACATCACGGCTGGCTGCAGCGGCTTTATGTCGCCATGCGCAATCCACTGGTGATCCTATTGTCGGTGCTGGCCATCATCACTTTTGCCACGGCGGGCGAGCCTTCGGACATTGCCGGCGGCGTGTTGATGGTGCTGATGGTGGTCCTGGGCATTTCGCTGCGTTTCATCCAGGAAACGAAGGCTGACAACGCCGCCGCCAAACTCAAGGCGATGATCAAAGTTACCGCGACGGTCTTGCGCGACGGGCAGCCAAAGGAAATTCCACTCAAAGACCTGGTGCCCGGCGACGTGGTGAAACTCTCCGCCGGCGACATGATTCCCGGCGACGTCCGGCTGATCGCGGCGAAAGACCTGTTCATCATCCAGGCCACGCTCACCGGCGAATCCATGCCGGTGGAAAAAACGGATGCCCGTGACCAGCGCACGAATGTCTCCTCGATCGAACACACCAACCTCTGTTTTCTCGGCACCAGCGTGGAAAGCGGCGCGGCCACGGCAGTCATTGTCGTCACGGGCGCGCAGACGTATTTTGGAAAACTCGCCGGCAGCCTGGCCGGCCAGCAGGTGGAAACGGCGTTTGACAAGGGCATCAAAAAATTCACCTGGCTCATGCTGCGGTTCATGGCGGTGATGGTGCCGCTCGTCTTTGTCATCAACGGCCTCACCAAGCACAACTGGGGCCAGGCGTTTTTCTTCTCGCTCGCCGTCGCCGTCGGGCTGACGCCGGAAATGCTGCCAATGATCGTTTCGGTCTGTCTGTCCAAGGGCGCGCTCGCGATGTCGAAGAAAAAAGTCATCGTCAAGCGGCTGCATTCCATCCAGAACTTCGGCGCGATGGACGTGCTCTGCACCGACAAGACGGGCACGCTGACGATTGACCATGTCATCCTCGAAATCCATTGCGCGGTTTTCAAAACCGACAGCGCCGAGCTTATGCGCGACGCCTATCTCATCAGCCATTTCCAGACCGGCCTGAAAAACGTGCTCGACCGCGCCGTGCTGAAATACACGGAACTGCACCACGAGCTTTCGGTGGACAAATACACCAAGGTGGATGAAATCCCGTTCGATTTCTCGCGCCGCATGATGTCGGTGGTGGTGGAAGGCCCGGACGGCGTGCGCCAGCTGTTGACCAAGGGCGCGCCGGAAGCGGTGTTCGCCAAATGCACGCATTTTGAAAGCGACGGCGAGATTTTTCCGATGGAGCCGATCCTCGTCGGCAACCTTATCGAGCAGGTCAACGATTTGAGCAGCGACGGTTTCCGCGTGCTGGCCATCGCGAACAAAAAAGTCGGTGTGCAAACCGCGTATTCCAAAGCCGACGAAGATGAGCTCGTCCTGACCGGCTATCTCGCGTTTCTGGATCCGCCGAAGGACACCGCGAAAAAGGCCATTTCCGTTTTGCGGCAGCAAGGCATCACCATCAAAGTGTTGACCGGCGACAACGACCTGGTTTCACGCAAAGTCTGCACCGAGGTTGGCATTAATGCGGAAAAAATCGTCCTCGGCAACGACGTGGAAAAAATGTCGGACGAGCAGCTTGCCGTGGCCGTCGAAACGACGGATGTGTTCGCGCGACTTTCGCCAGCACATAAAAAATGTGTTGTGCAGGCGCTCCAGCGCAACAAGCACGTCGTTGGTTTCATGGGCGACGGCATCAACGACGCGCCCGCGCTCCGTGCCGCCGACGTGGGCATCTCCGTGGACAACGCGGTGGACATAGCCAAGGAATCCGCCGACGTGATTTTGCTCGAGAAAGATTTGATGGTGCTCGAAGAGGGTGTGATCGAAGGCCGCAAGGTGTTCGTTAATATTTTGAAATACATCCGCATGGGGGCGAGCTCGAACTTCGGCAACATGTTTAGCGTGCTCGGCGCGAGCGCGTGGCTGCCGTTCCTGCCCATGTTGCCGATCCAGCTGCTCACGAACAATCTGCTCTACGATTTTTCGCAGGTGCCGATTCCGACCGACAACGTCGCGCCGACGCAGATCGCCAAGCCGCGCCCGTGGGCGATGGGCGAGATTGCGCGGTTCATCATGTTCATCGGCCCGATCAGCTCGATCTTCGACTATACCACATTTGCCGTCATGTGGTTTTTCTTCAAGTGCAGCAACCTGGGAATGGTGCCGGTGGAAATGGCCCACCGGTTCGCCGGCGTCACCGATCCAGACAAGGTTTACGCCGCGTCGCTGTTCCAAACCGGCTGGTTCGTCGAATCCATAATGACCCAGACGCTCATCATCCACGTCATCCGCACAAACCTGATCCCGTTCGTGCAATCGCGCTCAAGCTGGCAGCTTTCCATGACCACGATTTTGATCATGGCCATCGGCGGCTATCTGCCGTATTCGCCGCTCGCGCCGATCCTGCATTTCGTGCCGCTGCCGTGGCAGTTCTGGCCGATCTTGCTCGCGACATTGCTGTGCTATGTCGGGTTGACGCAACTCATCAAGATGTGGCTGGTGAAGAAAAAATGGATTTGATAATTGGAAAAGCCAAAACGCCGTTCCGCGCAAAACGGAACGGCGTTTTTTGCTTCAGATAAAATCAGGCATTGAAGGATTTGCCGCAGCCGCAGCTTTCCTTCGCGTTCGGGTTGGTGATTTTGAAGCCGCCGCCGGTCAGCGCATCGCTGAAATCCACCACGGTGCCGCGCAGGTATTGCGCGCTGATGGCATCCACCAGAACTTCCACGCCGTGCTGCTGGGCAGCCAGGTCGCCGTCGCGTTTTTCGTCGAAAACCATGCCGTATTGCATCCCGGAGCAGCCGCCCTGTTCGACGAAAACGCGAAAATGTTTTCCCGCATTCTCCGGCTGGGACAGCAGTGATTGACATTCTTGCGCGGCGCGTTCGGTGAGTCCGACGATGGTTTCGGTTGAAGTTGTTTCAGTCATGATTCAGGCAGTTCAAGCTAGGCTTGCCCGCTGCGCATGTCAAACGGCGTGTTATTTTTTCTCCGGCGGCAGGACGGCGATCTTTTTTTCGATCATGTCCGTCAGTTGCGGCAGTTTGGTTTCCAGCCGGACATAAAAGTTCCGTTCTGTCTTCGGGTCATTCAACAACCCGATCAAAGGTGCGGCTTGCAATCCAGCTTTTCTCAGCCAGAACGGCTCCGGCTGCTCGTCGTCGCGCAGATTCAGGCCGTTGAACACGGCCAGATAATTGTCCAGCGCCTCGTTCAGCAGCGCGTTCTGGCCGGCACCGGCCGCCAAGGCCGCCTTTGTTTGCAGCGCAATGCCAAACCCGATCTGCGCCTGGCTGCGCGCGTAAAGGCCGGCGAACGGCGAATTGAAAACCAGCGCATAGGCGTTGGTCGCAACGTCATAATTGGTCAGCTGGACATTGCACTCGCCGATGTAGAACAGCGCGAGCAGGCCGAGTTCGTTCGTCGGATACAACTGGGCGACCTGAAAAAATTCGTTCGTAGCCAGCCCGAAATTCGCCAGCGGGTTGTTCGTGTCGGCCGAATCCGACCGCATCAGCGCGTCGCCGTGTGCAAAGGTCGCCTGCACCCGCAGCTCCAGCAGACAGTTCGTGTCCGCCTCCAGTTTGGTGAAATAATCGCGGATGGCCCCCGTGTAATCCAGCCTCGCTACGGCGGCACGCCCGGCCATCATCTGGGCCGGATAAAACAGATTGGTCCGGTTCGCCAGCGGGGAACCCTGCCAGTTGGTGTTTTGAAAAATGGGTTTGTAATTTCTTTCGGCGTTCTCAAAATCGCCCGCGCGAAAAAAATGGTCGGCCACCCACCATTGCGCCAGCGGCGCGAGATCGTTCGTCGGGAACTGCGCCACGAAATTGGTGAACTGCATGAACGCGTTCGTTTCGTCGCCCGCCTGAAAACTCGCCTGCGCCAGCGAATAACCGGCCTGGGCGCGCAAACGCAAGTCGTTGGTCGGGAAATTTTTCAACCAGGTGGTGTAATTCGTGATGGCGGCGGGCCAGTCTTGCTCCCGTTCGTAGGTGCGCGCGATGGCCAGCTCCGCCTGCGGACGCAACGACGAATTGGCAAAGGTCACTTCAAAATTTTCCAGCAACGCCCGCGCGTTCGCCGGCTGGGTCATATCCGTCTGGCTTTCCGCGACCAGCAGCGCGCCGCCCTGGGCCAGCGCGCCGGCGGGAAATTTCCCCAGCAGTTGCGCCAGCAGGTTCGTCGCATCCGCCATGTCGTTCATTTTCACGCTGGCGCGCAACCCTTGATACAGCGCCACATCGCCGAGCGTCGCACTCGCCTCCGGAAACAATTCAAGGCTGTCCAGCACCGCGCGGTAATTTTCCAGCGCGTTCGTGAAATCCCCCAGCGCGAACTGCACGTCGCCCATCTTGAACCACGCCACCAGCAGATCCTCCGACGGCGGCTGGTTCAGCGCGGCGATTTTCTGCGCCGCAGTTTTGAAATCCTCGTAGCTGTTGGTGTAATTTTGCGCGGCGGTGATGACGTCGCCGGAAGCCTCGGCGGATTTTGCCGCCAGCCAGCCGCACCAGCCGCGGTCCAGACAGGCCTTGCCTAGCAGCGGACTGTTCGTGAACGTGCCGATGAATTGGTCAAATCGCGCCAGCGCCCCGGCCAGCTCGTTCGTCGCCGCCGGCTGTTTCGTGAAATGTTTCAAGCGCAGCTCGCCCAGCATCAGCAGCGTGGCGTCCAGCGCCGGCGAATTGGTGAACTGCGCCAAATATCTTTCCAGATACGCCGTGGCATTGGTGAAGTCGTTTTGCGCCGCCGCCAGCCGGGCGATTTTCAGGATTGCCTCGCGCTGCTGGTCCGGCGGCGTGTTCGTGATATTTGCATTTTCCTGATACGCCGCAATCGCGTCGTTGGTGCGGCCGAGCTGTTCCAGCGCCCCGGCGCGCAAGGCCAAGCTTTCGGCGCGCCAGATGGCATTTGTTTCAAGCTGCGCGATTTGCAGCAGATTGGTCGTGACCGCCAGCGCCGCGGCCAACTCATTCGCCGTGACTTTGACCTGATAAAGCAGCAAACCGCATTGCCGGCGCAGTTCCGGCTTGAGCGCCGGCGAATCGAGTAGCGGTTCCAAAATTGCAGCCGCACCGGAAAAATCCTTCAGCGCAAACTTGGCCTGCGCCAGAAATAACTTCCCGCCCTCCACCAGTTCGCCGTCCGGGTCGGCCTGTGCCAAGCGCTGAAATACGCCGTTCGTCGTTCCCAGCAAGGCGACCGTTTGCTGCCACTCGGCCAGCTCTTTGTATGCCGATGCCACATCCACGATCGCCTCCAGCCGCCGCCGCGATTCCGGAAATTTTTGCGCCAGCGCGATCCAGGTCTCCGCCGCCGCCGAGTAATCGGCGCTTTGAAATTGCGCCTCGCCGGTCCAATAAACATATTCGTCAGCCAGCGAACCGGCCCTGGCCTGATTGTCCGGATTGGCGAGCCGTGCGACGGCGTTGGTGAAATCGCCAAGTTTTATTTCCGCCTGGGCCTGGAGCAGGATGGCTTCGCCGACGCGTTCGGACTTGGGATATTTTTCGACGAACTGGGCGAACGCCGTTTCCGCGCGGCCATACATCCCGTCCTGGAACACCGCGGCCGCCGCCGCGTAGGCGCGGTTTTCACGCCCGCCGGCGGCCATGATTTGTCCGCCGCCCAAACCGAGCGCGAACAGGATCAGGAGCCATTGCCGCAGAAATGCCATGCGCTGAATCTAAACGACGCGAAGCCTTGAAAAAAGCGGAAATCTCAATCGTTCACGCCAAAACACTTTTCAAATAATGCCCGGTGAAGCTCGCGGCGCAGTGAACGATCTTTTCCGGCGGGCCTTCGGCCACGATCTTGCCGCCGCCCGAACCGCCTTCCGGGCCGAGGTCAATGATCCAGTCCGCCGTTTTGATCACGTCCAGATTGTGCTCGATGACGAGCAGCGTGTTGCCGGTGTTGCGCAGTTTGAACAACACTTCCAGCAGTTTCGCCACGTCGTGAAAATGCAAACCGGTCGTCGGTTCGTCCAAAATATAAAAAGTTTTGCCCGTCGCCTTGCGCGCCAGTTCTGTCGCCAGCTTCACGCGCTGCGCCTCGCCGCCGCTCAACGTCGTCGCCTGCTGGCCGAGATGGATGTAGCCGAGGCCGACTTCTCCGAGCGTCGCCAGCGGATCGTAAATCTTCGGCACTGCGCGGAAAAAATCCACGCCCTCGTCCACCGTCATGTCGAGCACGTCCGCGATGTTTTTGCCCTTGTAGGCGATCTCCAGCGTCTCGCGGTTGTAGCGCTTGCCGTTGCACGCCTCGCAGGTCACATACACCGCCGGCAGAAAATTCATTTCGATTTTCAGCACGCCGTCGCCCTCGCATTTTTCGCAGCGACCGCCTTTGACATTGAAACTAAATCGTCCCGGCTCGTAGCCGCGCACTTTCGCGGCGGGTAATTTGGCAAACAGATCGCGGATGTGATTGAACATGCCGGTGTAGGTCGCCGGGTTGCTGCGCGGCGTCCGGCCGATCGGCGACTGGTCAATCACGATGACCTTGTCGAGATCTTCAAAACCTTTCAACGCCTTGTGTTCGCCAGGCCGTTCCTTCGAGCCGTAAAACTTGCGGAACAGCGCGCGCTGCAAAATGTCGCTCACCAGCGTGCTTTTGCCGGAACCACTCACGCCGGTGACGCAGGTGAACGTGCCGAGCGGAATCCGCACGTCAATGTTTTGCAAATTATTTTCCGTCGCGCCGATAATTTCCAGCCAGCCTTTTTCTTCCGTCGGAGAAATTCTTTTCTTCGGCACCGGAATGGCCAGTTCACCCGTCAGATATTGCCCGGTCAGTGATTTTTTCGCAGCGAGAATATCCGGCAACGTGCCCGCCGCCACCAGTTCGCCGCCGTGAACGCCCGCGCCCGGACCGAGATCCAAAATATAATCCGCGTTGCGAATCGTGTCGGCGTCATGCTCGACCACAAGCACGGTATTACCCAAATCGCGCAGACCTTTCAGCGTCGCGAGCAGCCGGTCGTTGTCGCGCTGGTGCAGGCCGATGCTCGGCTCATCCAAAACGTAAAGCACGCCGACGAGCGCCGCGCCGATCTGAGTCGCCAGCCGGATGCGCTGTGCCTCGCCGCCGCTCAACGTGCCGCTCTCGCGGTCCAGCGTGAGATAACCGAGCCCGACGTTTTTCAGAAAGCCGAGCCGCGCACGGATTTCCTTGATGACCTCGGCGGCGATTTTCAACTCGAACTCCGTCAGCTTGAGCGCGGCGAAAAATTCATCCGCCTTTTCCACCGACAAGCCGCACACGTCCATGATGGACAGGCCGGGGATTTTAAGAGTTTTGGGTTTTGAATTTTTAGTTCTGAGTTGGGAAACAAATTGCTCACCGCCGAGCGTGACGGCGAGAATTTCCGGCTTCAACCGCTTGCCACCGCAGACATCGCAAAACTGCGGCGTCATGTAAGCCTTGAGCCGGTTGCGGATGAACTCGCTTTCGCTGTCCGTCGCAAGGCGTTCGAGGTTCGGCAGCACGCCTTCAAACGGCCGGTCAATGCTGCTGACCTTCCCCGCGCGCCAGAATTTGAACTCCACATTGTCCTCGCCGGAACCGTGGAGCAGGACTTTTTTGAACTCCTCCGGCAAATCTTTCCACGGCGTTTCGAGCGCGACGTTGAAATGCCCGGCGACGGAACGCAGCATCGCCTTGTAATAAATATTCATCCGCTTGCCCGCGCGCCGCCACGGCTGGATGGCGCTTTCGAGCGGCTCGTCAAAATTCGGCGCGACCAGCGCCTCGTCGAAAACCATTTTCTGGCCGAGGCCGTGGCAGACGGGACATGCGCCGGCGGGCGCGTTGAAGGAAAAATGTTTCGGCG
>Ga0182030_10026114_pt1 | contig 10596 bp, 13 predicted proteins | sample 812S3MmetaG_FD_121299 | JGI IMG/M metagenome (GOLD analysis project Ga0182030, IMG submission 121299) | Permafrost microbial communities from Stordalen Mire, Sweden - 812S3M metaG (Illumina Assembly) | ecosystem: Environmental > Terrestrial > Soil > Wetlands > Permafrost | place: Sweden... | reverse complement strand
CACGACCCCATTTCCAGGTGAGTCTCGGCTTACAAGTTGCAGACTATCTAGAATTCCAAAGCCACATTTTAGGCAAAGAAGTTGTATTCATCGCCGATATCGATGTGATTAAATCTAATAAAGAGAAGGAGTCTCAGTGTCGGTTAGCCACAATACGGATTCTTGTGGACCCGATTTACAAAACGCGCTCGATTCTCTACTTTCGTGTCAAGACTAAAGATCACCCACTTCCAGGATTTGTAGAGTGGCCAAGTATGTCACATACTCCTTCTTTTAATATTGGTGTGCCCCTTGATTCTCTAGTTTTCTAACTTTTATTGGCAAAAAGCAAGCGTTTTCAAAGAACCAAAGGAACCGACAACAAAATGTAAGACATTGGTCCTCGATAGTTGCGATGGTAAATCTCTATCTGCCACAAGAAGCAGCCTCTCGAGGCGCAGCACTCAAGGTAGCGTGACTACGATCGGCTCATTCGAATCGAGCACTGCAGCATATTCTAGGTTACAGGAACGCGGGAGTGGAAGGAGTATTAAGGGTCTGGTCATTGAATTTTACGATGCGACTGGTATGTCTGCAGTCATTTTGGCGTCACCTGACATCAACTAATTAACATTTGAACAACAGATTGTCACAACTTCTGGAAGGAATTTGTCAAGAAGGAGGATCTATTTGCGCAAGCGACTGAGAATTAAGTCCCCTAATCGGGTGTCTAGACATGATCTAGGCTTCTAGCATTGGAATACCTTTCTCCACATGATAATGCAGTGGTGGAAGAGGGTAGCGCCATGGCGCCTGATGGATATCATCGTGCCTATATACAACCCAAAACTTGAGGCATGGTTATAGAAATTCTGTGTTAGATCATTCATTCATTCTAAGCTCGAGCTTACCTTGTAAGTTTGACGGTGAAGCGTAATGGAGATCAGCTTTTTGCCAGACCCAGACGAGAGGATGAATGCATTTATCCGAATAGGTTATAATTTCCTGAGCAATTAATCCCCTAAGTCCTTAATTATGACAGCAGGATGGACAAAAGAGCAAGAGGCTTTAGGGTACCCCCTTGTTGCACAAGGCTGACATCGCTTCCCGCAAGGCTGTGGTACTGAAAGTGGCGTGATATATTGGCAGATGCTGCCCAACTTCATCCCATTTACGCCTCAAAAACAGACCATAGCATTAGACAAAAGAAAAATAGTCTCAGGTAACAGCTAACTATTCGTACGACAGATGGGATGGTATCTACTCGGCCTTACGAAATAAATACATCCCTTAATTCGTTCGACACGTGGGCTCCTCCGATATAAGGTAGACTCCTCAACACAAAGAAACAACAACAGGATCATCTCTAAGTATCGGTAATATACTCCCGTGCCACGAAAATGTTCAACAACAAGCACCTGCAAACCATCAAGAGTGATGTCTCTTTATCACCCGGAAATGTCACTCCTCCCTCTCGAGTGCCCACTCCGTTGAGGCTTGCTCCAAAAAGCCTAAGACCATATCTGATGGCGTTTATGGCATTTAAACATGGAAAGGAATTTCAACTAAAGCCATCCATGCACCGCACACGGCGTCTCAGCGAACTCAATGAAAAAGAAGGAAAGTTTGCCGCGGCTCTCACGGTAAGTATCACTCATACCCTCCTATATTTTTTGCTCATTACTATAGACCCTCTACGTTGGAATATCTGCGGTATTCAACGATGCTCAAACTTCCGTTCTAGCAATTGCAATTCACGACAGCACATACCTCCTCGATTTCTCAGTCAAAACCATCGAGCTAGGCAAGGAAGGCAACGACGATGAAGACCCCATAGCAGACCATGTACTCAAGGAATTGGAAACTTATGAGCACCAGTACTTGAGTAAGTTTATAGGTGCTGGCATCCCCCATGATCTCATGAAGAAGAGTCCAAGATTATGTTCCAGATTGTGGTTGGAGTTGGATATCGTACCTATCTCGATCACGCCCGAAATTGAGGGATATGAGACGGAGACAAAAGATCGAAGCTATTGGAATGTCAAGAATGTTGACGAACAAGCGGATTCAATGGCGAGAAAATGCATCATGTAAGTGCAATCAATGACTTTGAATTTCAATCCTGATTAAACCTCCTTTCTTCGTCGAATTATGAGTACCTAAGCTAACCACATGACTAGGCACTTTGGTCCTAGCCTGGCTCCTTTATTACAAGTTGGATATAGAGGCATCGTTGAGGTTGACTCTGGATTCCAAGCTCACATCGCTACGCTCGACGATTTCAAGAGGACCTGTAGCTCTCAGACCTGGGACGCCATGATGGTGTTTGTAAAATCGCTGAAGGAAAAGGGTACCAAAATTGCATTCTTCAGCAGTACCCCGCAAGGAGGTGGGGTTGCTTTGATGCGTCATGCTCTCATTCGACTTGCTAAGATGCTTGGAGTCGAGATGACCTGGTAAGTAATTATCTTGAATAGCAAAAACCGCAGAGTTGACTTTATTTTAGGTACGTACCAAAGCCCAAACCTGGCGTGTTCCGAATTACGAAGACCGTCCACAATATTCTTCAAGGTGTTAGTAGAGAAGATGAATGGATCAGTCTAGAGGAAAAGAAGGTACTTACAGATTGGATCGAAGATAATGCTCATCGCTACTGGCTATCGCCTGGCGGGCCACTCCGACCTCCTTCGGAAGGTGGGGCAGATGTAATTATGGTAAGTGTTTCCTACTCAAAATGCGTTGCATGGACTGAAAAATTAGATCGACGATCCTCAAATGCCAGGATTGATCCCCCTTATCAAGAAGCTTACTCCCGAAAGACCAGTCTTATATCGAAGTCATATCCAGATTCGGAGCGACTTGGCCATGAAGGAAGGCACGCCGCAGGCCGATATTTGGCAATTTTTATGGAGCAATATCCAGCATGCCGACATGTTCATCAGTCATCCAATTCCATCATTTGTTCCTAGCAATGTTCCGAAGTCTAAGGTTGCGTACCTGCCAGCGACTACTGATTGGTAAGTAGCCATGGTTCTAGCTCGATCTTCCCATATTGACAATGTACAGGCTCGATGGACTCAATAAGGATCTCAGTGAATGGGATCAAGGCTACTATGGACATTTGTATAATGAACAATGCCATGCTCTGAGAATGTAGGAACTTGACCCTCTCAAGATGACCGCTGCTAACTTCAAACAAAGGACGGAGTTGAGATGGCCAGCAAGTAAGTCTAAGCAGGTTTCAGAATCGCCTTAACTCATGTTGAACAATCTTCAGGGAAATACATTGTCCAAGTCGCCCGTTTTGACCCCGCAAAAGGAATCCCCGATGTCATAGAATCCTACGCCGAGTTCCGCCGCCAGCTCGACCATCAACACCCCTTAATCAAACCGCCACAACTTGTAGTGTAAGCTCCTCTATCCCCCACCATTGCCCCAATCTAACCCTCATAGCTGTGGCAACGGCTCGGTCGACGATCCCGACGGAACAATGATCTACGACCAAACCATGACACACATCGAAACGCGCTGTCCCGAACTCCTAACCTCCATCTCAGTCATGCGCCTTGCACCCAATGACCAACTCCTCAACACCCTCCTCTCCGCCTCGCACATCGTACTTCAACTCTCCACCCGCGAAGGCTTCGAAGTAAAAGTCTCCGAAGCCCTCCACAAAGGCAAACCCGTCATCGCTACAAAGTGCGGCGGTATACCCCTTCAAGTGCAACACGGTAAGAATGGATTTTTGGTGGAACCAAATGATTGGCATGCTGTAGCGGCTTATTTGTTAGAATTGTGGACGAATGAGGGGATGTATGAGCAGATGAGTGAGTATGCGAGGGGGAGTGTGAGTGATGAGGTGGGGACGGTAGGGAATGCGTTGAGTTGGTTGTTTTTGGCGGATAGTTGGGCGAATAGAGAGGGGGTGGTGCCGAAGGAGAAGTGGGTTAATGATTTGGCGAGGGTGGAGGCGGGGTTTCCGTATAGAGAGATGGAGAATAGATTGCCTAGATTTTAGAGGGGCTTGGTGAGGAAAAGGAGTTGTTTGAAGGCGCTGGCCAGGGAGAGTCGTTGAGTGTTGAGTCAATATTTCCTGTTTACAAAGATTTTCATACATGCTGAAGGCGAACCAGAACACTCATTAGAAGATTCAATTTGTCGGTCAATAGGAATACCGAGACAGTAGATCTGTGAAATATTGGATATTCAGTTCCCTGTAACTAACTTCTGACTTTTCCTCATCCTATAAATGGTTTCGTAATTGCTGATCTATCGTTGCATTTCCCCGACTTCCTGGGACCAATGCATATAATACATAGCCCAATCAGCAGATATGAGCGATATTCCGCATAATTTCCCTCAAAGATCGCCCGCCTTGACTACCACCACTCATTCCTTCAAACGCCTCGTCTTTCATCATTCTTTCCAACAGACTAAAGGATCCCGTCTGGTCCAATATACCACCACGCTCAGCTGTGGCACCGCGTCCCTCTGGCAATCCCAAAGACTTATCAATCTTATCAAGTAGACTCTTACTAACCTCGATTAATATCTGCACTTGAAGCTTTAGATGCGGCTCCAGATTGAAACCCGCAAGGTTTAATCCTGGGAAGAGGGGAGGAAGTTCCCCCTCCCCATTATGAGCACTAAGAAGGGCGTTATAAATGCTGTTGAATATTGTGCGGTAGATGCGTGTAAGATAGACGTAGCAAGTAAGGATAGAAAGTGTGATAGGAACATCGCATCGTAACGTGCCTGTTGATGAGTTTGTGGAGTTCGCTGATGGGGATCGGTCGTCTGATGAGGATGCTTGATTGCTCCCAGAATCAATGACACTAGTAGTGGCTTGAATTTCATTATAGATTTCTGATTCTGTTGAGTTCGAAATGCTTTCTAATTGTGCAGGAGGCGTTGGCGGAACGAAATGATGTAGGATCGAAGAGAATATTTCTGATCTTTCTAGCATCCTCCCAATCGGAAAATTGTAATTTTCGGTCTTCCCATCTGTAGCCCTCTGGCTGGATGCAAGTGAGACTCGTGATGTAGCAGAACAGCCGCCTGTATGTCGGATCGATCTCATGATATTCAAATCTGCTAGTAGACCAGACTGCAAGTCCGCCAGTTGCCTCAGGACTTCCTCTTTCAAGTCCATGACTTCTAGATATATCTCAGAATTTTCGTCTTCATCGTGAACTACAGCGCGAGAAGGTTCTGTTGACGGCAATTGACTGAGAGAAGATGTGGAAGTCCCGTCCTTAGTATTCTGGACTGGCTCAGGGTCTGTTGGAAGAGAAGTTCCATAATTTTCAACTGCAAGATCCATTGCATCAACCACAAAAAGTTCACTGTTGTTCATTCCAAGCGTCTTTTCAAAAACAAAAGCATTGGTACCGTGGTTGTTCATTCCTTCATTGGGACTCGTAGCATCGAGAAAACCAAAGTCATGAGAGGAACTCTCATCAACTTGCATGCCGCCAGGTTGAAGCATATTCTCCCAGTCGACTAGCCATGCCGATGGGCTTGTGATCTCGCTCATAGGAGGAGCTAAGCCTGAAACCCCAGCGCTCCTCCGGACATCAACGCGAGCATTAATTGCTTGCTTCTCTTTTGTTGACCGGCTTGGTCGGCCCGTCCGGAGTGATACTCCAGTTATACACTGCATTCCCGCCTTGACACATCTATGGCATGGCTGTGGCATATCAGAGATATCGTTATCTCGCAAGCAACGAAGTTTCTGAGCCCGACAGCGATCGCATGCTGAACGGCGAGCGAGATGTGCATTTGTAATTCGCTCGGGATATTCTCCATCTTCCTGTCTAATTGCAGGAGACATTATGACAAAGAGGCTGACTCGCGCTTAGGTGGGAGGACCTAAGGCGTTGGCACAAGTTTACACAATCAATTATAATATCACGTGACACACACACAAATAGATAACTATTTGGCTTGAGTAGCGGCGGTGATGACTTTGAGTTTCCAGAATGATTAATGTGATAAAGATATGAAATTTATTTCAAAATATTTATCTAATTCTTTATTGATTTGTGTCATGGACTCGTAGGCAGTTCTAGATGTGGCTAGCCTGCTTATGTAAGGGGCTCATAGTTAAGCTCGTTCAACGCTGTCGTAGCACATTCTTCTGTGCCTATTATTCTAAGAATAGAGTATACTGTATTATTATTGTCTATACTGAGTTGCTCTGTCACAAATATTTCAACTGTTGTGAGACATTGAGAATTCTTGATCACTTCTTAATTAAAGATGTAGTACATATAGTTGAGCCAATGGAGGGAATAAATGTAAGAGTGCGAAAATAAACCAAACAGTGTCTCAACATAAAAGGTACAATCAACTCTCATACATTACTGGTCTGCTCTACCATCTTTACGGCGCACGCTTACGAGAAAAATACGGTACATTGTATAGAAAACATCAATACATCCGTGATGAGATTGAAACACGCGTTTCAAGGTTAAAGCTCAAGCTTGAGAATCTTGTCGATATCTGGTGCGCACTTTCTCAAAATTCCTAAAATCTGATTCCACGTTTTCTTCTGTAAGATATTTCCCTCCTCGCTTGTAACCATCTTTCCCTTTCTGCATGTGTTCTAGTCAGAAGATATTATGATGAGCCACTTCATTGAAGGGTTACTCACGAGAAAAAGACATCATGGCTCCAAAACTCCCCGTGAGCTTCTGGTCCCAAAGTGGTGCCACTGACCAATGTACGGCTTCCCTCCTCACAAGACCTCGCAAAAAGCACCTGAAAAGCATGATTTGCTATCCTGATAGGGAGCGAAAAGTCTCTGCCAAGATTCGTCTTGCAGAGGCCGGGACAAACGGTGGTTACAATTACCTCCGGTTTGCCTGATGCGTCTAGTGTCACAGCTGCAATGCCTTCCATGACATACATAAGTAGCAGCTTGGATACGCTATATTGATTCTGCAGATTGAAAACGCCTTTCGTGTTGAGTTTTTCCACAGCACTTTCTCCGGGTTCAAGCTTGAGTATCTCGGGGGTAATATCGCGGTGACCGGAGCTTCCTACCAGCTCGAGATGCGTAGGCTTCTTTGTCTCAATAGCAGTTTGACGGAGTTTTGGCAGGAGAAGGATGCTGAGAAGAGCCGTAGAGAGGACGTTGACTTGCAGAGTCATCTCGTATCCCTCGGGGCTTGATTTGTATCCAGGGGCCGCTATCCCGGCATTGAGTACTGCGATGTCGATTCGTGGAACATTCTTCGTGACTACATCTGCAAACTCTTTGACGGATGCGAATATACTCATGTCGAGTTGAAACAGCTTGATATTGGTGGCAGGATATCCAGTTCTTTCGCAGATGGTCTTCTTGGCTTCTTCGCCGCGGGAGAGAGAGCGGACACCAAAGATGAGTGATGAGGCACCTAGAGCGGCAAACTTGACAGCGGACTCCAACCCAAGACCAACATTTGCACCAGTTATTAGAATTGTTTTGCCGGCAAACGATGTCGTGGGATCATTTGGAGGGTTCCGTGCACCCCACCTAACCATGCAGTTAGTATAGGTTTTATACAGAATTTTCGGGAGCTAAGAAGCCGATGGGTTCTCAAGACATGTTTAAAGAACTCCGCCCCTTCGAAACCGTCAAATTAAGGGCAGAAAAGCAGTACCATAACATGGAAGGGCCCAGCTTGTCAGGAGGTCCAGTCGACATAAGTGCTACGGTGAGAGAGGAAAATGAAGGCTGCAAACTTGGCACACGCCAGAATCGATGATTTAAGAACTGAAAGTGCTAAGAGGCTTTCTGCCCTCTCATATATAGCAACCTACATGGGATTGGTGTAAAGTATGCGACGCTTTCGGAGTTCGTAGGGTTTATAGGGGGCTCTAACAAAACACTCCGAACGACTGCCACACGCAACATCTGAACCCGATTCGGCACAATGCACTGAACTCAGAATCGCTAGAACTGAAACTAATTAATATGTATGTTGAGAGACTGCTCCCAATGGTGTACATTCGCATACCCTGGACTACCTAGGTAGGTAATTAAGCACGTACGTCACGTGGTTCGGATTCGGAGATCAGGCGGCAACAAGTCGGCTTGAAAGACGAAAATGAATGCTCATCAAGACTTTGGACATTCAAAGTATCCCTTATTAATTACAAGAAATTTCCAGAACTTCTCTATTATCTCAGTTCAGCTCTACCACAACGCAATTGCGGCATCTACAGGAACCCCATGCGTGCCTGAGAGATTAGCCTCAGTAGAATCGTACTTCAAGAAGCAATTCCCAGCACCATCGCCCGCTCTAGCCGCCACAGCGCCAGTAAAATTATACCAACTCGGAACGAAAGCAACCCCAGTACAGTTCTGCGCTCCATTCTGAACAACTCTCCCGTTCCAGTCCGCACAGGCCTCGATACATGCTTCGAAACTAGGAGATATAACAGTCAGTTGATCATGGCTTGGCAAATCAGCATTGCAAAAGAAAGTGAAATTCTGTCCGTTGTTCGAGATCGCTTGGTAGTTGGTATTATTTATCGCTTTGCTTGAGCATCCGGCATCAGTTGCGAGGGTGGCAGAACTCGCGGGCGCAGAACTAGTGCTGGTGGGTAAGCCTCCTGCTGGACTGGATCCTCCTGATAATCCGGTTGTGGAGTTGCAAGTTGTCGTTTTGGTGGCTTCGACTGCTGTTGCCGCTATTAAACCAATGACAGCGGCGGAGAGGATGCCGATGATAATGGATAGAAGGGTGACGAGACCAAGACCGCATATCATCCTCGATGTGCGTGTTGATTGTGGTTCAGTTTTTGCAAGATTCTGTTCTCATTTTGTCCCATACTCCTGCGGAATCAAGTCGGGCTGATCATGGGCGTTGATCAATCCGTGATCTACGGCGTGTTCAGGGTAAGAAGCGTATGGAACCCCTCGATCGTCCATCTGCTACCAGCCAAACCATTAAGTTTCTTGTCAGGGATGCGCAGTGGAATGACATACATTTGAAGTCATCTTGATTTTTCGGAATATCGTGAGTGCAAGAGAGGGAAGTCCTAGTGGAAGCATTACAACGACGGTCACGTAGGAATGCCAAGGAGGCGTAGGGGCTCGTAAATGCCATCAAATAGGAACAAGGTCGTTGCAGCAGGATGATGTAGGGAAAAAGCAGGGTTGTACCCATTGTCAAATAGGGAGTATGCGGCTGCGGCACGGTGCTGGACGGGGGACCGAATGCAGGAACAGTCTGAGATAATTGTGAAGTCCTCGCTTCTGTTGTCATCTTATTTCATTGTTTAATTCCTATGTATGTTCGAATTCTGAATCTCAAATAGCAGCCGATATCACTTTACATATTGCTTGGAGAGAAATGCTCAGCCAATATTCTTTACACTAGCGACATTTTCTGCAAGACCATATTCATAAGTTATCCTATTATTCTGTACTAGAAGAACATGTCTCTAGTACCTAGTATAGCATTTCAATGATGAAAATGCAGTTCCACAATACTTCGGCCCTATGAAGGCTATTATCTTAAGTGATGTAAAATAACGTTCGTAAATTATTATTCGGGTTATATATCAAGCTCCTGGGACTTCCAGCCCTCGCCCAAACTCCGAAAACAATACCTAGCGTCAGGCCATCCTTGAACCCATAATTCTTCTAGACAAAGATTCAGCAGTCCAAGCCAGAGTCACATTTTGTCAAAATCAAATACTGTTCTTTAAGCGTGATCCTACTCATCAATACCATCCCGAGATAACGTATCCTCAGAAGCTCGAGGTTTCGGGCGGGATAATTTTCGGGCGGATGAATTCGACTCCACGATTTGAAGACGAGGCCGGTGTATTGGAGGCGGCGTTGCACCATATAGGTCATCTATTTTGTCATTGGAAAGTTCAGACCGTGACCGTTTCGTGGATGGAGTAGAAGATATATTAGGAGGGATGTTGGGACTGGCAGCCATGGGCGGCTGGTATAATCTAGCCCGTTGAGCCATTCTAACAGGGTCAGCAGTGGGGCTGTGCCGAATGGGTTGTATTTGTGGTTCTTGAACACCTGATCGCGAAGTCGGTTGGGCTAAGCTCGGGCTAGCCGGAAGATCCCCATCGTTAATCAAGTCCTCGTCCTCGCTAACTTCATCCACGTCCTCGGCCATTCGGATGCCTTTTCCAAGCCTGATGCTTTCCAATAGACTCTGAGATATTTCTTGCGGCCTGAATAGAGCCTGCCTTTCTTCCACTTTTGAGAATACTGCTTTCCTCTTGTTGGGATCGGTAGTATTCCTTTTCTCTAATGCCCAGGCTTTGATCCAGTACTTCGTGCCAACCTCCTTCATTTCCATCGAGATTGAATAGCGCAAGATCCTATAGCGCTTATAATTCCGGCCCCTTTGTTCCAAGCCCCCGACCTTTATCCCACATTTGAGGGGATCCCATACAATTTCCTCATAAATAAAGTCAGGAACTATACAATCATTAACAAGGAGACTTGGGTATGGAAGCTTCTATCTTACGTAAATTGCCACTTTCATTCATTAACTTATTAGTGTCTTTTTGAAAGTAAGAAAATGTATCTTCTCCAGGGTGATGATCCATTGTGATGATTATCTCGGTGAAATGCAGCCGACGGGCCTTGATTGT
>Ga0182030_10026112_pt1 | contig 10597 bp, 4 predicted proteins | sample 812S3MmetaG_FD_121299 | JGI IMG/M metagenome (GOLD analysis project Ga0182030, IMG submission 121299) | Permafrost microbial communities from Stordalen Mire, Sweden - 812S3M metaG (Illumina Assembly) | ecosystem: Environmental > Terrestrial > Soil > Wetlands > Permafrost | place: Sweden... | reverse complement strand
TGCCGCCGCGCACCGACATTATCAACCAGTGCGAAATGGACGACGAACAACGCTCACTTTATCTAAGCGTTTTAGACGAGTGCCGCCAGAAAGTATTCGGCGAAATTGCATCACGTGGCATTGGTCGCTCGCAAATATCCGTGCTTGCCGCCCTCTTACGTTTGCGTCAGGTCTGCTGCGATCCGCGCTTGTTGAAAGACCGCGATCCCAAAGCGACACCGCCGCCATCAGCCAAGCTAACATCGCTTGTGGCGATGATTTCAGAAATCGTCGATGCCGGTCACAAAATTCTGGTCTTCAGCCAGTTCGTCGAAATGCTTTCTCTTATACGAGTTGAGCTGGAAAAGAACAAGTATACCTACGAATATATCGACGGGCAGGTGCCAGCTAAAGAACGCTTGGACCGTGTGAACCGCTTTAACGAAGACGCATCAATTCCCATTTTTCTAATCAGCTTAAAAGCCGGCGGCACCGGATTGAACTTAACCGGAGCTGACTACGTCATTCACTACGACCCCTGGTGGAATCCAGCTGTCGAAAATCAAGCCACAGACCGAGCCCATCGTATCGGTCAAACCAGGCACGTCTTCAACTATAAGCTCATTACTCGCGGCACCGTTGAAGAGAAAATTATCGCACTGCAACAAAAGAAGAAAGCCCTAGCTGATCTTGTTATTGGCGGCGACGAATCAATCGCCAAAGAACTAACCCGCGAAGACCTCGAATTCCTCTTTTCGTTCTAACCCTTGCGCACTTTCGCCTTTCGACCCAAGATTTCCAACAACTTGGAAATCAAGTAAATGCCTACTAGCGCATCTATCAACAAAATCCAAGCATTGGAATTGCTGCTACGGGCTGAGTTAGTTTGTGCGTGAGCAAGAGCGCCAGGTGCAAGCGAAGCTGATGAGTCCCTACTTGCTCCATTTAATTGTGCCTGCTGGAACCTTGGACGATAAAGTCCTCTTTGCCTGTGAATACTGCTTCGCACCGCGTGCCGTGTCGACATCGTCCCCCATACTTTCTTCAAAGCGCTAGTTTCGCCGGATGGATCTAGCGGATTCTCATTTCCATAGCCCGGAGCTGCTGTCGGCATTGGTGCGGATTCTTCTTTCGCAGATTTGCGATCAGCGAGCTTATTTTTAATTGTCGCTGACCCGGCATCTGGCGTTTCCCCCTCCGTCAGCGTGATGGGACTCACCTGCAGGGCGCCCTGTGGTATCACCGCGCTTTGTAACATCGGAGATGGTGCTGGTGGCATTGTCTGCGCTGACTGATTGCGCACCGAGCCTGCGGTATTAACTCCTTGCATTACCACCGCATCAGCGCTATCCAAAGCCGGTGCATTTGAAGCTGTTCCCCCCGAAAGAGGAACTGCCATCTGCTGACTGCGATTGTTAATATCGTAATTGCTACCATCCAGATTGCCTGCGTGATAACCGGTATTGGGGTTTACGTAAGTGTTAGGGGCGTAGGACCATCTTGCGCCGCCCTCCTTTGACACCGCATTGAGCCTGTTGAGCTGCATAACCTGTGTACTAAATGATTGGCTAATACTCTGTTGAAGCATTGCCGCAGGGGAGAAGACAAATCCAAAGAATGCCTCCGGCAGCGTTCCCAGGTTGCTCATGCCTTGTGTCACGCTCATAAAGGCATTATCGACTGTGCGTGAGCTAAAGAATTCATCCAGAGGATTCGGTTCAGACGCTGCATATGGCTGCAGTTTCGCTTCATCGTCTGTAACTACCGCGCTGGATACAGGAGTGATTAAGTGATAAGTCTTTGGTAGCACATTCGGTATCGCTGTATTCAAAGCTGTCGGCTCGGCTATTGCCGAAAGGATGCTCCGGTAGGCACAGAGTTGTGAAAGACCGGAATCGGTTAGTTGCTTCGATGACAGGTCGACAGCATCGCTGGTGTGTTCGATAAAGTCCGCTTCTGCGCTTGTTTTATTATCAGCCCAAGAATGCGAAAGCTTGGCTAGATCGTCCGACATTACCCCGATTTTCTCAACGCGAAAATATCGAGGCGAAGAGTTTATGTTATTCAGCACTTCTACAGGACCAGCGCTCACTGGAAAGTCATAGAGCAACGGATTCGCTTCGTTTTTGACTTCTGACTGCTCTTTCCAGATCGCCTCGGCGCTTTGATCAACAAGACTTCCCGTTGAAGCTGTTGATGGCAGGTTTGCCGTTGATTCGTTTGTTCCTGCAGGTGCCAATTTCGTTGGCGCTTCCGAGGGCGATTGTGCTTCCAGTACTGCCAGCGCTTTCTTCTTAGCTCGCTCTGCCAGTCTTGCCAATCTTGCTTGTCTTGCCAATCTCCCTTGATCTGGCAGTCCCGCTTGCTCTACGAGTCTCCCTTGCACTGACAATCTCGATTGTTCTGCCAGTCTCGCTTGTTCCGCTAGTCTAGCTTGCTCTAGTGCCGGACTTGCTTGCGCTGGTGGCACAACAATCGGCTCTTCGTTCAGGTGATTGAAATCGAGCTGAAACTTTAGCTCATCTCTACTGATGGTATAAGGAATCCATTCAAAAAAAGTGTTTTTCAAAGTCGCAAGTGCGGCCTGGTCCAACGAAGAATCGCCACAGCTTTTTTCGATGTGTTCAGACCTAAGCGAACCGCTGCGATAAACCGAAAATCCAACAAGCAATTGCTGCCCGTTGCCTTTCAACGCATGGTTGTTCTTAAAGGTATGCCAGTTTATACCTACTTGTCGCGTCATCCGAGCCTCGTATCCCGCACGTGTCATAGCCAGCGATGGCACTTTGACATATGGGCGAGTCGAATTTACGACTGAGGCCAAAGGAATTGTATTCTGACGAGGTGGTTCGCTTGGCTTTGTTTCAAGCGCATTGGAAATTGTCCTTGGAGCCGGAAGGGCTGGTGGTGGCGCCGGAATCATGCCAGGTCTTCTCAGGTCACTATGATGGCGGAATGACGGACCAAGCAACGCCGCCAAGCTTTGTTCTATAAAGCTTTCACTTAGCGGCTGAGCGGCATGCAGCCATAGAACTGCTTCATCGTTTTGATTCGCCTCGAGCAAAGCGTTTTGCAGCACGCGAGCGTTATCCTGTCCACCAGCCGGCACATAAGCCGAAAGAGCTGCAAGCGCTTTCTTAAATTCGGGGCTGTCTACCCTCGTATCTTTGCAAAGTTCTTGCGTCTGATCGCCCACAAGCAGCACCCGAGCTTTAACTGCGGAGGGCAAAAGCACCAGACCTTTGACTAGATCTTCCATTCGCCCCTTCATGCCGATGGAGCCGTCAATAATGATCGTAAGCGCTTTTGGTGTCGGCAATTTTTGTTCAAAAATCTGGTGCTCTGTCACCATTGGCGGTGTCACGAACGTGTCTTTGCAAAATACTGATTTGCAATTGCGATCGCGCTCTCCATGAATTATTGCCGCAAAAGTATTCAATTGCGCTGTTGGAATGACTGAGTGAATTCTCCAACTGTCGCCTTCGTGAATTCCATCTGTGACGTTAGGCGATGATGAGGCAATCCAGAGTCTCTTTGAAGACTCAAGATTCACCTGCGTGTTAGCTGCTTCTTGAAAATTCTTTTCCGTAAGCACAGGCAGCACAAGCGCCGCGTTGCCATCTTTGTCCAGTGACTGTGGCGAAACAATTTCTAGTCGCACTTTGAGTTCATGATTCGGATGAACAGGATAACATTGCAGCAGAACCTGGTCAGCTCCACACATACTCACGAGCAGCGGATCATTTTTGTGTTGCATTACAGCCGCCTGGTAAATGCGTCTTGCTTGATCGCGCACTGTAACTTTAGCTTCGTGGTCAACCCCATCTACTGTGAGAATGGCATGCGTCACAACTGCGCCATTCGGCAGCAAAAGTTTGGCGCGAGCCTCGCGGTCATATTTAGAGGCATTATTGAGCGAGAAACTCCAGCTAAGATTTGCGGTCAGCGCAGCGCCATCGAGGCGTCCTTGCAATTTCGATTCTTTGAGGCTGAGTCCTCGAGCCACACCGCTAACCGATTCGCCTGCTATGTCTGTGTCGAGGTCGAATTCATCCTCTACTTTAGCGTTCAAATTGCCGGGGTCGTAAGCGAGCGCATGTTGAATCGTCGCACGAGCACTTGCTGGAATAGGTACCGAGTTAAATGGCTTGCCTGTAACCTTGTAAAAAATTTGCCGAGCTTCAACGGTTGGCAGCGGATGTCCTGCTTCGTACACTGAACCGATGATGTCCGTGGCCCGTCCGGAGCGCTCATAACAAGCGCGAATCATGACCTCCTCATTCCCGTATTTGCGCAGCCAGTTAATTCCCTCTGCCGCTGTTTGCGGATTTGCTGCCATGCCCAGGTAAACTCGGGTAAGAGTGGACGGCAATTCGACGGCAAGGACCATAACCAGAATGATCAGGTGGCCGATATGTTCAACCTGGTGAGGATTGAAATAAGTTTTCTTTGCTGATGAAAGCTTGCAAACTTTTTTGCTGGCAATCCATGTGCAGGGCAGCGAAAGTGCCGGAGCCAGTCCGAGCAAACCGAATCCGAACGCGCCGATGAAAAATAGCGATGATCCAAGCAGCGGCAGAAACATGAGTGAGTACATCGCGCCCATGCCCATCGCCATTCCGCTTGCCAGTGACATAAAGCTATAATGCGCAGACATGTTCCGCCGGGAGGCCAGAAGCGTCATGTAATTGTTCAGCGGAATGAGCAGGAACAATACTACATGGTTAGGTGATGGGAACGGATCGAAAAAGTGCTTGGCACAATAATGGAACGAAGTTTCAAAAATAACGGCCAATATCGGGAGGACGACCCCGAAGAAGAAAATTTTGCTATGATGCGGCAACGCATGAATTGGCGGGCTATCCGCCGCAGGCTTTTTGTTTGGGGGAACCTTACCTGATCTAGGCGGCGACTTTTTCGCTGGGCGCCTGTCTAGCGACGATGCTTCACTGAAAGAATCTTCTTGTGTAAGCTGTTGCATTACCCCTGCTTCGCCGCCCAAAAACGCATAGCGCTTTCCAGGCAAGCTCATCCGATCCTTAAATGCCATTCTAGCGCTGCTTTCAAACCTGGAAACCAGGAATTTCCCTGAGTTTTGAGAAAAGTTTAGTCACTAGTATTTAAGCCTTAGCAAATAAATAGGTCGTGCCATAAAATGGGTACGAGGTATTTAGTATGAACGAGGGCAGGCATGGAAATTATTGGTGGTATCGTCGTATTAACCATCATGGTTGTGCTTTCCGGCATCAAGGTTGTTAAGGAACATAGCCAACTGGTCGTCTATCGATTCGGGCGGCTGGTGTCTAGCCGCGGACCGGGCGTGCACCTCGTCTTGCCGATGATTGATCAGACTGAAACGGTCGATACGAGGCTCATTACTCTGGCTACGCCGCTTTTAGACGAGATGACGCTTGACCATGTATCCATAAGAGTATCTGTCGTTTGTCTCTTTCAGGTGGTTGATGCCAAGAAAGCTGTAAGCAAAATCGATAACGTTTCCAAAGCGACTGAGGAATTGGTGCAAGCAACTTTGCGCACAGTTATCAGTCAGCATGATCTCAAACATTTGGTCTCCGACCGCGGGCGGATGAATAGCGTTCTTAAGAGCAAGTTGGAAAAGCAAAGCCGTGAATGGGGCGTGCGCATCAACACGATTGAAATCAAAGAAGTGATTATTCCGAAAGAGATGAAAAAGATTCTTTGGCGCGCCAAACGTGGGCATCATGAAGAACACTACGGCTTTTCACAGTTTCATTAATTGCCTTTCTTTTCCCCGGTGGATGCTTATGTTCCACTTTTGATGTTGAAGCATATATAGGCAGATCCACTTACATTGACGACCCTAGCTGCGCAGCCAATAATGTGGATCTTCGCTGTAAATAAGCGGCGCACACTAAATGAATTTTTTTGATGACGATGAGGATCAAGTCTGAGAAATGGCTTGAGCACGGCATAAACCACCTCGTCATGCTTTCGGCTGCGTCGGAAATTCACCAGAATTTGCGGAACTTTAGTTTTTGTTAGGAACCATGATCACTCATTGCACGTTTTCCGTGAGGGGCTTATTGTGGGACATGGTATTCAAATAGCATGGCAAACAGTTGTCAAAATGGTTGATGGCTTTTTCGCGTTGCTTCCTAATTTGATCATCGCTGTATGTGTTTTCTGTGCCTTTTTTATTGTTGGCTCTGTCATAGCGAAGGCTGTGTTTGGAATGGCCAAAAGAGCGAACATGGATCACACTCTTGCAAATGCAATGGGCAAGCTCTCTGCCGTGTGCATCAACGTATTCGGGTTGCTGGTCTGCTTTGTTATTGTTGTCCCTAGCTTCAGTCCGGACAAGCTCATCGCCGGATTGGGCATTACATCAGTTGCAATCGGTTTTGCCTTTCAGAATATTCTGCAAAACTTCTTCGCCGGCTTGCTTGTCCTCTGGCAAAAACCGTTTGGTATTGGCGATGAAATAAAGACTCACGATTTCGAGGGAGTTGTCGAAGACATTACCATTCGCTCTACGATTTTGCGAACCTATTCTGGTCAACGAGTGTTTATTCCAAACGGTATGTTGCTTACCGATCCAGTAATCGTTCACACCGCTTATGCTAATCGGCAAGTGCACATTCAAATTCCTGTCGGTGCCGTGGAGCCGGGCAAGGCGCTCGAGGTAGCGCGTACAACTTTAAATGGTGTTACTTCAATTTCTAAAGATCCGCCCCCGGAAATATTCATTTCTGCAGTAGGCGGAACGAGTAGCTTGGATATCTATTTTTGGGCTGCTTCCAAAAATGTACAGATCATAAGAGCTACAGATGAGGCTACATACGCAATGCAGCAGGCCTTAACTCAATACGCTACGCCAATGCCTAAAGCAGCTTGAATCTTCTACTTGAACTACCTGAAGCTGCTTGAGGTCAGCTGCTCACTTCCATGCTCTTCTGGGTCCTAATTCGTGCTCGTGCAAGGAGTTGAACCATCGCCAAAAACCACCCATGGATTGTCGCTCATCAGGAAACTAATGTTTCGCGCAATAGGGCTGTCGTAAACGCTGCCATGAATCACTGGTTCGTGTGCAATAAAGGCTTTCCTAGTCGCAGTAAGGTGATGACCTCAGCCGTTTGCTCATTTATCTTATTTCTTTTTCTTGTTGCTCATTGAGCTTACGTAGCAGTGCTTTCTCTCGTTCTTCAGCTTCAGAAAGGGCGCTGGCTAGTTCGTGCAAAACACTGTCGAGATCCGCAAGCTCATCTTGCTTATTACCTTGACCGCCGCCCGGCGACTTGCGTGAAAGCTGAGAGGCTCGTTCTGCCAATTTACGCAGGCGCTGAGGAGAGCCTTTGGCAAAATAGACTATAAGTGCCACCACTACCGTAGCATTCAGGAGAATGCATACATAGGAAAGAATGCCGACCCATTCTTGCGTTTCTGTCACATAACCAAGCTCTTCCTTCTCCACGCTCTGAGCTTCGTCGGTCATAGCTTGCAACGCGCGAAATGCTTCTGCACCCTGCGTATATAAGGAGCGGGCTTTTGCACGAAAATCTTTGTCGTCGGCATTATTGCCATCGGCAAAGCCGAGCATCTGTTTTGCTGTGCTCGGCATATACTGTAGTTTTGTGTGCCACTCGATGCGATATTTCTTGAGGGATCCCTGATCTTGTTCCATCATAACTTCAATTCTGTGCAAAGCTTTCTCAGCGTTGGTTGCCGAATCGAGGAGCCTGTGTTTTATTGTATAGTTGGTCGGCGCTGAAGAATTAAACATCGTCGTCATCAAATAGCTTCGAATAGCATCATAAAATTTGAGAAACGCAGATTGGGTCAGAGCAACTTCGCTGAGTATCAAGCGCGAGTGATTGAGCCTGTTCACTTCGTTGTTGAGCCTTTGTTGAGCTCCCCAAAGTGTCGCAACAGAGATCGTCGAAAAAATTGAAACCGTAAGCAGGGTTATAACCATCAAAGGCAGGCGGCTCTTCTTAGAAGCCCGACGCTTCGCCGCTGCGTGTTCCCAGGCACCACCTATGACGCCCAGCAGCCCTGGCTTTGACGTGAGGCTAAGCGTTTTTAGCTCAGTCTGAAGTTCTGCCACGCTCTGGTAGCGATCGCCGGGCGATTTTGCCAGGCATCGCAGTAAAATTGTCTCGAGCTTGCCCCTGAAATCGTTGCTGAGTTGCGGCGCCACTAAGGGCGGTGGCTCTTCGTTGATATGCTTGTGAATCGTTTCAAAGACGCTGTCACCCGAAAGGGGCACTTTACCGCTCAGGCACTCGTACATGACACAGCCGAATGAGTAAATATCAGAGCGAAAATCGACAATCGCCCCGGTGCATTGTTCGGGGCTCATGTATAAGGGGCTGCCAAAGATTTCGCCGGTTTGCGTCAAACCTTGCACGTTTTCATTGTCGGGAGAAAGCAATTTCGCAATGCCGAAATCAAGGAGCTTGGCTTGCTCTTTTCCGTTTACCTCAGCAATCATCACGTTACTCGGTTTCAAGTCACGATGCACCACGTTGTTTTGGTGAGCTACCGTCAGCCCTTCGGTAACTTGTTGCATGATTTGGAGAAATCGTTCAAGACCCAACGGACCTTCGCTTTTGACTATTTCCGAAAGAGTTTTCCCCTCGACATAGTCCATCACCAGGAAAGGTGTACCGTTTTCGCTCTCACCAAAATCATGAACGGCTACAATGTTTGGGTGATTCAGAACGCTGGCTGCCTGCGCTTCTTGCTTGAAGCGGCGCAACGAGAGTGCATCTTTGCTGCGATCTAAATGCAAAACCTTTATAGCGACCGCTTTGTCCAGAACAGTGTGCCGAGCTTTGTAGACGACGCTCATGCCGCCTCTGCCGATTTGGTTGAGAATAGTGTACTTCCCGGCAAATGTTTGTCCGCTTAGCTCACCTTCCGTGTTTTTGTCGGAAGGATTAAGCGTGCTTGCTTGATTATCCTTGCGGCTGATAAGTTCGGAGACCGATACAGTCTGGTTTATCTCAATTGTTTCGCCAGCTTTCAAGACGCTGTCGTCCGCGAATTCTGTTGGCGCGGTGGGCTTTTCTTTTGATTCGGGGTCTTTGTTGGTGTTCATTTCGGGAATTGGCTGTCAGGAATGAGCTCGGTCCATTATCCTCGAAGGCGGCTCGTCTTTTGGTTCGGAGCCGCCTCTACTCTATTATGCACAAAGAGCCGTCAATCATAGCGACCGGCAGACACCGGACTTTGTTGTTTCTGCTGCCTACAAGAAAGCCTGCCAGGTTATAGAACAGGCTCATTTGATCCGGCTGACTATGGAGCAAAGCAAAGTTTTGGCTGATGCGCTTATCAATCCACCAGCTCCTAATGCGAATGCGATTGCTGCGATGCGCAGGCATAAGCAGATTACTGGTTCCTAATTCTCCAGGAGGAAGCTCCCCAGGTGCAACCGTATGGAGTAGATCTGTGGCGTGAAGGACTCGATGCCAGAGCGTTTTCGTGTGGCATCGTAAATATCGACGCGTACATCAAAGGTGATCAGCCAGGTAGAGCCGATTCGATTGTTAGAGGCTGGTTCAAATGTAGTGCGAGGTTACTACACCCTTTCGGCAGTGGGAGTTGTTTACGAGGAGCTTCCGAAAAAAGTACAAAAAATGTTTCCTAAGTATCCGGAGATTGGCGCAACATTGCTGGGTCGATTCGGGCTCGACTTGGAATATAGAAACCAGTTACAATGCATTTACCGTTGGGCTGCCCGTGGTTAACAGCGGCGTCGCCGGCAATATCAACGCTAATGCCACCGGTACAGGCAATGGCGGCACGATAACGATAAGTAATTCTTCGACAGCTAGCAATGCTAGCGTGAATATCTTTGCCTATGGCGACATCACGACAGCAGCGGCTTCAGGTTCAATTGGTACATTGAATTTGTCCACTGCCCCAGCAGGTGTAAGTTACAGCAACTCGTTGAATGTGCTCTCGTATGGCAATTTCATCGGTCAAGTCAATTCGAGCGGCAATAGCGTAGCGATTGACTTGGAAGCCGCAAACCAGACACTGACTACCGGATACATTGAGGCAAATTCAAATGTGATTCTCACAACTGGCGCCCCCAGCTCCCAGATTGTAATTGCTAATCCCCTATATACAAGCATTAGTTATAACGGACCTGTGCAGCCTAGCAGCATTACCACAGCAAATTTGGTATTAAATAGTTCGGCGAATATCGCCGCGACGATTGCTGTACTAGCACCTGGAGGAGCAGCGCTCAATATTTCCGGAAACGGCGGATCGCTCGGCGCGTCTGCCTTGACCATTTCGAATGCTTCAAACATAACCTTCAGTGGAAGCGTGACCCTTGAGTCAGAGAGTACTGGAGTGGCGATTCAGGCGCCAATCGTCACGATATCACCTGCTGCAACATTGACAGTTAGTGGTGGCTATTTACCGATGACAATAACCACTTCGAATTTGCAATTGGGAGCGATGTCTGCCGTGAATAGCAATATCGGTGGCAGCTTTCCGCAGATAGTTGTTACGAGTGGGACTGCATACTCTTCGTTGACAGTTAGGCTTCCGACTGGCTCCTATGCCACAATTGATCCGTCTATCAAGCCGTTATTCGGCATCGGCGGCGGCGGTAGCGGTGGCT
>Ga0182030_10026110_pt1 | contig 10598 bp, 8 predicted proteins | sample 812S3MmetaG_FD_121299 | JGI IMG/M metagenome (GOLD analysis project Ga0182030, IMG submission 121299) | Permafrost microbial communities from Stordalen Mire, Sweden - 812S3M metaG (Illumina Assembly) | ecosystem: Environmental > Terrestrial > Soil > Wetlands > Permafrost | place: Sweden... | reverse complement strand
TTTCTCCATCGGGGAATCCGAATTTGCGGGGGCCGACTTGTTGGTAGAGCGATACGCATTCGACTTGCGTCTGCGGGCCCTTGACGCTCTGCAACTTGCGGTAGCGCTGGAACTGCGGGATCAGAAGTTGGTGGATTATTTCGTCGCGGCGGATGCGGTACTTTGTGAAGTTGCCGGGCTTGCAGGATTTTCGGTTATTAACCCTGAACATTCCTGACCGCGTGCCGCTACTCCAAGGGTAACTTTATGCAAGATCAGCGCGATCTTCGAGCCAGATTAGAAAGCGCCCTTGCAGAGGGCCAGCGCCTCCGGGAAGAAGCGCGCCAACTGAAAACGCTCCTCGCGCAGCATTCCATCCCAATACCCGAAGTGAAGGCGTCGCAGTCAACAAGCGAACGGTACCTGCCAGCACCCTCGGATGTCTCTCAAATTGGAACGCTGCCGGACAACCCGGCAAAGGTTGCGCTGTTTCGATCGTTGTTCCGCGGGCGGGAAGACGTCTACGCGGAGCGATGGCGCATGAAGGACGGAACGTGGGCTTATCGCCCTGCGGGCAAGAAGGACTGGCAGGCGGTACTTGCCAGTCGCCCGGAGGATCACAAGAAAGTTGATCGGGAAACCCGTACTCTCTATGCCGTAACCGACGAAGTCGTTCGGCAGCATTTGACGGGCAAGAAGACGATCGGGATTTATCCTCTGCTCGTAGATGAAACCTGTTGGCTTCTTGCGGCTGACTTCGACAAGGCGAGCTGGCAAGAAGATTCATTGGCGTTCCTCGCGACCTGCAAACGTGCGAGGATCCCGGCTTATCTGGAACGGTCACGATCCGGAAAAGGCGGTCATGTCTGGATCTTCTTCGAAGTGCCGATTTCCGCCGTTCTCGCTCGCAAAATGGGTTGTGCTCTCCTTACACAAACCATGGAGAGTCGCCACCTAGGGCTCAACTCCTACGACCGCTTTTTTCCAAACCAGGACACTCTGCCGAAGGGAGGTTTCGGGAACCTTATCGCGCTTCCGCTTCAGTGGACGCCCAGGCAAAACGGAAATAGTGTGTTTGTAGACGACGACCTCCACCCGTATCCAGACCAATGGCAATTGTTACTCTCAATCCGGCGAGCCGGGGCCGATCAAGTGGAATGGCTCGTCGGTGACGCCACCCGCCGGGGTCAGGTCATGGGCGTCAAGCTCTCAATCACCGACGACGACGCGGACGGTGCGCCCTGGGATCTGCTACCTTCACGAAGAAAAAAGGATAAACCCATCCCGGGACCGTTTCCAGAGTCCGTCGAGATCGTACAAAGCAATCTAATATTTGTTCCAAAGGCAGATCTCCCCGAGCCAATGCTCAACCGGATAATCCGTGTCGCGGCGTTTCAGAATCCGGAATTCTACAAAGCCCAAGCGATGCGCCTTCCCACCTGGGACAAGCCGCGCGTCATTTCCTGTAGCGAAGAGTTCGCTCAACATCTCGCTTTGCCAAGAGGCTGCTTGCAGGAGGTGAGCGAACTACTGAAGGAGCATGGCATTCGCGTGCTAATTCGCGACGAACGTTATGCCGGCAAGCCCATTGAGGTGACCTTTCAGGGAAATCTCCGTGATGAGCAGGCCGAGGCCATACGCCAGACGCTGCGGCATGATGAAGGCGTCCTATGTGCACCGACGGCGTTTGGCAAAACCGTAGTGGCCGCCAAGTTGATAGCCGATAGAGCAGTCAACACACTTATCCTGGTCCATCGCGAGCAGTTACTGGAACAATGGCGTGCACGCCTCGCGGCGTTTCTGGATCTTCCGCCGAAAGCGATCGGCCAGTTCGTTGGCGGCAAGGACAAGCGGACTGGATTGATCGACGTAGCTTTACTTCAAAGTCTGCAACGTAAAGGCGAAGTGAAGGACTGCGTTGCCGAGTACGGGCAGGTGATTGCCGACGAGTGCCACCACTTGACCGCCTTCAGTTTCGAACAGGTCATGAGGCAGGTCAAGGCAAAGTTCATCGTCGGCCTGACCGCAACGCCGACCCGGAAGGACGGGCATCACCCGATTATTTTCATGCAGTGCGGACCGATCCGGTTCAACTTGAGTGCCCGCGAGGCCGCCGAACGCTCTCCCTTTCGCCACTTGGTTTTGCCGCGACCGACGGCTTTCCGAATGGAGGACACAGATTGCACAATTCAAAACGCCTATGCCGCATTAGTGACCAACGAAGAGCGAAACCAGCAGATCGTTGCGGATATCAGGCAAGCCGTTCGCGAGGGCCGCACTCCGCTCGTGCTCACCAATCGCACAGATCACCTTGAAAGGTTGGCCGGTGGCCTCTCTGAGATTCAGCACGTTTTCATCTTGAAGGGCGGCATGCGCAAGAAGGAACGGCACGCCACGGTGGAAAAGCTGGGCCTGATTCCCGACGGAGAACCGCGGGTCCTGCTCGCAACGGGAAGCTATATTGGCGAGGGTTTCGACGATTCAAGACTGGACACTTTGTTCTTAACCATGCCTATCTCGTGGCGCGGCACGCTGCAGCAATACGTCGGACGGTTGCATCGGATTCACCACGGAAAGAAAGTTGTTCGGGTTTTCGATTACGTCGATGCTCAGGTTCCGATGCTCGGCCGCATGTACGAGAAGCGGCTGAAAGGCTACCGCGCCATCGGCTATGAGATGGAATCTGACGCAACCTCACCGTAGTCGATTTCATCGCTGTCCAAAAACCTCACCGTTCCACCATGAGCACAAAGTCATTTTCAAGCCGAGCGAACCCCGTGGCCGCAGGTTTTTCATCCGAGAATCGAGTTGGATAATCGTCTGAGGAGGATTGCGGAGTGAATTCCGATGATCGGTTTTGGAATAGAGACGAACTCTATCAAGCGGTATGGTCGACCCCGATGTGCACCCTAGCAGGAAAATATGGCATCTCGGATGTCGGCTTGGCGAAAGTATGTTGTAAGCTGACAATCCCAGTGCCCGGCCGCGGCTACTGGGCGAAGAAGCAGGTAGGGCAGAAGGTTTCCCAAAAGCCTCTTCCCCAAATAAAGGAGAAGGATAAGGTGCTGCATCACAAACCATCTCCGCCAACGAAAGATCCCGTGACGGAGGAAGTGGGTACCGATGACGAACGGGCTCAGCTAGTAAGACTGGAAGGATCAAGTCGCGAATCGCCCCTCAAACGGGGTGATTTGTCGCATCCGCTGATTCTCCAGGCCCGCGCCAAACTAGCCAAAGCCAACGAAAATCCTCACGGGATTCTTTGGATCGCCGAGCAGTGTTTGGACATCCGTGTTTCCCGAGCGAGCCTCGACCGGGCGATCCGAGTCATGGCGAGTCTTGTCGCAGTGATCGAGCGCGAGGGGTTTAGTGTCTCGGTGGGCAACGGTCATCGTGAGCAAACCACAGCTACCGTTTACGGACAAACGATCAAATTCGGCTTAGTAGAGCAGGTGGAGCGCGTTGAGGCGTCAGTGGCGCCCTCAGGAGGTCTAGTCGACCGCGTCCTGAAATACGGCACGCAGCCGCCGGTCACTCGGAAGCCCTCAGGCAAGCTTTTGATCGAAGTGTGGGACATTTGGGGAATCCACAAGAAGCGATGGAAAGATGGGAAGACCACAGAACTGGAAGACCTCATTCCGAAAGTTCTGGCGGGTTTTGTCCGAATCGCTCTACACAGACGTGCCGAAGAGGAACGACGCGCCGCGGAAGCTCGGGAGCGCCAGAAAAGAGTAGAAGAACGTGAGCGACTGCTAGCAGCAATCAAAGTGGAAAAGGCGAGGGTGCGAGCCCTGCGTCACGTTGCGGCCGACTGGCTTCGGGCGGAGCAACTGCGCTCGTTCATTTCGGCTGCATGTCAGGCCGGTTCGCAACATGGCCAAGCCACGGAGCCCGGAACACCATTTGGTGATTGGTTGACGTGGGCTGCGAAACAGGCTGATCGCCTTGACCCGCTCAAGGAAAATCCCGGGTCCATCATCGACTGCCAACTAGAGGCGGACGAACCAACTTGGTCGTATTCCTATCGAAAACCTCCAGCTCCCTTCCGGTTTCCCAAGCCCATTTGGCGAACTCAAAAGAGCGGCTAGCGATGGCTCGCTTGTGCCGACCGAGACCTCATTGTTGTGGCGGCATCTAGATTGATACCGAGGGTCGAGAGATGCTGTCGCATGCGGGGAGGCGCTAGCAGCTCCTCCAGCGTTTCCGGAGATGCGCCTTGCTGCCGCGCTAAAATTTTGACGACTTCCACCGTGACAGCTGGCTCACATCGATAAAGCGACTTTCTAGCCGAATTCATTTGGTGCTTGTCGTCGGGCCTCCAGCAGGCACCATGAGCAACAAGCACGCGGAGCGTTTCCAAGGTTCTGTGGGTTTGATATTTCAGGATTTGCGCGTGCCGGTCGAAGAAATTAGAGCCCTCGAATCTCAAGTGCCAGAAGCAAGAATCGAGCGCAGCGGATCCGCCATTCGATTTGTTGTTAGGCTTGGCCCCTAGCTGGAGAAGGTAGCCTAGCAGGTCATCGCCTTTTGAAAATAGGGCGCACGAGAGCAATTCGCCGAGCTCGTCGGGTTGCCGCTCCGGCTTGAGCTTCTTGAGGATTTCCAGGTTGCCCTTGTAACACGCTTCGCGCAAGGCAGTCGTGTGCCAGTCAGGATCGTCCTCATGTTCGTCAAAGACGCTTGGTCCAGGAATATAAGGATTCGCCCCAGCCCATAGCATCAGGCTGACCCACTTGAGATCTCCTTCACGGGCGAAGTATCGGAGCGCTCGGTCGGCTTGTCGTTGCAACTGTTCCACAAGTTCTGGATGTGCTTTTTTGTATTCGACAAAAGGCCGGAGGGCGGTACGAATCCGTTCCGCGAAGGCCACCGCGAATGGAGCACCGATGATCACATCTGCTCCGTTATCCAAGAAAAAGCGGATCAGAGCAGGATCCCAGGTCAGAAGGACGTCAACAAGCGAGACCGCTTTGATATCAGCTCCAAGGCTGAGGAGCACCTGAACCAAATCTAACCGTTTCTTCGCGACCGCGAGACCGAGCGCGTGGTTCTTTCTGGATGCTTCACACTCGCTACGGGCGAGTAGTGCAACAAGACTGTGGAATCCATGCTCGACCGCGACGTCTAAAGGGCTCTTCTTGAGGTTCCCTGGCGTCCGCAGTGAGCGGCCAGTGGCGATCCACTGCTCAATCTCGTAAAGTCGGCCTGCACGGCACAGGCCGAGCAGTAGTCTGGCATTTTCTTCAGCAAGCGTCTCGGGATTGGCCTCCACGTGGAGCATCCAGTCGACGTCGCCGCCTTCCGCAAATTCGTCTCGGGCGAGAGAACCGGATACAACAGTGCTTGCATCCGCGATATCCAGGTTGAACACAGCGTTCTCCAATCTCAAGCCGTTTTGATTGAGCCAACTCACGCGCTCCTGGTTAGATGAGGCCAATCGGCAACGAGCCGCCTTTTCCATCTGTTCAAGGCTCGTGGCCCTTACCCAGTGGACTTCTTCACTCCGGAATCGTGACGGTGCAACACCGCCTGGCCGAAGAGTTCAACGTCCTTTCCAAGAATCGTAGCAGAGAAGCAACGACCCGCAATCACCCCAAGATGTCAGCACTGCGTCGGGCCTCCGGAGGCCCTATGCGGAGGAAACAGCCTGTTTGCGGGCCCAACCGCGAGCAACAACATCCTACGTAGGTCACCTGCATTTTTCGCGGGATAACAAGCAGGTTTGCGCTCGGAGGATTCTCTGAGTGCGCCAAACTCCTGAAAGGAGGGAGGTTTGGTCGGGGCGACAGGATTCGAACCTGCGACTTCCTGCGCCCAAGGGAGCCACGCAGCTTCCAAAGGCTCCATCGTTTTTCGGCTATTCCTAATATTTACAATAATCCGGGGAATCTGCTTTCGCTCAAAAAGCAACTCCAGCGACTTCAACAGATCGAGCTCGGACACAGTTTTGGCACAGCGGAAAAGCAGGGGCACCTCGTATGATGCGATCGTATCTCAGCGGGAAACGTCTCGTAGTAGATCGGTCCTGGTTTACTCGACAGTCTTTTGGGCGACACTCCGCTCAGAATTCTGCCTCAAAACTCACGCTCAAAATATCGGTAACGTCTGGGCTTGATCGTCCCCGAGCTGCAGGCTGGTTTTCGTCGCTCGCCACGTTGATCCTAGGAATCCTCGTCGGCCACTTCTACGGGTAGCGCGTCACACGTCAGCGATTCCGGCGCATCTCGTTTTCTGATCGGCTAAACTCGTACTTAATCAAGGGAGAGTTTGCAATGGCGCAACAGCAGATTCGACGTGACTCTCTGTGCTTGGCGCTAGGCTTTGCGCTCACCGTTCCAATCGGCGTGAAGGCGGTGGCGCAGCCAAGAGGTCCTGGGCCCGTATCAATCGTTCGCCAAGGCTATGTGTTCGCCGGAGGAAAATACTCGTCTTCGGAGAACGGTCAAGCCATGAGCGGGCAGTTGTACGCCGAGTTTCAGATTCCGGCAAAGCAAACGCATCCATGGCCCATCGTGATGATCCACGGCGGAAGCCAAACGGGCACTAACTTCACAGGAACTCCGGATGGACGGCAAGGTTGGGCGCAGCTTTTCCTCCGACAAGGTTATGCGGTGTACGTCGTAGATCAGCCTGGGCGCGGCCGCGCGGCTTACGAGCCCGGGCGCTACGGGCCGGCGAGCCACGTCGACCTGGAAACCACCCTTAGGCGTTTCGTCGCGCCGGAGCGTTTCAACTTGTGGCCCCAGGCGCATCTGCATACGCAATGGCCAGGAAAGGCGGAGCCCGGTGATCCGGCGTTCGATCAATTTTATGCTTCGCAAGTGCCCTCGATCGAGAACTTCGATTTGCAGCAAACTCTGAATGCCGACGCCATTTTGGCGCTGCTCGAAAAGATAGGTCCGGCAATCCTGCTCACTCATTCTCAGTCGGGTGCGTTTGGCTGGCCGGTCGCAGACGCACGAGTGGATTTGGTGAAGGCTATTCTTGCGGTCGAACCCAACGGACCACCGTTCTTCAACCTCGAAAATGTCGCACAGCCAGAGTGGTATCGTGACGCTCCAGTGCAGGCCCGTCCTTGGGGAATCACCGCGGTTCATCTCACTTACGATCCGGCGATCTCCACGGCCTCCGAACTTGCGATCGTGCGCCAGCAGAAGCCTGACGGTCCGGACTTAGCCCGATGCTGGGAACAAAAATCTCCGGCGCGCCAGCTCCCCAGGCTTCAAAGAATTCCGATCTTGATCGTCACTTCGGAAGCGTCCTATCATGCGCCTTACGATCATTGCACGGTCAAGTACCTGGAACAGGCGGGCGTGCATCCCACCTGGACCAAGCTGGCTGAAATCGGCGTTCACGGAAATGGTCACATGATGATGCTGGAAAAAAACAACCAAGAGATCGCACAGGTAATGGCGAAATGGTTGTTAAGAGTTTTGCCGACGCCGCACCAGTGAGGTCGATCGTCTTTCAAGAATGGCGGCATATCGGCACAATATAGGGGACGCTTTGAAAGAAGCTTCCCCGTTTGACGTTCCGAAGATCGACGTTCGGTGGAGTGGAGGTGTTGGTGACAAAACTCGGTCTGATCATTTGCGCGTGTTCGACGCTGCTACTTGGACAGAAGATACAGCAAAAGTCCAACGAGCCTCCGCCGCAAGCCTCTTTTGGTTTGCAGGATCCATCCGTGATCCAGAGACTGCCCGAGTCCAAGCCCGATGCAAAACTGTCTGGCCCTCTTCCACGGCTGGCCGATGGCAAACCCGATCTCTCCGGACCATGGGAGCCTAACGCGATTCGCGAGAACGTCAATCTGCTGGCGACCGATGTCAAAATTCCCTTCCTGCCCCACGCCAAATCGATCTATGACTCCCGCATCGGCGTTTTGGGCAAAGACGATCCCGAAGCCCGCTGCTTACCTCCGGGTGTTCCGCGTCTCACCACTACGCCCTATCCCTTCCGCTTTCTGCAGGTGCCCGGACTGATCGTGATCATTTACGAAGGAGGCTCGCAGACTTTCCGCCAGATCTACACCGATGGGCGCGGCTTCTCCAAGTTCGCCGAGGATCTGTGGAACGGGGAATCGATCGGGCATTGGGAAGGCGATACGCTCGTCGTCGAAACCACGGGCTTCAACGAGCGAACCTGGATCGACGCCGCCGGCGTACCTCATTCGTCCGCGATGAAGGTGATCGAACGCATCCGTCTGTTGGATGCGAACAATATGGAAATCGTGAGCACAGTCCACGATCCCAAGATGTATTCGGAAGACTGGTCCTTTACTACGCACCCCAAAAAACTGGATGGCGAAATCCTCGAGTACATCTGCAACGAAAACGAGAAGGACTCGGCGCACTTGGTCGGGAAATAGGACTCGGACTGCTCAGTGACCGGCTGCGTGCTATCGCCGATCAACTCACTCCATGCGAGCGCATGGTTAAGCAATGGCATCACGAATGACGGCGCGCTCTAACCGATTTGAGCCGCTTGCTCGAACGCTGAGAATGTACTACTTATAAGTGTCTATGGCGAATCGCGTATTCACGTTATTGGTATTGGCGGCGCTGGCCGCAACGGCAGCACTAGCCCAGGATCGTTGGGTCGCCACGTGGGCGGCGGCACAGCAGCAACCCGGCAACCCTGCTCCACCTCCCGGCGCGCAACCTGCTCCGCCGGCGAACGGGGGCGGAAGGGGACCGGCAGCCCCGACGTCATTCCACAATCAGACCATCCGGATGATCGTCCGCAGTTCGGCGCTCGGCGGGCAGAAACTCCGGTTACAGCTTTCGAACACCTACGGAACCGCTCCGCTCGCGGTCGGCGCCGTCCACGTCGCGCGGCACACGAAGGATTCGGAAATCACTGCGGGAACGGACCGGCCGGTGACGTTCAGCGGCAAGACGGCGTTTTCCATCCCTCCGGGAGCGGTAATGGTGAGCGATGCGGTGGAACTCCTGGTGCCCGCGCTCGCCGAACTCGCGGTGAGCGTTTACATTCCGGAAGACAGCGGACCGTTAACGCGCCACGGCCTTTCGCTGCGTCCCACCTACGTTTCCAAGGATGGTGACTTCACCTCCAGCGGCGCGATTCCCGACGCCACAATCATGCAAGGCTGGTCCTGGTTATCGGAGATCGATGTGCTCGCTTCCGGCAAAGCGTCGGCGCTGGTTACTTTCGGCGATTCCATCACCGACGGCGCGCGCTCCACCGCCGAAACGGACCACAGCTGGCCGTATATACTCGCGCAGCGTCTGGCCGCCAACAAAGGAACGGCGAATGTGGGTCTCGCGAATGAAGGAATCGCGGGCAATCGAATATTAGTCGATGGCGTCGGCACAAATGCTCTGGGCCGCTTCGACCGTGATGCGATCAGCGTTGCGGGCGTGAAGTGGCTGACCCTGCTCGAGGGCATTAACGACCTCGGGCGCGGCGCGAACGCCGACGATGTGATCGCGGGGCTGCGGCAGATGATTGAACGCGCCCACACGCACGGCATCCGCGTGATTGGCTGTACCATCACGCCCTTCGAAGGCGCAAATTATTACACCGAGCAAGGCGAACAAGCCCGCGCGGCCGTCAATCAGTGGATCCGCGATGGCAAGGCATTCGATGCCGTAGTGGATTTCGACGCCGCGACGCGCGACGCGGCGGAAACCAAGAAAATCCGTGCCGAATTCGACAGTGGCGATCATCTGCATCCGAACGATGCAGGCTACAAGGCTATGGCCGAAGCCGTTGATCTCAGGCTGTTCCGGTAGTCGGAATCCGCCTTTCCGGAGTCTCCGATAAGGTAACATTGATCGGATTAATCATTTCCCGAGAAGATTCAAGGAGGTCGACGGTGAGTGTCCGCACACGTTTTATCGCAGCTGGCTTCGCACTCCTGCTGGGATGCCAGACGGGAAAAGCTCAAGTGAGCAAGGGTCCCGATCCTAAGCAGATAGAGCGCGGTCGGTACGTCGTCGAAATCGGTGGCTGCAATGATTGCCACACGGCAGGATACGGCGATGCTGGCGGAAAGGCTCCTGAGAGCGAAAGGCTTAAGGGCGATACTGTCGGGTACCGCGGACCCTGGGGGACATCTTACCCGACGAACCTCAGACTTTCGATCGGGAAGATGACGGAAGACGAATGGCTCAAATACGGCAAGAACCTCATGACGAGACCGCCTATGCCCTGGTTTAACGTCCGTGCGATGACCGACGCAGATCTGCGCGCCCTGTACCAATATGTGAAATCGCTTGGCGTGTCGGGCACGTCCGCTCCCGCGTTCGTGCCACCTGACAAACAGCCGAAGCCACCGTATGTCCAATGGCCCGGCGTCAAATAAGTCTTCGAGGACGCAGCGCCCGCAGTGGCGCGCGATCTTTCTTCACAATCACCGAGCTCACGCCAGCTCTTTGCGGACGATGGCTGCGCCCTGTGCCAGGGCCTTGAGCTTCATTTTCGCGACGATCCGCGGAAGGGCCTTCATGCCGCAATCCGTGCTGACATAGACACGCTCCGGCGGCAAAATCTTGAGCACCTTTCGGATGCGTGCGGCCACCAGCTCCGGAGATTCAATCATGTTGGTGCGGACATCGATCACGCCCACCTGCACCTCCTTGTCCTTCGGCAAGGTC
>Ga0182030_10026108_pt1 | contig 10598 bp, 12 predicted proteins | sample 812S3MmetaG_FD_121299 | JGI IMG/M metagenome (GOLD analysis project Ga0182030, IMG submission 121299) | Permafrost microbial communities from Stordalen Mire, Sweden - 812S3M metaG (Illumina Assembly) | ecosystem: Environmental > Terrestrial > Soil > Wetlands > Permafrost | place: Sweden... | reverse complement strand
TACTTCTAATTTGGAATAATAACTATTCTTACATATCGGGCATAACATTAATGCTTTAGCAGAAAATTTGTTTTCCATATACCCCTCCTTTAACAATGCCGTTTAAGTAAACAAATAATCCTGTGCTAATCGGCGTTGGGCGATTTCGCAGTATTTATGGTTGATTTCTATGCCGATATAATCTCTTCCCAATTCTTTAGAATAATTAAATAGAATTGCCTCTGTGCCACAAAACGGGCAACTTTTTATCTCCGCTTCACTTTTATTGGTCATTTCGCACCTGCTAGTTTTAGGGTTCATAAGTCTCCTTTAAGGTAAAATCAGTTGATTCGTAACCAACTTCGGTCTACTCTGTATCCCCATGATATGAGGATTTTTTTCTAAATTCTTTCGGGCCTCATCTTTGATCATAGGGTCAAATAAAACTTCAATCTCCATAGATCCGTCCGACTTTTGTTCAAAAAAAGTAATGTCCCCGGCTTTATAAATCTTATTTCCCTCCTGAACTACTGCAACTCTCTCGAATTCTAAAGTATATTTAACTCTTGCCATTTGTCTTTCCTTTCTTTACTTTCAGAACTATTCCAGTTTTTATTTTAGGACGCTCTAGCTCTTCTGGAATAGTATAAAGAGTAGACTCCTTAATTAAATCCATCATATAATTTGAAACTCTCCATTGAGATTTTCGATTCGTTTCCAACTTAGTAACTATGTCCATCACATTCATATCGTTCAGTACCCGGGTAACAGTTGAAAAAGGATATTTACTACGGGTAGAAACTTCCTTGGTAACTATCACATCATCTGGATGCTGACACTCCTTGTAGATAACCCTAAGAATCTCTTCGTCTCTCTGAGAAATAGTGTCAAGAGCCACTTTCTTCAGGATACGTACAGCGTGGTCATCTATTAACTTCCTACGGTTCGCTATGGTAATTCCCAAGGCCACCCGGGTAAGCTGCTTCCCAAGCCGAGAACCGACCTCTACAGAGGGTTTAGACATGATAATGTCCCGATCGTACCTGTCCCGAGGAACCGAGGCCCTCATACGTGAAACGAATTGAGCACAAGCGATGATCTGATTTTCTTTTTCTTCAGGTAAACCGGGAACTTTATACCCGGGCTTACGCATTTCCTCTAACAATATAGCTACGTAATCCCGAATGACTGAAGCTAGCTCTTCTCGCATGTTAGTTTCTTTGTTAACGTTACGCATTGAACGACGTATGATTTCTTTTTCAGAAACGTGAACTATTGAGTCACCCATGAAAAATTTAAGGAATCGTTCACCGAGACCTGCATATTGAGAGGACAATTCATAGATAGTAGGGGTAACTGCGGAGAGGATGCTAAAATGAGACGTATAATAGCGTGTGACTCCCGTTCCAAATACCTTTCCACTTTTTCCGTCATAAGCGTCTCTAAGGATACCGAAGATTTCATCTTTTTCCATTTCTCTTTTTCCAAGGATAGACGTAAAATCCTTGACGATTAAAGTACGTCCGTTGAGTTTAGGTATTAAAGAAGGGTCCTTTCCTGACTTGAGAGCGACTCCGGAGATGAGGGAATGTGGAGTAAGCGAAGATGTAATAAACGTATTTGGGCACTTATCAAAGGCAGTAAGTATTTCCGTTTTAGATCCTCCGGGTGGGGCAACCAAGAAGAGCCACAATGGATCACCTTGAAGTTCATTAGAAATAATTGTCGCAATAGCCAGTTCAATTGCGTCTCGGTTAGGTTTGTGTAACCATTTTTCAAATACTTTGAAAACCTTCTCGAGTGTGACAGTTCGGTCTTTGATTTCATAGACCGGGACGATTTTTTCTTCTGTTTCAGCTTCAACATCTATTACTCCTTTCCTTGGACGAGGGTACAAATGTTTTTCTAAATAAGCCATTGTACCTTTTGGTACCTTTTTATGTATAGCTTCTTGAACTATTATGTCACGTACGTCGAATCCATTTGGACGGTTTGGGGGCCAATGGATGAATCGAAGAGAAGATACCGCACCATTTAATCTTTCAAATACAGTTTTATCACCACTCTCTCCAGCGGTATCATTATCATATAAAACTATAATATTTTTATCCTGAAAAGCAGGGATCCACTCACGTTTAAACGTTCCTGCTCCCGGCACACCCACGACTATACCGGGCTTCTTTAGGTGTTTTAACATCCAGTCTAGGGCCATAGCGTCCCATTCACCCTCACAAAGGTACACTATTGACCCTTTTTCGGCCTTAGCAAGCCGTTCTAGGCCCAATAAAGACACTTGGCACCCCGGGGAAGACATGAGCTTAGCCCCGAAACGATAAGTACGTAGGTCTTGAAGCTTTCCTTGCTCATCGTATACTGGAAGAAGATAGTCATTCCCGTGCTTACCTATCTTATATTTTTCAAAAGCAGCAACGGGTAATCCCCTGTTAGCAGAAAGTTTTAAAAGATCCGAATATATGATTTGCTTAACCGAAGCCTTATGCATTTCTTCCAGAAAATGCTGGTAGTTACCTTTTCTACCACACACTTTACAATCCCAAAGTCCATTGGTTTTATTTACGTAAAACTTATTTTCCTTACCACAAAATACACAATCACCAATCGCTTGCGTAGGGGTGTTAGAGTTAACTATGAACCCATATTTTTTAAACCCCTTTAATTTATCTTCTTGCATATGTACTTATCCTTCCACTCTTTGGTGAGGGATTCTATTTCTATAGTGTCCGACCAGTACTTCTTAGCAATTTTCATACCTACCGGGAGAGGTACAGGAATTCCTATCTCAGCTGAATCTCTTTGCATTTCGGCTATGATTTCCCTCATTAGCTTTTTGCTATGGTATTTCAAGGGTACTTCAATAACCAACTCATCGTGCAAAGTAAGTAAAATGTGACAGTCGTTCCATTTTCTGGTAAAAAGTGAATCTATACGTATCATTGCGTTTTTAAGTATATCTGCGGAGGTACCTTGAACCATGTAGTTTACGGCCCGGTAACAAAAATTAGGATCTATGTAGTACGTACGACCTAAGGGATTAATAATTTTACCCTCTCTTTCAGCTTTCGTTGTCATACGTTTCATGTAAGTTGAGATTCCCGGGAGCTGAGTGTCGAATTCCCTAACAAATATTTCAGCTTCCTCCGGAGTCGAGTCTGTGAGGTAGGCCACTTTATTAACTCCTCCTCCGTAGAGCTTACAGAACATAAGGAGTTTTGCTCTCTTACGAAAATAGGAGTGGTCAGATTCGAAGGTCGGTAGTTTTCCCCATACTTTTTCAGCAACCGCTCCATGAAAATCCCTTCCTTGGAGTAAAGCCTCGCACATGGCGTGCTCTTTTGCAAGGAAAGAAAACACCCACACCTCAATTTGAGAATAGTCCGGGAGATACCAGATATATCCATTGCGAGGCCCAAAGGCTTCCCGGGGTCGAAGAGTAATTTCAGTTTTTCGTCGTCCGGTAGTGGGTGAAGCAACTTGCATGAGGTTTGGATCACCACAAGAAAACCGTCCCGTAACAGGCCCGCATTGTCTATAGTTTGGATGTAAGACCCAAGTTTTATCATTTTCTTTCACCTTAAACCTTTCATATGGGTCGAGGAATCCAGAAATCATATGTGACGCACCTTTTGATTCTAGAATTGCCCCGGCTAATTTATCCCCTTTATTCTCATGCCAAAACTTAAGTGAGTCTCCGTTGATTTGAGGATTTCCTTTTTGGGTGTAGTAAATAGGTTCGTACCCTTTTTCATCAATGAACTTGGTTACCATCTGCTTAGGGCTTCTGAAGTTAAGTCCCTTGCCCCCGTTGGTATCAGCTATTTCCAGCTGCTTGGCCCGGTATGCTTCGTAGAATTTCCTGAGCTTAGTAGCTTGGTCTGGAAGAAACTGGGTACCTCTGTTTTCCATTTTCGCTACTACTCGGCTCAGTGCTATCTCCCGTTCGTAAACCCTTCGCATGCTCGGGTCGTTCATAATCCTATCGTGCCAAGCTAAGAACAAAAACATGGTACGTTGAGCGTCTTGAACAGCGTAACGTTTGCAAAGCTCATCCGGGGCCATCCAATAATCCGCTTTAATGGGGTCCCTCCCATGTAATTCCTTGGTTGCAAGGGCCCAACCTAGCTTCTTTCCGGCAGTTCGGGCTTTTCTTGTAGCTTCTTTAAGATCTCTTTCATCCTCATCCGGGAACTCCGCAATTCGGACGCCAAGCTCTTTGAGACCATAAGAAAGTAAAGACCCACCAGTGACAACGTGAGCCATGATAAGAGTGTCATGGATTTCTCCTTTCACTTCGATACCTATGTGACGGCACATACGAATATCATAGCCAATGTTGTGACCTATTTTAATAATGGTAGGATCTTCGAGTAACTTCTTTAACCATTCAAATCTGGAAATCGAAAGAAATGATTCGAAATAATTAACTCCTCGGTTTTTGGGATTTACTTGAAAACGTACGTACTCGGTCTCAAACTCCGAATTGCTGAAGGAAAAAGCATACGGTCGAGCTGGGTAGGATCCCCAACGCTCCAAATCACCCCAAGGGTTTAATCCTGTGGCTTCACAATCGAAAGCAAGTAGCTTATCCTTTAGGTTCATCTTGAACAACCTGTTTTTCTTTTCGAATGATAATGTCACCGTTAGGGAGCTTGACTACGTAGGTGGTTTTACGTTTTTGAATTAATTCAACTTCGACGATCTTTTTATCTTTACCTAAATAGACTTTCATTTTACCTCTGCTTTCTTAGTGTAGTTCTGAAAGGACGATCGTCCGTTGGTGTTTTTTTACGTGTGTACTCAATTAAGGTCAAGCATCCAAAGGCAGCATGAGCCATGTGATGGAGCCCTGTTTCTGGATCAAGGGTCTCGCCTCTCCAAAACGCCCACGCATGACGCATGATTGCTGAGAAGGTTCTGGACCAAAGCATTCCTTTTCTCCAATTGTTATCGGCGTATTTGGTGGCACCGAATGTGTAGACCTTAGCCACTTCCTCAAGGGAGTATGCTGGCATGAGAGCCCAGCGAGGTTTTCCGTCGTCATATTTAACTCCTGAATTAAACTCTTTGGGTTTCTTACATACGTAACCCATAGGATGAAGTCTATTACATGTGTAACAATGGTACGTTTCTGCCATTTCATTCCTCCTTAGATCCGGGAGGGGTGCTCCCCTTACTGGGGTGCCCGGGATACGTCCACCCGTTATAACCCCTCCCGTTTCCCTAGCCAAGGGAAATTATTTCCTTTTGATGTTTTTCTTTACTGGTTTGGCCGGGGCCTTCTTAGGGGCTGGCTTGGATTTCTTTTTCACTTCTGGTTCAGGATCTTCTTGAGGTTCTTCCTCAACTGCTTCTTCTTCAGGTTCTGGTTCGCTATCTTCCACAATCGTAGCATTTTCTGCTTTAACTGGGTAGATCTTACCGTTGCACGTCACCTTGAGCTTACCTTCGTCTTCAAGGATTTCTTTAACGAGACCTTCAAGTGTTTCTCCTTTCCAATCAAAAGAGACTTTGGTACCAACTTCGACCTGAGCCTCGTCCGCTGCGGGTTCTTCCTCAACAACCTCTTCTTCAACCACTTCTTCCTCGACCGGGGCTTCAGCTTCTTCTTCCGCTGGAGCCTCGTCACCAATTTCGTCTTCACCTTTTGCTTCCCAGAGGCCGTCAAGATTTCCGAATCCGTTCTTGACCCGAACAGCTACGTCAGGAAGATCCTCGTTTAAAGAAGCAACTGCGTCGATGATTTCTTGAGCAGGGTCCTCTCCTACTTTGAAACCACAACGACGGAGGGCTGCAATCGTCCAAGAAAGAGACTTCTCCTCGTCCAACCCTAGGAAGATACCAATGTTTTGACCCTGGTAATCTCCTTCCTCAGCGACCTCGGTAAAGAGATTGATCTGATCCCGACCCGAGCCTTTGGATTCGGTTAACTCTGCTGAGGTAACCTTGGCATGGTAACGTCCATCTGGAACTGAACCACCTTGTTGATCGGCTTCTTTTTTCACAGCTTCCCAGTCCTTGACCTTATTTAACTTTTGTAACCACTGCTTGTTTGTTAACGACATTTGAAACCTCCCTTACTAGTTGGTTGTTAAAGGCTTTGAGAAAATTCTCGTATGCCTCCTTAGATGATTTCCCCATTGGTATCATACGAATGGGGGTTCGGTCCGTATATAAAAAACGTGGGCCGGGTTCTTCGTTCAGCCTATGCCCAGCGTCCGTAAAATCGTCACCTAAGATTGTCAGATATCTTTTGTTGGCTAGGTAATCATAGCATGCCCAAACATCCACCACACCTTCGATGGCCTCTTTAGCTTGACCTGACATTGTATTTGTACGACGTTGATACGGTTTTTTACCACGTTCCTCGATTGTTTCTTCACGTTCGTGAGAAATAAAAATGATACCCTTCCCTGAGTTCAAGAGCTTGTTCATTTCACCCATGAACTCTTTTTTTACAGCTGACCAACCCCTTCCCCAGTCAGCTTCTGAAGGATGGATGATGTTGAGCTTGGTACAAACATAGGCCATACACATGTCGTAGGCTATATCCACCGGGTCAACTACTACTGTCTTGAAACGATCCGTAGCAATGATGAGCTTCACGTACTGCCTAAACTCGTTCCAGCTACGTACGGGTTTCTGAAAGATTGAAAGCTTTTTTGCACCCGGCTCAAATTCCAAAAAGAAAGTAGCCGGGAAATGCTGACACATGGTGGTCTTTCCGATTTTCTTCCTTCCGTAAAACAGGATACTGTATCCTCCCAAGTCAGTCACGGGCTTGGATTTTTCAGTTGGTAACGTTACTGCCATCGGGGCTATGACTTTGTCCCCGGATCTTTTTATTATTGCCATGATTCCTCCTTACTCATCCATACCTAAGCTACGGATAAGTTCATAATACTTATTTTTAATTTGATCATACTCCGGATGCTTTAAATACACATCGTGTTTCATGTCCTTGTTCAGAAACCTCTTCATATAAATTGGACAAGGTGGGTTCGGATCCTCCCCTGTAATTCTGGGTATGACATTCGATTCGATGGGGCATTTGTCCTTGCCATAACAAGGAAGGTGAGCGATCGACTTTAACGTTTTCGGGCCTAGGTGCTTGGCCAGCTCGAGCATCATACCGTGCACGACCGGGAGCCAGTACGAACCCTGAGCAATAAAACAATTGTGAACAAAGACCCCTGCTTCGATAGCAAAATTATGATATTTCTCTACCGAAAGATCGTACACGTCCTCCTTTCTTTTTAACCTAACGACAGATACTACCTTGTGATTTTTTAAAGCCTGAGTTAATTTCCCTCTTCTTTTATTCGACTCTATGACTGCAGAGATAGTTTTCCTCCTAAACTCTGGATTTTTCCAAGCCTTCTCATACCCACTAACTGGTTTGGGTAACCTACCCACGTAGACTTTTTTCCAGTAAAGTCTAATACCTACACGAGCCTTTTCCTTAGCTTCAGGCGTACGTGAGGCTTCAATCCTTCTCCGTACTAACTCGGGGTTAGAATTAAACTTAGCCATGCTTTTCTTAGAACCGATTAACATTTTTTCTTTGTACCCCGAAAGTTTCTGATTATTTAACATACGCAATCTTGATACGTAAATAATCTCTACGGGATCCTTCCATCCGTGCCACTTACCTTTTCGTTTACCTAATTCCCTATTTTGTTCAGTTTTTCTTTTCCTAAATTCAGGATCTTTCCACAACTTAGCAAACCTATTAAAGTGTAATTTTTTGTGTTTCTTCCAACACATCCACTCCAAATTAGTAGGGGAATTGTCCCTAGAGTTTGTATTCTTATGATGACGTACGTACCCATACTTTCTACCTTTCGTGCACGGTTTCTTATCGAGTATAGTCAGGTGGTGAGTTAATACATATTTGTCTTGTTTAGGGGAGTACACAAATTCATAATTACCCCAATAGGGGTCGACTTCATTTCCCATTTTCCTGTACAGAGGCATCAAGCTATCTCCGGATCTTAGCATTGAAGCATCCCTATACCTACCATCACGTAGCATTACCGGATGGTCAGGAGTACAATCAAAATGAGTTCCCCCGTCTAGTTTAATACGTACCAAAGCAGAATTTTCCTTCGTAATACCTAAACTTTTAGCTTTTCCCGGTACAATTTCTCCTTCAGAATTTATAGAGTATACCCAAAATTCCGAATCAGTAGGAAGATCTCTAATCTTACTTTTCGTACCATTTAAAAGAGGTATCTCAGTATCTCCAGATAAACAGATTCGGTTAGAAATTAACTGCTTCAAGGCCCTGAGGTTGATACAACAAGTTCCCCGTACGTTGATGTGGAGCGGTAAAACTCCCCGGGCTTCCTCGGAAGGTACACCCATTTTGATTAGCTTATTGTACGTGGATTGAATCTCGTGCATGCAATACCTATACTTTTCTTCTGCACCGGGATCCTTTGCTATCGAATTCGGTAGCCAGTACTCTCCTTTCGTAGCAAAGTGGGACAAGTCCAAAATGCGGACGGACTGCTCCCAGAAAGCAGCGTGCCGGGAACGGTCGAATTGATCCCAGAAAGCCCTAGGCATACCCTCGACACACCAGATCGTATTAATAAACTCTGACGTAGGGAGATCTGCACTGAGTATAGCGTCCACGTCGATGTTTTGCATTTTCTCAACGGGGGTTTGATCTTTCGCTATCTGCCAAACTTTGGACATCACGCCGGGTATATCATTTGTTATCGATAGCAATCTTACTGTCGGCTTGTTCATGTTTACCTCCTTTCAAGAATTTTACAAATTCAACCATACTCGTGAAACGTTGACGTAGCTCGGGCTGAGGGCCTCTGTCCTTGTTGTAAAGATCAATCCAACATGTGTGAACCCCAAGGGCTTCGTATGCTTCAACGTGTTTGAGTTCATCGTCCACTGCAAAAACGATCTTATCTGTTAAACGAAGCTTATGAACTATCTCTGCTTTATCCTTCGACCACAACAACAGATGGTGGTGAATACCGTTCGAACGAAGCCACTCAACCGTGTCCCGGTAGATGTTCGAATAGATGTCTATGGGACGGGAGGTTAGTAAAACGATCTCGTACTTGTTTTCCATGCACCAGTAAATGAAATCCTTGGCACCGTCAAACAAAGGTAAGGATTGTTTCCCACCGGACATTCTAAACATTTCGAGAGCTGAAAGCCACTCACGGTAGGTTACTCCCATTGTTTGAGCATTTATCCACGTGTCGGATACTTTAAGGTGCTCGTTCGCTTTCGCTGCCAACGCAGGCCAAGATTGTCGAATCCAGTAGAGCAACCCAAGTCTGTAGTCAGCCAAAATACCATCGATGTCGATTACTACGATGTCTTTTTTCATATTGGTTCCCCCTGCCAAAGATTCCATCTCCAGTTAATTTGTTCTTCAGGAGATTGGTTTTTGTTATCTATAAAGGCTTCCATAGCCTGAATAAGATTAGTTTGAGACTTACAAAATCCTCGAGCTTCCTGAGCTAGCATGAGGTTCAAACCTAACTCTTCATTTGAGTTATAACACAAGATCGGTATACCTTTTGCTGAAGCGTACCCGCACTCAAAGATCGTACCGACGTCATGGTCTTGAGTGGAGGCAACGACTAAATCAGAGGATGAGAGTTCATCGATATCTAATTTCCAAACCTCCGCCATTTTCTTTCTTAGATCCGGGTCACCTTTTTTCAAAACAATACCATTATAAAACGGAGCAAACAACGTAATAAATTTCTGATCTCTCATTTCGTCTAATACGGTATGAATCTCATCCATCATTCTTTTCTGCTCAGGATTAAACCATCCTGACGCTAAGTATACCTTTGGTATCATTTGATCTCCCCTCTCTTGTACAACTTCTTGGTTTCCTTATATGACCTACGTTTGTCGTCAGCAACAAACTGGAATTTATCATATTCTTTTTTACCCTCGACTCCTTTTTCGTCGTAGGTAACCTTTTCATACTTGGTCCCGGTGGGTATAGCGTGGTATTGCCGGGGGTGGTGCGAGCTGTAACCACAGAGCTTAGCTAGGGCTTTGGCACGTTTCTTTCTCATTTCGACTCCAGTTCCCGGAAGACCTGCTTCCGTTTCTCAAACATAGTAAACTCCTGCGAAGAACAAATTGGTAGGTAGGTACACCGACCATACTTGGTAATGCACTGAGCGGTGTTCTGGTAGTTTGGACGCTTGCCGTCACACCAATCCATGAAATCAACTATCAGGCCTTCGAGCTGAACCTTAAAGGCAGCTTGCTCAGCCGGAGTAATCATGATTTCATACCTGATGAAATAGAAGTCCGGTCGGGACTTAATATCCTCCGAGATCCTTTCAGCATATTCGTCCAACGACTCCGAAGCTTTCTGCTCTGAGCTTGGCTTACGGATGATGTTATACAGTACACCCGAGGGAGTTTTCCCATAAAGAGAAGAAAGAGCACGCAGATAGAACTGGACTTGCAGCTCATAGGAAAGCGTATCCATCAACGCACCTTCGTTGATCATAGATTTAGTTTTAGTTTCGAAGAGCCATAGCCGTGGATTGTTAAAAACACCGTCGATCTTTCCCCGTAGCACTGTATTGCGATTGTCTTTA
>Ga0182030_10026107_pt1 | contig 10598 bp, 15 predicted proteins | sample 812S3MmetaG_FD_121299 | JGI IMG/M metagenome (GOLD analysis project Ga0182030, IMG submission 121299) | Permafrost microbial communities from Stordalen Mire, Sweden - 812S3M metaG (Illumina Assembly) | ecosystem: Environmental > Terrestrial > Soil > Wetlands > Permafrost | place: Sweden... | reverse complement strand
GAATGATTTCGATGGGAGACCAGTGGCCTAACAAGTCGCCGGAGCCAACCCGCGTTGGCGCTGTCAGTTCCGCTTCGCGGGTGAGAGTCATAGGTCGCGGGTGGCTCAGCTTTCTACGTTAGGCGTCCTAGTTGGAGTATGCTTTTGACCATTCCAGAATCGCATAAATGAAGTCCGCCATACCATCTATCGAATGGATTTTCGGATGCCGAGTTGCCACGGTCGCGCCATCAAGTGCGTGCAGATACCAGCCGGCGGAGCTTCGATCTACGCGCCAGATGTTGCCACCTTCCGGCCCGTCGAGTTCTAGAATGTCTCCATACGCGAGAGGCCACAGCAGCGACAGGTTGGCGATGCTTCTGGTTGGTTCGACCGGACGCCTAACAAGGCGCTGGAGCGCAACGCCCGTTGGCGCTGGCTGGTTGTCCGCAGGAGTCGTTGGTTTTTTCATATCGTTAGTCGGGCGTGGCTCAGCTTTCTACGTTAGGCCACTATGCGTGTTCCTTTACGAGATTGGCGAGTTTGGGTTAGCCATGCACATAAACGTCGCCGTCGTTTGGTTGCTTGTTGGCTGGCGTCCGTGCATAAGTCGAAATGTCATTTTGATTCCAATTGTAATTTTGGGCTTGCCGTTCAACGGCGGGTTTCTTCTTTGGTTGTGTTAAGCCTGCCAATTCCGCGCCAGATGCCCGCGCATCGTCTAAAGCCTTTTCATCATAAACTGAAATCCACCAACCGCCGTAAGCATCTGGTTCGTCTGGCAAGGTAACTTCAAAGGTAAGACCGTAGTATTTTCGCAAATCCTTTTTGTCGAAGTGCAAAGTTTCGGCCAAATCTCTATCAGCTTCGCGGGTTAAAATCTGGGAAATAAAATTCATGCAATTTGTTTTTGCTTCTGACCGTTTTACATTGTAGCCGACTGCCCCAATTTCTACGCAAGCGGGATTCTCTAAATCACCATAGACGTTAATTTCATATCCATCAGAATTGCACCGGAACGAAGCGTAGGGAACATTCTGCAAAGTGCCATTATCAATCACCGTTGCTGGAATCTGTTTGAAATCGCTCGCCCACTCATTTGTTGTAAGTTGGGAAATAATTTTTACCCATGATGGAATCCTGTTTGTAGTCGGCTCGTCGGATTCTTTTCGTATCTCATTCACCATTGAAGCCGGCCAATGCACTGTAAGTTTGCCTTGCTGAATATCTACGCCGTCTTGGTTCGTTTGAATTATTTTCCCCGTCAGCATTTCGCCATATTGTGAAATTACAACGTCGGCTTTGAGTGGTGAACCGGACAGCAAAGCGACAATGATTGTCGAGATCGTGGCTACCGTCAGAGGTGTTTTTTTCATGTTTGCTGGGCGTGCAGCAAACTACGGAACAAAAGGGGCGCGAACTCGACGCACCCCCACTAGAGGCACCGCGAAGCGCCTTGGAAGAAGATGCAATCAAGCCGCGCCCGATGGGCGCGTGCTCGACGCGGTCTCTTCCAAGTGAAAATTCGCGGTTTTCTAGTGAGACCGTAGCCGTTAGCTACGCAAAGTTTATGTTGATTTGGATTTCGCTATATTTATTTTAAGAACGCTGACGATTCAAACAAACGCCGGGAGACAAGGCAAGCTCACGCTGTCCCCGGCGATCCGGTTGCCCCAAATTCTTCCCGGCACCGCTCCCATTTCTCCTCGTCCGATTCATTGGCTTCGCGGCTGGCGTCGTGCTGCCATTTCCCTGCGATGGCGGCAGCCCGTTGACCGCTGGCACCGGCTTTGATGGATTCAAGGCCGATAGCCAAATTATTTTCAACCGCGCCCCCAATCGTCGCCGCGCCGTCACGCGCCGCCCGGTGCTTCAAATAGTCGTTGGCCGTGGCGACGGCGCTTTCAATTGTCCGCGCCGCTTCCGTCAACTCGGCTTCCAGTTCCGGGAATAGGATCGGATGCCCGGCGAAGTGTTCACTCTGAATCAATTCGACGGCGGCGCGGTGCGTGTAAAAATCCTGGAGCAGCACGGTGTATTCTTGGCTCCACTCTGCAAGCGGGGTTTCACCATTGCCCAATTCCCTGAACGTGGCGGCGCGTGTGGCCGTGTGCGTCAAGGCATCCTCCAGAATCAGGGCGTGAAGCGCGGACAACTGAAGCGCGGCCTGCAAGCTGATGGTTTCAACTTTGCGTTGCATGGTTCGATCAACCTGCCGCATCAGCAGTTTCAGCGTGTGAAATTCACGCCATAGCGCGTCCGTCAGGCGGTGGCGGGCGCGGATGTCCTCCGGCTTCGATCCGGGGTGACGTTCGGCAGCCTTTTTTTCAAAGGCGAAATACGGTCGTTGCACCGGCAGTTCGTGCAAGGGCAATTTGATCAGCGCCTTCATGTGCGCCAGCGCGTCGGGATATTTCCACATTTCATCCGCCAGCCGGACAGCCCATTCCTTTGGCGTCAGATGCGTCTCAATTTCGTCGAGACGTTTGTGTGCCGTGTTCGTTGTCATAAAAATTCTCCTCTTGGTTCACTCTGATTGCCGCCGGTTTTTGACCAGCGTTTCCAGTTCGGCAAGGCGGCTTTCCAGTTCGCGCTGGCCGGTGGCAGCCAGAACGATGTTGCTCAAATATCCAACCGCGTTGGCGACACGCGGGTCAATTTCGCCGCGCCGCACCTGATTGATGGTCGCGCCCAGCAGTTTCACCACGTCCGCGCCGTCCTCGACTATCACGTCTGGCACGTCGGCGGGCAACGTCGCCATTTTGTTCGCCAGTCCGCCAGCCGATTGCGCCTTGCGTCTCGCGGCGGCTTTCGCGGGATCGTGAAAAAAACAGAACTGCGAACCCGGCAGCGCGGCAGCGCCGCAGGCTGTGCCGTCGCCTTTCGTAGCAGCGCATGATTTTTTGGGCGTGGTCTTCATTTGTCGCCTGTGACTACTTCAGTAAGCCCGGCGTCCCCCGCGCTGGTGTCGGCATTTAGGTCGGGCATCGGGCCATGAACTTTGCAGCGTCCGGCTTCGCGGCGGTCTTCAAAGGCTTCGCGGTCGTTTGCAAATAATTCCGCCATGTCAAACTCGCCGTGGCGACGCAGCCAGCCGATGATCCGGTCGTGTTCGATTTTCTCGACGGCCTCAAAACGGCGATTCGATTTCGCATCCAAGACTTTCCAGTCGGCGGGTGTTTCGGGATGGTCGGGATCAAATTCATCCAACTCGCCCAAACCTTCGCGCTGTTCAATAGCGCGGAGCTTGGCGGACAGTTCGTTTAATTTCCGATCCGTTTCAAAGATGGTTTCCGCGTGGCGTTCAGCCATGTGGCTGACGATAAAAAAGCCGACATCGGTATCTATCCCGGCAAATCGCCAAGCTTGGATGTCGCGCAACAGTGCGGCCATGTCCAGGTGTTCGCCGGCCGCTTTCGCGTCAGAATTTAGCAGAAGCACGTCCTGCCAAGTCGCCAAAATTTCGAGTCGTCGGGCGTAGCCTTGGATCATGTCGGCGAGAGGTAGCAGCGCGGCTGCGCTGTGTTTGGATTGTGGTGGTTTTTTCATGGTCAAAATTTCCTTCGGTTACGCGGTTCGCAGTGGACAGTCGGCGGCGGATAATCAGCGGGCAAAAGCGCGGCCAGATTCCAGCCAACTTTTTTGAGTCGTGCCGCGCTCACGTCACGCTTAAACCCGCTGACTGCCCGCGCCGTGCGTCCCTGCTGATACGTCAAAATTGCCGGGTTCTGAAATTCCGTCGGCAGCGTGGCGATGATTTCAGCCGTCGAATGTTTCCGCGCCTCCGGCAATTGGACGGGCGACAATTTCAAAACCTCTGCCCGGAACACTTGGTAAAGCTCGGCAAAATTCAGCGGTGCATCGGCGTCAATCCGCTTTCGCAATTGCGCGCCCGCGAGCCGCAGTTCCACGCGCAAGACGCCTTCGGCCTTCCGGTAAAACTTCAACCCCAGCCGCGTCCCTCGCCAACTGATTTCTTTGTCGCCACGGTGCAACGTCGGCCAATTCTTCACGCCGGGAAACCGTAACCACTGGCAAGCCAGGATCACGTCCGCCGGTCGCGTCTGGAACTGCCACACGGAATCAATCAAAACCCACTGCCAAGACACAAACTCGACTTGCTTCAAAAGGATGGCGCGAAACCTTGCGACGCTTTCATCAAGCTCCGCCTGACTCGCCACCAAATGGCTATTGTGTCCCCAAAGGAGCTTGGGCAGTTCGGCCTCGGCTCGGCAGTTACCAAGCCCGTCGTGATAAAACCGCACGCCGTCGGCCAGAGTCAACCGCCTGTGCGCTGGCATGGAACCGCGAAGCGTGCCGGTGAACCAGACTTTGATCGTGTCAACCATGCGACGCCCCTCCGTAGCGCGGAAGAAAAACGACATGAAACAACTCTTGATAGACACTCGCATCGGAAGCGGTCTTGAAATCAATGATTCCATCGGGCGCGGTTGTGTGATAAATTTTCACAAGTCACACGCCGTTCGCGCTTGTTTTGATAGGCAGCGCGGGCGGCGAATTTCCTTTTCTGGTTCAACGCTGCTGGCGCAAAAGCGCATCCTCCACAGACTTCCAATGAAACAAAATTTTTGTCCCGCCGGCTTGAACGCTCGGCAGCCAGCCAGCTTTACGCCACGCGAAAATTGTCCGGCGACTCACCGGGATTTTTTTCTGAAGTTCGGCGACGGTCAGGAATGGCCGTTCGTATTGCGGCGGGAGTGCCGGGAGTTTTTCGGCTGGAAAATCCGCCGCGCCGGGCGTGGTGTCGGTTCCCGTCAACTTTGTGTTTTCCGTGACGGGCTTGGGCGTTGTGGTGCATGAGTGCTTCATTTAGGCCAAGATAAAGCCTATCATGGGAACCGGAACGGGGATCAAGTGACGCGAATCTGCACTACTGGCGGGTCAGGAAATAGATTTCCTCGCTGGTGGTTTTAACTTCAATAATTTTCGGGCAGCTCGCGTGTTTCAATCCAAACCGGCTAATCCACTTGCGAATTGCGGGTTGGGATGTTTCGCGGTCACTCTGTTTTTTACCAAGTGCCATTGCACAGAACATAGAGAGAGCGCTATTTGAGAAGAAGCAGAGCGGAGGGACGAAGAAAATGGGTTGAGGTTTTTTCCAGACAAAAGCTCCGTCGTCGCCGCACCAGTTGCCGATTTTCGCACTCTTAAGCAAGTTAATCCACATACCATATTCGCCCCTAGCACCGCACCAGTAATCAACCAGGAAACGGCCAACGATGCCGATGCGGTTCGCGTCAAACAGTGGACGCCGCTCCCGCCTCCGTGCTTTCTTTACGTCGGCCTTTGTGATTATTGCTGCATTTATCAACCAGTCGGGGTTGCCTTTCGCGCCCGTGGCCGCGATGCGGGAGAGTTCGGCTTTTTTTACGCTCACGCGGAACCCCGTCGGCAGATCGTATGTTATTCCGTCCGTTTCGTTCTCGCCCCTGTCAATCTCATTGATGGAAACTTCACGCTGTCCTAGCGAAAGCAAAATCGTCGTTGCCTTATTGAGACTTTGCCGGACTTTGCAATAGTCCCGAATCTCTGCGGGATGCGACTTGATGGCTTTGCTGATTTCTTTGGCGTATTCCCTGTCAGTCATTTCATTCAATTTTGCGAGAAGTTCTTTCGGCGTTTCGCCCGCGCTAAATTTTTCCTGTTGTCCTTGGTCAAGCTGCCCCAAGTTCTCCACTATCATGTAGGTTTTGTCGAGTAGTGCTGCATTTTTCACCCAAACAAACTTTTCGCGCTGACTGTATTTCATGGCGTCAGTCATTCTTGGCGGATTTGGCCGGCATCACGGCGAACCATTTTTCCGCCTCGGTTTTCGTCGCCAGCCCTTTGTAATGCCCGTGAATCATCGCGGGCGAGTTGCCGGCCTGTTGCGCGGTCAAGCCCTCGTTTGCATGAAGGGCGAAATGGAAACTGCAAAAGGCGTGGCGCAGTCCGTTCCGCCGGGCCGGGATTTTCAGGCCGTCGCGCAGTTCCACAAACTGCCGTTGGAAAACATGGACGCCAGCCGGATAAACTCTGCCGGCGGTGTTCGCGCGGAATGGTTCAAGCCATGCGACGAGCGCGGGGCAGATTTCAATAAGGCGACGCTGGCGGGTCTTGGCGTTGCGGGCCGTGACCTCGACGTGTCCCTCGACGCGCCAAACATCCGCCCAATCCAGCCGCATGATTTCTTCGCCGCGCAGTCCGGCAAGCCCGGCAATGGCAATCACCGGGCGCAAATCCACGCTGGCGTTGTCAAGTAGCTTTTGCAGTTCCACCGGGCGGAAAAAGTCCGTATCGGCTGACTCGACGGTTTCGCGCGTCATGCCATCGGCTTCAAACAGCCGGTGAGTTTTCGGCAGATAGTCATTTCGCGTCGCCCAATTCAAAAACATCGTGACCGCCGCGCGCCGGTCGTTCCGATTCTTGGCGGACACTTCCGTCAGCGGCTTGAAATACAGATTGACGTGATCTTTCGTCACGTCACAAACCGCCGTTGCTGGAAAGGTGCCAGCAAAGCCGCGCACCCACGAATTGAAGTGGGTCACATAGCTTGGGGACAACGCGCGTTTGCCCTCTTTGGCTTCCGTCTTGTGCCGGCGGCTGGCGATAAACTCCTCGACGGCTTCGCTGATGTCTTTGCGCTTCACTGTGGCGACGGTGCCCAGATAGCCCTCGACAGCATCCGGCAGGGGCACATTCAACTTGCCAACCGCGTCCAGATAGCCCTCGACGGCCGCATTCAGGCTGATGCGTTTCCCGGTGGATTTGAAGTGCCCGTCCAACCGTTCAAGCGCGGCCTTGGCGTCGCGGGACTGGCTGGCGGAAAGGGCAGCGGCTTGCGAGCCTTGCTTAACCTCCCGCACGATGCGTTCGGCGGCAGTCTTGGCGTCGGAGTAATTCGCAAAGGTTTGCATCCGGCGTCTGCCGGCGACAGTGACGGCGACGCGGTAATAGTTGAACTTGCCCCCCGGCGCGTATATCTTCGCCGTGGTGCCACGGTAGCGGATGGCTACTGGAAATCTCACACGTTTGTCAGCAGTTCGGGCCGGAGTTTGTGCAACTTCTGTGCAAACTTTTTCAGATTTGCGCAAAACCTCAATAAAATTGGTGCGCGCGAGAGGACTTGAACCTCCAATCCTTGCGGAACCAGATCCTAAGTCTGGCGTGTCTGCCATTCCACCACGCGCGCAACTATTGCTCGAATACGAAATGCTACCAAACGAATGGCCTGTTACTCATCAAAGTCAGGTCATATAATAGCCAAAATTTTTGACTGGTTCCAGTCTTTCTTGTTCGTTCTATCCGTTGACACTTCAGTTGCCCCGCTTTTCATCTACCGCAGATTTCATCGTCTGCCTTGTTAATCGGCAGATCAACCGTTTGGCCGGCAACCTATTTGGGTGCAGCCCGGTTATAAACCCGGACATAATCCACAAGCAGGCGCTGCGGAAAGATAGTTTTCTCATCCGGATTGCCCGGCCAGGCACCACCGACGGCTAGGTTGAGCAGCAAAAACTTGGGTTGATTATAAACCCATTGCGTGCCGGCGGGAAGGCGCGCGGGCGTGATGGTGAAATAAGGTTGGTCATCCACCAACCAGCGGATGCGATTAGGTTCACACTCCATGGCATAAACGTGGAAGTCATCGGCAAACGCCGCGCCACCGGGCAGCGCGGCCGGGCCGCCGATTCCATTGCCGCCAGAATAACCGGGGCCATGCACGGTGCCGTGAATCAAGCCGGCTTCGCGCCCGATGTTTTCCATGATGTCAATTTCACCGCACGCCGGCCACCTGCTGGCATCAATGTTCGTCCCCAGCATCCAAAAGGCCGGCCAGATGCCTTGGCCGCGCGACAGCTTGATGCGGGCCTCAATCCGGCCATAAGTCCACGACCATTTGCCTTTGGTCACCAACCGGGCCGACGTATAGTTTTTCCCGCCGAAATTTTCCCGACGCGCCTCGATGACCAAATTGCCGTCCTCAATGCGGGCGTTATTCGTGCTCGTGGTATAATACTCCAATTCATTGTTGCCCCAGCCGCTTCCGCCGGTCTCGTAATTCCACTTGGCGGCATCTGGCGCGCTGCCATCGGTTTGGTTGAATTCATCGCTCCATACCAGGGTTCCACGTTCAATCGGGGTGCTGGGTGCAGGCCGGATCAGGTTCAAACTAAGATCATCAAAAAATACCGAACCGGTGGAACCAAGACTATCACCTTGCAAACCACCTGATACCGCACCATTTCAGTTCCCGGCGGGGCAACCAAGTTTGTTACCGTGCGACCAAGGGTGAAAGTCTTTGGATCGTATTGATGAGTTATGGGCAGACTAACCCATGTGTCTTGGGGAAAGGCGCCCCCGCACAACACGTTCGTGTCAATCAAACTGGACCGGTAGAGCGCCAGCGGACTGGCCCCGGCATCACGAAAGGTAACTTCGATCCACGCCACATTTGAGCCGCCAATCACATCGGTTGACCTCACTTTCGCCCAACCCTCGGCCGTATAGGTTGCGCCCGGACTGGAGATACAATCCTGATAGATGCCGCTGTAATTGATACTCTTGGTGAACCCTTGAAAAACCTTGAAATAATTTTTGCCCGTGCGCGCATCTGGGCCGGTCTCGTTGAACGTATTTCCCCAAGACTGGCCATACCACGTCCACCCGACGAGATTCTGGCTTTGCCCCGGCGCATCCAATTCAAATCCGGGATTGATCAAGACGTTGCCCGCCATTGCCGGCATGGCCAGGAGCGACAGGCATGAAAAAATCCCGCAGGCTTTGCAAAATGGTTGCGGCATGAATGGTCGTTATTTTAATTATTGAGCCGGGCTTTAACGGTTTGCCGCCCATTGGCCGGGCAGCTCTTCGCCAACGGCAAGAACTACCAACCGCCGGGACACGGGTAACGAATATGGCGCAGGAAAACAATCTATTTATTCGCGTTCCGGCCAAATCCACGCCGCGCCGCCGGCCGGCCGCCAGCGAACCTGACCAGCCCGCGAAGTTGGCCAAGTCCTAGCCCGCCCATTTTTTCAACGGCGCGGAATCTGGCAACGGGATGGGAAAAATTTTGCGCCGCTTTTCCCTGTGTCCAGCCTTGCGTGAGTCGCGGCACGACGGACGGAAATTAGCCAGCTACGAAGTGGCTGGTGGTGGCGGACAAAATGAATTCGTGCTAAAGGCACGATGGATGGCGCGAATGTTCCGTCGTCCTTTCCGGACGGTGAATTTTTTACGGGACGTTACCAGACTCTTCGTGTCTGGCTAATTTCCGGTTGTCCCTGCCGGGACGATTATTTGCCGAAGCTCGTGCGCAAAGCTTTTTCCAGCCGGGCGCAGGCGCGGGCCAAGGCGGCGGGGAGTTGCCAGTTCGAGAAATCGGGAAGGTGATGTTTCTGGACGGCTTCTGCGACCGCCGACACAACAAGCCCCGTCGCCGCCGCGCGACCGGACATTGCTGCTGCAAGAATCAAAAAGGCTCATGGTCTGACATCAATACACGAAGAACTCTTCTCCGACCTTCACAGAAGAATATTGATACCCGATAGATTATTCTTATACCTTTATGGTTTAATGCTAATACACGACGCTTTATTCTTCGACTTTCAAAGTCGCTTGTTAATACACGACGGCCTATTCTTCAACCGTGACGGTTTGGTATTGATACTCGACGGTCTATTCTGCTACCAAGACACTTGAATGTTAATACACGACGGTTAGTTCTGCTATTTTCATTGTCCAACCACTGTTTTTGTTTAATTATCAAGGAAATGAGCAAAAATAGTCGAAATCTTCCTGATCGCGAGCTGCCGGCGGCAGAATCCAATGTTTCCCACCTCCAACCGCCGGTCGTCTTGGCCGCCTTGGGCAGCCCGGTGCGCTGGGCCATTGTGCATCTGCTGGCCGATGGCCGGCCCCGCACCATCACGGAAATCGCGGCGGTGGTGGGCGGCCTGCCCGACACCGTCAGCAAACACCTCTGGCTGCTGCGGCGTGCTGGGCTGGGACAAGGGCCATGACCGGCGGCAGACCCTTTTCTCCCTGCCCGCCGCCTATCGTGAAAATCCCGGGGTCGTGGACTTCGGCTTCGGTCAGTTCCAATTCCCGGATGTGGTGCCGCGCGGCAAGGATTGAAGACCGGGCGAAGGCGGCGGTAGCGGCGGTCTGTGACCGACGACGGCGGGGCGAGCGTCCTCGCGAGCCGGACCGGCGCTGACACAGCGCCGCTACAGGAAATCGGGGAGGTGATGTTTGCGGACGGCTTCCGCCAAAGCTTCGCCGGTGGCCGAGTCCAGGCACTCCCATTTTTTCAACGTCGCGTCATCCGTCAACGGGATGGGAAAAAGTTGTTGCGATTTTTATGATTTGTAAGGACCAAAAAATTTATCGCCGTCGAAATGAATCATGTGGTCAGGCGCATCAGCAATCCAAACTTCGGTTTCCCAAGCAATATCAGGGGCATTTTTACGGAAAGCATTTCGATTTAGAAATGCAGTGATGAAAACGATGTCCGCCGTGCAATTCTTGGCCAGCCGCTTCAACTCCAGAAGCCTCATGGGGGAAATGGGGTTGGCACTGTGAACCGCCTCAATTAAAAACAGCCAGTTCTTTTT
>Ga0182030_10026105_pt1 | contig 10599 bp, 10 predicted proteins | sample 812S3MmetaG_FD_121299 | JGI IMG/M metagenome (GOLD analysis project Ga0182030, IMG submission 121299) | Permafrost microbial communities from Stordalen Mire, Sweden - 812S3M metaG (Illumina Assembly) | ecosystem: Environmental > Terrestrial > Soil > Wetlands > Permafrost | place: Sweden... | reverse complement strand
TTTATCGGCACAAGTCGTCTGGGTTGAAACCCAGACCTACCAATCGTGCCCTTTCACAAAACATACAAGACCGTTTTAGCGGCGGACACCACTAGCTTCCAGCTAGAGGCTAGAAGCTAGTAGCTCGATCCGGTCGGGTAGAATCCGGTTATTGATTCTGCGGGATTTTGGGGAGTTCGTGGAGATTTTGGCGTTTTGGCGGTGATGGCGGTGCAGCAGATCCGGCGGATGCGGGGCGGGGCGCAGGGGCATTTGATGCTGGGCGCCGATGGGAAGCTGTGGGTGGTGAAGTTCCAGAACAATCCGCAGCATGTGCGGGTGCTGGCCAATGAGATGCTGGCGACGCGGTTGGCGGCGGCGGCGGGGTTGACGGTGCCGGAGACGGCGGTGGTGGAGGTTTCGGAGTGGTTGATTCGGCATACGCCGGAGCTGGAGGTGAATCTTGGCCGGGAGAAGGTGCGATGCCGGGCTGGGTTGCAGTTTGGGGCGCGGCATATGGGCGGAGTTGTAGAGAGTAAGGCGGGGCCGGGGGTGGTGTTGGATTATCTGCCGGTGGAGCAGTTGGCGGAGATTCGGAACCTGGAGGAGTTTTGCGGGGCGCTGGCGCTGGACAAGTGGACGGCGAATGCCAATGGGCGGCAGGCGGTATTTTTGAGGAGGGCGCGGGAGCGGCGGTACCGGGCTTGTTTTATCGACCAGGGATATTGTTTTCATGCCGGGGAGTGGCGGTTTGACGATTCTCCGTTGCGGGGGGTGTATCCGCGCAACGAAGTGTATGCGCATGTTTCAGGATGGGAGAGTTTTGAGCCGTGGCTGACGCGGATGGAGACAATGGACGACGCGGTGGTGTGGCGGGCGGCTGAGTCTATTCCACCGGAGTGGTATGGAGAAAATGGGATAGCGGGCGATATGGGAGAGTTGGAGGCGCTGGTGGAACGGCTGCTGCGGCGGCGGGGGCGGATTCGGGAGCTGATTGTGGAGTTTGGACGGAGCACGCGCGAGCCGTTTCCCAAATGGGTGGAGATGGGGAGGCGATTGGCGATTTGAAGGTGGGGATGGGGTGGAGTGGGGTTAGGATGTGCGAAGCGCCAGTGTGAAGTGTGAAGTGTGAAGTGTGAAGTGTGAGAGGCAAGTGCGCTTTTGTCGTTCACACTTCACACTCCACACTTCATACTGTCTCCAAATCTGTGAGGTTCTATGGCTGCTTCCCGACATGAGTGCGAGTTTCTGCTGCTGAAGTATGTGCCGGACCCGGTGCGCAATGAGTTTGTGCATGTTGGGGTGATTGTGCGGGAGATGGGCCGGGATGGCGTGGACGGCGCTGCTGGGGCCGGTGTTGCAGGTCCGGTGGTTGCCGTGAAGTTTACGTCGGATTGGCGGCGGGTGCGGTGTTTGGATCCGGATGCGGATGTGGAGATGCTGGAGGGGTTGGAGAGCGAGTTGCTGCGGCGGTTTGAGGGGGAGCGGCTTGGTGAGACGAATGGCAGCCGGAGCCTGATGCATGTGTTGGAGGACTCGTTTTCGAATTCGGTGCAGGTGACACGGGCCAAGGCGTATTTGGCGGAGAGTGTGGATGCCGGGGTTGAGGAGCTGATGCGGATGTATGTGGAGGCGCCGCCGCGGGAGAAGGTGTCGCGGATGAGCGGGCGGGCGGCGATCCAGGTGCGGATGCGGACGGAGTTTGAGCGGGCGGGGGTTTGGGAGTCGATGCGGAAGCGGGTGCGGGCGGCGGAGTATACGCGGGCCGGTGATCCGCTGAGGATCGATGTGGCTTATGCCAGCGGGATGGGTGGAGCTAGCCGGGTTGTGAAGATGTTTCAGGCGGTTAGCCTGGAGGGCTCGGCGGCGGCTGGGGCGGGCATTGAGATGGCCAAGGGATTGGCGTTTTCCTTGCCGGCATTGGTGGCCGGGGTACAACGGGTGGATGGGGCTGCGCTGGAGTTTACGGCGGTCATTGAGCCGGTGCGGCGGGATGTGGAGACCGAGGAGTCGGAGGCATACCGGTTTGCGGTGGAGACGATGGAGGAGCATCGGATTCGGGTTTTGACTACGGCGGATCTGGGGCGGGTGGCGGAGACGGCGCGGCGGGAGTTGGCTTTGTAGCGGGTTAGCAAGTCAGCGGGTTAGCGCGCTTTGCGCGTAGCGGGTTAGCGCGCTTTGCGCGTAGCGGGCTAGCGGGATTTGTGATGTTTGGGTGTGTTGGGGCATGGCCGTCTTGGCTGTGCCTTTTTTCTTTTTGGGGTGAAATGGGAGGGTGGATTCGGTGAGTGTTGCGGAGCGGATGCGGGCGATGTTTCGAGGGGCGAAGGCGGAGAGGGTGGAGGCTGGCGCGCCGGATTTGGCGAAGCGAAGGACTTTGGGGTTGCCTTCGATCTTGACGCCGTATGGGATGGGGTATGGGCCGGGATTGCAGGGGATTCCGAAGCCGACACAGGCGAATCTCAGGCGATTTGCGGAAACCCCGGTTGTGCGGCGGGCGATCAATGTGATCAAGGACCGGATTGTCGCGATGGACTGGCAGGTGCGGGTGCGGCGAGGCGCGGTTGCGTAAGATGTGGGGTATGTGAATCGCAAGTTGCGGGCGCTGCGGCGGGCGCTGGAGGAGCCGAATGCTACGGATAGTTTTCGGACGCTGATGGAGCAGGCGATCGAGGATGCGCTGACGGGCGGCTATGGAGCGATCGAGATGGAGGCGACCGGTGACCCGGAGAGACCGGCGCAGTTGTGGCCGGTGGATGGGGCGACGATCCGGGTGAATGCGAAGTGGGATGGGTCGGCTGAGTCGCCGCGGTATGAGCAGGTGGTCTTAGGACAGGGAATAGGGAATAGGGATGAGGGATCAGGGCAGGGCACCGGTTACAACAGCGGGGTGCCGTTGCGCGACGATCAGTTGATTTATATCCGGATGAATCCTCGGTCTTTTACTCCGTTTGGGTTGGGGCCGTTGGAGGTGGCTTTTGAGACGGTGAACCAGTTTCTTTCGGCGCACCGGTTTGCGGGGAAGCTGGCGGCGAATTCGGTGGTGCAGTTTGCGTTGTGGGTGAATGAGTCGACGCCGGCGCAGAGTGAGCGGCTGATCCGGTGGTGGCAGGACGAGATTGAGGGGACGGGGCGGGTGCCGTTGATTTCGACGGACCAGAAGCCGGAGGTGCTTCGCTTTGCGCAGGGGACGGATGCGGATCTGCGGTTGCAGTGGCAGGAGTTTTTGATTCGCATGGTGGCGAATGCCTTTGGCTTGCCGCCGCTGTTGCTGGGGTTGGAAGCAGATGTGAATCGGTCGACGGCGGCGGAGTTAAATGACGAGGCGTTTCGAGGGGCGATTGAGCCGCTGGCGAAGTTGATTGCACAGCATATTACTCGGGATCTGTTTGGGAAGTGCATTGGTTGGCGGGAGTTTGAGTTTGTCTTCAATGACTTGAGCGCGCGGGATGAGGATACGGAGCTGGCGATTCAGGTGCAGTTGCTGGCGGCGGGGGTGTTGACGGTGAACGAGGTGAGGGGTATGCGGGGGTTGGGGCCGATTCCGACGGAGGGAATGAATAGGGAACAGGGAACAGGGGCGAAGGTGGAGTTGCCTACGGTGGGGGAGTTGGAAGGGCAAGAAACTAGCTTCTAGCCGCTAGCTTCTCGCTAGAGGCTAGGAGTTAGGAGCTAGTGTAGTGTCTCAATGATTTGATCCATTTTCAGCGAATCTAAAGGCTGGGGACGGTGGACTGGCGCTCCCTCAGGGGCTAAAGCCCCGTTGATTTTGCGGGCTTTACGTACGGGCTAAAGCCCGTACCCTTCCCTAAAGCCCGTACCCTTCCCTAAAGCCTGTTCCCTTCAAAACTGATAAACGATCATCTGGGTGAGACACTCCACTAGGAGTTAGTGGCTAGTAGCTATATTTCAGGGAGAGCGGATGCGATTGGATGCGATGGCTGTTAAGTTTCCTCGAGTGTTGGGTCATCCGAATCGGGTGGACTTTGAGGGTGTGTTGACGTTGGTGGATGCGGCCAGCGATCGGGCTCCGGCGGGTGCGCGGGGGCATAGGGTTTTGTTGACGAGAGCGGCTGCGGAAGCGGCATTGCCGAGTTTGCTGGGAATGGGGGTGGATTACCGGCCGGGGTGGGATGGGCACGATGCCAAGCGAAAGATCGGGTTGATTACCGAGGCGGGCGTGGTGGGCAGGCGGCTGAAGGTGCGCGGCTATCTGTACGGGCGGGATTTTCCGGAGGAGACGGAGACGATTCGCAGTTCTTCGCCTGAGGTGATGGGGATGAGCTATGAGCTGGCGGATGCGCAGGTGGCGGATATGCGCGAGGAGATCTGGCGCTTGACGCGGGCGACCTTTACCGGGGCGGCGATTCTGCTGCGGGACAAGGCGGCGTATCGGGCTACGAGTTTTCGGTTGGCGAGTTAGCGAGTTAGCAAGTTGGCGAGTTGGCGGCTGCCGTTTGGTTTGAGAGAGTTTTCGGTTCGAATGGGCCGGAGAAAGAAGGAGATGCGATGGAAGGGATTCAAGAGATGCAGGCAGGCGGCGATTTGGTTAGCCGGCTGGAGTTGGCGGCTTCGTTGCTGGAGCGGACGCTGGGTTGGCTGGAGGAGCGGCAGGGGTCGCTGGCTTCGGCTGTGGAGAAGATTTCGGCGACGGTGGAGATGAGCCGCAGGGAGGAGGAGTTGGAGGCTCGGCTGGAGGAGGCGCAGCGGGAGATTGCGACGCTGCGGGCCGCGGCGGGGGCAACGACTGCGGGGTCCTTTCCGAGAGCGCTTGAGCCGCTGCGCAAGACGCTGCCCTCGGCGACGGCGGAGATGTTGGCGAAGCATGGGATTGGCGAATCGGCCGTGGATGTGCGGACTCTGGATGCCGCGCTGGCGGGGTTGAGCCTGGAGCAGCGGATTGCGGTGAAGAGTCAGCTTCGCCGGGCCGGGGCGATGGCATAGAGGCAGCCTTCAGCTTCTAGCCTCTAGCCAGGGGCTAGTAGCTACTAGCTCGATGATGTGACTCCTGGGGTTGGCTATGCAGTTATAGCCAGCGGCTGGGAGTTTTTGTTTTTGGGGATGGACATTGGCCCTGGCGCCGGGGAACAAGGGCAGAGGGAATTTATGAACGTGCGATTTGCGGATATTCATGCAGCGGCTGACTATATTGGACCTGGAGCGATTGAGGTTCCGTTGTATCAGACGGAGATTTTCGACATTTGCAAGAGGTCGAGTCCGTTTGGGCAGCGGATCAGGCAGGTTCCGGCTACGGGGCATCCTTCGCGATTCTTCGAGGAGACTGCTCTGCCGAATCCTGGCGCTGCGGGGTTTGTGAATCCGAGGGCGATTTCGCCTACGGTGGTGACGCCGACGCGGGTGGAGCGCTCCGTTCCTTTGAAGGCGATGGTTTCGCAGATCAACTACAACCTGTTCGATGTGGAGCTGGGCCAGCAGCAGAAGCAGTTTGCTTACTTGCAGGCGAAGGATCTGGCCGATACCGTCAGCGGTTTGATGGTGGAGCACGATGTGGCGCTTTGGAACGGCACGGACACCAGCCTTTCGACTCCGACGACCTTGCAGTACTTTGGCGTGGCGGGTCAGATTGCGGCGGGCGGGCAGACTTCGACGATTGGGACGACGGCTTCGATTGTGGATGGTCTGAAGTCGCAGGTGGCGCAGATGGTGGCGTTGTCTGGGTATCATGTGCGGCCGACGGCGATCTATGCCAATCCGGTGCTGCTGGACCTGATCGACCGGGAGATGAAGACGGAGTTCAACGTGGTGTTGAACACGGACAGCATTACCGGCGGGGTGCGGGTGAAGATGCTTTCGACGCAGGCGGGGGATCTGCCTCTGATTCCGGACTGGAGTCTGGCGTATACCGGAACTCCGGGTTCGGGAAATGCTGTGCTGCCGGCTTACATTGTGACCGAGGACCTGATTGAGTACCACTGGCTGGGCGATCCTACGCCGAGAATCTTCGAGCTGGGATTGCCCAATTCACTGGCGCAGCAGTATGTGGCGGTGAAGTTCGGTGCGGTGGTGGTGAAGGGCGCGAATTATGCGCATGCCCAGGTGCTGGTGGATCGGTAACAGCAAGTTAGCTGGTTAGCGAGTTAGCGGTTCGTGCTTTGCACGAACCCGATGGCGAGCGTTTGTGCTTCCCACCCTAGCGACAAATACAAAGGCGTCGCGAGGGTGGGGCACCCGCTTTGGTGGTGGTGCTGGCGGTGGAGAAGCGGGTCCTTCGCTTTGCTCAGGATGACAAACTCTCAGGATGACAAACTCTCAGGATGACAAACTCTCAGGATGACAAACGCTGTAGATGACAAACGCTGTAGATGACAAACGCTGTAGATGACAAACGCTTTAGATGACAAACGCTTTAGATGACAAACGCTGTAGATGACAAACGCTGTAGATGACAAACGCTGTATTCGAAGACGAAGGATTTCGGTTGGGAAGGGATGCGATATGGCTTATTTGCAGCCGGCACAGTATTTGAGTTATGGGTTGCCTGCGGGGACGACTCCGGATTGGGTTGCGGCGGCTACGGCGCTGATCAACTCGTATTGCCGGCGGCCGGATTTGAATGTGATTCAGTACACGGAGCGGTTGCGGATTGTGAGTGGTTCGCAGACGGTGCGTTTGAGTTATTTGCCGCTTGCGCCGCTGGCGCCGGCGACGAGTCCGCTGGTGACGATCGAGGGGCGGTATGGACGGCCGCGGCGGGGCGAGTCTCCGGAGATTGCATTGCTGGAGATTGCGGTGGCGTTTGCGCTGCCGGGGGCCTGGTCGGCGATCGACCCGGCTACGGTGGATTTCGACCCGGAGACGGGGGAGCTGACGCTGCCGTGGAATGTGCTGGGTTTGCCGTACAACGAGGTGATGGTGACGTATACGGCGGGGCTGGCGACGATTACCGACGATGTGTTGTTCGCTTGCGCGCAGATTGTGAAGAATGCGCAGGCGCAGCCGGCTCTGAATGTGAGTTTGAGCAAGCTGGACACGATGCAGATGAAGTATTTTTCTTCTTCGCTGCTGGATGAGACGGTGCAGGCGTGGCTGCGGCCTTATGTGGCTAGTCGGCTGGGGTGAAGCAAGCGTGGAGTGTGAGAAGCGGGTCCTTCACTTCGTTCAGGATGACAAGCGGGTTTTGGGGGAGTTGAGATGAGTGATACGGCGAGCCGGAATCCTACGTTTGCGGCGCAGATGCTGGCGGATGCGCTGCTGCGGACGGTGGCAGGGGCGACTGCAACTTTTCGGGTGGCGGGGACGAATTCGAATAGCGACCAGAGTCAGTTGGGGCTGGTGGCCACGACCTTTGCCGAGGTGGCGGTTTCGCCGGTGGTGATACGGAAGCTGCGTCCGAGTTGGAATGAGGGTGGGCAGTCGAAGTGGGAGCTGCTGGTTTCGGCTACGGGGCTGGAGGCACAGGTGAATGCGCTGGAGCTTGCGAACGTGGAGAGTTTGCTCCAGATGACGGTCGCGGTGACGGTTACGGGGCAGGATTACCTGATTGAGTCGGTTGCGGCCAATGAGGCGGTGGGGCAGGTGTATCTGTACCGGCTGCTGGTGCGGGAGGCGGGGTTAGAGGCAGTGTGAAGTAGCGAGTTAGCGCGCGTTCCGCGCATTGGCAGGTTAGCGAGTTAGCGGAGAGTGCCAAAAGCAGGTCCTTCACTTCGTTCAGGACGACAAGTGGCTTTTGGGTCGGATTCGACCTTGGGGGTGGGATGCAGAATGCTAAGGATTCGTTTTATGTGGCTTTGAGGACGCGGCTGGTGGCGGTGAATCCGGCGCGGACGGTATTGCTGCGGTCGGCGGTGCGGCCGGGGATTGTGGTGGAAGAGGCTGAGGCTCCGTTTGCGCAGTTGCCTACGGATGTATTTGTGCTGCGTTGGCTGGGGCTGGCGGTGGACCGGGACTTGCCTTCTTCGATGGTGGCGGAGGAAGTGGAGATTCTGTATTCGACGCTGGGGACGCAGGGTTTCGGAGGGTTGGATCGCGGGCGGGCGTTGACGGAGATGGACCTGGAGTTGTCGGAGATGCTGTCTCCTTATTGGACGCCGAAGCTGAGTTACACGGCGACGCCGGCGGCGGCGATGCTGACGAATGTTTTTTGGGACGAGCCGGTGTTTGGGCAGTTGACGGTGTCGCGGGACCGGTTGAGCCGGTCGGCGCGGGTGATGGTTTATAGCTATCTGGAAGGCAGCGAGTTAGCTGGTTAGCCGGTTAGCGGGTCAGCAGGTTAGCGGCGGTAGCTCGGTTTCTGGTCTGGAAGGGATGATGCGATGGCGGCTGGTTCTTATTTGGCGGCGGTGCCGGTGGTGCGGCGGGTGCGGGGGTATTTTGCGGCGGTGAATCGGGGGGCGGGGACGCCGGTTCTCTTCGATGCGGCGGAGACGGGTGGGTTCTCTTTGGATTCTCCCCCTGCGCCCTGGATTTCTTTGGGGTGGATTCAGGATTTCAAGCGGGTTTCGGGGAGTAAGACGGCGCCGATTATGACGGGGATACCGGCGGGGGTGCTGGAGCAGACTCGGGAGTCCGTGGAGGCGCAGGTCAGCCTTCAGTTTCTTAGCTGGACCAAGTTGACGATGGCGCTGGCGACGGGTTCGCAGCATATGAATTTGCTGACGCCGGCTGCTGGGACTGCGGCGGCGAAGGTGGTGCTGAGTGGGGCTACTTCTACGCTGCTGCCCTTGGCGCCGGCGGATGCGGCTACGTTTACGGCGGGGCAGATGGTGGTGGTGGATGTGGATTACACCGGGCAGACGGGGTTTGTGGGTTCGCCGGTTTCTGGGGCTTATGTGAAGACTGCTCTTACGGATGTGGATTATGTGCGGCGGGTCAGTTTCAATGTGGCGTTGGTGGCGAGCGTGGCGACTTCGGGTTTGGCGGGGTTGACGCTGGTGGATGCTTTGCCGGGCGGGGTTCCCACGACGGGCGCGGGTGGGATGAAGGTGCAGGCGATCGAGGGGTTTGTGGATCGCGAGGGTGGGAGCTTCTTCCAGGAGTGGTCGGCGCTGTTTGTGATGGAGGGTGGGCAGGGGGAGCGGATTTTCTTTCACTACCCGCGGTTGCAGTCGTTGGGGAGCGCGGCGGAGGCTTCGAGTTTGCTGGCTGGAAGGTCTGGGTCTACATTGGCGCGGGTGTTGCTCGAGGGCAGTTACCGGGCGTTGCCGGTGACTGATCCGCTGGATGGGGAGCGGGTGGTTTGTAACCGGAGCTTCTTGCCGGCGAAGGGTGCGTTGGTGTAGGGCGATGGCAGCATCCGTGGTTCCCACCCTAGCGACAAAGACAAGAACGTCGCGAGGGTGGGGCACCCGGCAAACGAAAGCATTCGAGTTTGGCACTAAGTTGTACCCGCTTTGGTTGGAGCGATGGACGGATGAAGATTCTGATTGACAATTCGGATTACACGAGTGGGTTGGATGCGGTGCGGCCGCTTGAAATTGTGCGCAAGCTGAATGAGCCTTCAACTTGCCGGTTGTGGTTGAGTTTACTGCCGGGTGGGGCTTTGGGCGCGCCGATGCGGAACCAGTCGCTGGTGGTGACTGGGGATGACGGGACGGTCTACTTTACGGGTTATCTGGCGGTATCTCCTTTGGCGGAGTATGCAGGGATGGGGCTGACGGGTGCGCTTTTCCGGTATGCGCTGGAGGCGGTGAGCGACGAGATACAGCTCGATACGCAACTGCTGCCGCCGAGCGCGGGAACTACGGGGGCAACGGCGGCGCAGATCGTGAGTGCGCTGGTGACTCGGACGGGTTCGAGTGTGTTGTCGACGGCGGGACTCAGGCTGGCTACGCCGGTGAGCCAGTTTGTGCCGGAGACGGGAGCGAAATTCAGCGAACTGGCGGGGCAGGCGGCTAGTGACGGCCGGGCGGCTTATCGGGCTGTGAACGGGGTGCTGCAACTGGCGCAGGTGGGTACTGTTCTCCATGCGCTGAACGAATCGGAGGGGACGCTGGCGCTGGGGAATTTGACGTTCACCGCTGCGGTGGATCGGGCGCTGGCGAATGACGTAACTGTATGCGGGGCTGAAGAGCCGGTGGCTTATGTGACGGAGTATTTTCTGGGGGACGGGACGACGCTGGCGTTTCCGTTGGCGGAGATTCCGTATTTCGGACCCACCTCGCAGGAAAAGATCATTTGGGAGCTGTTTCAGGAGGCTTCGGTCAATTTACAGAACTGGGGGTTTTCGGGGAGCGGGGGGTATTTCTCGATTACCGGGGCGGGGTTGACCATCGACGGCGGGAGCGGGGTGGATGGGCAGGCGGCGCTGGTGTGGCCGGACCTGGTGGAGGCGGGTGGGACGCTGTTGCTGGAGGCGGTTGGGGTCGCGCTTTCACTGGGTTCGACGGGGACGCTGGCCGGGGTTTACAGCGAGATTGTGACGGCGGCGAACTGTATGGCTGGGTTCCAGGTGACTTCGGCGATGGGGACTGGGGCGGTGAGCATTGCTCCGCTGGTGGCGGGGGCGGTGGTGGGGCCGGCGTTTGCACTGACTTCGGGCGACCAGTACACGCTGCGGTTGCGGTTGCATTGCCCGGAGGTGGAGCGGTTCGAGCAGTGGTACCGGGTGGTGGGCGACTCGGGGCTGGTGGCTTATGGGGGGACGGGGGTGCTGGCGGAGGG
>Ga0182030_10026104_pt1 | contig 10599 bp, 14 predicted proteins | sample 812S3MmetaG_FD_121299 | JGI IMG/M metagenome (GOLD analysis project Ga0182030, IMG submission 121299) | Permafrost microbial communities from Stordalen Mire, Sweden - 812S3M metaG (Illumina Assembly) | ecosystem: Environmental > Terrestrial > Soil > Wetlands > Permafrost | place: Sweden... | reverse complement strand
GAGCGCACACTTACCATGCGGCCCTCCGTACGCGTTCCAACGCCTGTGACACGCTTTCCCGGTCCTGTGCCCGGCACGTGCTTTGCTGGCCCGCGTTCCCCTCGGTCCCCGTCCTTGGCTCCACCGGCTCCGCAGCGGATCGCTCCGCTTTGTTCGTCGGCTTCGTTGCTACTACGACGGAGTCAGACTTCTCGGGCTCGTGCATCATCGGCTTCGACTCCTCGTCTTCCCGATGCGGGCCTGCGGAATCCGCCCGCAGGTCAAACCCGAGACCTCCCGGTTCCCGCGCAAAGAGCTTCCACACATGCCAGGGTCTAAGACCACGCCGGACTGGGCGAGCGCTCGCGTTATCGCGCTCTCCATGTTGCCTTCCGTGAAAATGAACACGTCGGCGTCCGGGACTATCAAGTTTTCGCGGCTCGATGACTGGCCTATGCGCTCCCCTGTCAACGCTTCGCCTGCGTCCTCGCGGACGCCGACGCATGACTCGGGGTCAGTGCGGTTCGCTAAACCTTCACTGTAAGAGACTTGCACTCTCTACTCCTTGCCGGTCTTCCCGGCGCACCATTAATCTTGAGTTTTGCACTTGAGGGCTGGAGTGGGCCGTATGCAGTCTTAAGCGCCGCTTGGAAATGTCGTCGATTAAGCAACCCCTTTCCCCGAAGTGCGAAAGGTAATAAGCTGACTGCACTGAACTGCTGGAGAAAAAAACGGATGAAAGAGCCAGGCCTCGACACCCGCCATCGCGAGAAGAATGGTGAGATCAGCCGGAAGCATGGCCAAACGCTGGTTGGAACTTTGCGCAAGCACTATGGAGCCGCCTTCGCGCCGCACTTCAAAGACACTGACACGCTGTCCGACGTCCTCGGTAACCCGGATGAGCCGTCGCTCACCAAGCTGTTTAAAGACCGCTACGCTGGAGGATTGGTGTCCAAAATCACAAAGCGAGTCGAATTCCGCTTTGGAGAGGATTCAGACGGTTCTCCAGCCGTATGGATCACGATTGTCGCCAACGCTGACCTCCACCCGCCAGAAGCAAAAATTGAGGCGCTTAGACGCGCGGCTGAGGCTCTTCGCACCGACGTGCTCAATTCAGAGAATAAGCGCTGGCCATATGTACAAATAAAAACCGAGTAGAATCTTGACGTTTCCTCGCGATCTGTTGAACCAAGCAGCACTCTTAGCTAATAAAGAACCTGCAAGGCCCAAGCAGGCTAGCTTACGGCGAGCCGTTTCTACGGCCTACTACGCACTATTTCACTTGATAATTGAAGACTCTGCAAACACCTTGGCCCCATCATCTCCTGCCGGCCTTCGCAGAGTAATTGAACGGGCATTCCAACACGGCCAAATGAAAACAGCGTGCAAGAAATTTTTGGAGGCAGATATTGCTAGACAGAAGGGCCATCAAACCGCCCTCCCTGCGGGGGTAGAGAGCATAATTACATTTCCCCTCAATCCAGACCTCACTAATGTGCTGATTGCGTTTGTTGATCTCCAAGAAGCCCGCCACAAGGCCGATTACGATCTTTCCGATCAGTGGAACCGATTGGATGTACTTGATAAAATTCTCATGGCTCGTCAGGCGTTTGCAGCCTGGTCTAATGTCCGCAGGACACCAAACGCGGCAGTGCTCATGTCGGCTCTTCTGTTTAGCAAGGAGTGGCACAGATAAATGGGCTGAATTTACAAGATGTGCTTGCGGCATAAGCATTTCTTGCGCGTTTCATAAGTCTTGATTTATGCATCTTTGATATTCAAATATCGTACCGGAAACTGCACACCTTTTTCAAATAAGCCGGGAAGCGACTTACCTTTGTATTTTTTTGATGTTTTAGAATTGATGTTTCCGACGAACTCGAATCTATCGCCTTCCCCAAGACTCATCTCGCTAAATACAGACCCGGCTTCAAACCAACCAGCTATCTTATACGATTCGAGAATTACTTCTTGATACACAGCTAGGGCGTAATCGGCTTTCTCTCTGTCCGACCCAAGGGGCCATCTCCCACGAACACATTCATAGAGCTGGCGTTCTGTCATGTCAGGTTTGTAAGACTGGTTAATATTGATCGCTATACATTTTTCTGTAACATGCACTGGGGGAGCATCGTATCTTTGAATGAGTTTCTCGACTCCAGCACGACCAAACTGTCGGGAGTATTTTCCTTTTAATTCATTAGTGAGATTATCTATGCCTAGAAGATCAATACACACTGACTCAACCAATTTTGCTTCTTCGCTCGAAAGGCCATGGCGCAAAATGTCAATTTTTGGTTTAATCGCTAACTTACCCAACTGTTTTAGCATTCGAATTTTTCGAGATTCTTCTTTACTGTTTTTGTCATGAGCAAAAACCCGATTTCCCTTTCCTTGTCCAATGTAAAACGGCACGCCGTTTCGCGGGTCTATGTAAATATAGACATATGAATTCAGCATTAGCCGCACTTTTTGGCTAAACATCTTCTGTCTTCCCCGCTTAAAATCAATCGCGACCAAAGCTAAACACGTGAACGATGTCGAGTCAAAATGAGTGCCGCTTGTGCGCCCCACATCTCAAATGTCTTGATTTGTGCACCGCTCGAAACTCGGTGGCTTTCAACCAATTGAGAGATAGGAATCAAGAATGAGTTTTGAGATACGATTTCACGGGAATTGATGGCGATTGCCCGCAGCCTCTTCGCGTGGCGCGGGTTATATTTCTTGAATGGCCTGTCGGGTCGTTTTCATTTAACGATCCGCCTCTGGTTTGAAATCGATCTTGAACGATGAAAATTCCTCTTTGAGAAAATTCATGGCCTTAAGCCATTTATCCCTAGGCCACTGGTTGAAGAACGCGTACGTCTTTCCGTTAGCTTGGACAAGTTCGCCGTCGCGGCAGTACCATCGTTCAGGATCAAATTTGTTCAAACCAAGTGATAATTGCTGTTCAGAGGCAATCCTCTTGAACTCAGCCGCCGAGTCTACAGCACCAACAACCTCATACGCTTTGATGAACTGTCTAAGCTTATCATTATTTGGGTCTACACCCTTCTCACAGATTACTTTACAGATAAGTATAATAGCAGCTTTCTTTGACAACGACTCATTTACTTTCCCATCAATCCAAACGTCAAATTTGGTGTTGTCTTTACCGCTCGTGCGCGCATCGCGCTCCTTCTCGGCCTTCTCCCGGAATTTAGCTTCCACGTCTTTTAGCTCTGGTAAAGGAATGATTTGCTGGACGTCCACCACAATACGCCCCTCAAATTCGTGTGGCTTCAGACGAATACATTTAATATCAAGACCGTTCTTATTTAGCCAAATAACTGAAGCTGTCAATTCTTTTGAGAAGTCGGCAGACACAAGAATAATTCGCACATCTTGCGCAAAAGATTGGTCATCCGGTTCAACCCATTCAAGATGGTGTAATATTGTCCTTCGTGCATATTGACTATCCTTTTTATCTCGAGTGAGGTATCGTTCGAACGCTGTTGTTACCTGATCAAACGTCATTGTCGAAACCATCGCAGCGTACCTGATGGCTTGCATTTCCATGTGCCCTCCATCTTCGGTACGTTTCAATTCAATAACGACCAGCTTCGCGTCTCTATCGATACCTAGCAGATCAATGCGACGCTTTGAATCCTCCCACTCGGAAAACTCTTCCGAGATGATGAGTATATCTGGATGAATCACCTCTGGTTGTTTGCGCAGGAGGCGCTGCAAGTCCCGGCGTTCATATTGGCCGGCTTTGGCGAAGGTCGTCTCCACTATCTGCACTATGCTATCTTGCCCGAACTCATAAATTGGCATGCAGCCCTCCTCGCACGCGACAGTTAACCGCTTCTCTCCAAAATCTGGCATTATCCAGATAGATTCTACGCGCTACCGCGCAGCATATCATAGTCTCAATGGCGTCCTATAAGCTCCATTCCGTCAAATCGCGCCACGCGACGCGCGCGATAGCCTCTCTCAAAACCTACGATTTCCGACGCGTTTTCGCACGGTGCAAAACTTTTGATTATTGCACAAATGAATGGCGGCCTTCGGCACCCCAGCGGAGTTTGGGATTGACCCGCGATCTGCGCCGTGGCGTTCTAAACAGGGACGGGACGAAAGACGTCCCATCAGGGTTTTGACGGCCTGCGGCGCGTCGAACAAAAGGCAATTGGGCATGTCGACGGAGTCCAGCTCAGATGATGGCGGCGCAGAGGCCGCCTTTGGTGTCGTTTCGGAAACTGACGATTTTATAGACGTTACCGTGGGCGTGGCGGAATGGACGACGAGCAACGGCCTTTTCATTGCGGAGGAGGACTATCGGGTAAGCGGCGAGGTGTGGCGCGTGCACAAGGGAGACGCCGACCCTTATCCGTCTAAGCCGCACGCGCATTGCATAGGTGGCGCACAACGTTTTGTTGGGCGCAAGCTCCACTTGGGCACTGCCGAACTCTTCGACGGCCGTAGAGCCTTGGGACGCTTCCTCTATCGGAAGCAATTCGATGCGTTAATCGAGCTAATCAGGCCGAAATTTCCGGGTGTGACATTGCCTCTTCCCTAAAAGAACGCCTTGGCGATACCCATATCCCCTTTTGTCCTATCGCTGAGGAAATCGCTTTGGATAAGAAACAGCTTGCATCCGTGGTCGCGGCGACTCTTGGTCATGGTGACAATAGGGTTTCGCCGTCGGCGGCAATCCTTGAAAGTTTCCGCGGTTTGGCGCGGGTCGGCGACCTTCAGGGGATCGCCGTCGCTTGCCGACTGTATCTGACAACGCATCCTGAGGCGCGCCAATACGTAACGGGGCACCTGCCGGGGGTGCTTTTGCATGACTACGCGCCGCTAGCGGAAACAGCGGAAACTAAGAAATCGAACCTGTTCCTCGATTGGCAGGCACGAAACAAGGATTGGGAGGCGCGGATTTCTGAACACGCCACGTCGGATGATCTCCCGACAATCGTCGCGAGTATTGTTGCGTCTCTGACGGCGTTCGCCGAAGCCGCTAAAGGCTCCTGATCGTCTGTGCACTAACATCTGAGTTTACAGGAACTAGCCCTAACGCAAAGTCGCATAAGCCCCATTACGTCAAATCACGCCCTGTCGCAGAGCTCTTGATGCAACAGCGCCACGCCGTCTCGGCCATTTCAGCTATCTCCTTTGCTCGTGGAGCTACGACTCAAAAAAGAGGACAATTCCTTCAGGAACTCAGAGAGTAGCCCCATGATGAACACGCCTCCCAACCCGATCCCCCAGTAGCCTACGTGTATCGGGTTGAAAGGGCAGTTGGCGTCAAGCCACAGCTGGCGCGCGCCGATCTCTAAGAAAGAATTGCACGCGTTATTGCCAATCTCGAGTGCAAAATCGTCCACTGAAAAGCCACGCAGGTCACGTTGTGGAGATGTGGTGTTAGCCGCCGTTGAACTTGATTCGGCCTTCGGCTGTTTCTTCTCGACGTTCTCCTGCTTCTTTTCGACACTTGCCTCTCGCCACACCGTCGGGTCGGTTATACCCGCCTGCTTCGCCGCAAGCTGGTCGGCGGCATCGGAAAAGCCAAGTCGACGCGCGTCGTTGTCCCTGTCTATCCCGATCCGCACGCCGACCCCAAAGAACGCAATAATCACACCGATGAAACTTGCAATAACCAGCCACTTTGCCTTTGGTCGCATGCTCCTAAAGAACAGCGCGATGATCGAGCCGATGAGGACGAAAAAAAAGACTAACATGAGGATTCCCCAAGTGTTAGCCGCCGTGGAAAATGTTTCGGCATTCGCCCGTTTCTTTTCGACGGTTGCCGCTCGCCACACCGTCGGGTCGGTTATACCCGCCTGCTTCGCCGCAACTTGATCGGCGGCATCGGAAAAGCCAAGTCGACGCGCGTCGTTGTCCCTGTCTATCCCGATCTGAATGGTGAGCCCAAAGAACGCTATAAATAGACAGATAAGACTCGCCGGAGCCAGCCATTTCGCCTTCGGGCGTGCGCTCTTGAAGAGTAGCGCAATTAGCGAGCCGATGAGGACAAGAAAGAAGACTAACGTAAAGATTACCCACGTATTGGCCGCCGTGGAAAACGTTTCGGACTTCGCCTGTTTCTTCTCGACGTTCTCCTGTTTCTTTTCGACGGTTGCCTCTCGCCACAGCGTCGGGTCGGTTATACCCGCCTGCTTCGCCGCAACTTGGTCGGTGGCATCGGAAAAGCCAAGTAGACGCGCGTCGTTGTCCCTGTCTATCCCGATCTGAATGGTGAGCCCAAAGATCGCTATAAACAGACAGATAAGACTCGACGAAGCCAGCCATTTCGCCTTTGGTCGCGTGTTCCTAAAGAACAGCGCGATGATCGAGCCGATGAGGACGAAAAAAAAGACTAACATGAGGATTCCCCAAGTGTTAGCCGCCGTGGAAAATGTTTCGGCATTTGCCTGTTTCTTCTCGACGTTCTCCTGCTTCTTTTCGACACTTGCCTCTAGCCACACCGTCGGGTCGGTTATACCCGGCTTCTTCGCCGCAATCTGGGCGGCAGCGGAAAAGCCAAGTGGCCGCGCGTCGCTGTCCTTGGCTATGCCGATTTGCACGCCGAACCCAAAGAACGCAATAATCACACCGATGAAACCTGTAATAACCAGCCACTTTGCCTTTGGACACGCGTTCTTAAAGAATAGAGCGATGATTGAGCCGACGAGGACGAAAAAAAAGACGAGCATGAGGATTCCCCACCCATAACTCCCCATGTGACATCCTCCCAATTTGGCGAGTTTCGCGCCGGTTCGATGGCAAGTTAATCCACAACTGACGCTGTTGCCAGGACTGGGAGCCGACTCGTTACGTGCGTCGATCAGAATGGGCACTACCCGGCGTTGGCATAAGCCCAGCCGGCAAGGGAGCAACACCGCGCCACGAACGACGCCGCCGCAAAGGGGGGGCAGCTTTTTGGGGTATCACGACCATACCTGACTGCACGATTTCAGAACATAGCCACGGTCACGGCTGAATGGGTCAAAATCAGCGACCAAGCCTTATGGCATAAGGCCTTGTCGCGTGTTGCGTAATTGTGTTGCAGACCGTGTGAAAACTCCCGCTTCGTCTGAAAATGGGCGCGGTCAGAGCGAATTTTCGCGATTGGCTGGCTTCTGATCGCTCAAAACTGGCCAAAATTGCGCGAAAATCGGATTGCTCGGCTTGGCATCCGAGTTTTCACACAGTCTGGTTGATTTATGCACGTGCTTTGACAGAACAGGACGAACGCGCAAAAACTGAAACATCTGAAAGTTAGGGCAGGGGCTCTGGGGCATATGGGTGACGAAGCAACTCTTGAAGTGCCGTCTTTCGATGAACTCATGTGGCCGACGCTGCAAGCCCTGAAGGCAATGGGCGGATCGGCCACCAATGAGGAACTGCTGGCAGAGGTAATCCACCTGCAAGCGTATCCTCCAGAGGTGCAAGCTTGTCAGCACAGCGACAACCGGCAAACAAAACTGAATTACAACCTCGCATGGGCGAAGACCTTTCTCAAGAAGGTCGGCGCAATAGAGAACAGCAGCCGAGGCGTTTGGTCGCTTACAAAAATTGGCGAACAGCTAACTCCTGAGGAAGTTCTTTCGGTGCCTGCTCGCGTTCGAAAACAGCTAGTTGATGAAAAGCGGGCAAGAGAGCTCGCCAGCCCTGAGGGAAGCCTAGCTAAATCCGAAGACCTTGAAGCTACAGAGCCACATTGGAAAGATCAGTTGCTCGTCATTCTGCGCGGGATCGCGCCCGATGCCTTTTAACGACTTGCACAGCGTCTATTGCGCGAAGCTGGATTCCTCAAAGTCGAAGTTACCGGTCGGAGTGGGGACGGCGGAATTGATGGCATTGGGGTGCTGCGTGTCAACCTTCTGTCATTCCAGGTGCTCTTTCAGTGCAAGCGCTACCAAGGAAGCGTCGGTGCTCCCGCAATCCGTGATTTTCGTGGCGCTATGGTGGGACGCAGCGACAAAGGTCTGATGATGACAACGGGCACGTTCACGCCCGAAGCAAAGCGCGAGGCAACGAGAGACGGCGCTCCCGCTATCGATCTCATCGACGGCGATCAACTTTGTGATCTGCTCAAACAGCTTAAGCTCGGCGTCAGAACTGAAATGGTCGAGAAGATGACCGTAGAACCAGACTGGTACGCCACTTTATAATGCTGCGAGGATGCTTGCCTACGGATGGGGCAAAAATCATACAGACCGTGAGATGAGCCCCGAACAAGGGGGTCACACAGGGGATGGCCGGCCGCTGGCCCCGTTGCCGCGCCAGCGGTGAGGCGGTTGGCGATTGGGAAGATTGATGGCCGCTCGCGGCCTAGTAATAGTTTGGTCCGCCACCTGCGCTGTAGCATTGATTTGCGTGTCATGATTTTTCTCCTCGTGTTTGGTGTCACCACATGTAAATGCCCAAGCTACCTCCGTTGTTTACCCGCTGTACGGTGTGCGCCAATGCTAGGTCAGAGGCGAGGTTTCGTCGTCACTGACCTTTGGCGTAATTCCTCAGCCGCAGCTTCATTTTCTTTGACCACTTCTGCGTCAATCATTTGTACTTCAAAGGATTGTCCCCCAAAGTTTGGCACAATGCGCAAGGTGTAGCCTGGGTTCACTTTCCATAGCCATCCATCGCACATATACCCAGATTTAGATTTCGGGAAGAATACGGTGTAGTCTCCAGTTACGCCAAACTGTTCCTTTACAAAGGCGAGAATTTCATCGCAGTTCATTCTTGAAGCAACGGACGCAACCAGCTTATATATTTTCTTCGTCTGTGGGGTTATCGAAAAGTCCACAGCTACATCTTTGTGGTTGCTGCATTGGTACACGTCTGCATTTTTGTTGGCCGATGCAAAAAAATCACCCCCTACCCAATGGATGTCTCTAAGCACGTTTATACCCCTACAGAAGGAAGTATTAGTTGGATAGCACTGAAGGTAGAAGCATTGCTTGCGTGCAAGTTTCTCGGCTTCGACATCTGTCATGCCAAGTGAAAAGCCGTACAGGTCGCGTTTTAAGGGCGCGGTATTCGCCGACGTAGGATTTGATTGGCCGTTTGCTGGTTCCTTCTCGCCGCTAATCGAGAGCGCGACCACTGCCACCAGGGTGGCGAAAGCCACCTGCATCATTGATTTGGTTGTCATGATTTTTCTCCGTTTGCCGAAGTTTACTTCTGGTAGTTGACGACGAAGCTGGTCCCGTCATCGGTTTTCTGGACGGTGTACGGCGTCTCGAAGCTGGTGCTCTTGATGTTCGGACTGATTGCATTCATGGTATTTCGCGTGACGGTCGTGGTCGCCACGCACGTCGCACCGTTCAGCGGAAAGTTGGGGTTGGTGGTCCTGATGTTGGTCAGGTCCACACTCAGATCTTGACCTACAGTCATTGCGATGCGGAAATCGCCCTTTAACTGCTGGATTATCGCGCCGCCCATCGTTTGACCTTTGTTCTTCGTCGCTGGCATGGCCTAAAAAGGAGGCTTACACTAAGGCTCATCGAGAGGACGAAAGCCACAAACCCGACCTTCATGCGCTCTCTCATAATGTTCTGCTCCCCCCTCGGCGCGTCATTCGCCCGTGTCCGCCGGCACTCTTGCCACGAATTGGCGGAAGGGGCACGCTTGCGTAATGGCACGCCGTCGCGACGCGCCATCCCACGCTGCCGGATTCGCGTAGCCTTGTTATATGGAACGCGGTTGTGCCGCCGAATTCTTTCGCGCGCGCGAGGGTCAAAAAGCGCACTTTCTCCATGTTTAGCCGGCGTTTCCGCGTGTAACAAAAATCTTGATTTTTGCACACGCCAAGGGAATCTAGCCGGTCGCGCCGCCTCGTCGTAACCCGCCCCAAGTCAGTCTCGCGGAATGAGTTTGATTTTACCGTAATCAAGGCGCGCAGTTATCGGATATTTCATGTCATCCTTCCAACCATCCGGCATGGTGTATTTGTATTTCTTGTTAATTATATTGGCTTCATCCGATGAAATTAATGCTATTTTCAACAGTCTGCGAACCATGCTCGCAACGTCATTCTCCGTTGCACCTTCATGATACATCGCGAACGCGCGATTACGAATCCATGCACACGGCACAACATGCTCTCTATACTCTTTGCAATTCTGCTTTTTGAGCTCCTCTGACATTCCAAGGACGTCGATGTGCGCTGGCGCTATTAGCGTCTCAAATATCCTTGTGTGTAATTTGGCATCATCTTTGAACTCGTCTTTCTGCTCCTCATAAAAATGCCGTAGCACCAAAGCGGCTCTTTCGAATGCGCGTTGCTTCAATTCGTCATGGCTAAACTTAGTCATCCACATCCTCCCGGCTTTTTCGTACACGGCGAGCAATGGCGCAGCTTGCGCCGCCGCGCCCGCCGCTTCAAGCGAACAAAATGAAAAAAGGTCAAAAACGCAATTTCTATCGATTTTCCCGATGATTCCGCCCAGTGTTCCCGGTAGGGACGCTCATTTCTGAGCGCCCCCCGGACAGTTCCGAGCAAGCCCAATTCGGGCACTCGGCTCCTACCTTGGGTGTCTGACGGCAAAGCGGACGCTGGGCCATGGATGAAGGATTTGTGGCTTGGGGAGAAACTCGTCAGCCAATTTCGTCATTCGCGTCCAAAGCACT
>Ga0182030_10026103_pt1 | contig 10600 bp, 5 predicted proteins | sample 812S3MmetaG_FD_121299 | JGI IMG/M metagenome (GOLD analysis project Ga0182030, IMG submission 121299) | Permafrost microbial communities from Stordalen Mire, Sweden - 812S3M metaG (Illumina Assembly) | ecosystem: Environmental > Terrestrial > Soil > Wetlands > Permafrost | place: Sweden... | reverse complement strand
GAGGAGGATTTCCCGCCAAGCGCATCGCGGGAGAGGCGGTCGCCGTGGAAGCACATTGCTTCACGGACGGCCACGACAAGATTCGCGTGGTGCTGCGCTGGAAGATGATGGGATCGGCCAACGCGGACTATGAAATCGACATGCGGGCGCAGGCCAACGATGTTTGGACGGCGGAATTTACGCCATCGCTGCCGGGGCGATACCAATACACGGTGACGGCGTGGGTGGATCACTTCGAGTCTTGGCGGCACGAATTTGAAAGGCGCGAGGATAAGAGCGACATACGCGTGGCGCTGCGGGCCGGCGCGTCGCTCATCGACGAGGCGGCCGCGCGCGCCGCCGGCAGCGATGCCGCCATTCTCGCGGAGTGGTCCGGACAGCTCCTCAAAATCCTCAAGGACTCGAGCGCTGAGATCGCGGCGCAGAAGACTCTGGCGCTGGATCCCGCGCGGGCGGCCATTGTCGCCCGCCATTCGGATCGAAGTTTGGCCGCATCGCTGACACTCGAACTCATCGTCGATCGCAAGCGCGCGGCGTTCAGCAGCTGGTATGAATTATTTCCCAGATCGGCCGCCACGGAGCGGGGGTCTCACGGAACCTTCAAGGACGTCGAGACGCGGCTGCCCTATTTGGCGGAGATGGGTTTCGATGTCCTGTACCTTCCGCCCATCCATCCCATCGGGCGCGTCAATCGCAAGGGTACGAACAACAGTGTGCGCGCCAAACCCGGCGATGTCGGCAGTCCCTGGGCAATCGGATCGGCCGAGGGCGGACACAAGGACATTCTGCCGCAGCTTGGCACGTTCGATGATTTCGACCGGCTATTGAACGTGGCGCGCGCCTTGGGGCTTGAAATCGCCATGGACCTGGCGTTTCAGTGCGCACCGGATCACCCCTATGTGACCGCGCATCCGCAATGGTTCAAGCATCGCCCGGATGGCAGCGTGCAATACGCCGAAAATCCTCCCAAGAAGTACCAGGATATCTATCCGTTCGATTTTGAGACCGGCGACTGGCGCGGCTTATGGAATGAACTGAAAAGCATCGTCGACTTTTGGATCGCGCGCGGCGTGAGAATATTTCGCGTCGATAACCCGCATACCAAGGCATTCGGCTTTTGGGAATGGCTGATCGGCGCGACCAAGCGCGAGCAGCCGGAGGTCATCTATCTGGCCGAGGCCTTTACCCGGCCAAAAGTCATGCATCGATTGGCGAAACTGGGGTTTTCGCAGTCGTACACCTATTTTACCTGGCGAAACACCAAGCAGGAGCTTACCGACTATTTTACCGAACTGACATTGGGACCCGGGCGGCAGTACTACCGCCCCAACGTGTGGCCCAATACGCCCGACATCCTGCCTGAGACGCTGCAGTCGGGTTTACGGCCGATGTACGCATCAAGATTGATTCTCGCCGCGACCCTCTCCTCCAACTTCGGCATCTATGGCCCGACCTACGAGCTGATGGAAAGCGCACCGCGCGAACCGGGCAGCGAAGAATACCGCGACTCCGAGAAGTACCAGCTGCGGCACTGGACCTTGCGGCAGCCCGACAGCCTGTGGTCGTTGATCGCACGCATGAACCGAATCCGCCGCGAAAACGCAGCGCTGCAATCGGACCTGGGTCTGCACTTCTGCAAGATCGACAACGATCAGCTGATCGCCTATTTAAAGGTCGACTCGAGCAGCACCAACGTCATTCTGACCGTCGTCAATCTCGATCCGCATCAGCCGCAATCCGGGTGGGTCGATCTTGACATGAGTGCCTTGAAGTTCGAGTCCGAGCAGCCTTACCAAGTGCACGACTTGCTGAGCGATCAGCGCTACATCTGGCGAGGCAGGTACAACTACGTATTGCTGGACCCGCAACGCTCGCCGGCGCATGTCTTCAGACTGCGCCGGCGCGTGCGCAGCGAGCAGGATTTCGACTACTACTTATGATGCGCAGCAGATGAACGACGTTCAAGTCCCGGTTCTGGATACCGCGCCGCTGACCGGCATCAATGCCGACGATGCGCTGTGGTACAAGGATGCGGTCATCTACCAGGTAAACGTCAAGTCATTCTTCGATTCCAATGACGATGGCATCGGTGATTTCAAGGGCCTGACCTCGAAGCTCGAATACATCCGGGATTTGGGCGTCAATACCATTTGGCTGATGCCCTTTTATCCTTCGCCGCTCAAAGACGACGGCTACGACATCTCCGACTATCAAAACGTGCATCCGCAATTCGGCACGCTCGATGATTTTCGCACCATGCTCGGCGAGGCGCACCGCCTTGGACTCAAAGTGGTCACCGAATTGATCATCAATCACACCTCCGATCAGCACCCGTGGTTTCAAGCCGCACGCAACGCGCCATCCGGCTCGCCGCAGCGCGATTTTTATGTGTGGAGCGATACGGATCAGAAGTACCTCGACACGCGCATCATCTTTACCGACACCGAGACCTCCAACTGGACCTGGGACCCGGTGGCGAAGGCTTATTACTGGCATCGCTTCTTCAGCCATCAGCCGGACCTTAATTTCGACAATCCGCAGGTCATGCAAGCGGTACTGCAAACCATGCGATTTTGGTTCGACATGGGCGTCGACGGCTTTCGCCTCGATGCCATTCCCTATCTCGTGGAACGCGAAGGCACCAACAACGAAAACCTGCGCGAGACTCACGCCGTCATCAAGGAGCTGCGCGCGGCCATCGATGCTTCCTACAAGAACCGCTTCCTACTGGCCGAAGCCAACCAGTGGCCGGAAGATGTACGCGAATACTTCGGCGACGGCGATGAGTGCCACATGGCCTATCACTTCCCGCTGATGCCGCGCATTTACATGGCGATCGCGCAGGAGGACCGCTATCCCATCATCGAAATCATGCAGCAAACGCCGGATATTCCCGAGAGCTGCCAATGGGCGATCTTCCTGCGCAATCACGATGAGCTGACCCTGGAAATGGTCACCAGCAAAGAACGCGACTACATGTACGCGACCTACGCCTCCGATCTGCAGGCGCGAATCAATCTGGGCATCCGCCGCCGGCTGGCGCCGTTGATGGAGAACGATCTGGACCGCATCAAGCTGATGAACAGTCTGCTGCTGTCCATGCCCGGTTCGCCCATTCTTTACTACGGCGATGAAATCGGCATGGGAGACAATTTCTTCATCGGCGACCGCAACGGCGTGCGCACCCCGATGCAATGGAGCCCGGACCGCAACGCCGGCTTCTCTCGCGCCGACCCGCAACGCCTTTACCTGCCGCCCATCATGGACGCGGTATACGGGTATCTTTCGACCAATGTCGAAGCTCAATCGCGCGATCCCAGTTCGCTCCTAAGTTGGACCAAGCGCATGCTCGCGGTGCGCAAAACCAGCCAGGCGTTCGGGCGCGGCGCGCGCCGCTTTTTGAGACCCGGCAACCGCAAGATATTGGCTTACTTGCGCGAGTTCGGCGAAGACGCCATTCTGTGCGTGGCGAATCTCTCGCGCTCGGCGCAACCCGTCGAGCTGAATCTCGCGGCTTTCAAAGGCCGTGTGCCGGTGGAAATGCTCGGGCGCACGGCGTTCCCGCCGATTGGCGAATTGCCTTACCTATTGACGATCTCGGCCTACGGATTCTACTGGTTCAGGCTCGCCACCGATGCCGCGGTGCCGTCCTGGCACGAACAAATCGTGTCCGTCGATGAGCGTCCGGTGTTGGTGCTGTTCGACGGCTGGACCAGCCTGTTTCGCGAGCGCGTGGTGCCGTGGCGCATCGGCATGGCGGAGAAAACCCGCGCGCAGTTCGAAACCGACACCCTGCCGCGCTACATCGAGACTCAGCGTTGGTATGCGGCCAAGGGCACCGCAATCGAGCGCGTGCGCGTCGCCGAGCATGTGCTGTGGCAGGAAGGCAAGGTGTGCTGGCTGGTGGCGTTGGTCGAACTCGATGGGATAGAGGAGCGCGCGAGCTATTTCTTGCCGCTGGCTTTGGCTTGGGAGGACCGAGACGAGGAACGCGTGCGCAATCTCGCGACGGCGGCCGTCGCCAAAATTCGCCAGCAGGGCAATGTGGGCGTGATGGGCGATGCGTTTGCGGACGAACTGTTCTGCCGCGCGGTCGTGGCGGCCATGGCCGTGGGACGCGAAATACCCATGCCGCAGGGCAAGCTGCAATTCAGGCCGACAGCCGCGTTCTCGGAGATCGCCGGACAGGATTTCGCGGCGCTGCCGGTGGAACGGCCGCGTGGTTCCAGCTCCAATACCGTGGTAAACATGCGCGAGCAGCTCATGCTCAAGGGGTATCGGCGGTTGCGGGTCGGCATGAATCCCGAGCTCGAGATGGGGCTCTATCTCACCGAGGTAGCGCACTACGCGAACTGCGCGCCGCTGGCGGGTGTGCTCGAATACATCGCAAACGATGGCCAGACTCGCTTATTGGCGATGCTGCAGGCTTATGTGGCGAATCAGGGAGATGGTTGGACCTATTCTCTTGAATATGTGCAGCGCCACCTCGAACAGTACCGGACCACGCCGGCCGGCGATGCGCTTCCCGTCAATGCTCACGAAGCGTATTTGACCTTGATCCGGGTTCTGGCCGTGCGAACGGCCGAATTGCATCGCGCGCTGGCGCGGCCAACCGCCGACGCAGCGTTTTCTCCTCTGGCGCTGAGCCGCGCCGACATCGACGCTTATCGTCAGCGTGCTCTGGAGGAGGCGCGCCAGGCGCTCGATCTTTTGGCAGCGAACTTGGAAGCCGTGCCCGCGGCGGATCGCGAGCGCGCCAACGCCGTGCTGGCGCGGCGCGATCAAATCATGACGCGTATCGAGGCCTGCGCGAAGTCTCCGCCGCAGGGCATGAAAATACGCATTCACGGCGACTACCATCTCGGGCAGGTGCTGGTGACGCGCAACGATTTCGTCATCATCGATTTCGAGGGCGAACCCAGCCACAGCCTGGAGCAGCGGCGCGCCAAGCATTCGCCGCTGCGCGACGTTGCCGGGATGATGCGTTCTTTCGGCTATGTGCAACAGAGCGCGTTGCGAAGCGTTGCCCACAACGAGACCGAGGCTGCGAGATTGGCGCCGTTGGCTCGGGCGTGGGAAGTGGAAGTGCGCGCGGCCTTTCTGTCGGCCTACGATGCGGCCGCCCGCGATGCGGCGCTGTACGACTCGGTGCAACCCGGGCAGGGAATGCTGGGACTCTTTGAGCTGGAAAAGGCGTTATACGAATTGCGTTACGAAATCGGCAACCGGCCGGGTTGGGTCGGGATTCCCTTGCAGGGAATTCTCGATTTGGACGGGATAGTGGGGGGCTCTCATGCAAAGCATTGATATGGTGGTGGACGCGACTCGAGAGTTCTTGCATCAAACCGCGGCCTTTCTGCCGAGGCTGCTCCTGGCGCTGCTGGTGGTCGCCGTCGGATGGTTGTTTGCCAAGGCACTGCGCTTCGCGGTAGAGCGTGCGCTGCGGGCGGTAAACTTCAACGTCTTGACCGAGCGTGCGGGCACAGACAATTTCTTGAGGCAGGCGGGCATGCGCGGCGATACCACCACGCTGTTCGGGATAGTCGCGTTTTGGCTTGGCGTTTTGGCGGCCCTGATTATCGCCTTCAATGGCTTGGGCCTCACCTATATTACCGACCTGTTGGGGCGCGTCGTCCTATTCACGCCAAAAGTGCTGATCGCCATGCTGATCGTGGTGTTCGGCTCCTACTGCGCGCGCTTTGTCGGCAACGCCGTACAAACCTATTGCGTCGATGCACACATCCCGGACGCCGACATGCTGGGCAGGATCGTTCGCTATGTGATCATGACTTTTGTCGTGATGATCGCCTTGAGCCAGGTTGAGGTAGGCGGCGACATCGTGCAAAGAACCTTTCTCATCATTCTCGCGGGTCTCATGCTGGCGCTGGCGTTGGCATTCGGGCTCGGCGGGAAGAACTGGGCGGCTGCTCTCCTGCAGCGCTGGTGGCCGCAAGACAGGAAGGACGAGGACACCTGACGCAAGGACGAGGACACCTGACGCTGCAGTTTGCTCACGCGATGCCTTTCGGCGCCACACTGCTCGGGGAGGGTGGCGCCCGCTTTCGTTTGTGGGCGCCTTCCAGCCCGCGCGTGGAGTTGGAGCTGGAGATGCTGCGCGGTCAAGGTGCCGGCGCGCGGCTGCGGTTCGCCATGCGTGCCTGTGAAGGCGGCTGGCATGAGACCGACATCGCAGATGCGCAAGCCGGGTCGCGCTACCGATTCATCGTCCAAATCCCCGGTGCGCAAGCCCTTGCAGTGCCCGATCCCGCTTCGCGCAGCAATCCGCAAGGCGTTCACGGCCCCAGTGTGATCGTTGATCCGGAGTTTGCGTGGCGCAATCCGGATTGGGGCGGACTATCCTGGCCGGAAGCGGTGCTGTATGAGCTGCACATGGGCACGTTCACCAGGGAGGGCACATTCGCCGCTGCCTGCCGGCGGCTCGAGGATCTTAAAGACTTAGGTATCACGGCGCTGCAATTGATGCCCGTCGCGGCGTTCCCGGGCGAGCGCAGTTGGGGCTATGACGGTGTACTGCAGTTCGCGCCTGCGGCGTGCTATGGCAGTCCCGGCGATTTGAAGGGGTTTGTCGATGCCGCCCATTCGCTGGGAATGATGGTGCTGCTCGATGTGGTGTACAACCACTTCGGCCCGGAGGGAAACTATCTTCACGTCTATTGTCCGGAATTTTTCAATTCCTCGCAAAAAACGCCCTGGGGCCCGGCAATCAATTTCGACGGCGAGCACAGCCGCACCGTCCGCGATTTTTTCCTGCATAACGCCCTTTACTGGATCGAAGAATACCGCTTCGACGGGCTGCGGCTGGATGCGGTGCATGCGATGCGAGACCAATCGAGCCCCGACATCGTGAGCGAAATCGCCCGTGCCTTACGCGCGGGACCGGGGCGTACACGCCAGGTGCATCTGGTGCTCGAGAACAACGCCAATCAAGTGAGTTATCTCGAGCGCGATGCCGCGGGACGGCCGCTGCATGCGACGGCGCAATGGGATGATGACGTGCATCACTCGCTGCATGTTCTGGTGAGCGGCGAATCGGACGGCTACTACGCCGACTATGCGGCCCAACCGCTGCAAAGATTGGGGCGCTCGCTCGCGGAAGGATTTGCCTACCAGGGAGAATATTCCGTATTCCGAGACAAGTTGCGAGGCGAACCCAGCGGCCGGCTTCCCCCGGCCGCGTTCGTCGGATTTCTGCAAAATCACGACATGATCGGCAATCGCGCTTGCGGCGATCGAATCACCTCGTTTGCCGATGAGCGGCTGCTTCCCGCCGCTTATGCCAGCTTGCTGCTCAGCCCCCAGGTGCCGATGCTGTTCATGGGAGAGGAATTTGCCGCATCCACGCCGTTCCTGTTTTTCTGCGATTTCGGTCCCGAACTGGCGTTGTCGGTTTCGAACGGACGGCGTCGTGAGTTCAAGCGCTTTGCCGCCTTTGCGGATGAGGCTGCCGTGGAGCGCATCCCGGATCCGAATGCCGAATCAACATTCCTTGCCGGCAAGCTGCGGTGGCATGAGCGCGAACTCCCACCGCATCGAGCGCGGCTGGATTTTATCCGCGAACTGCTGGCGCTGCGGCAGCGTCATTTGGCGCCGCATCTTGCGGCGATGACGCGCGGCGGATGCTTCGAGATCGTCAACGACGTGCTGCGAGCCGAATGGCGATTGCCCAATGATGCGCTGTGGACCTTGATCGCCCATTTCGGCACCCATGCAGCCTATGCAACTGCGCCTAAAGCGGGGGTCACCGTGTTTTCCATGGGCGCGACCGCAGCCGCCGCGCCGCAACTCAGGCTGGAGCCTGGGGCCGTGATCGTGACCTGCGGCGGTTAGGCCGCCGCCCGTTCGGCCGGCGCGCCTTCGAGAGCCCTGGCGAGCACGTCCTCGATTTTCTCCGCCCAAATGAACTCGAGCCGCGTACGCACGCTGTCGGGAATATCCTCGAGGTCGCGCCGATTGCGCGCCGGCAGAATCACGGTGCGAATTCCGGCGCGCGCCGCAGCCACGCATTTCTCTTTGATGCCGCCCACCGGCATCACGACTCCGCGCAGGCTGATCTCTCCGGTCATGGCGACGTCGGCTCGCACGGTACGCTGAGTCAGCAGCGAGGCCAGCGATGTGGCGATGGCAACCCCCGCGCTGGGTCCATCCTTGGGGATAGCGCCGGCAGGCACATGGATGTGCAGATCGCTGTCATCCAGAATCTTGGGATCGATTCCCAAACGGTCAGCGTGCGATTTCACCAAAGTGACGGCGGCTTGCGCGCTCTCCTTCATGACGTCGCCCAGTTGTCCGGTCAGAATCAACTTGCCGCTGCCTCTCACGCGGCTCGATTCTATAAATAGAATATCGCCGCCGGCGGGCGTCCAAGCGAGGCCCGTCGCCACGCCCGGCACACTGGTGCGCAGAGCGACGTCGCTTTCGAAGCGCGCCGCGCCGAGAATGCGTTCCACGGCAGCGACGTCGATGGCAACGCTTTGCGCATCGCCCGATGCAATCGTGACCGCCGAGTTGCGCAGCAGCGCGCCGATCTGGCGTTCCAGGTTTCTGACGCCGGCTTCGCGCGTATAATCGGCAATCACGCGGCGCAGCGCCTCGTCGGAGATTTGCACCTGCTCTTCAGACAAGCCGTTCGCTTTTAATTGGCGCTTGAGCAGATAGCGGCGCGCGATCTGCAGCTTTTCCTCTTCCGTGTAGCCTGTGAGTTCGATGATTTCCATGCGGTCGCGCAGCGGCGCCGGAATGGAATCCAGCACATTGGCGGTGGCGATGAACAGCACCTTCGATAAATCGAAGGGAACACCGAGATAGTTGTCGCGGAAAGTGTTGTTCTGCTCCGGATCCAGCACCTCGAGAAGCGCCGAGAAGGGGTCGCCTTGATAGCTGGCCGAGAGCTTATCGACTTCGTCCAGCATCAATACCGGGTTGCGGCGGCCCGCTTTGCGCACCGCCTGCACGATGTTGCCGGGAAGCGAGCCGATGTAGGTACGCCGATGGCCGCGGATTTCCGCCTCATCGTGTACGCCGCCCAAGCTTACGCGACCGAACTTCAGTCCGATTGCCTTGGCGATGCTTTGCCCTAGCGAGGTTTTGCCGACGCCCGGCGGCCCGATAAAACAGAGAATCGGGCTGCGGCCCTCGGGATTGAGTTTGCGTACCGCGAGAAACTCGAGAATCCTGCGCTTGATCTTCGCCAGCCCGTAGTGATCCTCGTCAAGTATCTTGCGCGCCTGTTCGATGTCGACCTGCTCGGGATCGAGCGTGGCCCACGGCATGGCCAGCAGCCACTCGAGGTAGGTGCGCGTCATGGAGTACTCGGCTGCCTGCTCCGGCATCCTTTCCAAGCGATGGAGTTCGCGCTGCGCCTGCTCCTCGACCTCCGGCGGCATGCCGGCATCCTTGACCTGCTGCTTCAAGTCCGCGAGCTCCGACTTGGAACCGTCGGTCTCGCCGAGTTCCTTTTGAATCTGATGCAGCCGCTCGCGCAGCACGGCTTCCTTTTGACGATCATCAAAGGCTTCGCGCGTCTTCTCATCAATCTGGCGCGACACCTTCAAGACCTCGATGCGCCGCCCGAGCAGCGTCAGCACGCGGTCGAGCCGCGCCCTTAAGTCAAAGGTTGCCAGGATCTCCTGCTTGTCGGAGATCTTCAAATCCATGAAGCTGGCGATCATGTCGGCGAGCGCCGGAATGGATTCGATGCTGCGAATGGCGTTGGTCAGTTCGCCCGGCGCCTGCGGCAGCAGCTGCACCGCCTCCATCGCCTTTTCGCGCAAATTCAGTCCACGCGCCTCGATCTCTCGGTCGAATACGGTGGGTTCGCGATGCCTGTCGATGCGTGCCACCAGGAAGGGCTCGCGGCTCACATAGTCCAATACCGTGAATCGCTCTTCACCTCGGCAAATCAGATGATGCGAGCCGTCCGGCGCCGTAATGAAACGCACGATCGAGGCCGAGGTGCCCACCAGATGCAGCGCATCCGGCGACGGATCCTCGACCGAGTCCTTTTGCAGCAGCAGGCCAACACGGCGCTGGGTGCGGACCGCTTCTTGTGCAGCAGCGACCGATGCCTTGCCCAAGATGGCGATGGGCAGTACCACTCCGGGGAACAGCACTGCGTTGCCGACCGGTAGAATGATCAATACGTCTTCGCCGGTGTTCATGCGGCCTCCCGCGTTAAACGCAAATGCAGGCAGCCGTGATCCAAACTGCGCTCGATGAGGACATAGCGGCCGGGCGGCAAATCTATGCGCCGCCGCATGCGGCCATAAGGAATTTCCAAGCGCACCACGTTCATGACGGCAGTGACGGGCGGCGGCGGCACGGTGGTGTCGATTTGCAGACCCGTGGGGGTGATTTGCACCGTCACTTCATCGGCACGAGCGCCGGGCAACGCAACGACCACATTCACTTGCGCGCCGTCCGCAAAGATATCGGCCGGCGGCTCCCACATGGGCTGAGAAGCGGGCGCGGCGATGAGATCAAAAAAATGCCGATGTTTGCGCTCGGCTTGTTCCAGCAGCGCGCAGGCTTCCGCCCACATCCACGATTTTCTACGGTAAGTATCCATGTGAACTCAAATGCG